>Ga0302322_100002703_pt1 | contig 15032 bp, 12 predicted proteins | sample Fen_T0_2_FD_203757 | JGI IMG/M metagenome (GOLD analysis project Ga0302322, IMG submission 203757) | Peat permafrost microbial communities from Stordalen Mire near Abisko, Sweden - Fen_T0_2 | ecosystem: Environmental > Terrestrial > Soil > Wetlands > Permafrost | place: Sweden: Abisko... | reverse complement strand
GGGCATCGTCGGCGACAATATCCAGCACGTCGTGCGCGAACTGGTCACCGCCCCGGAACTTAAGCTCGTGCTCGGACGCCACGCCCACGAGGAAAACATCCACGCCGACTCCCTCCTGTACATGATCTCCTCGCTCGGCATCAATCCGCACGAGTGCGAGGCGATGTTCGAGGATATCAAGTCGATCGAGAAGAAAAACGAGTTCGTCAACAAGGTCTCCCGCGACCTGCGGCGCGACCTCGACATGACCAAACTCGAGAACAAGCGCCTTTTGGCCAAAAATATTTTCGTCTTCGGCCAGTGCATGGAAGGCACCCTCTTCGGCATGGTGCTTTCCCTTTATCGCCAGAACAAGTTTCCCGGCATCGGCCAGATGTTCCGCTACACGCTGCGGGACGAGTCCAACCACATCGAACTGTTCCGGAATCTTTTCATGGATCTCATCGAAGAGAACCGCGAGATCTGGACCGCCGAGTTCAAGGAAGAACTGCGCCAGACGATGGTCGAAGGCATCAGCCTCGAGAAAGATTTTATCCGCGACTGCCTGCCCGTGAATGCGGTGGGCCTCTCGATCGATGAGTTTCTGACCTACATCGATTATATTGCCGACCGACGCCTCGAAGGTGTTGGTCTCACCCCGCTCAACCCCGGGGTCAAGAATCCGCTTCCGTGGCTCGCCGAGATGATGGACATCAAGAAGGAACAAAACTTCTTCGAAGGTCGCGTCACCGAGTATCAGAAATCCTCGGCCCTCCACGGTTCGAGCGACGACGAACTCTGAGCCACGTTTCCCTCTCCTTTCCTTTTCGGTTAAACCCCCTCTGCCCCTCAGTATTGTCATGCACACACCTTCCATTGCCCAGGACCTCGCCCTCAAGAAACTTAGCGGAGCTCCCCAGGATCAGAAACCCAACTACAACTGGCGCGACATCCTGCGCGAAGAGGACGTTTCCGTCCCCGAAGTCCAGGTTCTCTGCCCGCACGGCGAAGAGCGCTTCGACTTGAGCGAGGTCGCCGACACCGTGGGCCGTTCGCTCGCCAACCTCATGCAGGCCAAAGGCGAAAAGGACATCTTCAACGAGAAGAACCAGCGCTTTGTCGCCGACGTCACGCGCGAGGTCGCCGCCAACCTCACCAAGAGAGCCCTGGAACGCGGCCCCCTGCGCGTTTCCCTGCACGATCTTTACGTGCTAATCGAAAAAACCTTGGTCGACAACAACGCCCACGACGTCGCGAAAAGCCTCCTACTCAAGCGCGCCCAAAAGCTCAATCTGCTCCAGCGGGACACCCGCGGGGTCACCGTCCGCCTGATCCGCCGCAACCACCAGGTGGTGCCGTGGAACGAGGCCAAGATCGAGATCGCCATCCGCAAGGCCTTCCTCTCGCTCCAAAAGGATCCCGCCCCCGCCACCGCCATCACCCGCGCGATCACCGAGCGCGCCCTGCAGGTAAAGCAGGCCTTCCTCCACATCGAGGAAGTTCAGGACATGGTGCAGGAGGAGCTCATGAAGGCCGGCCACTACAAGGTCGCCGAGGACTATATTCTTTACCGGGCCCACCGCGCCGCGGCCCGCCTGGCCGAACCCGCCGTCGAATCCAAGCCCGACTCCGCGCCCCCGCAGCAAAACTCCATGGTCGTCGTCGCGCGGGCGGACGGCAGCACCTTCCTCTGGGACGGCCTCGACCTCAAGAAGCGCATCGAATTCGCCTCGATCGGCCTCGAATTTTGCCTGACCTCCGACCAGATCGAGGCAGAGCTCCGCCGCGCCCTCTTCGACAATATTGCGCTCGGTGACCTGAACAACACGATCGTCCTCAACGCCAAGACCCTGATCGAAAAGGACGCCGACTTCGCCAAGTTCGCCGGTCGGATCCAGCTCACCTACATCTACGAGGAAGTCCTCGGCTGGGACATCGTGCGCGACGGCATCAGCGCGCTCAAGAAATTCCACCAGCAGGCGTTCGCCAAGTACATTGACCACGGCATCGCCATCAAGCGGCTCACTCCCCGCCTAAAGGAGTACGATCTCGCCAAGATCGCCGCCGCCATCGACCCGACAGCCGATCTTGAACTAGATTTCCTTGGCGTCCAAACTCTCTATGACCGCTACCTGATCATCGACAAGACCGGCAAGCGTTCGCGCCGGCTCGAGACCCCGCAATTCTTTTGGATGCGCGTCGCGATGGGCCTTTTCCTCGAGGAAAAAAAGAAGACCCGCGAGGACTGGGCGATCCGCCTGTACGAACTCTACAAGTCCCGCCGCTTTTGCAGCTCGACCCCGACCCTGTTCAACGCCGGCACCCTGCACTCCCAGCTTTCCTCGTGCTATCTTTATTACGTCGATGACTCGCTTGAGAGCATCATGTACCGCGGCATCGCCGAAAACGCCCAGCTTTCCAAATGGGCGGGTGGTCTCGGCGGTTCCTGGACGGCGGTTCGCGGCACCGGCGCCCATATCGCCGGCACCAATGGCGAATCCCAGGGCGTCATTCCGTTCCTGAAGCTGCACAACGACCAGCTCGTCGCCGTGAACCAGGGCGGCAAGCGCAAGGGTTCCGGCTGCGCCTACCTGGAGTCGTGGCACAACGACATCTTCGAGTTTCTCGAGCTGCGCCGCAACACGGGTGATGACCGCCGCCGCACGCACGACATGAACACGGCCAACTGGATTCCCGACCTGTTCATGAAGCGCATGGAGGCCCGAGGCACCTGGACGCTGTTCCGCGCCAACGAGACGCCCGACCTGCATCACCTCTACGGCAAGAAGTTCGAGGAAGCGTACCTCCGCTACGAAAAGCTCGCGGACGAAGGCAAAATCCAGGCCAACAAGATCGAGGCCTTGGAGCTTTGGAAGAAGATGCTCTCGATGCTTTTCGAGACGGGCCATCCGTGGATCACCTTCAAGGATCCGTGCAACATTCGGTCGCCCCAGGACCACACCGGCGTCATCCATTCGTCCAACCTCTGCACCGAGATCACGCTCAACACGTCGAACGACGAGACCGCGGTCTGCAATCTGGGATCGGTCATCCTCGACTCCCACCTCAAGCACGACGGTTCCCTCGACCTCGAGAAGCTGCGCGACACCATCCGCGTGGCGGTTCGCGCGCTCGACAATGTCATCGACATCAATTTCTACCCGACGGTCGCCGCCAAGACCGCCAACAGCCGCCATCGTCCGATCGGCCTCGGTATCATGGGGCTCGCCAATGCGCTCTACATGAAGGGTGTCGCCTTCGCCTCGCCGGAAGCCGTCGAGTTCAATGATGAGTTCATGGAGGCGATCGCCCACTACGCCTACGAGGCGTCGTCCGATCTCGCCGCCGAACGCGGGTCCTACTCGTCGTACAAGGGTTCCAAGTGGGATCGCGGCCTTCTGCCGCAGGACACCGTGGACCTGCTGGAGCAAGAACGCGGCGTGCCGATCCAGGTGCCCCGCGGCGGCCGACTCGACTGGACCCCGCTCCGCGCCAAGATCGCCCGCCAGGGCATGCGCAATTCGAACGTGCTCGCCATCGCCCCGACCGCGACGATCTCGAACATCACCAACACCTCGCCGTGCATCGAGCCGACCTACAAGAATCTCTACGTCAAATCCAACCTCTCCGGTGAGTTCGTCGTCTTGAATCCGTTCCTCGTGAAGGACCTCAAGGCGCGCGGGCTCTGGAACCAGGAAATGATCGATTCCCTCAAGTACTTCGACGGCGAACTGAAGGATATCGAGGCCATCCCGGCCGACCTGAAGGCCCGCTACCTCACCGCCTTCGATGTCGGTTTCAAGTGGGTCATCGATGCTGCGGCGCGGCGCCAAAAGTGGATCGACCAGTCCCAGAGCGTGAATCTCTGGCTGAAGGCGCCGGATCTGAAGGTCCTGAGCCACATGTACCGTTCCGCGTGGCACGCCGGCCTCAAGACGACGTACTATCTCCGCACGCTCGGTGCCTCCGGCATCGAGAAGGCCACCGTATCCACCAAAAAGGATGTGCGCGGCGCCGCCGGTGAAACCAAGGAAGCCACCACCGCCCGCGACGTGCGCGATGCCGCGGCCCTGGCGGGAAATTCCACCCCGCCCGTCGTCTCGACCGATATGACCACCGCCCCGTTCGCGTCGATCTCGACCGCCGTGCCGATGCCCGCCAAGAAATCCTACACCGCCGAGGAAAAGAAGGCGTGTTCGATCGAGGCCATGCGCAACGGCGAAGAATGCGAAGCCTGCCAATAGGCTAGTATCCCGCGGTCGGCTTCGAAGGGACGAAGCCGACCCGGATGGTCAGTCACCCCTTTTGTTCGTCCCACCCCCATCAAACAGATCACCCGCTCACGGCGGGCCGGTTACCCCGCCGGCAGGAAATCTGTTATTGAACCGTGCGCCGCCGGTTTCACGACGCCACTCGAAGCGGAAGAGCTTCGAGGACCTTGGCTCGTCGGTTGCCCACTTGCTACCGCCATTCGACCCGAAGACCGTTGGGCTGCCGCCCCAAACCCGCCTCTCGATGGCCGGGCGCTGCTTCGACCAACCTTGCGGAGGTTCGCCCTTCGTCCGCCTGAGCTGAAGCCATGTTGATGCTGCTGATCATTGGTTTTCTTCTGCTGCTCGGGGTAGCCCTGATGGTATTGAACTCGGCCATCGACCATGCGGTTGACGGTTACGAGGACAATGACGGGTTTCATCAGAAGACACCCCCTTGGGCTTCCCATCGAACCTCCACGGACAGCGACGTCAGCGCCTGGGACCGGGCCGAAGGAGCGAGCTGCCCCCTGGACATGCGTCCGTCGTTTCGTCCCGTCGGCCATCATCCGTTTTCGACCGAGGGTAACAAGCGCCACGAGCCTTTCTAGTCGGGATTCGGTCATCGGACGGTCGCCCGGAGAAGTCCGAACCTTGGAGGCAACCCGGCGGCGCGCCCTCGGGCCACGACCTTCCTATTTGGCCGCCGGCAGCGCCTCGATGGAGTAAATGCGGAAAACCGCGCTCTGCATTCCCGGATTTGCCCGGTCCGCCGAAATGACGCACTGCTCGATCCCGAGGTACGGCGCCCGGGCGGCCAACTGGGTATTGAACTGCAGCAGGCCGGCCATGTCCGCCTTGCGAATGGTGACCTGGACGTTGTTGAGCGCAAACTGTCCGGATTGCTGGGTCCGCTGCGAACCAATTTCGGCGGACAAACCGGAAGCCATTCGCGTCAGTTCGGCGTAGGCTTGGGACGCGTCCAGCGTCTTCGTCGGGTCCACCGTCTTGGCGGCGGCATTGGCTCGCGCCTCAATCTCGGAGCGACGGGAGAACCAGAGCTGCTGGGTCTCGCTTTCGGTCCGGAGTTCCGTGAGCTCGCGTCGCAGAAACGCGAAACGGCCCAAGCTCGAGGGCGCCCACCACCCGAGGCCAATCAGGGCAAAGACCAGCAAAAGGAGGCGCTCGCGCAGCGAACGGCTTTGAAAAAAGGCTTTCATACGCCACCTCCCTTGATCTGCTGCCAGCCGGGCTTGAACGTGATTTCGTAATGCACAACCGTCACGCCGTCGCGGGTATTTTTCTCCAGGACCTCTACGCGATCGATGCCAGCGAGGCGGCGAACGTCAGATTCGAAAATCGTCGTATCGGCCGGATTTGCCGCCTGACCGCGAATATCGAGCTGCCACAAGCCCTTCGTCGTGACACTGGTGAATTCCACGGTCTTCGGCCGCTTGTCATTCAGCTCGGCCAGCATCTCAAATGGCAGGAGCCGCTGCGTCGAAATCTCCTCCAAGCGTTTGGCCATGCCCTGCGCCTGCTCAATCCGGGCCACCACCGGCGCCTGCGCATTCAGGGCATTTTGCTTTCCCGCCATCCAGAGACGCGTGGCCAGCATCCCGAGTTCGAGCACCAGACACGCCGCCAGTCCGGTCAATATCACCGCAAACCCGCGCCAGAGCATCGTTTCACGGCGCAAGGTCTGTCGGCGCTCCGTCAGTACAGCTTTGTCGCGAATATCCGCCTGCGTGAGTGCCGCTTCATCAAAATGCGCCTCCATCCCGCCTCCACTGAGCCGCAGGATCAACTCCCGCTTTTCCCGCGTGATCTCGAGCGCCGAGCGAACGCTGCTGACCGGTGAGTCGGCGTCCATGCCGGCCTTGTCGCGAATCTCGGTCAGTAATGCCTCGCGCTCCCGACCGTCTACTGCCCGCACGACAATGGCCGCGGGCAACTCGCTGCGGCCGTCCCAGGCAATCACTTCGCAGCGGCCGCCTTCGTCCCGGACCGAAATTCCTGCCGCCGGAACCGTCCGCGCACCCAGCCAAACGGCGAAGGTCGGCAAAACCACCGCGGCGCCGGACCAGCCCGCCACCTCCTCGGCCGAAAAATTCTTCCGATACGCCGCAAACACCAAGGCTTCCGTTCGGCCGGAATTCGTCCGAAACCCGTAGAAGAGCTGACCGGCCGGAAAAGGCGAAAAGCCTTCCACCGCCAGGGCCACCTGTTCCGCGGCGTCGCCGGTCGAAATCAACGGCACGCGCCGGACAAAGAATTTCTCGCCGGGGGCAAAGACAATACCTCCATCGCGGGCGGTGGGGGTCAAAACTGGGGAGCTTGCCGGCTTCATTTCATTGGGCGGGACCGTCGGATTCCCGAAGTTCAAGGATGCGGAATGGATAGTCGATACTTTTGCGTGTCAGGGCCCGTGGGTCGACCGGGGTCGGCGGCGGCGCATTGGGATCGGTTTCTTCCGCGGATGAGGTAGTGGGTTTGCTGGTGGTTTGTCCGGTGGTGCCACCGGGAGTGATGACCGCCGCCAGGGTGAAGACGTGCGCGCCCTGCTTCACGGTTACGAACACCCGCAAACATTGCACCTCCGCGCCGAGACCGGCCTGCGCCAATCCCCCGCCATGCATGGCACTGGCGTCGGAGACGGAGCGATAGAATCCACCCTCTCCCCGGCGCTCCCGGAGCGAGGCAATCTCCTGCACCACCGCATTTGTCACCGTCGCGTCGACGCCGAGACCAGTCAGCGCCGACGAATGGGCGGAGTTGACATTCACGTTGGCAAATTCATAGAGCGAGGTGTCCGCCCTGAATCGATTGCCGAGTTCATTCCACCGGCCTTCCTTGTCAAAAAAGAGCTCGCGCGCGACGCTCACGGCCCGCAATTCCTCAAACGAGCGCAATGGCCGTTCCGGCGGTACATAGGGCAGCGGCGAATTCTCGTAGTTCCGCGGGTCAGCGTCCGAAGAACCGGGTAAAAAATCCTTCTTGGTCCAGACCAGCACCGCGTCGGTGAGCCGCTCCGCGTCCGAGACCGTCGCCCCCAGCCCTTCGAGGTAGTGCTGCAGGATGGTCTCGCTGACCGTGGGCAGCGGTAGTTTGCCTGACTCGTCTTCAAAGGTGACGGCAATCTCAAAGCCGGCCGGCGGCTCGTAATTCGCATATTCCAGGGGCTTGTCCCAACCTTGCTGCGGCGCGTGCAGGCCACCGTCCGCCGCCGACACGTCCGCCAACACCGCGAAGGTCACTTCAAGTGCCGCGTAAGCCTGGTCGCGCAGCGCCGCCCGGTTGGCGGCTTTTGTTTCCGCGAGCAATTCGGTCCCGGCCCGATCAATCAGCCGGGTCAACAGGAAGGCGGTCAGCAGGATGACCCCGAGCACAAACAGAATGACCGAGCCGCGCCGGGAGCGGCGGAATCCAAGAGGTGAAAATGAACCGTTAATCCTCATGATCAGAACAGGGGCAGCGCGCCGTTTCGAGCGGGCAGCGTGAGGATCCGCTCGGCCGAGGCGCCGGCATGCACGAACGTGAGCTTGATCGTATCGGGCACCAGCCAGTGGCCCTCCGAAGATTTCTGGGGCGTGGCAGAACTCCGCCACGAACCGGTGTCATCGTCGCGGTAAAAGAAGTCCAGCTTGGTCACGAAGGGCGACACCAACACGGCCCGCGGCGCCTCCGTCACATGATTTTTCTCCAGCCGCGACTGCCAGTAGAGAATCAGCCCTCGGGCGGGATCGACGCCCAGCGAACACTGCACCTCTGGCAGGGGTGGTCCGTTCCAAACCATCAGGCGGTCGCCGTCAGTCAGGTCGAAGCCGAGCAGATCGGTGTTGCCCGAGAATCCCGTCCGCACCTGTCGGATTGTGAAGGGTTCGGCCACGGCCCCGGCCCCGATCGGCAGGGTCGTGCGACGAAACATCGATTCCAGGTGGCGCGTAACAGCGTTCACATGCTGCTCGAACAAGCGCTTTTCGCTGCCATGGCCCCAGATTTCGCCCATCGAAAACACAAACGTGAACAACGCCACCAGCAGCATCGCCATGATCGAGATGGCCAGCAGCAACTCAACGAGCGTGAAGCCGTTCCGGGTACGCAAACTTGTGCCGCGGCGACTCATGACTGGCGCTGCTTTAGCAGCCGCTCTTGGCTGGCCGCGCGGAGTTTCCCGCGCTCGACCGGATCGGACCACTTTGGACGCAACAGGATTATCTTTTGTTCATGCGCTCGGTTGTCGGGCCCGGTCGCCCCTTCCGGGTCGACCCGGACCGTCACCGCAAAGAGGTCGGCGACCGCCGTGCCCTCAATTGTCGCCGTCCAGCGCACACTGGTATTGTCCGAAAGCTGCAATCGTCCGCCGGCCTCGACCTTCTCCCGATCCGATTCGGTAAGCACCACGGTCCGCACCAGTTTCCATTGTTCGTCGCCTTGTTGCCGCAACGCGACGGCCTGGTAACCACCCAGCACATTCAGGTACGCGGCGGCCAGGACCACCGCGGCGAGCGCAAAGATCGCCAGGCTGATCAAAACCTCGATCAGCGTGAATCCTCGGCATGCTGGTGGACGCCATTTCATTTGGGAGGAGACACCAGCATCGGGGCGCAGGTCCACGGATCGATCGACAATAGCGAGCGGCGCCCCTCTTTGTCGGTAACCTGCGCCCGGAAAGCGTCGCAGGCTCCGTCGGGATAAAAGCGAATCAGCTTGATGGCGTCGGTCTCGGTCAGCTGTCCACCCAGTAGGACCATGCCTTGCTGGGTCGCGGGAAGAAATTCCAATCGCTTGCCCGGAAATGCCAGCGACTGGGCCGCGACCGGTTCGGTCTCCGCTTCCGTTTCCCAGTACAACAGGTGTTTCTCGTCGTCGTAACGCAGCAGAATGGTCCGGTTGCTCTCGAGCGCCACCTGACGAGCCGCGGTCACTCCCTGCCAGAAGACGTCATCAGCCCGAATCTCCTTCGCGCGAAAAAGATCGGACGCACTGTTGACCAACATCAGGGCGACAAAACCCAGCAAGGCGACCACCAGCAGCACCTCGACCAACGTAAATGCACCGCGGTGTCGCACGCGTGGAAACCCTTGAAACGTCCGAAGAGCGTTGGCGGATGGCAGCCTCACCAATTCCCAATATCGTCTGCCGTGCCGTCAGCCTTGTCGGGGCCTTTTGAATACAAGTCGTAACCGCCCTTGTTGTGCGTACCGGGATAGCGGTACTGGTAGGCCTCGCCCCAGGGATCGAGCGCAATTTTCTCTGCGTAGGGACCCCGCCACCGATCGCCGGCGCTGGCCGGGGCGGTCACTAGCGCATTCAGGCCGTCGGCGGTGGAGGGATAATCTCCCATGTCGATCTTATAGCGCACGAACGATGTCTTGAAGGTGTCGCGCACCATCGCTCCCGTGATGGCGGTTTGGGCGCCGCCGAAAACGCTGCCGGCATTGTTGAGAAGGAGGCCGGCCAGCAGGCCAATGATGGCCACCACCACCAAAATTTCGACCAGGGTAAAAGCGCGGACAAAATGACGTTTCATAATAGATTAGTTTCGCGGTGGCTGGGCTTGGGGACCGGGCGGATTCGTGGGCTGCGGCATCGGCACGCCGCTGTAGTTGGACGGCGCTCCGGGAATGCTGCCCGGCACCATCGACTGGCTGCGCAACGCGCGGCGCCGGCGGATTTCCTCCTGGATTTGCTGGATCCGCTGCTGGTCAATCACCGTCGGACCCGCTTGCGTCATCTGGCCATTGGTTCCTGGCTGCGGCACTCCACCGGGCGGCATCGGCACGGGAGCGGGCTGAGGCTGCGGCATCGCCTGGGCGACGGCGGGAGCCCGCTTGATTCCCAGCGTAAGGGCCTTCCCCTGATAATCGACGGTGATCGTCTCCTTGCCGGAGTCATATCCCTTGACGGAAAAGCCGTTTACCGGGTCGTTGATCTCCACCCAATTCGAGCGACGCGTCGCGGGATCGTAGATGCTGAAATACTTGCTGCCGTTCTCCTCTAAAACCGCCCGAAATTCCAGGGGCTCCGACCCGGCCGCGACTCCGGCGCCCGCGCCGGATTTGGGTGTACCGAAAGGTGAATTGGTCAGCAACGCGTTCATCTTTTCGGCGCTGGTGGCCGAAAAGAGCCGGGCACCGACAAAAAGGGCGAAACCAATGATGAAAAATGGGCGGGGAACCATAAGGGTCGTCCTCAAACACCTAACTACAATCGCACCACGCGCAAACCCTAAGCAGCCCGGTAGTCTTCATACCCTTTAGACCCCAAGGAATTTGACGGTTCCGTTACCCCATCATCGGGGCCCAGGCAAGAAATCGCTCTCAAGGGCATTCACGGTTCAGGATCAACCGGGGAAAATTCAGCTAGGTCAAACTTTGGTGACGGGCACCCGGTGGGGCCAACCCGGGTGCCGATGGCGGGAGCCCGGCTCCGGATGGTTCCATCGTGCCTCTTGGCGGTCCATTCACCCCCACCGCGGGCGATGAGGGCGGGTCAGGCCGGGAAGTACGCCGGCCCTGGGTGACTCGCCGCAGCGCTAAATATGCTGATCGAGCAGGATGGGATTCCCGTCCGGATCGGTCAGCATGAGGCTCGCCGGGCCCTTCGTCTTCTCGTCGGCTTCAGCGTCGAGCTTCAATCCCTGCGCCTTCAGCTGGCGCTGAATTTCACGCACATCATGGAATTCCGGCAACGGCTGGTTCTGTGAGGTCCAGCCAGGGTTGAAGGTGAGCGTGTTGCGGGGGAACATCCCTTGAAAAAGACCGATGGTCGTCTCGCCATTGCGCATGATCAGCCAGTGCTTTTGCTGGTCACCCATGACTTGGATGAAACCTAGTTTTTCGTAGAAGGCACGCGAGGCCGCGATGTCCTTCACCGAGAGGCTGACGGAGAATGCCCCAAGTTTCATGGTGGAGTTGTTGGAGGAGGACGCAAGCGTGGCACCGAGGCCAGCGGCGGCAACAATGAGTCCGAGGGCGAGGAGGTATTTCGTTGTTTTCAAGCGACACCCTTTTACCAGAATTCCCTGCCGGAGACTTGCCAATTCATGCGAATCCCACGCAAAAATTCGGTCGACCGCTCGCTCGCCTACATCGACCGCGTGAATCGCGCGATCGACTACATTCTGCAGCACCTCGACACGACCCTGCGCTTGAAGGCGGTCGCGCGCGCGGCGGGATTTTCGCCGTTTCACTTTCATCGCATCTTCCGCGGCGTCGTGGGCGAGTCCGTAGCCGAGTTCGTGAAACGCGTGCGGCTGGAACGGGCACTCGGGCTGCTGTCGCACAAGCACTGGCCCACGCGCCGCCGCGCTTCCCTGACCGACATCGCGTTTGCCTGCGGTTTCGCGTCGTCGTCGGATTTCTCGCGATGCTTCCGGCAACGCTACGGCGTCGCCCCGCGCACCTTCGACGTGGAGTCGTTTCGCCTTCAACGGCGCGCCGAATGGCTGAGCTCCTCGACCAATCCGCGTGAGCGCCTGATGATCCAGCGCTTGCCGCGCGGCACCAATCCCGACGGATTTGCCGTGCGGTTGCGCCGCCTGCCAGCCCGTCAGGTCGCCTATGTGCGCGTGGCAGATTCATTCCGGCCAGGAGCCGTCGCCAGCGCGGCGGCGAACTTTCTGCAATGGGCCGAGCAACGCGGACTCGCAGACGGTCAGTGGCTCGGCTACATGTGGGACGACCCGGAAATCGTCGCGCCCGAACGGTGCCGTTACGATTTGGCGGTCGAAGTCCCACGGCCGATTCGCGCTGACGGCATCGGCCACCTCGAGTTTCCCGCCATGCAAGTGGCAGAAGTCGAACTCTGCGGCGGGGTCGACCTTGAGCTACGGGCGCTCGACTGGCTTTACCGGACGTGGCTCCCGTCCAGCGGCTACGTGCCGACGGAACAGCCCGCCTTCGAGGCCTTCCTCGGACGTCCCTTCGCGCACGGCCAAGAATACTTTGAGTTGCGGGCCCAGTTGCCGGTGGTGCGGGCTTAGCGCAACGCGCCATTCAACGGCCGCGGTAGCGATGGACCACCTGAGCTCAACGCGCCGAATCGAATGGGCCGGTTGAAGCACGCTGCCGGCGTCGCCAAACCGGCGCAAAGGCCTTCGGCCGTTCGGAACCGAGATCGGCTAGTCCGACTTCAACATCTGGACCGGGTCGATGCAAGCGGCTCGGCGGGCGGGGAACCACGCCGCGACGATGGCGGCGGCCAAGGCCACAACCGTGGCGACAATGGCCGGCAAGGCCCCGGGGCGGCCATGGATAATGGTACTTATCGCTGGCAGGGTTGGCACCAGCCATACGGCCGCTAATCCAAGCGATCCTCCCCAGAGGCTCGTGCGCAAGGAGTCCCAAAGGACGCTGCGCAGCATGCGGGAAGGGCTCGCCCCAATTGCCATCCGCAGGGCCAGTTCTCGCTGCCGCAACACTACGAGGTAACCCAGCGAAGCGGCCACGCCGGCACCCGTAAGCAGGACGGCGCAGCCGCCGAAGACTGCGGCCAAGTGGGTCGTGGCGAGGTCGCCGCTAAGATCGTCCGTCATGCGTTCCTGAAAAGTTTTCCAGCTGCCGAGTACCAGGCCGGGTTCATCGCGCGCCAAGGCCGCGCGCAACCCCGGCTGGATCATGGACTCCGAGCCGTCAAACCGGACGGCCATGAAATGCGCGCTGGGGTCTCCCGTCTGACTCAGTGGAAAATAACACATGGCCGGTGCCCGCGCTCGCAGCCCATTGACGGGCACATCGGGAACGATCCCAACGATGGTCCAGTCTCTCGGCGAGGCCTGGACATCGAATCCGAACGCCTGGCCAATGGGGTCGATCGGGCCAAAAATCTCCCGGGCAAAGGAGGCACTGACCAAAGCCACCGGCTGCGTCCCCGCCTTGTCGCCCGACGTGAAGTCCCGCCCGACCAGGACCGGCATGCCGACTACGCGCAAATATCCGGGCTCGAAGGCGTCGTGCTGATATTCGCCTTCTTTGCGCACCGCCTGCGGATGGCGCACATGGATTCCCGAGGTGGACATGCTGCCCGCAAGGATTCCATTCGATGCAAAACCAACCGCTTTTACCCCCGGCACACCCAGCGCGATTGTCCGCAAGCGCTCGAGCAGAGCTGCTACGTCCTTGGCCTCGTAACCGGCGCTTTCAGGATCGAATGCCGCCGTCATTACCTGGTCACGCTCGAAACCCGGATCGGCCGCGAGAGACCGTTGCACTTCCTCGCCGAGCGAGGTCGCCACCGCGACGAGCCCGACCGCCAGGGCAAACTGGGCGACAACCAGCAGTCGGCTCAACCGGACAGGGACCTGGCCCAGTCCGCGGCTGCCGGAGAGGGCCTGCAAGGGTTGCACCCGTGAAATCCAGAGCGCCGGTCCGAGTGCGCTGAGCAGCGCGGTGAGCAGAATCAAGCCGGCCATCAGCAGGAGCGACGCTTCCCCAAGTGCGACATGCAACTCCTGCCCCGGAGCCAGCAGTCGCACCGTCGGCGGAAGCAGCCAAGTCGCCAACAGCCAGCCCGCTCCTCCCCCCGCCATGCTGAGAAACAAGGTCTCGACAAAACTCAACCGGACCACCCGAAATGAGCCGGCTCCGAGCGCGAGCCGAACGCCGATTTCCCGGTGGCGTGACATCGAGCGCACCAACAGGAGGCCCGAGACATTCATGCAGACCAGGAGCAGCATCACCGCGACCACGCCGGTAAACAACCAGCCCGTCGAGTGAAAGCCCTCGCGAAAATGCGAACGCCCTCCAGGGGCAGGAGCCAAGTCCCACCGTCTGTGCTGCAGTCGCTCACGGCCGGCGGGATCGGTGTCAGCGAGGATCAGGTCATCCCGCTGGGCGGTCCACGCGCGCTCGACGGCCATCCGGGCCGACGGCGTGTCCGGTCGGATGCGGACCAAGGCCTCGATCCAGGAAATGCGCTCCTCCCGGTTCCAGTCAGGATCGTTCGGTCGATCGTCGCCCTCGGACTGGCTCGAGTTGCCAAAAATCCGCAATGCCGGCTGTTGCGCCGTGGCGCACCAGAGGTCGATGCTACCACCCAGCGTGACATCGCGAAAGTCCGCAGGCAAAATGCCCTCGACGCTCATCGGCACGCGGTTGACCAACACCTCCTGTCCGAGCGCGGACGCCGGCGAACCAAAGTTTTGCGTGGCCCACGCTGTCGATACCAGCACCACATTGGTCGGCTGGCCAGCTACGTCGTCTCGTGCCGTGAACCCGTGGCCGAGGGCCGGCGTGATCCCGAGTGCGTTAAAAAATCCGCCATTTACCAAACGGATATTGGCCCGTGTGGCGGTTTTCGCGCCGATCTGGACGGTGCAACGTTCCAGACCACTGTAGGCGGCCACAATCCGAGGTCCCAGGTGTTCCTCCAGTCGCCGCACCGTGCCACGGCTCATCCGACTGGGCCGGTCGGTCTCGGCATTGACGACGGCGTAAAGCTCCGTTGGGCGTGGCACGGGCAGCGGCCGCAAATAGATCGCATCGAGCAGCCCGTGCAACGTGGCCGCGGCACCGAGTCCCAGGCCAAGAATTCCGACGATCGCCACCGCGAAGCCCGGCCGCCGGCCTATGCTCCGGATCGCGTTGCGCCCGTCGCCGGCCAGCTCATCCCAAAATCGAAAGCCCGCCTGGGCGCGCAGGTCTTCGCGTACTTGCAGGACATTCCCAAATTCCCGGCGGGCGGCGGCCTGCGCCTCGGCTGGCGTGGCGCCGCGCGCGATCAGCCGCGCCTCGAGCTCCGCGACATGCTGCGCCATTTCCTCCTCGAACTCGCAGGCGATCGTGCGGCGACGAAAGAGGT
>Ga0302322_100002702_pt1 | contig 15035 bp, 10 predicted proteins | sample Fen_T0_2_FD_203757 | JGI IMG/M metagenome (GOLD analysis project Ga0302322, IMG submission 203757) | Peat permafrost microbial communities from Stordalen Mire near Abisko, Sweden - Fen_T0_2 | ecosystem: Environmental > Terrestrial > Soil > Wetlands > Permafrost | place: Sweden: Abisko... | reverse complement strand
TGGCTTGGCGGGCACCGATTCCGTCCGGTCGAAGATGTCGATATAGCGCAGATTGCGCACGACGAGATCGGCCTCATAGACCACATCCCGGTTGCCGACGTTGTAGAAGAAAACGAATTTCTGATAGAATTTCGGCAGTCCCAGTCGCACCGGGCTGAACAACACCATGGCATTGGCCATGGCCGTGAAAGTGGGGGTTTCCGTGGCCAGCACCATGGAGTGGGATGCGCCCAGGCGGGAAATCTCCGCCCGATCCTTGAGGTTGGCGGTGGTGTATTGTGCATCCAAAAAGTGGTCGTCGTAGGCGAATTTGTATTGCCTCAGGTCGTTTCGGACAAAATGCGCCAACAACGGGGCCAGCACCGCGAGCAGTACGAGACGCCCGGTCATCGCCCGCCACGTGTGGGCCCGCCCGGCCACCAGCCACGGCAGCACGCACACGGCGGCCAGCGGCACGAAGGCGAAGACTGCTAGGGCCCGGAACAGCTCGTAGTCACTCTGCAAAAACCCCGCCAGCCCGATGCCCAGCAGCAGGAGGAAACTGAGCAGGAAAGGCAATAAGCGTGGGCGAGGCCGCCGCAGCAAACTCAACCCGATAAAAAGCACGAGCAAGGCGCCATAACCCCAAACGTAGGGGGTCTCCCCGGCCTGCAATGGTTGCGGGGGGATGGTGTTCAGGTTGAAGGCGGGCCAGACATAATCGATTTTTTGAAGAAAATGGAGATGCACCCCGGCATTGCCCTGCAGGGCGCCGCGGGGTGCGGCGGAGAGCACAGCTAGCAGCCGCGCAAAGGTGGTGGCGAACAACACCCGGCCAAGCGGTGCGAGCAAGATCAGGGTGATGCCCAGCGTCAGGGCGCCGGTGCCCAGCAGCCGACGCAAACGGCGGCGGCGCCATGCGGTCCAGAGGAGGAATGGGGTCACGACCGCCAGCACCCCTACGAGGGCGAGCTCCCCGTCCGGAAACAACAGCGTCTGGGCGGCCAGGACCAGCCCCACATAGACGGCCGAGCGCCAGGCGGTGACCGGCCGCACCGCGAGCATGACCAGAGGATAAAACGGCAGGGCCAGCACATTGGCAAAAAAAGTATGGCTGCTCAGCATCCAGACCGGCATGGCCAGAGTTCCCATGACGGCGAATCCCGCACTGGCCCAGAGTGGCAGCCGCAACAGCGACCGGCCGAAGACAACCAACGTCAGGTAAAGCAGGGCCAGGCCCGCGATCAGCAACGGGGAGAAAGTCTCGTGCGTGGTGAGACCCAGCAGCCCGGCCATACCGACCAGCGCAGCCATCGTGCCGGGTTTCTCGGTGAACGAGCGCTCGCGGAGATGGCGCAGGTCCTCGGTGAGAAAGCCCGACACCCCGTCATAGGGCCCCAAGGTGGGCACAATACCCGTGCCGCGACTGCCGATGTTTTCGGCCATGCGCATGTACATGTAGCCATCGCTCCCGGCGTAGTGCCAGAACACGCGGTCCGGATCCTGCACGAAGGGACGGAAATTGATTTCCAGCACCACCACGAGACCGACAACCACCAGGCCGTGCGAGAGGGCGGAACGCCAGCCGGGGCGGAAGAGGGAACGCCGGGGCACTGAACGCCACCAAAGCAGGAGCACGGCGAGCCAGAGGACACCGAGCAACCCCCAGAACCAAGGGATGGAGGTGACGATCGGGCGCGAAGTGGCGTAGAAGAAACCGGTGAAGACGGTGAAGACGGCCAGACCGGTCACCGGGGCGAGCAGGAGCCGCGCGGAAACCCGCCAGCGCCCCGGCGGGCGATCAACGCGCGTCAGCAGCAGAAGATTCACGGGCAGGCCCAGCACCCCGAGCAGGGCGAGAATCTCCAGGGTTCGCAGGATGACAGTCATGTGCGGCTTTCCTTAACCGTGGCCGCCGGCGGGCAGAGGTTTCGCCCGCGGTTTCAACGACAGGCCGATGACGAGGTTGTTGAAGAGGAAGGGGAGGAACGGCAGCGGGAAGAAGCTGCGGGCCTCGATGGTGAACCAAGGGTGCAGTTCTTCCAGTACCTCGTCGGCCAGATTGATGTGCTCGCGCTTGATGAAGACGTCGTAGGACATGCCGTAGGTCTTCTCGAAGATGCGCTGCGCAGAAATCCGACGCGCGAGGGTGTAGGCGGCGCTGCCCTCGCAGGGAATGACGACGAGGAGCTGGCCGCGCTCCTTGTTCAGCAGGCGCCAGGCCTCGCGGATCGTGGCGGGCAAATTGGGCAGGTGCTCGAGGACGTGGACCGCGAGGTAACGGTCGAAGAATCCGTCGGGAAAATCCAGGCGCAACTGGCAGTCGCCGACGATGGTCTGGACGCGGGGGTGGAGGCGCTTGATCTCCGCCGCCATGTTCTCGCGGTATTCATTGCAGTAGTAATTGGCCTCCTGTTCAGGGGTGAGCTTTTCGTAATGCAAATGCCCGCCGAGACCGGCGCCGATCTCGATGGTGGTCCTGAAACCGGGCCGGGAATGGCGGACGGGAAACTTGTGATTAAACAGCTCGATCAGGCCGTAGCGTTTGCGTGCAGCCAGCTCCACGTGCCAGCGCTGCATGAAGTCGTCGTTGATGCGCTGTTGCTCGGGGGTGAGCGGGGGCAGGACCTTGGGCCACTTGGGGGTCGACATGGCGTCGTCAGGCGGGGCGGTCGAAGCCGGCGGCGCGCTCGACGATGAACTTGGGCCGGGCGCGGACCTCCTCATAAATGCGGCCGATGTATTCTCCGAGGATGCCGACGCTGATCAACTGGATGCCGCCGAGGAAGGAGATGAGGATGACGAGGGTGGGGTTGCCCCAGAGAATCGTCCAGCCCATGAGCTTGTAGAAAAGATAGACGCCCATGATCAGGAACGAGCCGCCGGCGATGATGAAACCCATGATGGTGCTGAGCTGGAGCGCGTAGGTGGAGAAGCAGAAGATGCCGTTGAAGCCGATGCGCAGGGAACCGAAGAAGCGGTTGTAGTTGGTCTCTCCCGTGTGGCGGGGAGGCCGGTCGAAGGGAATGATCACCTGCTTGAAGCCGACAACCGCGACCATGCCGCGCAAAAAACCGTGGGATTCCTTGAGCTTCACCAGCTCGACCACCACGCGGCGCGACATCAGGCGGAAGTCGCCGGTGTTGGGCGGGATCTGCACGTCGGCGATCTTGTTGATGACCTTGTAGCCGACGGCGGAGACGAGCTTCTTGAGCCAGGGCTCGCCCGTGCGCTGGCGGCGCTGGGGGAGCACGACGTCGTAGCCCGCGCGCCATTGGCCGACCATGTCGGCCACGAGCTCGGGCGGGTCCTGCATGTCCACGTCCATCACGATGACGGCCTCGCCGGACGAGTATTGCATGCCGGCGAGGGTGGCCATGGGCTGGCCGAAGCGGCGGGAAAATTTCAGGAGCTTGATGCGCTCGTCGGCGGCGCGGGCCTCGAGGATGACCTCCTCCGTGCGATCGGGCGAAGGATCGAGGGAGAAGATGATCTCGTAATCCTCGGAGACGGTCGCCAGCACCGGGCGGATGCGCCGCAGGAACTCCGGGATGTTCTTCTCCTCGCGGTAGACCGGGACGACGATGGATAGGAGGGGGGCGCTCATGGGGCGGACGTGATCTTGAGGGCTTCCAGCAGCACGGTTACGGGCCGGTTGTCGGGAGCCGGCAGAGTCTCGGTGCGGTCAAACCGCAGTTCAATCTTAACCTGCCGGCCGGCCGACGGCAGCGGGGCCTCCAGCGTGAAATGCCCCGGGGTCACCTCTTGTGCGAGCAGGCTGACCCCGTCGGCCAGCAGTTCGACGTGCATCGCGGCGGGCTTGGGGCCGGGAATCAGGGGCAGCATGGCCTGGACCGTGATCTTGTCGTGGGGATTCACCGGGCCAAGGACGGCAAAGGCATGGTCCGAAACCCAGCCATCCTCGTAGAGGCCGGAATATTCAACGGCGGCGGGGCCGAACAGGTCCGCGGGAAACCGGCTGAGAGTTCGGGGCCGCGGCTGTGCGGCGTAGTCGGCTTCGCTGACCAGGGAGAGGTCACGGCAATAGCCCAGTCCCAGCCGACTATCGGTCGTGATGGTGCGATTGTAGATCCCCTGCAGGCCGGGATGAGGCAGGCCGATGTGCAATGGTGGTCGGCCGAGATCGAGAGCGAGGTAGGGCACGCCATGCAGTTCGGTGAGCTGCAGGGGCGGGGAGAACACATTGGCGCTGCCCGCGCCAACCAGGCCGAGATTGAGCGGCGAAGCAGCACCATTGCTCACGGTCGCTTGCTCGGGCAGTTGCGTGCGCCCGGCCCCGAGGATCGATGAGGTCAGGCTGAAACGGAGCCGGACGGTGGTGGTGGGATTGAGCACGCGGAAAAGAAGGTGCCGGCCGACCACGAAAAAATACTCATGGGGCAGGTAAATATCCGGCTGTGGTTTATAGACCGCGATGTGCCCTGTCGCTCCGAGGTAGTAATGCTGGCCTGCGGTAGATTGAATGAAGGCCAAGTGATTGGCCAGCTGTCCGAGGGTCGTGTGGGTGAACAAGCCGGGCGTGGCCGGATAGGCGGGCGCGTTTAGTTTATTGAAGGAGCGGAGCTCGGCGCTGGAGGTGACAATCGCGGTGGCCGGGTCGGGCGCGGATTCTTCCGTGCCCGTCCGCCGCCAGAAGGAAAGGCCATGGATTCTCTCCTGTGGATAGACTTGGTTTTTGACAAAACCAACCACCCGGCGGGCCGCGGCGAAATCCCCTTTGCCCGGAAGCAAATGCCAGATCCAGTCGGCGTAGGGATTTTCTGCCCGACCCAGAATCGTGGCGTTGATAAGCTGGCTGATAAATGCCGGTGCCCCGGCAGGCTGCTCTAGCATCAGCAGCTTGTTGACCGGTGAAGCGGTGGTCACCGCCCAGACTGTGGTCGGATGCTCGGGCAGCAGGCCCCGCGAAATGGAGGCGTCGAATAATTCCCGGACGCCACTGGCACTGCCTGGCTGGGCTGCCTCGGTGTAGCGCCAGACCCCGGGAAGCCATGTGACGAGGAGCACGCAAAATACGGCCACCCATATCTGGCGGCCGCGTGGGGTGTTGCCCAGCCGGGCGATCTCGATGAGGAGGAAGGGCAGCGCGAACATGCAGAGCTTGAAAAGCCCGAAGCCGTTGTTGGTGGAAAATAATTGCGCACCGATCAGCAGCATGATCGCAAGGAGGGCGCCGGGCGGAGTCCGGCCCGCCAAGCCGCGGCCCGCGGCCCAGAGAGCAACCAAACCGGCGGCGAAACCACCGAGGAGACCGAGCGCTGCGGGCAGACCCTCGTAGGCGGCTACGATTACATCGAAACCGAAGAGATAGGCCGGGCCGGTCGGCGTCAGAAAATACGGGAAGAGCGAGATTCGCTCGGCCGTATACCTCACATCCATGCCCTCCTGGGTCTGGCTCAGCAAGGTGATCGTGGTGCTGACAATATTGTGGCGCAGCAGCAACCCCACGACCACGGCGGTCAGGCTGAGAACAGGCACCAGGCCTTTGATCCAGTGGCGCAGCTGCAACAGGCGGAGAATCAGGAACAGGCCCCAGCCGAGCACGAAGAACGGGATCACCTCGGGATAGAAGATGCAGAGCCCGGCAATCAGCAGGGCACACCCGGTCGCAAAGCGGAGGCGGGTCGCGAACCCGCGGGGGAAGCGCGTGCGCGCCGTAAGGGTCAGGAGAGTGGCCAGCAGGGCGAGGCCACACACTTGGGCGATTAACTGGTACATCGTGCCGAAATACCAGAGCGGCGCGATCATCAGAAGGATGCCGGTGAGCAAGGTCGTCCGCCGTCGGGCCGGTCGCGTCAAGGCCAGTCCGAGAATGGCCCAGAGCTGGGTGAGAGAGAAGGCGAGGATGACGGGCATGAACACTTGCACCGTGCCCAGGCCGGTGGCGCCGGCGGCCAGCGCCACCATGTGTTCCGAGCCGAAACGAATCATGCCGACCACGTGCATCATCCAGAAATACTGGGCATAATCTCCACCGGCCAGATCCTGTAACGTCGGGATGTCGTAGAAACCGTGCCGCAGGAATCGTTCGGCTCCGAGGCAGTAGTTCGTCATATCGTCGTTACCGTAGCTTACCCAGTTCAAGCCGTGCACGAGCGCGGGCCAGCCACCGAGCAGCAGCGCGCCGGCGGCGAGCAGCCCGAAGGATCCGAGTCCCTTGGGCGGGACGAGCCTGCACCGCACGAGCACGCCCAGCGCGCCCAACGTGACGATGATGATGAGCGGCCGGGCATAGGCCGCCATGGGCACGCCGGCCTGGTTGGGCACCATGATGATCAGCCCGGTCACGGCCAGGCCGAGGGTGGGGGCCAGCAGCCAGGTGCGCACGTGGCCGAAGCGCAGGCCGAGCAGGGCAAAGGTCGCCCGGCCCACGACGGCGAAGTGGACGAAGAAAATCAGCGCGAGCAGCAGCGGAATCATGCGGATGGATTACCAGCGCAGCCCGTGGCGGTGCCGCCATTCCACCAGCGCACTGCGGTGGACCTCCGCCGTCAGGTGCTTGTGGATTTCCCACGCCGGCACCTCGCGCTCGTGCGTGCGGCGGCGCAGGCGGTCCATCTCCTGCTCGCCCACGGATGTGATTTTGGCGCTCGTCTTCTGCTCACTGTGCGAGCGGAAGCAGCCGAGAAAATAGGGGATCCGGCGAATGGTGCACCCGGCCTGCTCAAAGCGCAGCAGGAGGTCCCAGTCCATGGCGAACTGGAACGATTCGTCGAGGCCGCCGATCTCCTGGTAGCACTGCGCCCGCCAGAACATCGTCTCCTGCGGGACGAGGTCGAACCACTTGAGCGTGTCGGCGTGATGCTTGGGCAGAAACCAGCGGCCGATCTCCCGGTCCTGCTCGTCGATGACCACGCGGTGGCCGTAGACCACGTCCACTTCCGGATGCCGGGCGAAATAGGCGCCGACATGATGCAGGGCGCCGGGCAGCAGCAGGTCGTCGGAGTTCAGCCAGCCCATGATGTCATGGGTCGTGGGGTAAAGCTTGGCGAAGCCGCGGCGGATTGCGTCGGACTGGCCCCGGTCCGGCGCGCTCTCAGCGTGCGCGAGCCGGGCAACATGGCGCGTGATGATTTCCGCGCTGCCGTCGGTCGAGCCGCCGTCCTGCACGCCGTAGGCGAGGTTGGGATAGTGCTGGTCGAGCACGCTCAGCATGGTGCGCTCGAGGAACTGCCCCTGCTGGTAGGAGGGAGTGGCGAGGCAGAGGCGCGGCCACTTGGCGCAGTGCGGCGGCCGGGGAAAACTTTCCCGCTGCAGGGGGCGGGGCGGATACTGCCGGAGCTGGCCGAGCGGGTGGAGGCTGGCGTCAGCCAGGTGGCTTTGCCAGCGGGCGAGCAACCGCTGGGGGAGCGAAGGCTTGGTCTTGCCGGCGCGGGCCGCGGCCTCGAGCTCAAGTTTGCGCAGCCGGGCCTGCTTGCCTTGCGCCTGGCGGCGGGCCTCGTCCAGCTGGACGCGCAGCGAGGCGACCTCATCGGTCAGCGCCGTCAGGTCGGGGCTGGTCTTGGCGTCATGACCGAGCTCGGCGAGAGTCCGGCGCGTTTGGGTCAGGGCCACGTCCAGTTTTTGGATCACCGCCAGCCGTTCGTCGGCGGTGGCGTGGAGCAATTTGATTTCCTGTTCCCGCGCCTTGGCCTGCGCGAGGAGGGAATCGTTCTCCTGGTCCTTTTCCTCGATTTCCTGATCCTTGGCCTTGGCTGCCGTGACGAGGGAGGCATTTTCCAGGTCCTTGGCCTTGGCCTGGGCCAGCAGCGCGTCGAAGTCCCGCGCCTTGTCGGCGAGGGTGAGCAAATTGACCGTGTGCTCATGCAGGAAGGGCCGGAGCGCCGGCAGGATCTCCGCCGGGACAAACACGAGCACGTCGTTGAAACAGACCAGCGCATGCCCGTCGCTCAACCGGTGCAGGGCGCGCAGCACGGCGTCGAGGCCGGGCCAGGCGGAGATCTCATGCGGCTTGGGCGGGGCGCTGAGGAAGAGGCGCGCGTCGTCGATCAGGATCGCGCTGCGGGGATGGAGCGGGCCGATGGCGGCAAGTTCCCCGAGCAACGGGCACTGGGATTTTTCGCCGGCGGTGTTCTCGGCGGCGCACCAGTGGGCGTCGAGCCAGAACAGGGTGGGCGTCTCCGCGAAGGCGGCCCGCTGCGCCTGCAGCACGGCGGGCGAGTCGCCCTGCAGCACGGTCACATGGGGGCAGCGGGCGAAACGCCGGCGCGCCGCCTCGTGATACTCGGGCGACAGCTCGACGGAGAGGCAGCGGGGGAAGAGGGCTTGGGCGATTTCCAGCGAGTCGCCCTTGAAGGTGCCGGTCTCGACAAAATGCGTGAAAGGGAGATGACGTTGCAGCTCGCGGACGAGGGCTTGGTCAAGGGTGAAGGAAATGGCGCCCATGGATGCGGATCAGGATGAGAAAGGAGCGGTGGAACCGTTCCGGCGGGTGGAGCGCGGGGCGGACAGGCGCTTGATGAGCTCCTCGCGTTCATCGCAGATGCGCTTCAGGTTTTGGATCTCCCGGTCCTTTAGCAGAATTTCCTCGAGGCGCGCGGTCGCGGCGGTCGCCTGGATGGCGGTCTCATGGGTGGCCGCGATCAGGGCCTGCTGATGGGCCTGCAGGATGTCCTGGGACATGAGCGCGGCGCGGAGCGCCCGGCCATGCCGGTGTCGGCTGGCCGGGGTGCGGCTGAAACCCAGCTCGACCAGCCAGTCGCCATGAACGAGGTCAAACAGCTCCAGCTGTTCCGGGGTGAAGCTGGCGGGATCGGGCTCGACCTGGCCCCGGCGGAAAAATTTGGGGTTGGCCCCGTTCAAGGCCTGAAAATCATTCGTCCAGGCCCCCCGGCGTTTCCGGCCAAGAAAGTCGGCCAGCTGGTCGAGGCACTGCTCGGGCTGGCTGACCAGATCCCGATAGACGAGGACGAGCGTGCGGGCCCGCCGCCGGGGGTTCCACGCATCCAGGTTGGCGCCCCAGGAAAGATAGGGGCCGCGGCTGCCGAGGATCAGGTCTTCGAGCGCGTAGTCCTTGTGGTCGAAGGCCCGGCTATAATGCCGGTAGGAGTCCACGGCGGTGAGTCCGTTTCGTACGATGTAGATCGCCGGCTCGTCATCCAGCGGAGCCTCATGGGTCTTGATGAGGTAAAGCCCCTTGGCCTTGAGCTTGGCGCGATAGAAAACTTCCCACGCGTCGCCCATGGGCTGGTGGCCCACCGCGGAGTACGTGGGGTCGGCCGCGTCCAGGAATATCTGGTCGTCGTACTTTGAATAGGACGGCAGCTCGAACACGCGATGCAGCATCATGCGCAGAAGGGTGTTGCCCGAACGGGGATAGGAGGCGATCCAGACGATCATGGTGGGTCGGCCGGATGGGCCGTGATGGGGAGGAATTTTATTCGTGAGGACAGCTGGAACATGCCCAGGAACGGCGCCGATTCCTGTTCATAATTCCAGTTGATGGTGATGGGACCGAGCCACGGGGTGGCATGCACCCGCGTGCCGACATTGGGCCGGGAATCCGGGAGGCCGAGCACGGCTTGCAGGGAGTACTCTCCCGCCTCCAAACCCAGCTCAATCTCGGCTTCAAACTTGAGCAACTGTCCGCAGGTGGCCGCCAGGGGGGGCAGCCCGACGGGCCGGCTGCCGAGGCTGGAGACGACCTGACCCTGCCGGTTCTTTATTTCCACGGCAAAATGCAGCGCGGCATTTTCATGCACGAGCACATAGGCCTGGATCACGGCCGTCTGCCCCATTTTCAGGGTGATGTTCGGCTGGCCCCGGGCATCAAGCACGCGCACGGCCACGATCTGCGCGATCCCGGGACCCGCCGCCGGACCGGCGGCGGGCGCCACCCAAAGGGCCCCCTCGCGGATTTCCTGCATCCGGGGCGAGGGCTTCGGTGCCTCCGCCGGGGCGGGCGCAGCAACGGGCGCAGGCGGGCCGTCCGCGTCGGCTTCCTCCCGCAGATAAAGCGAGATCGCGTGTTGCGACTCACCGAAGGTCACCTGGCGGCCCTGCCGCAGGTAGAGGGTTTGCTGGCACAGGTCGCGGACACTGCCCATGTCGTGCGAGACAAACAGGAGGGTGGTGCCCTGGGCGCGGAGCGCGGCGATGCGCTTGAAACATTTTTGCTGGAAGAAGAAATCACCCACGCTCAGCGCCTCGTCCACGATGAAGATGTCGGGCTCGATGGAGGTCTGCACCGCGAAGGCCAGCCGCACCATCATGCCGCTGGAGTAGGTCTTCACCGGCTGCTCCATGAAGTCACCGATGTCGGCGAAGGCGGCGATGTCGTCGAAGCGGTCGTCGATCTCGCGCCGGGTGAGGCCGAGCACGGAAGCACTGAGCTGGACGTTCTCCCGGCCGGTGAACTCAGGGTTGAAACCGCTGCCGAGCTCGAGCAACGCGGCCACCCGCCCCTTGACCGCCACGCTACCGGAGGAGGGCTGCATGGTGCCGGCGATAATCTGGAGGAGCGTGGACTTGCCCGACCCGTTGCGGCCAATGATGCCGACCGCCTCGCCTTTTCTGACCTCGAATGAGATGTCGCTCAGGGCCCAGAAATCGCGGTAGAGGCGGGCGGCGCGCTCCTTCAGGCCCAGGCTACCCGGCAGGTACTTCGCCGTGGTCTCCATCAAGGGCACGGTCAGCCGGGAGGCCGGGGTCGCCCAGATGCGGTAGGCCTTGCGGAGCAGCCGCGTGGAGATGATGACATCATTGCTCATGCGGCGTGGGTCAGACGACGGCGGACGAAATCAACCAGATGGGCGGTCGAGGCCGCGACGTCCTCCTGGCCGGTGTGCACGACGAGATCCGCGAGGGCGGGCGCATCAAAATGGGACGAGACTCCCGGCAGCAGGGTGACCTTCCCGGCCTTGGCCCCGGCATAGAGGCCCTTGACGTCACGGGCGCGACAGACCTCCAGCGGCGCATCAACATGGATGAGGGAGAGGCTCGGGCCAACGATCCCGGCCACCAGCCGACGGTGACTTTCCAGCGGGGTGATGAATGCGGCCACGACCCAGAGGTTTGAGGCCAGGCCCAGCTTGGCGGTCTCGGCGGCACGACGGAGGTTTTCCCATCGGTCTTCATCAGAAAATCCCAGTCCGGAACACAGGCCGGCCCGCAGGTCGTCGCCGTCCAAGGCGAGGACGTTTCGGCCCGTGCTGCGCAGGTGCTGACACAGATTATCGGCCAGCGTGGACTTGCCGGCGCCCGACAAGCCATAAAGCCAGAAGACATGCGGTGCGGCGAGATTCATGGTCAGAGCACGTCGGCGAAGGCGGGCTTCATCCTGCAGAAAGCAGCGTAGCCCAGGTAACAGGCGGCGAAACCAGCCCCGTAAAGGTAGGCCAGATGATGGAAGTTCAGCGGCCGGGACCAGAGGGCCGCGTCGCGGGCCAGCTCGATCGCGAGCAGGACGGGGTTGAAGCGCAAGATCGCCCAGGCCGAGGGCGAGCCCGCGATGATTTTGGCCGCCGGGTAGAACACCGCGCTGGAAAACATCAGCGCCATGGTGAAAAACTGCATGAGCTGGCTGACATCCCGAAAGAACACGCCGAGGGCGGAAAAAAACCAACCAACCCCCAGCATCAGCAGGATGACAGGCAGCAAAATGACCGGCAGCCAGAGGGCCAGGAAGGTCAGGCCCGGACCCAGGCAAACGATGCCGATCAACAGCAGGGCCAGGCTGATCAGCATGTGGAAGACGGCGCCCAGCACATTGGCGACGGGCAAAATTTCCAGGGGGAACACCACCTTCTTCACGAAGTTGGGGTTGCCCACGATGATACCTGGGGCCACGCCCAGCACCTCTGCGACAAAATGAAACAGGGTCAGGCCGAAAAATATGCCCAGGCCGTAGTCCATGCGGGTCTCCTGGGGCAAAATGCCGAACCGGCCCCCGAAGATGTAGCCAAAGACCAGCACGTAGATCGCCAGCATCAGGAGCGGGCTGAGGAATGACCAGATGAGGCCGAGGTGGCTGCCCTTGTGCCGCAACTCGACATTGCGCAGCGTGAATTGCCAGAGCAATTCGCGATACTGCCAGAGGTCGGCGGCGAAAGGTGCGAAGCGGCGGAACATGGAGGAGGGAAATACCGGAAGGAAAGGACGCAGGCCGGGAAACGGTCCCGTGGCTTGCAGCCGATCCGACAAGATGAACGGGTGGAGTTTCAACCTTCAACCTTCAACTTTCGCCGCAGACGGCAGGAAATCACCAGGACAATCCGGCGCGCTAATCCCGCCAGAATCCCGGAACTTAGGCGAAAATTTACTGGTTGCCAAGGCACTGGCTTTGCGGCGCCCTGTCTGGTCTATCCCATGAAAATACCGAGACTTTTCGCGGCGCTGCCGCTCCTGTTGGCCGGGCTGGGCGCTTCGGCCGCGGCGGCGGATGGTATTGTGACTCCGGAGCAATTATTCCCCCAGTTGGACGCCATCCTGAAACGGTCGGTGGCCCAGTCGCCCCGGATGGTCAGCCGGGCGATCGACCTGGAAATGGCGGAAAACAACCGGATCTCCGCGCGGTCCGGCCTGCTGCCGAGCGTCGGAGGTGGCTACAGCTTCTATAAGGGTGAGGATGACCGGTCGGACATGAGCGGTTTTGTCCGGGTCACCAAGATCTATTACAGCTTCAGTGTCGTGCAGCCGCTTTTCTATTGGGGTGACCGGCGCAATGGCGCCCGGATGGGTGAAATCCAGCAGGCCATCACCCAAGGTCAGTATCGCGAGGCGTATCGCTTGCTGGCGCAGGAAGTGCGCGGCAGTTACCTCCGCCTGATCCAGAACAAGCTGATCCAGAAAAAGACGGCGTTCAATGCGGAGTTGGCGCGCAAGGCCCAGGCCCAGGCCGAGGAGCGCCTGGTGAAAAAGGTGATCTCGGAGGCCCAGATCATTCCCATCCGTCTCGATGCCGAACGTGCCCAGATCAGTCTGGAACGCACCAATTATGAGGTGGAAAGCCAGAAGGCGGCATTTGCCCGGTTAACCGGTGGACCGGTGCTGAATGATGACGAAATCCCCGACAGCATTCCGGTGGTCGCAGACCTGAATGAACCCGTGCAACACCTCCTGGCTGGATTCCTGGCGCAAAAGGAGCCGGTCACGGCCGAGGCCGTGGAATATCGCAAGAAGTTGGAGATCGAGCGGCTCGGCCTCCTGGCCCAGAAGAATCGCCTGAAGCCAAAATTCAACCTGGTGGTCGCCGCCACCCAGGACCAACAGAGTTATACCATCAACATTGCGCAGAAATACCAGGTCAACTCGTACTATGGCGGCATGTCGGCGAGCTGGACCATCTTCGATGGCTTTGCCTCCGGGGCCGCGGTGCGCAACTCCCTGGCCCGCATCCGGCAAATGGAGGGCGATTATCGCAGCCTGACGGAAAACCTGGCCACGCAGGCCCAGACCCAGGCGAAACTGCTGGGCTTTTCCTTCCGCAACGCCTCGATCACCGATCGGCTGCTGGTGACCGGCGAAGGGAACCTGAATTACCGGAGCGAGCAGTTTTCCCGCGGGGTGATCGCGGAGGAGGATGTCAACGCCGCGAAGCAAAATTTTTATGACGCCCAGATCAACGCCTGCGCTTCCCGGGCGGATTACCTGAACCAACTGAGCGGGTTTCTCGGCCTCGTCCGGGAAGACCCGGTGCTGGCCAACGTGACGCTTAAATGAAGCCGTCCCCGTCACCGTTGGGGAAATGGAGCGTCCGGCTCGGCCTGCTGGTGGTGGTCGCGGCGGTCGCAGTCTATGCGGTCAGCTATCTGCTGCGGCCCACGGCCCAGGTGGTGCTGGCCTCCCGCGACAAGGCGGTGCGCAGCGTGCCCGGTACCATCGAGGTAAAGGCGGAATTCGACGTGATCCTCAAAAGCGAGGTCGGAGGCCGCGTGAAATCCAGTGTCCTCGAGATCGGCCACCGCGTGTACAAGAATGATGTGCTCGTGACCATCGATTCGGGCGACGTCGAGCTCGAGATCGAGCGCATCAAGAACGACCTCGCCGCGGCCGTCAAACGCCTGGAGATCGGGTCCACTTCCCGGTCGCTGGTGCTCAACCTCAAGGACACGCTCGATGAGCACGAGCGGCAGATGAAGGCCGGCTCCTACCCGGCGGCCGAATTCGAAAAGGAGCGCCGGAATTACCAGCAGGAAGTGCAGAAGATGGGCTTGGACGAGGTGAACCTCCATCTGGCGGTGGAAAATCTCGAGAATAACCTCAAGGCCAAGGTGCGGGAAAAGGGCAAGATGACCATTGTCGCCCCCACGGACGGTATCGTCACTGCGGTCATTGCCCGGGAGGGGGACCTGATCGGCAGCAACTCGCCGATCGCAAACCTCATCTCGGTCGGCCGCACCATCGAGGCCAAGCTCAGCGAGGACAATTTCACCGATGTCCAGCTCGGCCAGAAAGCCTCGGTGCGGTTCCTGACCTTTGGCAACGAACCGTTTCGCGCGACCGTCACCAAGAAGCTGCCTTCCGCCGATGTCACCACCCAGCGCTACTCGGTTTACCTCGATGTGGCCCTGCCCGAGGGCAAGGTGGTCATGCCCGGCCTCACGGGCGAAGTGATCATCACCATCGCCGAGCGGCCCAATGCCGTCGTCATCCCTCCCCGCGCGTTGGTGGGCGACTACGTTTATGTCGTCGAGTCCGGCCAGGTCGCGCTGCGCAAGGTGCAAAGGGGCTATGGCAGCGCCAATGAGGTCGAAATTCTCAAGGGGGTTGAGGCCGGGGAGGCCGTGATCGTCGAGAAACAGGACAGGTATCACGCCGGGGAACGGGTGCGCACGGAAGTGCTGGAGAACTAACCGCCCCCGGGCACCGGCTCGCCGTGTCGACCAATCTCCGCATCGCCCTCCGTTTCCTCACGGCCCGGAAGCGCTCCATGCTCATGAGCCTCAGCGGCATCGTGTTCGGCGTGGGTTTCTTCATCGTGACCCAGGCCCAGACCAGCGGCTTCGAGGAATTTTTCGTCCGGACCATCCTCAGCACGAAGGGCGCGATCCGCATCGAGGACAAGATCCAGGCCACGATGTTTTTCATGGAAGCCG
>Ga0302322_100002701_pt1 | contig 15035 bp, 10 predicted proteins | sample Fen_T0_2_FD_203757 | JGI IMG/M metagenome (GOLD analysis project Ga0302322, IMG submission 203757) | Peat permafrost microbial communities from Stordalen Mire near Abisko, Sweden - Fen_T0_2 | ecosystem: Environmental > Terrestrial > Soil > Wetlands > Permafrost | place: Sweden: Abisko... | reverse complement strand
AGACGCTCGGCGGGTACCAGCCCTCGTCCGGTTTGAGTTCCGACAGGCGCTCGTGCTCGAAGTAGAACGCGAGCGCCTGTCTCCAGGCCTCGCCGACGCACAGGCCCGGATCGGCAGCCAGCGCGCGGCCGAAGCCCTCGAGCAGCGAGAGCGCGCACGGTTGCGCGCCGGTCCCGCAACCGGCGTAGGCCACCGCGCCGCCTTTCGGCATGCGCATCAAGCGCTCGCCCAGACCGGTCGAGTTGTACGGACCGGGCTGATAGCAGCCGGGCGCCGGAGGAGGCTCGCGGAAGATCTCACCCGCGTTCGTGCCACGATGTGCGATGCCGAAGCGGTCGACGTAGGGCTGGTAGGGCGGCTCGTTGCACAGGTGTGCCGTGCTGCAGCCGATCGAGAGGAACACGGCCGGGTGCGCCGACCAGAGCCCGTCGCGTTCAGCCGGACCCAGGCAGCGGTGCCAGCTCTCTTCCGATCCGTGGCCGAGGTGCACGGCGAGGTCCACGCCGGCCTTCAGCGCGACCGCCACGGACATCGGCGAAGGAACCTGCGCGTCCTCGCCGTAGAGCTGGCGCTGCACTTCGAAGCCCGAGGCTTGCCACGCATCGGCCAGCGCGCCGGCCTGCGCGCGCGCGTCGATCCACTCGGGTGCGTGCACGATCAGCGCGCGCGGTGACTTGCCGAGCGGCTTCCAGGCCAGCGTCTTCTCGGCCAGCGCCTGTGCTTCGGCGGCGCTCGAGACCGGCCAGCGGCCGACCGCGATCTCCGGCACGTACGAGATGCGGTCGAAGTTGATCGGCTCCTCTTTGTGGCACTCGCCGCGCACCTCGCCGAAGTAGTCGGCGTGGAATCCCTGCTGCTCGGCGTTCCAGTCGTCGAAGCTGCCGTCCGCGCGCGCGAGGTCGGCGTAGTAGTGGTCGCTCGGATAGAACGCGTAGTGGAAGGCTGGTTCGGTACAGCGATCGAGAACCATGAAGCGCACCGGCAGCGTGTCCGCGTCGCCGACGAGCAGCGCGAAACCCAGACCGTCCTCCTTCCAGCGCCGGTAGAGCTCGCGCTTCAGACGTTCGGGAGCATCGCGGCCTTCGTTCTGCGCGAGCGCCTGCTCGAGCGCGATGAAGGCGCACGGTCGCTCCTTCGCGCGCGCCGCGACGAAGGGCTTCAGCACGCTTTCCCACTCGGCGGGAGCGACGACGAGCAGTCCCGGAGGGGCGGGCGCGAGGGCGAGCAGCAGGGCCAGCATGGGCCGCAGTCTAGGGCCTGCGTAGAGTGGCTGCATGACGCTCTCGGTCCTCGTGCTCACGGGCGCTGGAATCTCGGCCGATTCGGGACTGCCGACGTTCCGCGACGCAGGCGGCTTGTGGCACGGACGCCGGCCGGAGGAGGTCGCGACGCCCGAAGACTGGCGCCGCGAGCCGGAACTCGTCTGGCGCTTCTACCAGGAGCGCCGCGCGCGTGTGCTCGCCGCGCAGCCCAACGCCGCGCACGAGGCGCTCGCACGCCTGGAAGCGCGCCTTGCGCGTCCGCCGCGGCCGGCGCACGAGCCGCCCGCGTTCACGCTCGTGACGCAGAACGTGGACGGCCTGCACCAGCGCGCGGGCTCGCATCCGCTCGAGATGCACGGCTCGCTGCTGCGACTGCGCTGCGAGCGCTGCGCGCACACGCGCGAGGATCGCAGCTCGCTCGATCCGGAGCGCTTCGTCGCCTGTCCGGTGTGCGGCCACGCGCGTCTGCGCCCGGACGTGGTCTGGTTCGGCGAGCTGCCCTTCGGCATGCGCGTGATCGAGCACCTGCTCGGGAACTGCACGCACTTCGTCTCGATCGGCACGAGCGGGCTCGTGCAGCCCGCCGCGGGCCTGCTCGCGGTCGCGCGAGCGCGCGGAGCGCGCACGATCGTCCAGGCGCTCGAACCGCCCGAGAATGTCGCTGCGCGGGACGAGTTCCACCCCGGCCGGGCGGCCGAGGTCCTGCCAGCACTGGTCGAACGCTGGTCGCGCGCCTGGACTGGCGCGCCAGGGGAAGAAACTTCGCGCTGAGCGCGGCGCGCGCGGGGAGCCGCGCGTTTTCTCAAGAACGGCGCGCTCGAATCCCGATCGAGTGCGGAACGGTTGGGCGCGCGTCGCGCGAGCCCACCACGTCCCTTCGAGTTTCGAGCCAGCGACCCAGCCTCTCCATGACCGAAACCGCGCCCAAAGAGCCCCAGGCACGCACCGCGCCCAAGCTCTCGATCGCCCAGATGCTGGGCGTGATGCGCGTGGAGTTCCATCGCGCGCGCACGCAGCGCTATCCGATGTGCGCGCTGATGGTGGCCGTCGACGCGCTCGCGCGCATCCAGGAGAAGCAGGGTTGGAAGGGCAAGGACGAGGCCATCCGCATGGCCTACGACGCGCTCAAGACCGTCAGCCGCAAGGGCGGCTTCTTCGGCATGGCGCTCATGTCGGGCGACCGCATCATGGCGGTCTTCCCGAACACCAGCGCCGCGCGCATGGGCGAACTCGGCGCGGCGCTCAACGCGGCCGCGCGCGAGATCACGATCGACTGCGGCGGCGATCGCCTGCCGCTGGCGCTGAGCCTGGGCGCCGCGCACAACCTGCTGGCGGAGACGAACTCCTCGTTCGAGGGTCTGGTGCAGGCTGCCGGACGCGCGCTGTACCTCGCCACCGAAGGCACGGGCGACCGCTACGTGATGTGGCGCGAAGCCGAGGCCGAGATCGACATGCTGCGCGGCGAGCTGGAGGCGCAGCGCAAGAGCTTCCAGGCCGAGCAGGACCTGATGCGCGAGGAGCTCTCGGAGATCGGCGGCCTGCAGCAGGCCGCGATCATCGACAAGATCCAGAAGATGTTCGCCAGCGTGTCGCGCACGCCCGAGATCGAGTCGCTCGAGAAGAAGATGATCGAGATGGCCGTGGCCGAGCTCTTCGAGGAGCGCCGCAAGGCCGTCGGGGCCCAGATGGCCGAGCACAAGTCGCAGATGGACGTGCTCGAACGCCGCATCGCCAAGCTCACGAGCCTGCTCGGGGTGACCGAATCCGAGCTGCGCCGCGTGCTGGCGATGAAGAACATCGACGCCGGCGTGGCCTCGCTCTACCAGACCGTGCAGGGCCTGGGCGCCAGCGATCCGCAGGCGGAGAACAAGAAGGCCCTGATGGGGGTCATCTTCGAGCAGAACCTCGCGTTCCAAAAACGCAATGAACCTGCGGCTGCCTCCGCGGCCAGCAATTGAGTACACTCCGCCGCCGCATCGTGCGCGCGGCAGAGTCCCTAGGGAGAAGACGGAACCTTTCGGAGACTAGTGACGATGAGCAAGAGCAACGTGCAGGATGGGAAGGAATCGGGCCAGAAGAGCTCGATCACTGCCACCATGAGCAACACTGAAGAATCTGGCAACAAGGACCACGGCGTCCTGTACATGGGGATCGACCTCGGCACCTCGCGCACTTCGGTGGCCGCGAGCAACGGTGTCCGCGTGACGGTCTCCTCCCACGTCGGCTACCCCAAGGACGTCGTGTCCCGCAAGTTGCTGGGCAAGGACATCCTCTTCGGCGACGAGGCGCTCAGCCACCGTCTGTCGTGCCGCTTCTACCGCCCGCTCGCGAGCGGCGTGCTGAAGCTCTCGAACAACAAGACGGACGACGTCGACGGCAACATGAAGGCCGCGGCGGACCTGATCCGCGAGATCATCCGCCTGGCCAAGCCGCGCAAGGACGAGCTCGTCTACGCCGTCATCGGCGTGCCCGCCGAAGCCGCGATCCACCACAAGGACGCGATCATCAAGGCCGCGAAGGAGAGCGTCGACTCGGTCATGCTCTGCTCCGAGCCCTTCTCGGTCGCCTACGGCCTCGACATGCTCGACGACGCGCTCGTGATCGACATCGGCGCCGGCACGACCGACCTGTGCCGCATGCACGGCACCATGCCGGAAGAGTCGGACCAGATCACCACGACCTACGCCGGCGACTACGTCGACACGCAGCTCTCGCAGGCGATCGCCAAGAAGTACCCGCAGGCGCAGTTCACGGTGCAGATGATCAAGGAGATCAAGGAGAAGCACTCCTCGATCGCCGACAACATGCCGCCGATCGTGGTCGACCTGCCGGTCAACGGCAAGCCGACGCCCTTCGACGTCACCGAGGAAGTGCGCAACTCGTGCCTCTCGATCGTCAAACCCATGGTCGAAGGCCTCGCGAACCTGATCGCGTCGTTCGACCCGGAGTTCCAGAACCGCCTCAAGAACCGCGTTCTGCTCGCCGGCGGCGGCAGCCAGATCAAGGCTCTCGACCTCGCCATCGAGCGCGAGATGCACGCGCGCCTGGGCGGCGGCAAGGTCTTCCGCATCGAAGAACCCGTGTACGGCGGTGCCAACGGCGCGCTCAAGATCGCGCACGACATGCCCGCCGAGTACTGGGAGAAGCTCAAGTGAGCTGAGCCTCGAAAGGCTTTCCGTCCCGGCCCCCGTCCGCGCATGCGTCCGGGGGCCGGTTCGTTTTCGGGGCGGGATTCGGACGGGAAGCCATCGTGAGCAGCGGCCTGTCTGCCGATACAGGGAGGCGCGATCACCCTTTTCACGCCCGGTCACTCCCGCGATGAGCCAACAGGAAAACCCGCAAGAAAACCAGGAGACCCCGTCCCTCGGCGAGGCCGGCTCCTGGTCTACCCTCCCCACGACCAACCGTCCGGCGGAGGGCGCGACCCGCGTCGCGTCGCTGCACCAGGCCGAACAGACCTGGCGCGCGGGCGAAGGCGCGACGGACTTCCTCGGACTCGAGCAGGACAGTGTGACCGGCGAGCCGCCCGTCGCTGCGGTCCAGCCGGCTGCCGCAGATGGCGCCGCCGAGGTCAACCCGACACAGGCCTGGCTGTTCCACATGGAGAACACCGCGAGCGCCGCCTCGCAAGCAGGTGCGTCCGCGCCGAGCGCGCCCGAGTGGAGCGCGGAGTCGCTGCTCGACGGACAGGACACGACGCCGATCGCACACGAGACGTCCAGCCCGAGTGCCTTGCCGCCGCTCGAAAGCGTGGCGAGCGACGCGCCGCTGGAAGTCGACCAAGCTCCGCTGCCCGAGCCCGTGAAGCAGCCCGGCGGTCGGCGTAAGGTGCAGTGGCTCGTTGCGGCGGGTCTCGCCGCCACGCTGCTCGGCGCGGCCGGATGGCAGGTCATGCACAGCAAGTCGAAGTCGCAGACGCCGAGCGATGCGCTCGTGTGGCGCAGCGGCAACAAGCCGTCCAAGCCCAGCGCCAAGCCCACGCCGCGCGATACCAAACCTGCGGATCCGGCCACCGCGGTCGTCGTGAAGCCGCCCGTGATCGAGTCGCCCGTGCCGACTCCGACAGAGGCGCCCGCGCCGACCGAAGTCCCGCCGACCGACGTGGCGCAGACGCAACCGGCAAGCGAGACGCCCCTCGTGCAGGGCAGCAGCGTGCCGCCGGTGGATACCGATCCGACACCGGCCGCACTGGTACAGGCCACGCCTCCCAGCGAGGCTCCGGCTCCCGCGGATTTCACGCCAGTGGCTTTTCCCGGCACGCGCCCCGAGGATCCGGCCGTCTCGCTCGCGACGCCCAAGGGCGCGCGCCGCCCGGAGGCCTCGGAGATCGCGGGCATGTGGACATCGAAGGAGATCCCGCTCGAGGCCATCGACGGCGATGAAGTCGTGCGCACTCCGCTGGTCGGAGGCGTGCGCGTGCTGCTCAAGAACGGCGAGCATCTGCAGGGCCGCCTGCACGCGGTGGGCCAGGGCCACATCAGCATGGACGTCGCGCTCGGTCGCATGTCGGTCGACTACTCCGACGTGGGCGAGCTGATCCCGATCCCCGAGGCCGATATTTCGAAGAAGCCGAGCAACGGCCTGCCCGACGAGACGGCCGGGCTGATGTACGTCACGGCCAAGGTGCCCGGTGGAAACCTGACCGGCTGGCTCGTGCAGCGCGCGGCAGGCAAGCTCACGCTGATCACCGAGCAGGCCAAGAAGATCACCTTCGAGGACGAGGGCTTCGAGCCGGTATCCAAGGGTCGTGCGCGCGTCGTCGGCACGATCGGTCGCAGCACCGCGGAAGCGGTCAGCCCGATCAGCGAGCCGGAGCGCTCGGCGCCCAAGGCGAAGAGCGGCAAGGCGACGACCGGCGCGGCGAAGCCTGCACCGGCCAAGCCCGCGCCCGCGAAGCCCGCAGTAACCAAGCCCGCGGTAACCAAGCCCAAGGGCTGAGCTTCGATCGCGCGCTTGTGCCGCGCGCCGTCGGCGTTCCGGGCGAGCGACTCGCCTGCTACGCGAGTGGAACCGTACAGCGCTCGATGGCCGCTGTGCGCGAGGGCATGGCGCTTGCAATGAGTGATTCGAGGTCCCGAATCCTCACTGTGAGCCCATCATGCAACTGCGCCCCTTGTGTGTGACACTTCTCTGCGGCCTCGGTTCCGGACTGCTCTTCTCCACGGCCTTCGGACACGGCGGAACCTACCGCGGTCCAGGTGACACCGTGCCGGCCGGGGGCGGCGGCGGTGGTGGTGGAGGCGGCACGACTCCTGGCCCGAGCGGCGGCAACCCGAGCGGCCCAGGATCGGGCGGTCCATCGCCGGCCAAGCCCGGTGGCAACGGGGGCAACAGCGGCGGCCCCGGTCCGCGCGGCGGGCAACCGACGACCGGCGACACGGGAGGGGACCTGACCAACTGGGAATACTGGTGGACCTTCAACAAGGACCAGTTCCTCGGCCTGCGCAGCGCGCTCTACACGAGCCTCTCGACCGCCGACGTCTTCAGCGACGAACCCGGGCGGCGCAACACGCTCGTGCCCTCGCAGGCACAGATCCGAGACAAGGTCGTCCCCGCTTTGCGCAAGGCGCTCGAAACCGAGCGTCAGAACGACATCGTGACGGGCGCGCTGGTCGCGCTGGCGAAGATCGGCGACGTGCGCGGCGAAGATGGCCGCTCGGCCTTCGAGGAGCTCTTCCGCAACTGGCTGCCGGACAGCTCGCAGGAGGTCGCGGAGACCTCCGCGGTGGCGCTCGGGATCCTGGCCAGTGACAGCTCCGTGCGCACGCTCAGCGACCTCGCCTTCGACTCGGAGGCCGGGCGCAAGCTCGTGCGCCAGAGCAGCGTGCCCGTCCGCACGCGTGCCTTCGCAGCCTACGGACTGGGCCTGATCGGTGCACGCAGCGCCTCGAACAGCGTGCGCACGCAGATCGCGGATGCACTCTGCGGGCTGCTGGCGCTGCCGGGCGCGGCGAGCCCGGACCTCTGCGTCGCGGCGATCACTTCGTTCGGCCTGACACCTGTGGACTGGAGCGCCAACGCGGGCCTGGACGCACGCTCCGGTGCCTCGAGCTCGCGCAAGGCACAGATCGAGTACCTGCTGCAGTACCTGCAGGCCGGATCCAACGACAAGCTCGTGCGCGCGCACGTTCCCGCGGCGCTGGCGCACTTGCTCACGCACGAACCGCAGCTTCCGGCCGAGGGGCTGGCACTGCGTGAACACGTGTTGCGCAGCCTCAGCGAGCTGATCGGAGAGCACTCACGCGAGACCCAGATCGTGCGCCAGGGTTGCGTGCTCGCGCTCGGCCCGTTGACCGATCTCGATCTCGACGAGGCCGACTGCGTCGCGCGCGCCGAGCTGCGCCGCGTATGCGAGCACGGCCAGCTGCAGGAGCGGGCGTTTGCGTTGATCGCATTGGGCCAGGTCGCCGGCCACCCCGGCAGCGGCAACGGCTCGCTCGTATCGCTGAACCTGATCCGCGGTCTGCTCGTCAACAAGCTCTCGGGCGGCGCAGCCAACCTGCGGCCGTGGGCGGCGCTGGGTCTGGGCATCAGCGAGCGCGAACTCGACGATCTCGGTTCGAGTGAGTTCGCAGCGAGCAGCGACGTCAAGATCGCGTTGCGCAGTGCGCTCCACGGCGCCACCGACGAGCTGGTCGGTGGTCACGCGGTCGCGCTGGGCATCGCGCGCGACAGCGAGGCGGCCGAGGAGCTGCTCCTGCGCCTGCGTGCAGTCAAGGAACCCGGTCAGCAGGGCTACGTCGCCCTGGCGCTGGGAATGATCGGCGCGAACTCCTGCAAGGCGGAGATCCAGCAGATCGTGCGCGAGGCGAAGTACAAGCCCGAGCTCTTGCGCCAGGCGGCGATCGCGCTCGGACTGCTGGGGGACAAGTCGCTCGTGCCCGACCTCGTGACCATGCTGGCCGAGGCGAAGAGCCTCGCGAGCCAGGCCGCGGTCGCCTCGGCACTGGGCTGGATCGGCGACGCGCGTTCGATCGACCCGCTGCTGAAGATGCTGCAGGACAAGCAGCTCACGGGCACCGCGCGCGGCTTCGCCGCCGTGGCGCTCGGGATCGTCTCCGACAAGGAGGCACTGCCCTGGTACGCCAAGATCTCGGTCAACATCAACTATGGCGCGGGTACTTCCACGCTGACCACGCCGGGGGGGACGGGACTGCTCGACATCCTCTGAGTCGGCCGACTGGATTCAGACCGGGCTGCGCTGCCGCACGCGGAGCGCAGCCCGGCTGCGTTTTCCTCCGGAGCTGCCTACCGACAAGGCCCCAGAGAATCGGAGCGGCAAGCGGTTCAGGGTGTGGGGAACCGTCGCGCCCTGAAGGCGCGTCTCGAGCGAAGGAAGAGGACCCATGAGAACGAGTTGCATGAATGTGGCCGGGGTGCTGGTGCTGTTCGCGGGCGCGGCAGAGGCGCAGTGGACGCAGCGCGCGAGCGTGGACGGTGCGGGTGCGCAGGCGAATGCCGGCAGCGCCTATCCCGTGGCCTCGGCCGACGGGCGCTTCGTGGCCTTCGAGAGTCTCGCCTCGAACCTCGTGCCGGGCGACACCAACCTGCACTACGACGTCTTCGTGCGCGACCTGTGGAACCGCACGATCGAGCGCGTCAGCGTCGACTCGGCCGGCACGCAGGGCAACGGCGACAGCGCCTACGCCGGCATCTCCGCCGACGGGCGCTTCGTGAGCTTCGCCAGCCGCAGCACGAACCTCGTGCCCGGCGACACGAACAACTGGCAGGACACGTTCGTGCGCGACCGCTTGCTCGGCACCACCGAACGCGTGAGCCTCAGCAGCAGCGGTCTGCAGGGCAACAAGGACAGCTTCGGCGGCTCGGTCTCCGCGGACGGGCGCTACGTGGCGTTCATGAGCCAGGCCTCGAACATCGTCACGCCCGACTACGTCAGCACGCTCGACTGCTTCGTGCGCGACCGTCTCAACGGCACGACGCTGCGCGTCAGCAACACCTACGCCGGCGGCCCGGGCAACCTGCACAGCTACTGGCCCGTGATCTCCGCCGACGGCCGCTTCGTGGCCTTCCACAGCGCCGCCTCGAACATCATCGCCACGGACTTCAACGGCACGATCGACGTGTTCGTCTACGACATGGCGAGCGGGGTCAATCAGCTCGTCAGCCGCTCCAGTGCTGGAGTCCAGGGCGACTTCGCCAGCAGCTATCCCTCGATCTCCGCGGACGGCCGCTTCGTGGCCTTCCACAGCATCGCGCTCAACCTCGTTCCGGGCGACACCAACATGCTCCAGGACGTCTTCGTGCGCGACCTCGTGGGCGGAACGACCGAGCGCATCAGCCTGGGAGTGGGTGGCGTGCAAGCCGATGCCGATTGCGGCTGGGCGGTGATCTCTGCCGACGGCAACTCCGTGAGCTTCGAGAGCGCCGCGACGAACCTCGTTCCAGGGGACACGAACAACAGCGTCGACATCTTCCTGGCGGATCACTCGCGCGCCACGCTCGAGCGCGTGGACCTCGACAATGCGGGTCTGCAGGCCAACGCCGGCTGCGTCGGGTCGAGCGTCAGCGCCGACGGGCGCTGGGTGGCTTTTGCGAGCTCGGCCACGAACCTCGTGCCGGCCGACAGCAACGGCGTGGACGACATCTTCGTGCGCGACCTGCGCGCCACGGGCTTCACCAGCCTGTGCGACGCCGGCATGCTGGGCGTGCTGGCCTGTCCGTGCGCGAATCCGCCTGCCGGACTCGGGCAGGGCTGCGACAACTCCTCGGCGACGGGCGGCGCGATCCTCTCGGCCAGCGGGCCGGCCTACCTGTCCGACGATCATCTCTTGTTCGTCGTCGCGGGCGAGAAGCCCACGGCGGCGAGCATCCTGCTGCAGGGCGATGCCTTCGTCAGCGCCGGTGCCTCCTTCGGGCAAGGCGTGCGCTGCGTCGGCGGACAGTTGAAGCGCCTCTACGTGCGCAACGCGGTCGGTGGCAGCCTGAGTTTGCCCAACGCCGCGCTCGGCGATCCAAGCGTCTCCGCGCGCTCATTCGCGCTCGGCGATCCGATCCAGGCCGGCCAGAGCCGCTGGTACCTGATGTACTACCGCGATCCGACCGTGCTCGGCGGCTGCTCCGCGCTGAACACGTTCAACGCGACGCAGACCGGCGAGATCAGCTGGAACCCGTAAGGATCAGCGCCAGCCGCAGATCGAAAAGAGCCACCAGCACAGCGCACCCACGCCGGCCGAGGCGGGGATCGTCAGCACCCAGGCCCATACGACCTTGGTGGCGACACCCCACTTGACGGCGTGGATGCCGCGTGTGGAGCCCACCCCGACGATCGCACCCGTGATGGTGTGCGTAGTCGAGACCGGGATGCCGAGCCAGGTGGCACCGTAGAGCGTCAAGGCCCCGGCGGACTCGGCCGCGAAGCCGTGCACGGGCTGCAGCTTGCAGATCTTCTGGCCCATCGTCTTCACGATGCGCCAGCCGCCCATCAGCGTGCCCAGGCCGATGGCCGCGTAGCAGGCGATCACGACCCAGTTCGGAGGAGCGCTGGCATCGTGCGGCAGCCGGCCCGAGGCGAGCAGCACGACGTAGATGATGCCGATCGTCTTCTGCGCATCGTTGCCGCCGTGGCCCAGGCTGTAGGCGGCGGCCGAGACGAGCTGCAGCTTGCGGAAGAGCTTGCCCACGCGCGCCGGCGAACTGCGCCGGAAGGCCCAATACGTGCCGACCATGATCAGCCAGCCGAGCGTCAGGCCCATCAGTGGCGCGACGAAGATGAACACGCCGATCTTGATCAGCACCGAGGGGATCAGAGCCGCCGGGCCGCCGTAGGCCAGCGCGGCGCCCGCGAAGCCGCCGACCAGCGCGTGCGAGGAACTCGAGGGCAGGCCGCGCCACCAGGTGAGCAGGTTCCAGAAGATCGCGCCGATCAGGCCGGCCGTCACGACCGGGAGCGTGTAGAACTCCGGAGCGACGCCCTTGGCGACGGTCTTGGCCACGTGCAGCCCGAAGAACCACAGGGCGACGAAGTTGAAGACCGCGGCCCAGAGCACGGCCCAGCGCGGCGAGAGCACGCGCGTGGAGACCACGGTGGCGATCGAATTGGCCGCGTCGTGGAAGCCGTTGATGAAGTCGAAGACCAGCGCGAGGGCGACGATCGCGCCTACGAGCCAGAGCTCAGCCATTCTTGAGCACGATCCCTTCGATCACGTTGGAGACGTCCTCGCACTTGTCGGTGGCCGACTCGAGCACCTCGATGATGTTCTTCCACTTGATCACGTGGATCGGATCGGGCTGGTTCTCGAACAGGCGCACCAGCGCCTGGCGTTCGATGCCGTCGGCCTCGCTCTCCAGGCGGTGCACCTCGCGCACGCGCACGCGCACTTCCTCGGGCGAGCGCATGTTGCGCAAGAGCGGGATCATCTCCTGGATCAGCGCCGTCGAGCGCTCGAGGCAGCGCGCCAGCTGGCGCGCCTCTTCCATCGGCCGGTCGAACTTGAACAGGCACACGCGGTCGACCGCCGTGTCGATGCGGTCGACGATGTCGTCTAGGCGGCAGACGAACTCGTGGATGTCCTCGCGGTCGAGCGGCGTGATGAACGAGGAGTTGAGCCGGTCGATGACCTCGTGCGTCAGCTCGTCGCCGATGTGCTCGAACTCCTTGACGCGCCGCGCGCGCGCCTCGAGGTTGTCGAAGTGCTCGAAGAGTTCGACCAGCGCCAGGGCGCACTGGTGGCCGTTCTCGGCGGCCTTCTCGAACAGGTCGAAGAAGACGTCGTCCTTGGGGAGCAGGGAGAACAAGCGGGGCCTCCTTCGTGGGGGGGTCTAGGGGCTCGGAGTCCGAGGCCGGCGTGCCTCGACGGGGGGGCGAATCCTGGGTTTCATTTACAAAGACACGATAAAGAGGTCTTTGCAAGCCTGCGCACTGGGGCTCGAGGCCGCTGCGCACAGGTTCGCGTAGCCAGCCCGCCACCTCCGGAGCAGCATCCGAGGGTCTGCTCCTCGTCCCCAGCCCGAGGTTCTGCTCATGCGCATCCTGTTGGCCGCTTGCCTCTCGTTCCTTGCCTTGTGCTCCACGTCGTTCGCTCATGGGAGCTTCGTGACGACCTGGCAGGGCATGTATCCCAACTCGCAGACCGACAACAACGTCCAGGCGGGTTCGGGCTCGTACTGCATGGTCTGCCACTGGGGCTCGAACGGGGGGCCGAGCTGGAACCCGTACGGCTGGCGCATCCGCGACAACCTGAACGCCGGGCTCTCGATCACCGACGCGATCACCGAGGCGGGCACGGCCAATCCCGATGCCGACCCCGTGGGCGCCGCAAGCCTGGTCGAAATCGTCGCCGGGACGCAGCCTGGCTGGACGCCTGGCCCGAACAACACGCAGTACACGCCCACGAGCCAGAACTCCGGCCAGAACCCGCCGGCGAACATCCTGGGCAGCCTCGATCCGGCCTCCCCGCTGATCCTCTACTGCAGTCCGGGTCAGGCCGGGACGCTCGCGTGCCCCTGCGGCAATCCGCCCACAGGCAGCAGTCGCGGTTGCAACAACAGCGACAACACCGGCGGCGCCTCGATCGATGCGGCGGGCTTGCCCTCGCTCGGCCAGGACGGAATCGTCTTCACGACCTCGGGCCAGAAGATGAGCGCCACCTCGGTGCTCTTGCAGGGCAGCGCGCAGAACAACGCGGGCGCCATCTTCGGCCAGGGCGTGCGCTGCGTCGCGGGTTCGCTGAAGCGGCTGTACGTGCGGCCGGCGAGCGGCGGCAGCATCCGCGTGCCGCTTTCCGGAGATCCTTCCGTTTCGGCGCGTTCGGCTGCGCTCGGCGATCCGCTCAGTGCCGGCGTCGAGCGCGAGTACATGGTGTACTACCGCGACCCGATCGTCCTCGGTGGTTGCGCCGCGACGAGCACCTTCAACACGACCAGCTCGGGCAGTTTGATCTGGCTGCCCTGAGTCCACCCCGCGGTGGTGAGTCCGCGGGGATCTCCTGAGAGAGTGCGGAGCCCGGAGGTGTGGGGACCCCCGGGCTTCGCCCTTTTCAGGCTCGCTCGTTCCCTAGTAGTGGATCGAGAGCCCGTTCGAGGTGTTGAAGGTCAGACCGTTGCAGCCGCCGGGTCCGCCGGTCGGATCGCGGTAGTAGACCGTGTAGTAGCGCAGCGAGCCCGCCGCGATCGGATCACCGAGGGCGGCCGAGCGCGCGGTCACGGACACGTCCGCGCCCACCGGGGCAGACACGACGCCACCGGATGCATTGTGGACGTACAGGCGCTTCAGCGCGCCCGAGGCACAGCGCACGCCGATCCCGAACACGATGCCGGCCGGGGTCGAGGCGTTGCCTTGCAGGAAGATGCTGAGCACTCCCGGCAGTTCACCGGAAGCCGTCAGCACGAGCGTGTCGGGAACGGGGTTGCCGGTCGCCGAGAGCAGCGAGCCGCCCGTGAGGGCGGAGTTCTCGCAGCCGTGTCCGGTCGCGCCCTGGATGCCGCAGGGGCAGGCCGTCGTGAGCGCAGCATCCCCCTGTCCGCAGTAGGCGTTGATCGGCGGGTTGCCGCTGAAGATCTCCATCGAGGAGCTGACCGTGGTCGGCGCGTAGCCGCCGACGATGAAGATGCGGCCCGTGGCCGGATCGACGCCCGAGGAGAAGTTGCGCCGCGCGAGCGCGAAGGCCGGGGGCAGCGACCAGGAGTTGCTCGTGACCGAGTAGCCATCGACCTCATTGCTCGGGTTGGGAGTCGTGCGTCCGCCGCCGAGGACCCACAACTCGCCGCTCTCGACCACCGCGGTCGTCTCGCCGGTCGCGCGCGGGATCGGGTTGATGCCCGTGATCAGGTCGGCGACCGGGTCGTAGACGAAGGAGCTCGTGCTGTCCGCGAGCGTCGTCCCGGTCCACGTGGCGCCGCCGGCGCCGTAGATCAGCGAGCCGATCGTGCCGCAGGGCACGTAGCCGACCTGCACCGGCAGGATCGAGGTCTTGAGCGTCCACTTGGATCCCGCGGCAGCAGCCGGATCGAACTCCCAGATCTGGTCGGTCATGGCGGCGTTGATCGTGAAGCCGCCGAAGACGTAGAGCTTGTTGTTGAACACCGCGCCGCCGCCTGGAATCGTGTTCGCCGGTGCGCCCGCCCACGGGTCGCTCGCGAGCACCGTGAGCGTGTCGGTCGCGGGGTCGTAGCGGCGCACCGCGGTCGTCGAGACCGCCGCGCCGGCAGCCGAGCCACCCACGGTGAAGATCACATCCGTGCCGCCGTCGTTGAGCACCGCGGCGACCATGTTGCAGACCTGGTTGTCATTGAAGGTCGAGGCCTTGATGGTCCAGGTGGCGGCGACCGGATCGTACTCGCGCGGGTTCATCAGGTCGGACCCGGCCGTGTCGGCCGAGCGGCCGCCCAGCACGTAGAAGTGGCCGTTGGGTGCGAACCACGCACCTGCGCCGCGCACGATCGGCGTGGAGGGCGACGTGCCCGCGGACCAGGTCTGAGCAGCGGCGTGACTGCCGCACAGGGCCACTGCGAGGCAACTCGTGAGCACGAGGGAAGCTGAGAACGGACGCATTGTCATGGGGGACGCTCCTGGACCATGCAGCGCATGGCGTCGAAGACTGAGGGCGTGGGGGGAAAGCGCCCCGTCGCCACGCGGCGGCGAGGCTTCGCCGATCATCCCACTCGCCGCCATCCGCGCTAGCCCTGCAGGCGGGAATCAACCTCAAAAACCCGCCGGCCGGCCGGATGTGTAGGATGTTTGGCGTCCGCTCGGGCCTCCGCCACCTCCGTTCCAGGGAAGTCTCATGATCCTCACCAAGCGCTCCACATTCGTCT
>Ga0302322_100002700_pt1 | contig 15037 bp, 9 predicted proteins | sample Fen_T0_2_FD_203757 | JGI IMG/M metagenome (GOLD analysis project Ga0302322, IMG submission 203757) | Peat permafrost microbial communities from Stordalen Mire near Abisko, Sweden - Fen_T0_2 | ecosystem: Environmental > Terrestrial > Soil > Wetlands > Permafrost | place: Sweden: Abisko... | reverse complement strand
TATAGCCATCCCATGAATCGGGACGCAAAGCGATCGCCTTTCGGTAAGCTGCCTCGGCATCCGCCATCCTTCCCGCGCTGTCGTAAGCCTTTGCCATTCCGATCTGAGCCTCGGGACTGCGCGGATCAAGCTGCAATGCGCGCTGATATTCCTGCAGGGCAAGATCGTACTTACCTGTGGTGCCATGAATGCGGCCTAGAGTGACATAGACGGCGGGCAACCGATCGTCAAGTTCCGCGGCTTTCTTGCTGTTCGCGAGAGCGTCGTCGATCCACGTTGCATTCTTGTCGAGTTGATATTTCAGCCGATACGCTTCACCAAGTTGCGCAAATCCCAGCGCGAACCGCGGATCGGCTTTCACTGCACTGTTCAGGGCATCGATGGCAAGGTCGAGATTACCGGGCCTGTCATAGCGCTGTGTGTAACCCAGCGCTTTCAAATAGAGCTCATACGCGCCCCCCGTGACTCCGCCCGCAGAGCGTAGCGAATCCGGGGCAGCTTCAATATGCATGAGCCGCGCGATTCCGGAGATCGCCTGATCTTCCAGCGACGAGAAGTCTCCCGCTCGATCCCGGAGATCGACCGAACCGAGCTGTCGCATCTTCTTTGTGTCGATGAGATTGGCGGTGAGATGAATGTTCTGTCCGTCGCGCTGCAACCGGCACTCAATAGCGATCGTCGCTCCCAGTTCACGCAACGCGGCGGCCGGATCGGAAACGTTGCGGCGGCGAACTTCGCTGGCAGGGACGACCCACAGAGACTTATTACCGCCTTCAAGGTTCGTAAGCCGGCTGGCGAGGCTGTCCATGAGTCCGGCGGAGATAGCATCGTTCGCGGGATCGTTGCCGACGTTCTCAAACGGTAGGACGGCAATGTGCTCTTCCTGCCGCGCAAAGAGCCCAGAGACCCGGTCTCGGACCGGCGGCATGAACGAAAGCAATGCAAGCACAACCAAGACGATGCCCCCGCCGATTGTCCAGCGCTGCCACGCCGGCGCTGGTGCGACGGCTGCACCCCACATCGGGCGCGATGCCTGCTCGATTTGTTTGCGCAGTTCTTTGGCGGTGAGCGTAGAGGGGCGCGGTCCGGTGATCGGCCGAGCACCCGACGCCGGGCGCGACGTTGATGACGGCGACGATGTCGGATCGAGTTGCGCGCGGAATTCCTGAAGATCAGCCAACATCTCGCGGCAACTGTGATAGCGCGTGGCCGGATCTTTGGAAAGCGCGTGGTAGATGATGCGCAGCAAATCCACGGGCACTTCATCCATCGGGCTCGGCGGTTCGTTGAGGATGGCGAAAATCGTGGCAGCGGCCGTCTCGCGCTGGAATGGATTCTTGCCCGTCAACATTTCAGCGAGGATGATTCCGATGGCCCAGATGTCGGTATGCTGATCCACCGGCTGGCCCGTGGTCTGCTCGGGCGACATGTAGCCGATGGTTCCGGCAGTGCTCATGCTCTGCGTACTGCCGCTCGAGGAACTCAGGCGGGCAAGGCCGAAGTCCACCACTTTGGCGACGCCGCGTCCGGTGATGATGACGTTCGAAGGCTTGACGTCGCGATGGACTACAGCTCCGGCGTGCGCCGCCGCAAGTCCCTCTGTGATCTGAATTGCAAAGTTAACCGCTTCCGGAACAGATAGCGGGCCGCGCATGAGCTTGCGCGCGAGCGTCTCGCCTTCGTAGTACGCCATGACGATGAAGGAGCGTCCGTTGTGCTCCTCCATACCGTGGATGACGCCGATGTTCGCGTGGTCAAGCGAGGAAGCAGCACGCGCTTCGCGAAGGAACCGCTCTTTATCGTCAGGACTCGATATGAGGTGGTCGGGGAGAAATTTGAGAGCGACAATGCGCTCTAGTTTCGTGTCGAGTGCGCGGTAAACCACGCCCATCCCTCCGGCCCCTGCGAGGCCGAGGATCTTGTAATTTCCGACCAGATCTCCCGCAGACAGCGTGGCGGTTGGGTTAGACATTCCGTCTCCCAACGGGGATCAAACTCCCGATGTTCGAAACAATGGCCAGTATCAGGATGGACGAATTCCCCCGGCGTTGATGATAACGCTATCGCAGTTTGCGGAGATAGGAAAGTCTGCGGAATCAAAAACGCATCAACCCATGCGACCTGAACTTCAATGACGCTCACTGAAAATAGGGATCGAGCGTGAACAGGTTTTGAAAGTATCCATCTTTCCACTTGGGGTTTGTGCGGTCGAGAAGAAAACCTTCGCTGGCGCCGAAGGAATACACTACGACTCGCTTCCATTTGGCCAAGTCGGCTTCTTTGAGTTCGTCGAGAGTCTCGGCGCGCGCTTTTGATGCATAGGATTCGAATGATTCGTAGTCGGGGAGCGCCGCATATTCCGCAGTTGGCTTGTAGTGTGCAGCAGCTTCCGCGGATTTGACCTGCGTGTAGCGGGCGATTCCCTCTTTCCAAAGCTGGAAACTCAGATACTTCCGGTCATCGCTGGAGAGTTGCGCGAAAAACTTCTTCCGCTCCGAGGCATAGTGTTTAGCCAGTGGGCGAAATTTCTTGTCATCGTTCTCCTTGAGCGCGGCGAACAGAAGGTCCCGGAGACTGGCGAACGACCTGACCAACTCAGGCTTGTCGTAGGGAAACGGATAGTTGAGCATCCACATGCCAGTCTGATCGCCGTGAGCGAGGCCGAGGTGGTCTTGGGCTTCGAACATGCCCGGGTGTCCATCCTGGAGTTGGTGGAAATGTTCATGCATCACCGTAATCAGCCACGGCGTGCTCGTCTTAACGCTCGTATTCTCGGCTTGGCCAATCACGATAATGGATTGCGCGCCAAGCGCTGGGAAGGTCGCCAGGAACGAGGTTGGAAACTGACGAGGTCGCACGTACACGTCCGTTGAGATCTTCTTGAACTCGCTCGGCGGGTCGGCGTAGTGGAAGAGAAATTCGTCGTTATTTGTCACCAGCAGAAGGGGGGCGGGAGTCTTGTCCCATTGCGGCCAGACTTCCGGTGCGATCTGTGACGAAAGCCGGTAGAACTCGGCAAGGCGTGTGGCGTCCATCGAAGGAAGTTTCGAAGCTTCGGGTTGCGCGAAGGCTGACGTCAGGAGGAGGAGGATTGGGGCGAGGCGTCGCATTGATTTAGGACGAACCACCGAGATATGGGTGAGCAACTTCGTGGGGCAATTCTAACAGTGGCCTAAGGTCAGTTTCGCCTTCGACCGTTTCGCAACCACGCAGCTATAATCGAGCCGGCACGGAGCCCTTATGGCGAGTGACAAAGATCTTGGAATGGACCGCTCCATCTCACGCCGTGATTTTCTGAATGGCGTGGCCGTCACGATTGGCAGTACGATGATTCCCGCTTCAGCGCTCGCGGTTGAGGATGCGCCGACGAGCCCGGAAAAGGCCGCGAAGTATTATCCTCCGGCGCTCACTGGCATGCGCGGGAACCACGATGGCACGTTTACGTTCGCGCACAAGTTGCGCAATGGCGATGCCTGGGATGGAGACGGCAAGCCGGTAAACACTGGCGAGAGTTACGACCTGGTCGTTGTGGGCGCGGGCATCAGCGGACTGGCAGCAGCGTACTTCTACCGGCAGGTGGCTGCCAAGACGCCGGGCAAAGCTCCCCGCATCCTGATCCTCGACAATCACGACGATTTTGGAGGCCACGCCAAGCGCAATGAATTCCGCGTAGGCGACCGGACCTTATTAGCGCACGGCGGCACCATGTCGATCGAGCACCCTTCCGACTACAGCGACGTGGCGAAAGGGCTGCTTGTAGATCTCGGGATCGATGTGCAGCGGTTCTTCAAGGCTTTCGATCGCACGCTCTACAGCGAACTCGGGACAGCAATGTTCTACGACCGCGAGACCTTCGGCGAGAATCGCATTGTTCCCGGCATGGGAAAAATGCCTTGGGCCGAGTTCATGGCCAAGTCCCCGCTGCCCGAGGCTGTGCGTCGCGACATCGTGCGCGTGTACACCGACAAGAAGGACTATTTCCCCGGACTCAGCCGCGAGCAGAAGATCGAACGCCTGAAGAAGATCAGCTTTGCCAAGTTCCTCACGGAGATCTGTAAGGTCACGCCCGACGCGCTTCCCTTCTTTCAGTCGTACACGAACGATCTGTTTGCGGTCGGTATTGACGCCGTATCGGCGGCATCCTGCTTTGAAGCCGGAGATGACTACGGCGCCATCAGCTTTCCGGGCTTCGACGGGCTCGATTTGAGAGAAGCCGGCGACAAGGGCGGACGACAGAGCGAGCCTTACATCTTTCATTTTCCCGACGGCAACGCATCGATCGCGCGCCTGTTGGTGCGAACGTTGATTCCCGGTTCGATTCCCGGTCACACCATGGACGACATTGTCACCGCTCCGACGGACTACGCACGGCTCGATGCGGCTGGGTCCGATGTTCGACTTCGGCTAAACAGTACGGTCGTTCATGTGGCGCATGTGGGATCGCCCAAGACCGCCCAGGAAGTGGAGATTGCCTACGAAGGCGGCGGGAAGTTGCAGACAGTGCGCGCGAAGAACTGCGTGCTTGCCTGTTACAACACGATGATTCCGTATCTCTGTCCTGAACTCCCAGCCAAGCAGCGGGAAGGCCTTTCGTATCTGGTCAAGGCGCCATTGGTTTACACCCATGTAGCGATCTCGAACTGGACGAGCTTTCACAAGCTTGGAGTTCATCAGATTGTTTCTCCCGGCAGCTACCACACGTTTACCGCGCTGGATTTCCCGGTCTCCTTGGGCGATTACCACTTCCCATCAAATCCCGAAGAACCCATGGTGCTGTTCATGCTCCGGACTCCGTGTAAGGCTGGACTAACCGCACGCGAGCAGAATCGGGCTGGCCGAGGTCAGCTGATGGGGACACCCTTCTCGATGTTTGAGCGCAAGATCCGCGAGCAACTCGCGGCCATGCTGGGCACTTCGGGATTCGATCCGGCGCGGGATATTCACGGGATCACGATCAACCGGTGGGCTCATGGCTACTCGTTCAGCCCCAATCCGCTCTTCGACCCGGAGTGGAAAGAGGGCGAGGAGCCCTGGGTAGTGGGCCAACAGCGGTTCGGACGCATTTCCATAGCCAACTCCGATGCGGGAGCCTCGGCCGAAACGGATTCTGCGATTGATGAAGCGCATCGGGCTGTGTCGGAACTCGCCTAAAGAGTGGTGAGCAGTTGGTAAGCTCCCGGATTTCAACAGGCGGTAAATGCCCTAGTCGCGGTTGCATCGGTGCCGGACGCGCGCTAGAGTAAAGATGCTCTCGCGATCCTTCCCTCCTTTCCTTTCCTCACCAGCAACTTGCGTGCAATAGCTGCAGTATCTGTGCAACTAAAGGCGGTGGTGAGATGGGACCCCCAATATGTGGTGTTTTATTACTTGACCCATCCCCTCATTCGCCTTTAAAGTTGGTCCAACGGCTGGATGGCGTTCCCGTAGTTTTGAGACGCGATCCGGCATGCGATCAGGGAGGAATCTCGGTAGTTACCCTCACGAGGCCACTCCACGGATTTGCAGAGCTTTTGCTCGACACCAGCCAACGCGTACGCGGACCGGAGACATCCGACCCTACACGCAGACATTGCCGGCAGAAATGCAGGCACCGCAGCTCAAAGCGGAACCCGTAAGGAGTGACTTTGCTCAAACTCAAGAAGCTGCAAATCCTGGGATTCAAGTCGTTCTGTGATCGCACGGAACTGAAGTTTCACGGCGAAGGCATCGCGGCCATCATCGGACCGAACGGATGCGGCAAATCGAATATCGCCGACGCGATCTCATGGGTGCTCGGCGAGCAGTCCGCAAAAACGTTGCGCGGGTCGCGCATGGAAGACGTTATTTTTGCCGGGACGCGTGACCGCAATCCTACAGGCATGGCAGAAGTCTCGCTGACGCTGATTGATCCGGAGATTTATCACGGGGCCGATTCGAAAGCGCCGACCGAGATTGAGATTCAAGACGATCTGGCGGACGAAAATTGGGACGAAGCCGAAGTGCGAGCGCAGGCGGCAGCCGAGACCGAGCAGGCTGTTGAGGAAGCGCAACCGGGCAAGACGGAAGAGGTAGAGGCCGCCCAAAATGCGGGAGGCGTTGATAGCGCGACTGCTTCTGCGAGCGCAGCACAAGAGGCCATCGCCACGGAAGCTGCGACCGAAGGTCCGACCATGGTTGCTGGCCTGCAAATCGTCCAGCCGCAATTGGTTCTGAAGATCCGGCGCCGCAAGTTCAATCAACAACCCTCGCATGCCGGAGAGATCGCCGTGACACGGCGACTGTTCCGCAGTGGCGACAGCGAATATTTGCTAAATGGAAAGCTTTGCCGCCTGCGCGACATTCAGGAATTGTTTATGGGTACGGGCCTGGGGCCGGAATCCTATGCGCTGATCGAGCAGGGCCGCATCGGGCAGATTCTGAGCAGCCGTCCCACCGACCGCCGCAACATCATCGAAGAAGCCGCTGGCATCACGCGATTCAAGACCAAGAAGCGCCTAGCGGAAGCGCGGCTCGAAGAGTCGAAGCTGAATCTGAACCGCGTGAACGACATTTTCGAGGAAGTCACGCGCCAGATGAATTCGCTCAAGCGCCAGGCAAGCAAGGCCGAGCGCTACGGGCGTCTGCGCGACGAAATGCGCGCCAAACTCCGCGTCGTCCTCGCTAGCAAGTTCACTCACATGGAGGCCGAACGGCTTTCGCTGGACTCGCAGATTCAGCAACTGGGCGAAGAAATTCACGATTTCACCGAAACCGTGCAACAAGGGGAGACCGAGCATTCCGAGCGCACGCAGCGCGGGTATGCCATTGAGGCCGAGGCACGGTTGAATCGCGACCGCCTCAGCCAGATCGCGGTGGAGTCGGATCGTGGCAAGGCACGCATTCGCACCAATGAAGAACGGGCGGCCGAGTTGGTGGTGCGGATGGCATCGGCGGAAGCTGAACTGGCACAGGCCAATCAGAGGCTTCTCGCGCTGGAAGAGGAACTGGCAGAGCATCAACGGTTGCTGGAGTCGGCGGCTGCGGATTTGGCATCGGCCCAGCAGGAACTTGCGGCGAGCCAGCAAGAGAGCGCGAGCGCGGCTACGGAATTGGCCGCTCTGGAGAACGGGCAGGAGGCTTGCCGGGCGTCGATTCTGGGGGCGGTAGGACAGGCGTCGAACCTGCGCAACCAGCTTACGCAATCCCAGGAGCGGCTCGCAGGGTTGGACCGTGAGGAGCATCGTCTGCGAGCAGAAATCGCAGCTGCAACTTCGCAGTCCGAAACATTCGGTGGGCAGCGCGGACAGATCACCCTGGAGTTTGAGACGGTGTCGCAGCGCTTGGGCAACCTGACCACTGAGATCGCTTCTCTGCGGGAAAACCTTGAGGGCAAGCGTCTGCAGGAACGGGAAACGAAAAAGCATCTGGATTCGATCCGCTCCGAATACGCCACGGCATTGGGTAAGAAGGGATCGCTCGAAGCTGTCATCGCCGAACACGGATATTCGACCGAGTCGGTAAAGCGGCTGTTCCAGTCCGGCGCCCTTCAAGGCGGACGTGCTCCGGCAGGCGTACTGGCTGACTTCCTTGAAGTGGACCCACGCTACGAAGGTGTCGTGGAAGACTTCCTGCGTGACGAATTGAACTACGTAGTGGTTAAGAGCTGGGATGCGGCCGATGAAGGCCTGCGGCTGTTGCGTTCTGACGTAGATGGACGCGCGACTTTCCTGGTGCATCCGGAAGATTCGCAAGCGAAGTTTTCGTTCGTCGCCGACGAGAGCACCCACTATGCACCCACCGACGACACGGTCCTGCCGTTGAAGAAGTCGATCCGGGTGCTCAACGGTTTTGGCAGATCGCTGGAAATGATCTTGCCGAAGCTCGGAAACGGATACATCGTGCCCGATCCGGCCATGGCTCGCACCTTGGCCCTGTCAAGTCCAGATGCGTTCTTCCTGTCTCAGTCTGGCGAGTGCTTCCACAACGTCACCGTCACCGGCGGCAAGCAACGCAGTGAAGGCCCACTCTCGATGAAGCGCGAGTTGCGAGACGTTCTGCGACAACTTGACGAACTCGAGCGCGCGCTCCGGGAGAAGGAAATCCTGGCACTGACGCTGGCCCGTGAAATCGGGGAGCACACTGCCCTGCTCGACCGGCTGGAAGAGGAAAAACGCGAGGCTGACAAGCAGGCTATGACCTCCGGCCACTTGCTGAAGCAACTCGAAGGCGAAATGTCACGCGTGCGGGAGCGCATTGAAGTAATTGGACGCGAACTGCAGCGTTTGTCGGCAGAACGGCAGGAACAGGAATCTCTGATCGCCGCACGGCAAGGGGAACTGACTGCCGCGGAAGAAGCGCGAGCAACGTTCGAAACCCAACTGGCAGCGGGTCAGGATCAATTGGCGGCACTGCGCAGCCGGCGTGATCTCGCGGCAGAGACGGCTTCGCAACGAGCATCGCGAGTGGCCACGCTGGAAGAGCGACACCGTTCGGCAACTGCTCTCCTACAGCGGATTGAAACCGTGGTTGCTGAAATGCGGGAGAGGGCAGCAGCTTTGCAGGCTCAGATGGCATCGGCGACCGAAGAGATTGCACGCCGGCAGGAAGAGAATGTGCAACTGGCCGCGCAGCTGGTGGACTTTGAGGCAGAGCGGAATGCTGGCGAAGCGCGTGACGGCCTCCTGCAGTGCGAGTCAGACCAAGTGAAGGCACGGCTCGCCGAGATCGAAGAGATGCTGCGGACCACTCGCCAGCAACTCGACGCCGCCCGCGACCGTCGAGGCGAGTTGTCCGCAACAGCAGCAAAGCTGGAGTCTGATCTCCAGCATATGGGCGATACCTGCCTGAACGATTTGGGTGTGGAGCGTCCGGTACTGATGGCCGATACGACGATTATTCCTCTCATCGGCGAAGAACTGGCCGCCGAAGATCAGGCACAGCGCGAGATGCGCTCGCGATTGGATGCCATGGGTCCAGTCAACATGATGGCTCTTGAGGAATACAAAGAGACATCCGAACGGCATTCGTTCCTGGAAACGCAGCGTAAAGACCTTCTTGACGCGATTGAGAACACGACGGCCACAATCAAGGAGATTGATCAGGTCTCGCGCCAGAAATTCGAAGAAGCCTTCCACAAGATCAACGAGAACTTCGGCGCAACCTTCCGCAAGTTGTTTGGCGGGGGTCACGCTTTGATGCGTCTCACCGACCTCGAGAACAGCGCGGAGAGCGGCATTGACGTCGTCGCATCACCTCCCGGCAAGAAGCTACAGAATGTGCTTCTGCTCTCGGGTGGTGAAAAGGCTTTGACGGCACTCTCTCTACTGGTGGGAATCTTCCAGTACACGCCGAGTCCGTTCTGCATCCTGGACGAAGTGGACGCGCCACTCGACGAAGCCAATATTGCGCGCTTCACCGAACTGGTGCGCGAGATGAGCATCCAGACGCAGTTCATCCTGATTACTCACAGCAAGAAGACGATGAGCATCGCTCCGGTGCTGTATGGCGTGACGATGCAGGAACCGGGCGTATCGAAGCTGGTGTCGGTGCGGTTCGGGGCTGCATAAAACAAAGTTCGCGTAAAACGACTTTGGATTGTGGTGAGTCGCTCCTAAGACCGATTGAAAAAAAGTGCGCCGGGCTCTTGACGAGGAGGGCGCTGTCTTGCTTGGATGCTGATTAGTAACGCTGCCCTTTTTTCCAGAGCCTTCCTCAGTTTTTCCACATCATCAGTCAGCCAAATCAAGCCATGGGCAGGGCTTCTCGCGTACACTAAATGTGTCAATCTTTTTTCTTCCTGGGTCGTGAGGGCCTGCCAGCGGCTTGTGACGGAAAGCGTTGACAAATTTCTATCGACGGCTAGAATACGCCACAGTTTTCTTCCGGTAAGGTTGATCGATGAGCCCCAACATTTTGGATCCAGTTCTGCTACAAACCGACTATTCCGAACTCAAGCTTCATGCCAGCGGAAAAGTCCGCGACGTCTACAATCTAGACGCCAATCACCTGCTCTTCGTTGCCACGGATCGAATCTCGGCATTTGATTACGTCCTGGCGACCGGCATTCCGCACAAGGGACGTGTCCTGACCCAGGTCTCGCTCTTCTGGTTTGATTTCCTGAAGGGCATTGTTCCGAATCACTTGGTGACCGCGGACGTGAATCAGTATCCGTCCGAAGTCCGCAAGTACGCCGACGAACTGCGCGGGCGCTCGATGATGGTCATGCGCGCCGAGATGTTCCCGGTCGAGTGTGTGGCCCGCGGCTACCTGTCAGGCTCCGGTTGGAAGGAATACAAGGAGAGCGGCACGGTGTGCGGCATTAAATTGCCCGTTGGATTGAAGGAATCGGACCGGCTCCCCGAGCCCATCTTCACGCCAGCGACGAAGGCAACCACCGGCCACGACATCAATATCTCGTTCGAAGAGATGTGCAAACTGGTGGACCCGAAACTCAGCCACCAGCTTCGCGATCTCACGCTTAGCATCTACAAGAAGGCCTCGGACTATGCGCTTGCGCGCGGCATTCTGATCGCCGATACCAAGTTTGAATTCGGCATGACCGCCCAGGGCATAACCTTGGCGGATGAAGTACTGACACCTGATTCTTCGCGTTTCTGGCCGGCCGACACCTATCAACCGGGCAAAGCGCAAAACTCCTACGACAAGCAGTACGTAAGGGACTACCTCGAAGAAATCCGCTGGAACAAACAACCGCCCGCGCCGGCCCTTCCCCATGAAGTTGCGCAGCGGACCAGCGAAAAGTATCTCGAGGCGTATCGTCAATTGACAGGACGCGAGTTGGAAATCTAGGCGGCGCGCTCTCATGAGCAATGGAATGATGAGCATCGCGGACTGGATCATTCTGGCTTTCCTGATTTTCTCCGTGGTCGGTGCGGCGATTGAGGGCTTTTTTCATGAAGCCTTTCATTTGGCCGGGCTGGTCATCGGCTTTTTGCTGGCCGCATGGGAGTATCACCGGCTGGCGGAGTGGTTCGCGCCGCATGTGAAGTCGCCGTGGTTTGGCGACATTGCCGCTTTCTTGATCATCTTTTTCGCAGTTCTGATTTTGGCGGGCTTTGCCGGACGAATTGCGCGCTGGCTGATGAAGAAGGCTGGTCTAAGTACGATTGATCGTGTTCTGGGAGCCGTAGTGGGCTTGGTTCGGGGCGTTCTGGTGGTGTCGGTTGTGCTCACCGCCATGGCCGCATTCGCGCCCGCCGAAAAGTGGTTGGCAGATTCCCAACTGGCTCCGTATTTCCTGGTAGGCGGAAGGGCTGCAATCTGGCTCGCACCGTCAGAATTGCGCCAACGCTTCTATCAGGGGCTGGATTATTTAAGGCGTGCACCGTCGGCCGCAGATGCTCTTCATCCCAAGCCTTCGGCGTCATCGAAATAGAAATTTGTTCCGGGCCCTATTGACGAAGGTGCGGGAAAGAGGCAGCGGGTGAGAGATCAGCTGGAGGCACTTATTCTTCAGATGTACAAGAGCAACATCCTTTATTCCGAAGCAGTGCGGGAGTTCAAGAAGCGTTTTATCGTGACCGTCCTGGAAGAGAACCGCGGCAATCAATGTAAAGCGGCGCGCGAACTCGGCATGCACAGAAACACGTTGAACCGGACCATGCAGGAACTCAAGATCGATGTGCGCCCGATGCGCGGCGGCGCCAAGCGTCCGCCCCGAAGCGCGCGTCCCATCGCGATGGAGAAGAAACAGGTTCGCTAGCCTAAAGAACGCAAAGTAAGAAGGGCGGCTCCGAACGGGGCCGCCCTTCTTGTTTCTATTTTCGAAACGCAGTTCTAGTGAGCCGCGGGTTTCTTGTGAATCGGCGGTTTGGGCGTTTTCGTCCCTGCCTTCACCAGTAACGCTCCGTCGCTCATCGTCATCATGAACGGCTTCGCGACAAACGAAACAGGTGTGCCTTCGAACTGAAAATCTGTGTCCTCTTTCGGCATCTGCAATTTTGGAATCGCCGCGCCAAAGCTCAAGTCAATATCAGCCTTCTTGGCTTCAATGTCATCGGCACTGCCCGCCAGCTTGAGTTGCTTCGGGGAGTCGATGCTCATCACGTGCGCAACCATCTGCAGCGGCTTGCCTTTCAGCGTGCTCCAAACCTTGTCGGAGTCCTCAGGCCTGCCTTCCGAGAGACAAAGTTGCCACTCGGCAAAGGCCATTTCCTCGACTTTCTTGGTCTTTACGAGATCCGCACACTGATCGGCCGGGGTCGGCGGGACATACTGCGAAATCGTGATGCCCGTGGGATCCGTCGCAGTGGCCGCCTTGGCCATCAAATCGCTCCATCCGTCAGCGCTGCCGTGGTATTTCGTGTACTTGCTCTGGCCGAACTTCGCAATCTGAGCCTGTCCTGCGCCCTGCGCCAGGTTAGCCGCGCGAGCGATGTAGAAAAGACCGGCGGTTTCCTTCTCCGGGGTCGAGCACCCTGCTGGAGGCGGAGCTTGGGTCGCGTCGCCAGCAGCAGCGGGCGGAGGGCAAACCGGTGGGGTTAAATAAGCGAGCGCCAGAGGATAAACGTCTCGAAGGTTCTTCGGATCGGCATCCACCGAAGCACGCAGATTCGTCTGCGCCTTTGGATAATCCTTAGCCGAAAAGGCAGCCATCCCAGACGCGCCGTTGAAAATCTGCGCCACCTGTTTCTTCAAGGTTTGAAAATCAGCATCAGCGACACCATCCGGCTTAACCGCCGTCGGGATGCACTGCAGTCCTTTGTCCCCGGCCTGACCCGCTTCAGTCAGATTCTGTGCGGCGGCGGCACCCCCAGCTTCGGCCAGCGCGCGCTTCGTAAACGAAACCAGCGCGAGAGCACGCAGATTGCAGGGATTTGCAGTCAATACTTTGGCCGCGGTGTCGAGCATCTTCGCTGAGTTATTGGTCTGCTGATAAGCGCCCATCAGGAGTTCCAGGGCGTCTTCCTTCATCACGCTGTTGGGGTATTGCGTTAGGAATGCTTCGAGGCCGCTGACTTTTGCAGCCGGATCCTGTTGGCCCAGTGCGCCCATATAAGCGTTATATTCTGCGGGGTCTTTAATTTCCTTTTTTTGCGGCGCTGGGGCAGGTGCGGTGCCGGTTTGTGGTGCAGCGGGGGCTGGCGCCGCGGCCGGTGTGGTTTGGGCGAAGGCGGTAACGGATACTCCGGCTACCAGCAACATCGCAAGAACGTTTTTCTTCATTCCTGTGGCTCCTTCACGATTCGGGGAAACTGGATTCACGTCTTGCATGGCTGCCGACTGTTGGCAACCAGGATTCACCTCGAACAACTTCGTTCGGGGGGAATACTCCCGTAAATCCTTGGCCGTGTAAACGATTACGCTCGGCTTAAGATTATTCCGGTGAGCGGATTATAAGGATGTAGTCTCGCTATGGCAAGCCAGTTTGCGTATCGAATCCCCCCTTTTTACAACTTAGATGCAAAAACGACTAGGCTCGAAAGCCTGCACCAATGGGGATGCGGACTGAGGCACAATAGGGAAATGCGCGTAATCACAGGCTAGTGTGATTGCAGTAGGAGCGCTTGGAGGGAACTGGATTTGACCGAAACAAGGACAGCACAACCGTTGGCAGAGCAGGTGGCTTTGATTACTGGGGCGGGGCGCGGCATTGGCGCGGCTATTGCCATGAGATTCGCGCAAATGGGAGCGCGGACAATATTGTGCGGACGATCGCGTGTGGCACTCGAACACACCTCGGAGGAGATTCAGAGTCAGGGCGGAAAATCCGCGGTCCTCGAATGTGACGTCACCGATCTGCGTTCCGTCCAATCGCTCGCCGAACGGGTAGACCGCACCTTCGGACGCCTGGACATCCTGGTCAACAACGCTGGCATCATGGGACCACCCGGTCCGCTCCATGAACTCGCGCCGGAAACCTGGGACCAGATCTTCAATACGAATCTTCGGGGCGTTTACTACTGCGTTAGGAGTCTGGCGCCCTTGATGATTCGTTCGCGCGGCGGTCACATCATTAACATTTCTTCACTCGCCGGAAAGAATCCGCTGCCGAACGGCGCCGCGTACTCGGCGGCAAAGTGGGGTCTGAACGGCTTGAGCTATGCCCTGGCGGAAGAGTTGCGGGCCTACGGAATTCGCGTGTCAGTCATTTGCCCCGGATCGGTCAATACCGAATTCAGTCCGCACGCGGGCAAAAATGCGGACAGAATGCTGCAGGCTGACGATGTGGCCCACGCGGCGGCTATGCTTGTGACGCAGGCTCCGCAGTCCTTTGCCAGTGAGATTCTGTTACGGCCTACATTGAAACCCTGAGTGTCGGCTAATCTTGAAATCAATCCTTGAAGAGGTTATCAAACGCCTGCCGCGCGTCGTTGGGGCGCTGCGCGACTTTGCTGGATGTCTCTTTCTCCAGGCGAACGCGGATTGAATAGAACGTGCAACTATTGCCTTTGTCCTTGGGCGAGATTCTCTCGGGAACGGGCTGTGCACATTCGAAGCGTCGCGAGGGGTCGAAGTGCTCGCATTGCTTACAGGCGTGCAGGTCAAAATGGCATTTCGGGCATTGACCAAGGGGTTGGCTCAGGTTCTGAAGGAGCGCTCCACACTCGGCACAACGGGAGACAGTCCGGGTGCCGGGCATGTTGATCGGTCGCGGACCGAACGTGTTGTCTTTCCGCGGCGCTGCCGGTTTTTCCTGCTTCTTCTGCGTGTCGTGACCAGAATCCTGATATCCGTGCTGCCGGTACTTGCGATCGGACAATGCTACCTCCGGGAAACGCACTCATTGTCTGCCTTTGCCGTGCTCGGCACAAGATGTAGTTTTGCGAAAGCCCGTCAGGAAGCCAGAGCGACAACCTGAATCCAGACTACCTCATCTATGTTGAAGCGGGCGAAGTGGATGAATTGTCTTTCACATATTCGGGTGCTACCATCCGAGTAGGCTAGCAATAATTTTGGAGGAGGTTGTTATGGCGGATCGTGACGGCAGCGGTTTCTTGTGGTTTCTTGCAGGTCTGGGCGTGGGAGCAGTGGTCGGCGTTTTGTATGCTCCGAAGTCCGGCGATGAGATGCGTGATGTAATCCGGTCGAAAGCGCAGGAGAGTGCAGACCGGGCACG
>Ga0302322_100002699_pt1 | contig 15038 bp, 15 predicted proteins | sample Fen_T0_2_FD_203757 | JGI IMG/M metagenome (GOLD analysis project Ga0302322, IMG submission 203757) | Peat permafrost microbial communities from Stordalen Mire near Abisko, Sweden - Fen_T0_2 | ecosystem: Environmental > Terrestrial > Soil > Wetlands > Permafrost | place: Sweden: Abisko... | reverse complement strand
GCGTGGCCGCGGCGGACAGCACATCGAGCTCGCGATGCTCGACGCCGTTGCGTCGTTCCTCTGGGCCGACGCCGCGGGCAACGAGGTGCTGATGGACTCCGACAAGTCGCTCCCGTCGAGCTTCGTGTCGAGCTTCCGCCCGCTGCGCTTCGCCGACGGTTGGGGCATTGTGACCCCGACGGCCGACAAGGACTTCCCCGGCATGTGCCGGGCGTTCGGCGTGGACGACACCGACCCGCGCCTGCAGACGATCATGCTGCGCAACCAGAACCGCGAGTTCGTGGCCGAGGTGATGGAGACGATCTACGCGATCGCCACCACCATGCGGGTGGCCGACGCGATGGCGGCCATGGAGGCCGAGACCGTCGCCTGCGGTGTGGTGCTGTCGCCCGCCGACCTGACCGAGGACCCGCACGCACTCGCGGTCGGCATGTTCGAGACCCACCAGCACCCGACGTCGGGACGGGTCCGCCACCCGCGGCACCCGGCGCAGTTCGGCGTCACGCCGGCCGCGCTGGCCGGACGCGCGCCCCTGCTCGGCGAGCACACGGATGCGGTGCTCACCGAGCTGGGGGTCGACGACGCGCGACTCACCGAGCTGCGCGCCGCCGGCGTGATCGGCTGACCCGCCGACCGTCCCCGATCAGACGCGAGCGAGGCGCACGCGGAGCGCTTCCTCACCCTTGCGGCCCTCGCCGATCTCGAACTCCACGAGCGCGCCCTCCTTGAGCCGGTGGCCGGCCACGTCGAGGCTCGAGTGGTGCACGAAGAGGTCGGTGCCGGTGCCACGGTCGATGAAGCCGAAGCCGCGCTTGGTGTCGAAGAACTTGATCGTCCCACGCGGGGAACGGGCGCCCTTGGCCGGAACCGGGACCGCCTCGGGCGGCACCGACTGCGCGACCACTTCGTCGACGCGACTGGCCGAAGCACCGTCGGGCGTGATCGCGGCCAGCGCGGCACGACCAGGGATCTCGACGCCCTCGGGCAGGTCGAGCACCCGCTGCATTCGCTTGACGACCTTCACCTGGTCGGGCTGGACCAGCGAGATCACGAAGCCGTGGGCCCCCGCGCGGGCGGTGCGCCCGGAGCGGTGGGTGTAGTCCTTCTCGTCGTTCGGCGGGTCGAAGTGCAGCACGCAGGCGACGTCGTCGACGTGGATCCCGCGGGCCGCGACGTCGGTGGCGAGCAGCGCGTCGACCTTGCCGGCCGCGAAGGCGCCGAGCGCACGCTCGCGCTGTCCCTGAGAGCGGTTGCCGTGGATGGTCTCCACCCGCACACCGAGGCGGGCGAGCTTCTTGGCCAGACCGTCGGTGCCGTGCTTGGTGCGGCAGAACACGATCGTCGGGCCGGCGAGCCGGATCACGTCGGCGGTGAGCTGCACCTTGGCGTCGCGGTCGGCGCGCCAGAAGATGTGCGTCGCGTGCGACTCCTGCTCGGGGTCGTCGGCGAGCACGTGGCGCACCGGGTCCTTCTGGTAGTTGCGGACGAGCGTGTCGACTGCGCCGTCGAGCGTGGCCGAGAAGAGCAGCGTCTGGCGCGAGTCGGGGGTCTGGTCGAGGAGCTTGCGCACCTCGGGCAGGAAGCCCATGTCGGCCATGCGGTCGGCCTCGTCGATCACGACCGTCTCCACCGCGGACAGGTCGACTTCGCGACGCTCGATGAGGTCCTTGAGCCGTCCGGGGCAGGCCACGAGGATGTCGGTGCCGCGCCGCATCGCCTTCAGCTGCGCGCCGAAGCCGGCGCCGCCGTACACCGCGGCCACGCGCAGCTTGCGCGCGCGGCCCAGCCACGAGAGCTCACCGCACACCTGCGAGGCCAGCTCGCGCGTGGGCACGAGCACGAGGCCGACGGGCCGGTGCGGGTGAGCCCGGCCGAGCCGGGTGACCATCGGGATGCCGAAGGCGAGGGTCTTGCCCGAGCCGGTGTGGGCCTTGCCCGACACGTCACGGCCGGCCATGCCGTCGGCGACGGTCATGGCCTGGATCGGGAACGGGGACTCGATGCCCCGGGCGTGCAACGTCGAGACGACGTCATTGGGCACGCCGAGATCGGCGAAGGATTCCATGGGGTTGGTACTCCAATTGTGTGGTGCTCGCTGAACGGGCGAGCGACACAAGAGCACGCGGACCCGCTGGGAACGTTCGGAAGAGATTCCGCTCCGGCGAACTTCCCGAGCAGAATCTCACGAGTGTAGCCGTCCGACGGAGGAATCATGAAGCAGCTGTTGAAGGACTTTCGCGACTTCGCGCTGAAGGGCAACTTCGTCGACCTCGCAGTCGCGGTCGTCATCGGTGTCGCGTTCAACGCGGTGGTCAACTCACTCGTCAACGACGTGATCATGCCGATCGTCGCCGCGATCATCGGAAAACCCAACTTCGACGAGCTCACGATCGTGATCGGAAGCACCGCGGTCTACTACGGAAGGTTCCTGACCGCGGTCGTCAACTTCCTCATCATCGCGGCCACGCTGTTCGTGATCATCCGCTCCTTCGAGGAGCTGCAGCAGCGCGCGATCCGTCGTGGCGAGGTCACCGAGGAGGAGACCAAGCCGGAAGAGGTGCAGATCCAGCTGCTCACCGAGATCCGTGACTCGCTGCGCGAGCGCGCGTAGCGCTCAGCTCACGACGCGGCGCTTGAAGCCCTTGATCCCCTGCCAGGTGAACAGCGCGGAGAACGCGACCATCACCGGGTAGATCACGAGCAGGCTCATGTGCGGGCTGTGGGTGAGCGCGGCCCGGAACCCTTCGCACATGTACACGAGTGGGTTGAAGAGCACGAGGATCTGCAGCCAGCGAATGGGCTCGAGCGACTGCCACGGGTAGTAGATCGCGCCGAGGAAGGTGATCGGGATCACGATGATCCCGAACAGCAGCGGCACCGTGCGCGGGTCGAACCGCGTCCCGAAGAAGAGCCCGAGCGCGCCGCACATGTAGCACGCGAGCGGCGTGAGCGTGAGCAGCACCGGCCAGTCGACCGAGAGGTGCACCGGGGTGGCCGGCACAACCGCGGCGATCGGGAACACGAGCAGTGCGGAGAGCAGTCCGGCGAGCGCACCCCACACGGCCTTCTGGATCGCGACCATCGAGATCGGCAGGGGCGCGAGGACGCGGTCCTCGATCTCGCGCGTGTAGCCGAACTCCTGCACCATCGGCAGGGCCACCGTCTGGATCCCCTGGAACATGATGGAGAGGCCCACCACGCCGGCGACGAGGATCGTGGAGAACTCCGACTCGCCCCCGGGGCCGCCGACGCCCTGCCCGATCTTCGGGAACACGTAGGTGAACACGAAGACGAGCAGGAACGGCTGGAGCAGCGTGCGCGGGATGAACTCCTTGAGCGTCTTGCGCAGCACCACGGCGTCGCGCAGGAGCAGCGCGGCGAACGCGACGCGCGTCGCCGCGGCCGGGCTCCGGCGCGGCACCACCACGCCGGCAGCGTCTTCCACGGGAACGGCACTCATTCGCGCAGGTCCTTTCCGGTGAGGTTGATGAACACGGTCTCGAGCGACGGCTCGGCCACGGAGACGTCGGTGATGTCGACGTCGTGGCGCTCGGCCACCGCGAAGACCTGCGGCACGATCCGGTTCGCGCCGTGCACCGCGATCACCACGGAGTGGTCGACCCGCATCGCCCGCTGCACACCGTCGATCTCCGCGCCGAGCACCGCCGCGAGCCGGTCGAGGTCGTCGACCGCGGCCGACACGGTGACGATGGTGTCGGCGCCCGTGGTGGCCTTGAGCTCGTCGGGCGTACCGAGGGCGAGCAGCTTGCCGTGGTCGATGATCGCGAGCCGGTCGCAGAGCTGGTCGGCCTCCTCCATGTAGTGGGTGGTGAGGAGGATCGTCTGGCCCTGGGCGTGGAGCTCACCGAGCACCTCCCACAGCGCGAGACGGCTCTGGGGGTCGAGGCCCGCGGTCGGCTCGTCGAGGAAGATCGTGGTGGGCCGGTGCATGATCGCCCGGGCCACCATCAGACGCTGGGCCATGCCGCCCGAGAGCGCGGCCACCGGCTCGTGCGCGCGGTCGGCGAGGCGGAACTGGTCGAGCCGCATGGTGGCCTCGGCCTTGGCCGTGCGCGCGTTCATCCCGAAGAAGCGGCCGTGGAAGTACAGGTTCTCGAACACGCTCAGCGCGCGGTCGAGGGTGTTGGTCTGGGGTACGACCCCGATCACCTGCTTGGCGGCAACCGGGTGGGCCACGACGTCGATCCCGCCGACCAGCGCCTGGCCGCTGGTCGGGATCACGCGGGTGGTCAGCATCCCGGCGGTGGTGGTCTTCCCCGCACCATTCGGTCCGAGCAGGCCGTAGATCTCGCCCGCCCGGACCGACAGGTCGAGCTCGTCAACCGCGCGGGTGCCGCCGGGATACACCTTGGTGAGCGCGACGGTTCGGATGACTTCGTCGTTCAACGTGCGACTCCGGTTCGGTGGCGTCCGAGCCGACCACGCTACGCGCCGGGCGCCACCACCTCGGGTTGGAGCGCGTCCACGCCGAGGGCCGCGGGCCGCGGATCGGGTGCCGGATCGGTCCCGGGCTCGCGGGCGTCGACCTCGGCCCGGGCGGGCAGGAACCGCCAGGCGACGAACGCCCCGGCGAGGGCCACGCCGGCCACCACGAGGCAGGCGACCGAGAGCCCCGAGAGGAACGCGTTCGACACCTCGGTCATGAACCCGGGCGCCGCGGCGCCCAGACGGGTGGCCACCTGCCCGGCCGCGCTCACGGAGTCCTCGGTGGCCCGCTGGGCCTGGGGCGGCAGCGCCGAGAACACCCTGCCGCTGCCGAGCGCGTTCACGTACACCGAGCTGAACACGCTCCCGACGATGGCGACCCCGAGGGTGCCTCCGAGCTCACGGGTGGTGTCGTTGACCGCGGAGCCGACGCCGGCCTTGTCGAGCGAGACCGAGCCCATGATCGACTCCGTCGCCGGCGCCGTCGTGGATCCGAGGCCCACCCCGAGCAGGATCATCTGGCCGACGATCTCGAGGTACGACGTCGATGCCGACGCGGTGGACACCCACAGGAAGCCGGCGGCCATCAGCACCAGGCCGGTGGCGACCACCCGCGTCGTCCCCACCCGGGCCACGACCCGTGGGGCGACCACCGACGCGATCGCGATCGAGAACGCGACCGGCAGGGTGCGGACGCCGGCCTCGAGCGGCGAGTAGCCGCGGATCAGCTGGAAGTACTGGGTGATGAGGAAGATGAAGCCGAAGAGGGCGAAGAACGCCGACGTGATCGACGCGCTCGCCGCAGTGAACCGCAGGTTGCGGAAGATGCGGACGGGGAGCATCGGGTGCTCGACGCGCAGCTCCCAAGCGATGAAGCCGGTGAGCAGCGCGGCCGAGGCCGCGAAGCCGAGGAACGTCTCGGGCGTGAGCCAACCCCACTTCGGGGCCTCGATGATGGTGAAGACGAGCGTGCCGATGGCGGCGATCGAGAGGATCAGCCCCCGCCAGTCGAGCGCGGGCGCGTCGCTCTCGCGCGACTCCGGCACCAGCACGAGCACGGCCACGAGCACCACGATCACGATCGGCACGTTGACGAAGAAGACCGAGCCCCACCAGAAGTGCTCGAGCAACCAGCCACCGATGATCGGGCCGGCGGCCACGGCCACGCCGCTCACCGCGCTCCACACGCCGATGGCCTTGGCCCGTTCGCCGGGATCGGTGAACGTGTTGGTGAGGATGGCGAGGGTGGCCGGGAAGATCAGTGCGGCCCCGATGCCCATCAATGCCCGGCCCAGGATCAGCACGTCGGCACCGCCGGCCAGCCCGGCGAACGCGGAGGTGGCCCCGAACACGACGAGCCCGGTCATCAGCGCGCGCTTGCGGCCGTAGCGGTCACCCAGCCCGCCCGCCGCGAGCAGGAGGCCGGTGAAGACGAGGAGGTAGGCGTCGACGATCCACTGGAGCTGGCTCGTGGAGGCACCGAGGGATCCCGCGAGCGTGGGCAGGGCCACGTTCACGATGGTGCCGTCGAGCACGGTCACGAAGACGGCGAGGGCCAGGACGGCGAGGATCGCCCAGCGGCGTTCGTGGACCCGGTCCCGGTTGGTGGGTGCGAGCATTGCGGGCTCCTTGCTCGGAACGCCCCGCTCGAGGGCACTAGTCACTGTCAAGTTGACATCGTAAAGACTCTTCTTGACATCGTCAAGTCGTTTCCGGAGACTGGACCCCGATGAAGCTGCCGACCCGCCTGCCTGCCGACCCGCCCGCCGACCGCTACCACCACGGAGACCTGCCCAACGCGCTGCGCTGTGCCGCGGTCGACGTCATCACCGAGAACGGTCTCGGGCACTTCAGCCTGCGGGAGGTGGCCCGGCGCGCCGGGGTGTCGCACGCGGCGCCGGCCCACCACTTCGGCGACACCACCGGCCTGCTCACCTCGCTCGCGATCCAGGGGTTCGACAAGCTCGGCGAGGTGATCACGGAGGCCAGCGCCGGGATCGACGACCCCGAGGAGCGGCTGATCGCGATCGGCCGGGGCTACGTCGAGACGGGACTGCGCTACCCCGCGCACTGCCAGGTCATGTTCCGGACCGACCTCGTCAACTGCGACGACCCCGCGTACCTCGAGGCGGGCAATCGCGCCTATGGCGTGCTCCTGGACACGGTGCGGGCCGTGATCGAGCAGGACAACCCCGCGCTCGACGCGGAGGACGCGGCCGACCTGTGCTGGAGCGCGATGCAGGGCTTGCTCGTGCTCTACCCGAACATGACCCGAAAGCGGGAGGCCAACGGGCTGCCCGTGCCCAGCCTCGAGGATCGCGTGGTGCGCTTCACCCACATGATCATCGACGGACTGCGAGCGCGCTGACCCCGGTTTGGGGCAATCTGTCGCCATGAAGTTTTCGATGATCTTCGAGGCGCAGGTGGAGCTCGGCACGCCGGACGTCGAGCGCCAGGCGATCCGCAGCTGTGTCGAGCAGGCGATCTACGCGGAGGAGATGGGCTTCGACGGCGTGTGGGCGGTGGAGCACCATTCGCTCGTCGAGTACTCGCACATGAGCGCGCCCGAGATCTTCCTCACCGCGGTCGCGGCGCAGACGTCGCGCATCCGCATCGGGCACGCAGCTGTGTGCATGCCCTTCGGGTACAACCACCCGGTGCGCGTCGCCGAGCGCGCCGCGATGCTCGACATCATCTCCGACGGCCGCCTCAACCTCGGCGCCGCGCGCGGCGGCACCGTGCAAGAGATGTCGCTCTGCGGCGTCGTACCCGAAGACACCAAGCCCCAGGTGGAAGAGGCGCTCCGCTTCCTCGGCCACTGCTGGCGTGACGACACCATCGAGTGGGACTCCGAGCAGCTCCGGATCCAGGCCCCGCCGGGACGTCCGCCCCACACCGTGGTGCCCCGCCCGGTGCAGATGCCGCACCCGCCGCTGTTCCTCGCGTGCACGAACCCCGAGACGGTGCGCACCGCGGCCCGTTACGGCGTCGGCCCGATGGTGCTCGGCTTCGGCGGACCAGAAGCGGTCGGCGAGATGCGCAGGGCATTCGACGACGAACGCGCACGACGCGACCCCGACGCGGTCGTGTCGCCCGGGAACATCAACGACGAGTTCGTCGCGCTGTGCCCGACGTTCCTCATGGACGACAAGGAGGAGGCGCTGCGCGTCGGCGCCCGGGCCGTGCGGTTCTTCGCCGAGGCGATCAGCCACTGGTCCGCGCCCAACGGTGTGGCCCCGGCTCGCGACACCGACCGGGTCGACAACATCGCCTACATGGAGGACCTGCACCGGCAGGCCACGGACGCCATCGCACGCGGCGAGGCGCCGCCGACCGCGGCGTCGTCGATGTACAACCTCGACCACGCGCTCGGCGACGCCGACACCGCGATCGCCTACGTCGAGCGGCTCGCGGCGGCGGGCGTCGACAACTGCATGTGCCTGATCCAGATGGGCACGCTCACCCAGGAGCAGCAGCTCGACACGATCCGGATCTTCGGCGAGCAGGTGATCCCGCACTTCCGGGTCAAGACCCCGGCCTGACCCGCTCTAATCTCCCGGCCATGGCCTACGAAGACATGCCGAAGCCCGAGCCCAAGGAAGTCGACGAGCAGAACTGGATGCTCGCTCAGCAGATGATGGAGCGCGCCGTCCTCAAGGGCGAGCCGTACGGCGACGAGCGCTGCGACAACTGCCTCTACTACCTCGACCCCACCTCGTCGATCTCGTACTGCTGGCACCAGCAGATCCGGATCCTCGTGGGCGGCCAGTGGTGGTGCCAGTGGTGGGAGCCGGTCGAGGAGGGCTGAGCAACGCTTCGCCCATCGAGGCGCTGCTCACCGTCGCACCGCGACGTTCAGCAACGCCTCGTCCTCAACCGCCCCGGGTGAACAACATGGCGCTGCCCGGGGTGAGGCCGCCGTTGGTGACCACCGCGACCTCGGCGTCGTTCACCTGACGCTCCCCCGCGTGGCCGCGCAGCTGCGTGATGGCTTCGTGGATGAACCCGAAGCCGTGGGTGCGCCCGTGCGAGAGCTGACCGCCGTGGGTGTTGAGCGGGAGCTGGCCACCGAGCCGGATCCGCTCACCCCCGACCACGAAGTCGCCGCCCTCGCCGATGCTGCAGAACCCGAGCGCCTCGAGCCACGACAGGCAGTTGAACGAGAAGCCGTCGTAGAGCAGCGCGAGGTCGACGTCGTCGGGTGTCAGCGCCGAGCGGCTCCACAGGTGCGCGGACGGGCCCAGCACCTGGGGCTCGTGGGTGATCGTGCCCTGGTCCCACTCCACCGGCTCGATGATCTGGGTGCCGACCGCCTCGATGAGCACCGGGGTCTGGCGCAGATCGCGTGCGGTGTCGACCGCGGACACGATCACGGCGATCGAGCCGTCGCACGGGATGTCGCAGTCGAAGAGACCGAACGGGGTGGAGATCAACCGCGCGTTCATGTAGTCGTCCATGGTCATGGGGTCGCGGTAGATCGCGTCGGGGTTGAGCCCCGCGTGGTACCGCTCCGTCGTAGCGATCGCGCCGAGCGCCTCGCGGGTGGTGCCGTACCGGGCGAAGTGGTGCGACGCATTGATCGCGAGGTTGACCGCGGCCGAGCCCGCGCCGAAGGGCAGGCTGAAGTCCATCGGCGGCGCGACCTTGCCGCCACCGTGAGGATGGTCGAGCCCGCGGCGCATGCGCTCCGTCGCCGTCGCCTCCCACACGGTCCGGAAGCACAGGACGTGGCGGCACAGGCCCGCGGCCACCGCGAGCATCGCGGCGATGAGCGCGCCGCCCTGGCCCGGAAGCTCGCCGCCGCCGTTGAACCACGTGGGCCGCAGTCGCAACGCGCTCTCCACCGCGGTGACACCGCCCTCCGAGTGCCCGCCCGGGGCGGACATGGCCGGATAGGTGGAGAGGCCGTCGATGTCGTCGAACGTGAGCCCCGCGTCGTCCACCGCGCGCCGCGCGGCCTCGATCGTGAGCTCGAGCGGGTCGACCATGAGCCGACGGCCGAGGCGCGACATCCCGACGCCGGTGATCGCGACCTTGGCCTCGAACTTGTCGGTGGTGATCATGGGCCGCGCGCTGCGCAGCGCCTCGTGCGGGTCGACCGCGAGCGGCGGCAGATCCGCGGCGGGGAGGTCGCCGGTGGGTGCGAACAGCGGGAACCAGCAGTCGCCGCTCTGCTCGAACTCCACCTGCACCGGCATGCCCACGTAGACGTCCTCGGGCTCGGTGTCGACGATGTTGGTGGTGAGGAAGACGCGGGAGTCCTCGGCGAGCGCCACCGACGCGACCACGTAGGGCGGCTCGAACATCGGGAGCCACTGCTGGTGGTTCACGGTGAAGCCCACCACCGTGCCGGCCCCGCTCACCTCGGTGACCGACTGGTTGCTCGACCGGCAGTAGTGGCACACCGGCTTGGGCGGGTGCACGAGCGAGTCGCAGTCGTCGCAGTGCTGGATGCGCAGCACGCCGTCGGCGCCCGACGACCAGTAGAACTCGGCCTCGGGCATGACGTACGGCTGCGGGCGAATCGCGGGCATTCGGGCGCTCCTTCGACGGCGTGAACACTGCGTGTCTAGTCGCCCGGCTCCACGTCCGTGGATAGGCTGCGCGCGTGGCCGACGACTTCGCGACGCGCGCGACTCCGCTCCTCGAAGCCCATCTGGATCCCGGTGAGACGCTGCGGGGCGTGACCGCAGCGAACTCGCAGAAGACGTTCAGCGCGACCGCCGTCGCCCTCGGTGCGACCGATTCCCGGCTCCTCGTGCTGCCCGTCGACCGCAAGATCCAGCCGAAGGGCCCGCTCCAGGTGATCACCGACCCCGACGCCCTCGCCACCGCGAAGCTCGACGGCGCCGGCGACGGCTGGTGGACCGCCACCGCCGCGGTCATGGACACGGCCAGCCTCACCCTGCGGATCCGGGCCGACGACGGCGAGAAGCTCAAGCTCATGATGACCCGCGGCGGGGCGAAGGTCTTCGGGGGCGAGACGCAGCGCGACGGTGTGACCGCGCTGATCGCGCTGCTGTCCGCCGCGCGGTCGTGAGCACCGTCGAGACCGTCGCCGAGTACCTCGCCGACCTCGACCCCGACCGGCGCGCCGTCGTCGGAGCCGTGCGCGCCGTGATCCTCGCGAATCTGCCCGCCGGGTTCGTCGAGGAGATCGCCTGGGGGATGATCTCGTACGACGTACCGCTCGAGCGCTACCCCGCCACGTACAACGGCAAGCCGCTCATGTACGCCGCGCTCGCGTCGCAGAAGCGCCACTGCTCGCTCTACCTGTCCAACGTCTTCGCGGACCCGGCCCGGATGGAGCGGTTCGCCGAGCGCTACCGCACCACGGGGAAGCGGCTCGACATGGGCAAGTCGTGCGTGCGGTTCCGAACCCTCGACGACCTGCCCCACGACCTCGTCGCCGAGGTGATCGCCGGCACCAGCGTCGACGAGTACCTCGCGGCCTACGCGGCCAGTCGCACCACGTAGTCGTTGGCCGTGTCGTCGAGCTCCATCTCGATGAGCCCGCGGGTGCGGGCGGCCTTGCAGAACTGCAGGAAGCCGCCGTACCCGAAACGCTTCTCACTGAACTCGGCCTCGCGCTTGCGCAGCTGGCTCTTGAGCCCCGACAGGTAGACGGGACCGCCCTTGGCCAGGAGACGCTCCACCGTGCTGCGCAGCAGCTCGAAGGCGGCGTCCTCGTCCTGGGCCTGGGTCGGGAATCGCACCTCGGGGTCGCCGGTGGCCGAGCTCTCGGCCAGCTCGACCACGCCGCGGTCGGCGAGGTGACGGATCAGCTCGCCGAAGCCCCGGAACCCGTAGTTGCTCTCGTTGAACGTCGGGTCCTTGCGCAGGATCGTGCGTTTCAGCATCGACGCCAGCACCGGACCGCTCGTGCTGCGCTCGAGGCCGGACAGTGTCTGCGTGACCAGCACGTCGAAGTCGCGCTCCTCGGCGGCTGCGGTCACGACCGGCTCCACGACCACGTCCGCCGGCACCACCGCCTCGGCCTTGGCCGGCGCCTTCGCACGTCCCGACGACCGCGTCGCGCGGCGCGGCTTCGCGCTGAGGTCCACACCCTCGAGCCGCTCGTAGAAGAGGAACTCGTCGCACGCCGGCGGGAGCAGCGCCGAGGTGGACGCCTCGACGCCGATGCCGATCACGCGCCGGTTCAGCTCGCGCAGCTTGTGCACGAGCGGGGTGAAGTCGCTGTCGCCGGTGCCGATCACGAACGTGGTGATGTAGTCGCGCTCGAAGCACAGCTCGATCGCGTCGACGGCCAGCTTGATGTCGGCGGCGTTCTTGCGCATGTGACCCATGCGCTGGGGCATCTCGATCAGCTCGACGTGATGACGGGTGAGGACCCGCCGGTCCTCCTCGAACCGGGACCAGTCGGCGTAGGCGCGCCGAACGACCACGCGACCGCGCTCCGCGAGCGCATCGGCGATCGGACGGAAGTCGAACGTGCCCGCACCCAACACCTCCCGGCCGCCGATGGCCAGGTTCTCGTAGTCGAGGAACAGGGCAATGCGTTCTTCTTCGTCCATCGACCCACCGTACCCACCGGTGCGGGAAAGGGGCCGCGGGCGGTCCACCCGGCCACGCCGAACGGGGGCTGGTGGTCCCGGCGCCGATGCGGAAGGATGGGGCCCGTGGAGATCCGCCCGCTGAGCCCGGCGCTCGGCGCCGAGATCACGGGCATCGACGTCCGTGCGCGGCTCACGCCGGCGCGGGCCGCGCAGCTGCAGCGGCGTTACGACGAGTTCCACCTGCTCAGGTTCCGCGTCGACGACCTCACCGAGAACCAGCAGGAGCGCTTCGTCGCCTGCTTCGGTCCGCCGATCGACGACATGGCCGACGGACATCGCACCGGCTTCATCTCCAACGTGATGGACGACAAGGCGGGCAGCGGGCCACTGCCGTTCCACGCCGACTACTCGTTCACCCCACTGCCGGTGCAGGGCATCGTGCTCTACGCGGTCGACCTCCCGCCCCAGGGCACCTCCACCTGGTTCGCGAACGGCGCGCTCGCCGCCGCCACCCTGCCCGACGACCTGCGCGCCGCCGCCGAGGGGCGCACCGTCACCCACGCGCTCGGCGTGTTCGCCACCGGATCCGAAGGGGCACGGTCGCGCGACCACGTGCTGCCCCCGGAGGCGCCGCGGCACAGCCACCCCATCCTGCGGGTGCACCCCCGAACCGGGGAGACGGTGCTGTTCGTCACCGACCTGCACGCGGAGCGGGTCGACGGCATGGATCCCGCGGAGAGCGACGCCCTGCTCGACGCGCTGCTCGCGCACCTCTACCGGCCCGAGCACGTGTACGAGCACCACTGGGAGATCGGCGACCTCGTCGTGTGGGACAACGAGACCCTGCAGCACATGCGCGAGGACGTGACCGACGCGACGCCGCGCACGTTCCTGCGCAACACGCTCCACGTCGCGCGTTGGAGCGAGCTGGTGCCGCTGCCCTGACGCCCCGACGACGCGGGGCCGCCGCGTCGGCCCGTCAGGAGTTGGGGTCGCGCTGGCCACCGCCGACGTACAGGGTCTGGCCGGACACGTAGCTCGCGGCCTCGGACGCGAGGAAGAGGATGGGCCACGCGATCTCGATGGGCCACCCCGCGCGACCAGTGGCCGACGCGCGACCACCGACCTCGTCGGGGTCGCGGCCCGCCTTGTCCATCGCGCGGAGGAATCCCTCCGACTTGATCGCACCGACCCGCACGCAGTTCACCCGCACGCCCAGCGGGGTGAGCGCAGCGGCGAAGCTCATGGTCAGGTTCTCCACTCCGGCCTTGGCCGCCCCGTAGGGCGCGACGTCGGGGAGGCCCATCGCCGCCGCCCCGGACGACACGTTGACGATCGAGCCGCTCCCGCGCCCGGTCATGTGGGACGCGACCCGGTGCGAGAGCACGAAGGTGCTGCGCAGGTTCAGGTCGACCATGTTCTGGAACCGGTCGGGGGTCCAGGATGCGAACGGGTAGGTGTGGCTGCCGCCGGAGTTGTTGACCAGGACGTCGATCCGGCCGAGCCGTTCGATGCTCGCGTCGATCAGCCACTCGCACTGCTCGACGTCGCGCACGTCGGTGGCGATGACCTCGGCCCGCCGGCCGGTGGCCTTCCGCACCTCGGTGGCCACACCCTCCAGGTTCTCGACCTTCCGGCTGGCCAGCACCACGTCGGCCCCGTGGTGGGCGAACAGCAGGGCGGTGGCCCGGCCGATGCCGGTGCCACCCCCCGTGATCACCACCACCCGGCCGGTCTGGTCGAAGGGATCGGCCGCGAGATCAGGGGTGAGGTCGGTCATGGGCCCGACCCTAGGCCCGGCCCCGGACGCAGCGCCTCCCCACCCGATAGCGTGCCCCGCCATGAAGATCGTCGTGGCCGCCCTGAAGGGCGGGGTGGGCAAGACCACCACCTGCATCTACCTGGCCGCCCTGGCTGCCGCCGCGGGCAAGGAGGTCGTCGTCGTGGACGCCGACGCCCAGGCCAGCGCGGCCGACTGGCTCGAGTGCTCCGAGGACCCGTCGCTCGAATCGGTGCAGCTCATCGAGGCGCCGACCGAGCGGATGCTGGCCAAGGCCCTCAACGCGGCCGACGACGACCAGGTCGTCATCGTCGACTCGCCCCCGGGCAACGAGCAGATCATCGGCCATGCGCTCGAGCGGGCCGACGCGGTCGTCATCCCGACCCGCGTCGGCGGCGTGGAGTGGCCGCGGGTCGACGTGGTGCGCAAGATGGTGCCGAAGCGCACGCCGCACGGGCTCGTGATCTGCTCGGCCCGCACGTTCACCCGCGACTACACCGAGACGGTCCAGTACTGGATCGACAACTTCGTCGAAGTGTGGGGCACGATCCCCGAACGTGTCTCGATCGCGTCGGGTCCCGACCAGGTGCTGTCGAGCGACGGTCTGGAGGCCTATCGCCCGCTCTGGCGCAAGGTCACCCGCAAAGCCGTCGGCTGACGCCCCGCCGCGCTACTCCTCGGCGTCGGTGATGCGGTTCAGGCGCTCCATGGTGTCGAGGTACTCGTTCACCATGTCGAACATGACGTCGCGGACCGGACGCACCTGCTTCATCGACCCGACGATCTGTCCCACCGGCACGAAGAACTCGTCGACCCGTCCGGCGCGGTAGTACGCCTGGTTCGCGGGAGCGATCAGGATGTTCTGCAACGGCATCGGGAGCGTGCCCGGCGAGTCGGGGGCCTCCCACGCGTCGGTCCACGGCGTGCGCAGCATCCGCGCGGGCTTGCCCGTGTAGCTCTTCGACCGCACGGTGTCGCTCGACGTCGCCTTCAGGTAGGCCTCGAGCTGCTCGGGGCGCGAGTCGCTCTCCGCGGTGCCCAGCCAGACCGACCCCATCCACACGCCGTCGGCGCCGAGCGCGAGCGCGGCCGCGATCTGGCGGCCCGTGCCGATGCCGCCCGCAGCCAGCACGGGCACCTGGTCGCCCACGGCGTCGACCACCTCGGGGATCAGCACCATCGTCGCCACGTCGCCGGTGTGCCCGCCGGCTTCGGTGCCCTGCGCGATCACGACGTCGATGCCGTTCATCACATGACGCTCCGCGTGTACGGCCTTGCCCGCGAGCGCCGCGACC
>Ga0302322_100002698_pt1 | contig 15038 bp, 14 predicted proteins | sample Fen_T0_2_FD_203757 | JGI IMG/M metagenome (GOLD analysis project Ga0302322, IMG submission 203757) | Peat permafrost microbial communities from Stordalen Mire near Abisko, Sweden - Fen_T0_2 | ecosystem: Environmental > Terrestrial > Soil > Wetlands > Permafrost | place: Sweden: Abisko... | reverse complement strand
CTCATGGCCCAAGATGCTCGGAAAAATGCCTTCCGAATCCTGTCCGGACAGGGTGTACGCATCCGTATGGCAGACGCCCGTCGCGCGGATTTCGACCAATACCTCTCCGGCGCGGGGACCGTCCAGTTGCACGGTCTCGAGACTCAGTTTGGTTTGGGGCCCATTGGCTACTGCCGCGCGAACGTCCATCGAATGCCTCGCTTGTTGTTACTGGGGACGGAGCTATTGAGGGCGCGAGCCTATCACTGGGCAAGGGGGGCGATCGACGCGCTCCGTGATACTCGAAGGGGTGCGGTCCAGCATCGCAGCTCGCATTCCGCTGAGTTCCCCCCGTTTTCGGGGATTGCGAAGCGCGTCGCACTTCGACGCCTTTGCGGCTCAGAACGCTCTTGGGTGCCCCAGATTCGAACCGGCAAGTCGAAGCCGGACGCGCCCGGCCTCGACTGGAGGTTTCTGAGCGGCCGGCGCAGACCGGGCATGGCTGACGAGTGGACTGGCAATGAGAAACGCCGCCCCACCTTCTCGGTTCTACCGGCGTGGCTCCGAAGCGCAAACCGTAGTTGGAATCCACTCGAGATTTAGTCACATCGTTCTGTGTGGACTTTGGCTGGCTTGGCTGGCTCGAGGCTCGTCCGACGATGAACACCTGTGTTCACACAGTATGATTTTCATCGGCGAGCGACGTCTCCGGAGCGCGACCGGGGTTCGTTGCCGATTTCGCAAACCACGATGTGACGAATCTTGAGGGGAATCCAAACAGAACTGCAGCAGGCGCAGCGCGAAGCGGGATCCTCCGCGGTGAAGCGCGCGCACAAACAGGGCAGATCTAAGCTCGAACCGCGAGCGCCCACGACTCACGCACGTGCAGCGGATGTTGATGGGCGAGCTTTTTGACGATCTCGAAGCCAGCGTCGCGGAAGAATTGCTCCGCTGCGCTAAAGTCGCGGAATTTGTTTTGCTCGACGCGATGCGCGTCGATGAAGGCGCGCGAGCGCCCGTAACCGACCGTCGGCGCGGACCCGCCCGGATTTCTTATATAGACGTCTGCCGTCAGCCAGGTCCCGCCGCGCGGCTCGAGCGCCGCGCGCACGTTGGCGGCGAGCCGGGCCTTCTCGCGTTCGTCGAAGTATACGAGTAAGCCCTCGTTTGCGATCGCCAGTGGTCCTTCGGGAATCGACGCGACCGTACTCTGGAACGCCTCGCCGTCGAGCGCGTCGAGCGCCTGGACACGCAACGTGCCCGCGAGTGGTTCGGGGTGAAGCTGAGCGACGAGTTCGGCCTTGAGCCCCGCCAGCGCGGGTAGGTCCGTATCCACGTAGTGAGTCGGACTGGTGCGCGTCAGCTCGAGGCCGCGGAACGACAATCCCGAGCCAATTTCCAGCACGTTCGGGCAGCCCGCTTGCAAGAGCAAGCGATCCAAACTGCGGTACCGATTCTCGAAATGGCGCAGCCTGCGTCGGGCATTTTCGGCGGTCATCGCGTGCGCCAGCTCGTCCGGTACCGAATCGTTCCAAAGTAGAGCGGCTGCTTGTTTCGCGAAGGCAATCGACGATCCAGACTTCATCAGCAAGAGTGACAGCGCTGAGGGGCTGATGGTCGAGTAATCGCGGGGTGCGTCGGTGGGGCGTGAAAGCATCGATCCCTCGAGCTGAACTAGGGTGTGGTCGTGACGGGGACACACACCCGGTCGGCGCGGCACACCTGGCCCGAGCCGCAGGCCGGGTTGCACAGAGGGAGGCAGACGCCGCCCTCGCAGGCATAACCCGGCGAGCAGATCGGGGTGCAGACAGCGGCCGGCGCTTGCGTGGGCACCGCGGCTGACGCGGCGAGGACCGGCGCGCCCGCGAGGACCGGTGCGCCCGCGAGGACCGGCGCGCCCGCGAGGACCGGTGCGCCCGCGAGACGATAGCTGAGCCCCGCGATCTTGAATTCACGGTGGTAGCAGTCATGCCCACTGTACGGCTCGGTCACCTGGGTCACCTTGACGAAGTTGGCGCCGCGCTGTACGGCCGCCTCCTTGAGCAACGCGGTCGCACCTGCTTTCGTGCCGCGGTCACCAGTGAAGTCGCATCCTTGCCCATCGCTCACTTGGATCACGCCGAGGGCGATTGCTCCGTCTGGCGGATCGCCCTCTTCCACGCGCACCTGCGCTGCTTCTGGACTGAGCGGGTGAACGGCTGCCACCCCGTTACAGGCGGTGAGCGTGAGTAGCGTTGCGCTGGCAAGGACTTGGAAGAGCTGACGAGTAATCACGATTTGCGCATGGATACGCCTTCAGAGCGTCCTGGCAACTGATTTGGCAGGGCTGCCTCAGGGACTCAAAAGCTGCCGCCGAAATGCAGCGCACTGAATTGCCCGAAGCTGTTCCTCGTTCCCAGGCCGAGGCTCAGCGTGCGCCCCCAAGCCAGCTGCTTTACGACATCGATGCGGGCCGCCGAGCTGACGATCGCCGGGCTCCCACCAGCGGGCGTGGGCAGTGCATAGAACCCAGCACTCGACACGAGCCACAGGCTCTTCCGCAGCGGCACCGCGTAAGTGAACCCACCTCCCATGCCCGCGTCGACCGCGCAGCCTGCCATGGAGAAGCCGTGCAAGACCAGCTGCGGCGTCAAATGCAGGAACGTGTAGCGCTGCACGGCGAAGCCGTTCACCGAGTTGCCGCTGGCATCCGAACGCGAGTCACACCCAGAGAAAACGCTTGCCTGCGAGAACAAGCCGCCAGTGAGAGTGAGCCGCATCGGGGCGAAGGCGGCCGTGACCGTTGGCCCGTTCTGACTCGCGAACAGGTCGTCACCCCGTAATGGGGTAACGATGGGCACGAGCGGCGCGGCCGTGGCTTGTGCTCGAGCCGCAGCAGAGAGCGGCACTTGCGCCGCGACTGTGGCTACCGCAAGGCTGATTTTCCCCAACCCGCGCGCGCGTGAGTGCCCGAGATGAAGACCGCCCATGGCAGAAATGGTGACCCGCCAAGCGGCGAAGTCAAGACGGGCGGGAGCGCACGCTCAGGGGCGCTTAAATGTGCGGGCGTTGACCGGCATCAGAACTGGTCAGCGTTGCGACACGACCGAAGCGGTGGTCCCGCCAGAGCGCAGCCTCGCCCATGAACGCAGGAAATTGACCAACTGTTCGGGGTTGCCCACGCCCACGATGGAGTAACGCTTGCCGTTGGTGAGCTCGAGCTTCACTTCGTCGTGCGCGCCGCGCTTGGTTTGATGCTTGAGCCAGCTTACTTCCTGTACTTGCTCCGCCGCGACGCGCACTGCGCGGTGTAGCCGCGACCAAACCAGGCCGCGCTCGAAGATTTCTATGGTTTGCCGCCAGCGCACCAGGGGCACGACCATGAACGCCAAACCCATGACGAGCGCCCCGAATGACGCCGGCGCCCGCTCGGCGAAGCTTTGTCTTGCGGCCGTGCCCACTCCTGCAAACCCGCTCGTCGCCGCCAACAAGCAGACCAAGCCGACGTACCAAAGCCAGCCGCCAGCGCTGAAGCTGCCGCGATGCAAGGAGAGGCTCTTGCCCATATCCACGACGGTGACACTGCCGCAGCCGCGCACCGAGCGCAACCGCGACCGCCCAACCGCGCACCGAGCGAAGCCGCGCACCGAGCGCAACCGCGACCGCGCAACCGCGACCGCGCAGCCGCGCACCGAGCGCAACCGCGCACCGAGCGCAACCGCGACCGCGCAACCGCAACCGCGACCGCGCACCGAGCGCGGCCGCGCAACCGGTACGTCTACGCGAAGGCTCAAGTCGTGGTGCGCAAATTTTTTGGCAGATGCACTGACTCGTTGAAGGAGGACAATATCTCCTGTGCGTCGCTCTTGACGATCAAGACGCTGATACTGCAGTTGAGGATGCGCATCTTGAGCCAGATGATGGGCTTGACGCCGAGGGCCAGACACACGAGCAAGCGGATCAGGTTGCCGTGGGCGACGATCAGCTCGGTGCGTTGGCCGCGCGCGGGACGCGCCAGGCGCGCGTGTGCACGTTGCATGCGGAGTAGGTTCGCGCGCAGTTCGGGCAGTTGCGCACGCTCGGTCAAGCCGGGCACTGGTGTGGGCAAGGCTTCGCTCAGCAGGCGGCTGCGCTTGAGTTTCAGGCGCGAGCGTAAGCCCTCCTTCAGGATGACTGCGGTCTCTTCGGCGCGGAGCATCGTGCTGCAGTGAATGGCGTCGAACTCGTATGCGCGCAGGGCGCGCACGGTCGCCGCCGCTTGTCGTCGTCCAAGCGCCGTGAGTCGCCCCGTCATTGGGTCGTATTGCCCGTGCCGAACGAGAACCAACGTGCGCATTGGAGCCCCACGATAACCCCGAAAGCGTCCGGAGCCGCCTAGTTGAATCGACCGACCGGATTCGGGCGACCGAGGGCTGCCCAGGTTTCGAGTATGATTCGCAGGGCGGGCGACTCGGCGGCGCCCTTGAGCTACGTGGCACTCGGCATGCCGGAAAACGCCTAGCATGAAGCGGCCAGATTGGTTTCTGCTCGGGATGGCCTTTTCGGTGGCGCTCGCTTGGCTCTGGCCTGGGCCCGGGGCCAAGGGTGGCGGCTAGTCGCGCCCTCGGTTTCTCTCTCGCCGACCGAATCACTGCGCTCTTCTGCGGATCAAAAAAGACTCTCGCCTCCGGCGTCCCCATAGGCCTCCGAGCTAGCAACGCTCGAGCGACGGTGGGGCGGCGCGTCGGGCGTCGATCGTAGCCCTCTTGCCAGTGCAGATTATGCTTTCGTGCACGCTCGAGATTGGTCACATCTTTTCGCGTGGCGAACCGCGGACCCCTGTCGCGAACTGGGCGCTGGCGCGCGCAGCGACGCTCGAGCGACGAACCGTCGTCCTCTTGCCACCGAATGTCGTTCTCTCGCGATCGAATCGAGTGCTTCGTGCACGAAGTACGATTTCTGTGGCGCGGGGCGCCTCTGGAGGCGCGGGGCGCCTCTGGAGGCGCGGGGCGCCTCTGGAGGCGCGGGGCTACCGCCAGCCTTCGCAATCAGGGACGTGCCAACTCGTGAGCACTTGGCGGCGGCAGCTTGCGCTGTGCCGTCTCGCGTTCGAGTGAATGAAGCCGGATATATAACTGACGCTCGACGGAACGCCAGGTGAGTCGTCTCGTGTCGCGTTTTTCAGCAAGCCGAAGTGCGACGCCGAAGGCTGCGCCGGGCACGACGGCGCGCGTGACCATCAACAATAGAACGAGACGGGGGCTAGAGTAATCGCCACCACCTGGCGCTCGCTAGCAGCCTTCGCACCAGCTACGGGCCGCCGCAAGAGCCGGCGGAGCCCGCTCGCTCCGGCATGCCCGGCTTCGCTGGCGAAGTGTCTCGAGACCGGTGTGCGACCAGCGGGGCCGGTGTGGCATTGGGCAGCGCAGGCGCAATAGACTGTGCGCGGCCTTTACAGCCCCTGCCAAGCAGGAAAGAATGGCTAACTTGGACTTCAAACGAGGCCGAGTTACTGCGCAAAACCTGGTTGGATCCGCGTGGCAAGCGCCGAGCGCTGCGGGCGAACAAGCGATCAGCAGCCCTTGGACGGGGCAGATCATCGGCCATGTCGGGATGTCCGGGCCCGCGGACGTTGCGGCGATCGTCGCGGCGGCGCGCGAGCCGGCGGCGCGTTGGGCGAAGACTCCGCTCAAAGAGCGCGTGCAGCCGCTCGGGCGCTTTCACGAGCTGGTCACGCAAGCCTTGGACGAGCTGTCAGAGACGGTGGCGCTCGAGTCGGGCAAAACCGAGGCCGAGGCGCGGGCCGGGCTGCTCCGTGGTTTGGAGGTCGTGGAGTTCGCGCAGAGCTTGCCGAACTTGGATCGCGGCGGCGCGCTCGAGGTGTCACGCGGGGTCACTTGTGAGTACCGGCGAGAACCGCTGGGCATCGTGGCCGGCATCGCGCCATTCAACTTTCCGGCCATGGTGCCGATGTGGATGTTCCCGATCGCGATCACGCTGGGCAATGCCTTCATCCTGAAGCCATCGGAGAAGGTGCCCCTCACTGCCTGTCGCTTGGCTGAGTTGATGCTCGAGGCAGGTTACGCGCCAGGCCTGTTTTCACTGCTCCAGGGCGGTCGCGGGGCAGTCGAAGCGTTGATCGATCATTCGGAGGTGCGCGCGGTCGGTTTCGTCGGTTCCACGGCGGCGGCGCGCGCCGTGCATGCGCGCGCCACGGGGCTGGGCAAGCGTGCGTTGTGCTTGGGTGGCGCGAAGAACCACCTAATCGTCGCGCCGGACGCCAACGAAGCAATCACGGTCAAGTCGATCGTCGATTCGTTCACCGGCTGCGCTGGTCAACGCTGCATGGCCGGTAGCGTGATGGTGGTCGTCGGCGACGCCGAGCGCTTCGTGAGCAAGGTGGTGGCCGCGGCGAGTCAGATCGAGCTCGGTCGTGACATGGGCGCGCTGATCGATCGCGCGGCCTACGCGCGCTTGAGCGCAGGCCTGGCGGAAGCGTCGCGCGAGGGCGCGCAGATCTTGCTCGATGGTCGCACGCGAGTCGCTCCGGCCGGTTTCGAAGCGGGTAACTGGCTTGGTCCGAGCGTGATCGATCAGGTGACGCCGAGCATGCAGAGCGCACAGGTCGAGCTCTTTGGTCCGCTCTTGTCGGTAGTTCACGTGAAAACCTTGGATGAAGCATTGGCGCTCGAGCAGCTCAGCCCGTACGGCAATGCCACCAGCATCTTTACCCAGAGCGGTGCCGTCGGCAGCTACGTTGCGGAGCGCGCGACGAGTGGCATGGTGGGTATCAACATCGGCGTGCCCGTGCCACGCGAGCCGTTCTCGTTCGGCGGCACGAAGGACTCCAAGTTCGGTCAGGGTGACATGACCGGACCTGCCGGAGTCGAGCTGTGGAGCAACCTGAAAAAAATCACCAGCAAGTGGGCGCTCTCCGAAGACGCCACCTGGATGTCATGACGAGGCCGAACCAATGACTCAGAAGACGGCTCACAAGCGTCCCAAGGCGATTCAGCTCACCTCGCACCCAGGTGGGCCGGGGCCGAAGCCCGTGCCCGTGGTCTGGGGCGCCCGAGATCCGATGGTGCGCGGGCCACTGATCGGCACCGTGACCAACACCTCGCAACGCAACGTGATCGGTACGCACGCGGGCAGCTACTCGGTGTACCGCGCAGTGGCCGTAGCCGCGGGTGCGCTCGATCCGCTGCGCAAACCGGACCTGACCAACACCTCGCCCACGCACGTCATTGGACCCTTTCCAAGTTGGTTCGACCCGACCAAGATCGTCTCGCTCGACCCGTTCGGTGCGCTGGTGAGTGAGGTGTTCAAGCCCTACTTCGAACAGGGCTACGACATTCGCCCGACGATGGCGGTGACGCGAGCGCACATTCAGCTGCCGGAGTTAGAAGAAGCGATTTCTGCTGGCCGGCTCAAGGTCGATGGACACATCCTCAAGCCAGGCGGCTCGGTCATGGTCGTCAAGGCGGCGCTGGAACCGGTTTGGTATTTGCCGGGCGTCGCCGCACGCTTCGGCTGCGATGAAGCAGACTTGCGCCGAACGTTGTTCGAGCACACCGCGGGCATGTTCCCGGAGCTGGTCACGCGCTCGGATCTCGAGGTGTTCATGCCGCCGATCGGCGGCGCCACCGTGTACATGTTCGGCGACGTGTCGGGTATTTCCGATCCGCACAAGCCGCTGGCGGTGCGCGTGCACGACGAATGCAACGGGTCGGACGTGTTTGGCTCGGACATCTGCACCTGCCGGCCGTACCTGACGCATGGCATCGAAGAGTGCGTGCGCACGGCCCAGGCGGGCGGCACCGGCGTCATCGTGTATAACCGGAAGGAAGGCCGAGCGCTCGGGGAAGTGACCAAATTCCTCGTCTATAACGCGCGCAAACGCCAAACCGGCGGCGACCGCGCCGACCAATACTTCGCGCGCACGGAGTGCGTGGCGGGCGTGCAAGACATGCGCTTTCAGGAGCTGATGCCAGACGTGCTGCACTGGCTCGGCATCACCAAAATCGATCGCTTCGTATCGATGAGCAACATGAAGCATGACGCGGTGGTGCGCGCGGGGATTCAGATCCTGGAGCGCGTACCAATCCCGGATGAGCTCATCCCAGAAGATGCGCGGGTAGAGATGGACGCCAAAATGGCGGCCGGCTATTTCACCGAGGGTGCCGTCCCGGACGGGAACGAGCTGGCGAAGCCCAAGGGCCGCGGCTACGAAGGGGGCTGACCGTGAGCGCAGACCCGACCGACCCGACTGAGCAGGCCGAATACGAATACCTGCAGACTCCGCGCGCGATTCGCGAGTGCTGCGAGCGGGTGTTCGAGGCCGCCCGCAAATCGGAGCTCGAGCATTGGTTGCTCGACGAAGCGAAGTTGCCCGCGGTGGCGGCGCGCGTGGCAGCGCTCACGCAGCAGAATTATCCGGACCTAGCGCGCATCCCGTACCACGGGCGCTACCGCCACTTCGACGTCGGGGGTGTGCCGCGTTTGGCGCAGTTCGAGCAGAAAATCAGCCATTTTTCAGCAGAAGAACAGCTCGCGGCGCGCTTCGAATTGGTGATCACCAGCGTGCTCCTGGACGCCGGTGCCGGCCCTGCCTGGCAGTATCGGGCGATCGACGGTGGCGTGTACACGCGCTCGGAGGGACTGGCCGTGGCCAGTTACGAACTGTTCCTGGCTGGCACTTTGGGCGGCAGCGCCGCTGCGCCGCGCGCCGACGCGGTCGGACTCACGGGGCTTACGGCCGTTGCGCTGGGCAAAGCCTTTCAAGTCAGTGAACACAATCCGCTCACGGGTCTGGAAGGGCGCGCCGCGCTGCTTCGACGCCTGGGCGACGTCGTGGCGCTCGCGCCGGAGTACTTTGGCAGTTCGGAGTCCGCGCGGCTCGGCAATTTGGGCGTGTGGCTTGCCCACCAGGCGCGCGCGGGTCGACTCGAGGCGAGCGCAATTTTGGCTGCCGTGTTGCGCGAGCTCGGCCCAATTTGGCGCGGCCGGCCGCACCTCGCGGGCCAGAGCTTGGGCGACGTCTGGCGTCATAGTCGGCTCGGCTTCGTGCCCTTTCACAAGCTGTCGCTGTGGCTCAGCTATTCATTGTTCGAACCGCTGGAGGCCGCGGGGCTCCGCATCGAAGGTGCGGACGCGCTGACCGGCTTGGCGGAATACCGCAATGGCGGCCTGTATCTCGATGCTGGCGTACTCGACTTGCGCGATCCGAGCGCGCTCGAACGCACGCACGCGGTGGGCTCCGATCTGGTGATCGAGTGGCGCGCGCTGACCGTAGCGCTACTCGATCGCACCGCCGGTCTGGTGCGCAGCGCGCTGGGCGTCAGCCCCGCACAAATGCCCCTTGCACGCGTGCTCGAAGGCGGTACCTGGCGCGCGGGGCGCGCGATCGCACTGGAGCGCCGCGCGGATGGTCGTCCGCCTCTTCTGATTGACAGCGACGGTACGGTGTTCTGATTTCTCGCGAAGTGAGCCCCATGAATAGCAATGTGACGGTCGTCGATCACCCGCTCGTGCAACACAAGCTCAGCCTGCTCCGGCAAAAAGACCGCAGCACGAGCGGTTTTCGCACCTTGCTGGCCGAAATCAGCATGCTGCTGGTGTACGAGGTAACGCGTGATTTGAAGCTCACCTACAAGACCATCGAGACCCCGCTCGCGACCATGCAAGCCCCGTGCATCGATGGCAAAAAAGTGGTGCTGCTCAACATCTTGCGCGCTGGAACCGGCATGGTCGAAGGCATGTTGCGGATTTTGCCCTCGGCACGTGTCGGCAACATTGGCCTGTATCGCGATCCGGAAACGCTCGGCGCGGTCGAGTATTATTTCAAGCTGCCGAGCGATATGGCAGACCGCGATGTGATCGTGGTCGACCCGATGCTCGCCACCGGCAACAGCGCTGTGGCCGCGGTCGACCGCGTGAAGACCGCCAATCCCCGCTCGATCAAATTCGTGTGCCTCTTGGCGGCGCCAGAAGGCCTGAGCAACCTGCAGGAAGCGCATCCGGACGTCCCGGTCTGGACCGCATCGATTGACAGTCACCTGAACGAACACGGCTACATCATCCCCGGCCTGGGCGACGCCGGCGACCGGCTATTTGGTACGAAGTGAGCCGTAGCTCAGCCAGGTGAGCCGTGGCCAGCCAGGTGAGCCGTGGCTCACCATTGCAGTAGCAGTTCCGCAGAAAAATCGCTGCGCTTGGCGATGCGCACCCTGCCGCTCACGCCCGCGTGCGTCATGGTTCCCTCGAACACGCCGACGTGGTGGCAATCCAGGAAATGTTGCACGTTGTCCAAGCTGAGCACGCAGGCTCGTGCCGCCTGATGAGTGACCGCGCAGGTGCTGTGGCGAATGTTGACGGCGTAGGTTTTGGCTACGGCTCCGATCACGGCATGCACGCCAATCGCCGAACCCAGCGTCACTTTTCCCAGCACTGATTGGGCGAGAACGGCTGGCCCGGCAGCGCCGATTGCGCGCAACCCCTGCCGCAACGAAAGCGCCGGGTGAAAGAGGCCCGCGGCTGCAACCAACAACGGCGCAAACTCAGCGACTGGATAGAAGCCAAACGGCAGATAACGCTCGCGCGTGCCGGGCAAGCAGACGCCCCGGCGCTTGGCGCCTTCCAACGCCGCCAAAAAGAACATGCCCGCGATCGTCGAATTGGCGGAAATTAGCGACAGAGCACGCGGCACGTCGAGTGCGGCCTGCCACGGAGGTTCGCTGAAGCGAGCCAAGTCCGTGTCGAGATTGGTCTCAAATACAACCATGCGCGGTCTCGGAATGTAGCATAGCCCTTCCCGTACTCGCCATTGCGGCTATGCTTTGGGCTAAGATCCCCTTGGCTTCGTCAGACGAAATCGTGTGTCCGTTTCCCGCGCTGCCCGAGACCATCGGCCAGCTGAGCCACGTGCGAGGCACTCTACTCGCGTCGTCGATGCAGTCACTGCGTTCTCGCGGGCTGTTCGAGCGTTACTCGGCGCTGCTCGCGGACAGCCACCGCGACCGAGTATTGAATAGTGTGGCAGGTGAGTGGCTCACGACCGAGATTGCGCTCGCCCACTACACGGCTTGCGACGCCCTACGGCTGAGTGTCGAGGACCAAATTGCAATGGGGCGTGACGTCTCGCGTCGGACGCACGAAACCTTTCTGGGCCTGATCGTGAAGATGGCGCGCGGGGTCGGCGTCACACCTTGGGTGGTGTTCCCGAAGATCAACTCCCTGTACATGCGCATCTTCCGCGGCGGCGGAATCCAAATCAGCCGGCTTGGCCCCAAGGATGCCAAGGTTCAGACGGTTGGGCTCAGCCCGCTCGGCATCGGCTACTTCCGCAATGCCTACCAGGGCATGTACGAAGCAGGTGTCGGCATGTTCGCATCGAACGTTCAAGTGCGGGCGCTATCGCTCGCCGCTTCGCCGCCAGGCAAAGACTTCACACTGCACGTCCACTGGGAGTGAGAGCGTCAGGCGGCAGAACTCACCGTCCCGTCAGAACGACACACCACGGGGCGCTCCCCGCTAGTCCAGACGCAACCGATTTTCGCTCGGCAAATCCTCTTGCGCGCAATCGTCTCAGGCGCCAGCGGAATGACCATTGACGACGCGCATGCGCGGCCGACTATTCGCGTGGAGGCTCGAGCGCCCGGCCGCCGATTCTCATCGGCAAGGAGGACTCATGACCCCGAATACCAGCATGTTGGTTCGTTGTGCGATCGGCTGCCTACTAGGCCTCATGGGCTGCCAGCCTGCCGAGCAGATCGAGCCAGGCAATGGGACGATTGTGGGTGCCGCGCCTGCCGTGGCGGTACGCAACGGCCACGCGGTCGTGACGTGGCACCGTTCCGGAATTCGAGTGAGCAGCTACGATGGGTCGGGATGGTCTGCGCCGCAGCTCATCGCGCCCGAAGGCACCTATCCCGATGTTGCCGTCTCGGATTCGGGCGGCGCTATCGTGGTGTTTGGCAGCGGATTGGGGCTCCAAGCGCGCGTCTACGCCACGAGCCGGTGGTCCCCACTATTTACGCTCGATTCGATTTCAAATCCCACCTACGCCGTCGGAGTCGAAGGGGCGGGGAGAGCCACCGTTGTTTGGTCAGCGGGGGGACAAGTCAGAGTTTCGCATCAAGAAGGCGGTGGTTGGCTGGGCACCTTGTTGAGTGCGAGCGCGGCGGTCGGAAGGCCGCAAATCGCCGTGAACGGCTCCGGCGTGGCGTTCGCCGCTTGGTGTGACGCCGGCGGGACCATCTGGGGCAGCCGTCGTGTTCCCCCAAACTCCTGGGAGGCAAGTAGCGGATCGACCAGCGCTTGTTGTCAGGCTCCTCTCTTGGACCAGCCCGGGCCCGCAATCAGTGTCGGAGTCTCGTCGAGCGGCGAAGCCGTCATCGTCGGCGGCACGACGATGCGCGTTTGCGAAAAACGCTACGTGCCTGGTTCGGGCTGGCAGGCGACGACCGTGTTGAACGCCTCGGGGCCCGACTCAACCGCGCCGCAGCTTGCCGTAGCTCCGGACGGGCACGCGCTCGTCGCCTGGAACAACTACTTCACGGGTGGTGCGCTGATCCGCGCACGCGCGTACGTTCCAGGTAGCGGCTGGGGCGCAGTGCTCACCGGCCCCGCAGCGGGCCAGGGCCTGCTAGGTGTCGGCATTGGCTCGTCCGGCAGTGGCGCGATCGTCTATCGATCGAGTACCGGGGTGTCCGACGTCATTTACGACGCTGCTTCGGGGATCCTATCGGCGCCTTCGGTTGTCTATTCCCAGTCCGGCGCGTACCTACTGCGCGTCGGCTTCGACCCATCACAGCCCGGCCAGGGTGTGAGCACCTGGCAACAAGCGGTTTCGTCGAACGAAGCGATTTGGGCAGCGAGGCTCGGGCTCTGACAGGCTGCGCTCGGGATTCGCGCATTGCAGCGAACTCCCCGACGCTTCGCGCGAACCGCGTGAGTTCGAAAGATTTTGGAGAGGTGCGGCTGTCTGGAAGTAGAAGTCGAGAGCCTTGGAGCTGGACCCGATACAAACTTCGTCATTTCCGGCGTGCCTCCTCAGCGGCAGCCTCGACGAAGCGCCTGGCAGTCAGCTTGCGTTTGGTGAAGCCTTCGACTCGGTCGTATTCGGCTACGCACGAGAGCAGCTCCTCGATGACCATCGTCGAGCGATAGCGATAGTGGCGAGGGTCAGCCGTTGAGCCGGCGATGACGCTCTTCGTTGCGAGCGCAAGCTGCGTGAAGGTCCAGTTGCCTACGACGAAGACCCAAAGCAAGGCGCTTGCGACGAGCGTGCGGGCCAGCCGCACAGGCCTCGGCTGGGCCTGGCTATCCGTCGCGAGATAAACGATCGCGCCGAACGCAATTGCGTTCACCAAGCCGGCCCGCGCGGGCGTGAAATGCCAAACTTCCAGCGGTCGGGCGAGGAGGCTTTGGGCCGCCAAGGTCGCGATGAAGGCCGTGATGGCGACCAGCACAGCGCGGCTCCTAAGCTTGCGGAACGCGACGACGCCAAAGCCCAGACTCATCACAGTAGCGCCGACCACTGGCACGAAAACGCTGGGCTCGAACAAGAACTGCCGCTGTGCCTCCAACAGCTCTCGCCAGGTCAGGTAGTTCGAATCACCTTGAAGGAAGAGAAGAAGCGACCAAAAGCACGCCGCAGCGGTGAAGCCGAGCAGCATGAGGGCATAGGTCAGATCCTTGCGAGTGGCGCTTTTCTTGAGCAGGAAAAGCCATCTGGCGAGTGCGACGACTACCAGCACGCCTGCCAGCGCGAGCGTCCGACAACCAAAAGTCCCCGTGCCGAGCCACCAGCACCACCAACTGGCTTGCATATAGAACTGGGCGAACATCGCCAGCAGGGCGTAGCCGGATAAGAGCCGCTCGCTGATCGGCAACTCGCGGCGTAGAGCTAGCGCCGCGAGCGCGAGCGGGCCGAGTGCGAAGAGCGGATGATAGCTCAGAAGGCCATGCCATGAGTGAAACAGCGTGGTGCCGAGCAGCGGATGAGCGAGATCCACGCTGCGGAAATCCCCGCCGCCGTAAACGTACGGACTCTGCGACGCGGATCCGGTCATCCAGTAGTTGAACAGCGAGAGTTGCGCGGCGTAGGCGAGAAGCGGAAGGCCGAGGGCGACAGCGTGAAACACAACCGCTCTGTTCAGGCGGCCGCCATGACCGCGCCAAACGATCAAGGCGCGCGCTGCCAGCGGCAACGGAACGTACATGATCAGGTTCACGCGAACGATCAGCAGCAGGCCACAAGCAACGCCGATGATGAGACTGTCACGCAAGCGTTCTGGACCGGCGCTGAGCGCCCAGAACGCCGCCACCGCGAAGCATGCCAGCGCGAAGATCTCCGAGCTGTGATGGATGGAGTAGTAGCCAGCTTGCGTACCCACGAAAGCGGCCCCCACCGTCAATGCCAAGAGCAAGGGATCGCCCCGTGTGACCAGGCGCACGAGGCCGATGAGCGCCCACCAGAACGCGAGGGCCGCGAGCCACGGCACGGTAAGCACGCCGATCTCGACGGGCAGCAGGCTCAGCGCTCGACCGATGGCATCGCTCATGAGCGCGGGAGCGTACGACCATTGGGTGACTGGCACCCCAACCGGCGAGAGCACCGTGCTCTTGATTCTGAGAATATCGTAGGACGCGAACGCTTTCAGCCACTCATTGTAACGCCTGAAGTCGGGTCCGCCGTGTGACTGCATCCCCAGGGCAAGGGCAGACACCAGCCAGACGACCCTGATCACCTGCTCTCGCGTCCAGCGCATTCGCGCGGCCGGCCACCGTGGCTCGGGCATCAAGCCTCTCCTACGGTTGCGACTTCGCCGAGGGCGCAGCCATCGCGTAACGTAGGCATGATATCGACTGCGCTGACCGGCATACCCGCGCAGCTATAGCGAGGGCCGGCACCTGTCAATAGCCGTGCCCCAGAGCGTATCGGCCGCGGCCCGGTTCGGACGGGCCGCGCAGCGAATGTGCCTTGGGTCCGAAAGAGATCTTTTGATGGTCATTGCGCCAGGCAAGCTTGGCCGAGGAGGAAACATGAGTTGAAACCTCGAAAGTAACCCGGCGGGTAACCAGTCCCGCGCAGCAAA
>Ga0302322_100002697_pt1 | contig 15039 bp, 18 predicted proteins | sample Fen_T0_2_FD_203757 | JGI IMG/M metagenome (GOLD analysis project Ga0302322, IMG submission 203757) | Peat permafrost microbial communities from Stordalen Mire near Abisko, Sweden - Fen_T0_2 | ecosystem: Environmental > Terrestrial > Soil > Wetlands > Permafrost | place: Sweden: Abisko... | reverse complement strand
AGGAACGTTTGGCGACGCGTTTACAGATGCAAAAATATCAAAAAGAACAGCGCGCAGAACGTCAACGCGAAGTATTGAAAAAGAAGGGCCTTTATCAATGCCGTAAGTGTGGACGGGTGTTTACCACACAAAAAGCGTATGCAAGACATACGCATTAACCGGGGTAATTTATGAACATGGGTTTGTACGATTTTCTCGCCGTCATGGTCTGCCTACTATTCGGTATGATCATGGGGTATTTTTTCAAGCGCGACGAACACATTATCGGCAAATCCCACGAATGGGAAATTTGCAACAGTAAAGGCCGATGCGTTGCGCGCCTCATGGATTTAACACCGGATGAGGTGTGTTTATTTTGTGAAAAACACTTAGGAAAAGTGGGTTATATACAAGAAACGGATTTTGGTAAATCTTTAATCATGTTAGATTCTCAAGACTAAAGGTGAATAAAATGTGCTGGCATATTGTTGAAATTAAAACCGGTTCCGTTGCAATCGATGGTGAGATGTCCGCGTGGGCATTTTATCAGGCTCACAAAAGGGTCAGTGTGTATTGCACCCGGCCGCGCATGGCCGATGCGTGTGATTTAGCCGACGTCGCGGCGGTCAAAGCGGCCGAGCAGCGTATTCAAATTAGACGTGAAGAGCAGGCGCAATTAATGCGCGTCGGTTTGTACGGTCTAGCTTAAACCATTCGCGAGCGTGTTGTTAACACTGCGATCCGCAAGGGTCGCAGTCGGCGTCCTTTTGCTACATTGGACGCCGAGACGGACCCGTTCGACGGGTCCACGATTCCCGTTGCTTTTATTTTCGGTTTGTATCGCGGCGATACTGACGAATATTGGGAGTTTGAAAGCCTTGAAAAGTTAATGAACTTTTTGAGTGATAAAAATTGGCTAGTCTATGCGCACAACGGCGGCAAGTTTGATTATCATTTAAAATGTATCGGCGAAGACAAGAGTTTTCGCGAGTACATTAACAGCGACGAACCGCTAATGATGATTAGCGGGCGAATGGCAAAGTTCCGAATCGGCGAATGTGAGTTTCGCGATTCGATGAACATTTTAGTGAATCCGCTGCGCGCGTTTGCGAAAGAGGAAATTGATTATCAAAAATTACATAAGGACGTGAGACACCTTCATATGGTAGAGATACGCAAGTATCTGAAGTCGGATTGTGTCAATTTATGGGACACGATCAACGCCTATAATACGCGTTACGGAGTGTCTCTCACGCAAGCCGGTGCCAGTATGCGCTACTGGCAAAAGAATCACGGCACCGGATTTGTTAAACAAACGCTATCGCAGTCGGCAATCTATCGAGAATATTACTACGGCGGGCGCGTTCAATGTTTTCGCCAAGGGACCGCGTCTAGCAATTTTAAAGTTGTTGATATTAACAGCGCTTACCCGTTCGCGATGTTACACGCGCATCCGTTTGAACCGGAAGCGCGAGTTCAAAAACACCTGCCCCGTGTGGAACACATGGGACAGTGTTTTGTACATCTTATCGCCGTCGCAAAAGGTTGCTTTCCGCTGCGCACCGATGACGGCTTATTTTTTCCGGATGATGAACGCACGCCGCGTGAGTATTTTGTATCGGGTTGGGAATTGGCCGCCGCTTTAGAGCTAGATGCAGTCAAAATAATCGAAATTAAGAAGGTCCATTATTTCACGCAAACCGTAAACTTTTTTGACTATATTAATAAGTTTTACGTTGAGCGCAAGGAAGCGAAGGCGAAAGGCGATAAGGTGGGCGATGTTTTTGCCAAGCTATTTATGAATAGTTTGTACGGTAAATTTGCTGCCGATCCGACCTCTTACATGGAATACGTCATCGCCAGTGACGATTCGTTGTCTGACTGGTGCACTTCAAAATTTAAGTGGGACGCCAAAGAAAAGAAAAACGTGGTCGAAGAATACGGATACCGCCGAAATCAACCGTGGGGCGACCGACATTTACTAGAACGCGAGTTACCCGAAAAGAAACACACTTATTATAATGTTGCAACGGCGGCATCGATTACCGGCTTTGTCCGGGCGTATTTGTTTAGGGCGTTGCGGCAGTGCAGCGGTTTAATCTATTGCGACACGGATTCGATTGCTGCTGAATCGATTGAAGGGTTAACCCTTGGCAAAGAGTTAGGGCAATGGAAACATGAGGCCGATTGTGTTTATTATGCCGTCGCCGGTAAAAAGACATACGCGTTTGAACTAACAGACGGCACCTACAAAACCGCATCGAAGGGCGTGCGTTTATCGCCTGATGAAATTATCCGCGCGGCAGAAGGCGAACAAGTGATTTACAAACCGCAGGCCCCGACTTATAGTGTGATGCGAGAAAACGCGGTATTCGTTCCGCGCACAGTTAAGATGACCGCGAAAGATATTTCACAAGTGAGGTGATGTTATGGTGATTTTTACTAAAATTATGTTGCTAGTTGGTGTCCTCGTCTTGGCTTGCATAGGCATGGCGATCTTAGATGATCATTTGCAGCACGGCGACAATGGGTGGCTATCTAAGAACATTCGGTATTACAAATATCTGTATTGGGTTCATATCAAAAGTTATTCTTGGAAAGTCATGCACGAACAGGGCGGCGCTTATGACACCCCATTAATGAACCGGGCGCAAATCGTAAAATACCTATTGAAATCGGGCGAAACAATCAAGGGTATCGATGACCGTCAAAAAATTATTTACTGTCGCGCGAAATAACTGTTATACTTTTTCTAGTCAGATTTGCTGACTAATTCAATTGAACACAAGAGGATTTTAATTATGTCAAAAGATACTGGAAAGAACACCAAGGCCGTTGAAGCGTCAAAGCCGACTGAGACAGTGGATACAGCTACCGGCGAAATCGTGAGCAGCGAACCGGCTAAGAAGTCGGTCACCAAGTATAAAGTCATGAACGGCGTTGAGTATTTGAACAAACTTACGGCGAAGTCGGTCATGGGCGATGATTTCATGGAAACTCGACCCGACAAAGAAGAAGATTTGTACACGTTGATTGGTTTGGTACAAAAAGCAGAGTTGAACACCAAGTCTCAATTCGGCGATTCGTACAAGTTGAAAGGATCATTCAAAGCGATTCGCGCGCACGACAAAAAGGAATTCACCAGCGGCGCGTTGTATTTGCCGCATGCTTTGGAGGACATTGTCGTTGGACAAATCCAGACCGCGCAAAGCAACGGCGAAGACGATGTGCAGTTTGTGGTAGTGATCGGACGCAAACCTTCCAAGAAGGGTAGCGTTGGTTACGAATACACTTACAAGCCCGTGCTGCAAGTCGTACAGTACGATCCGCTTGAAGCGTTGGAAACAGCGGCAAAACAAGCGTTGTTACTGGCAGCGCCGCAAGGCACGTTTACGCCTGCGCAATTGGAAAGTTTTAAGAAGTAATTTTTAACAACACCGGCCCGCCCATTTTGGGCGGGCTTTTTTATGGGTAATCATCATGTCAATTAAACTCGACTGCCGTACCTGCAAATACTCCGAAGAAATGCGCGCTAGTCCGACCGATTTGCAGAAGGCACTAGTCTGTCGCTTCAATCCGCCGCAATTGATGGCCGTTTATACGCAACAAGGTGTCCAAGTTTCTTCGATCCGTCCACCCTTAGCGCCGGGTGAATGGTGCTTTCAATATACCTTGCACCCTGACCGCGAACTTGATACGCTTTCTAATATCAAGCTGAAAGATAGTTGAAATTTACCATAAAAGAGACGTTGAAATGGCCAGAAAAACCGCCGCAAGTGTCACTGAAACAGTCGAATTGCCCGAAAATGGTGTACAAATGAACGAAAACCCCCGATTTGTCGAAGCCGAGTTTTTACCCTTAAATAATTCGGGTAGCTTCGACCCTGACTCAGAAAATAATTTTCAAGATTGGGCCGACGCGTTAGGGGATGCCCGGTCGGGCTATATCCTGCGCGCCTATCGACTCCCGACCGATGAACGCGGAAAAGTGAGCGGCAACGCGTCGATGGGACAGAGTGTATTTCTAGGCGCGTGGCCGCTGGACTCAATGAAATTTGATGAATTGATGTTTTTATTGCGCGACGAATACATGCTTCCTGGCATGCAAACGATGATGGTTCGATTGATGGTCGCGAAAGAAGGCGAACGGGGCGTTAAGAAAAATCAAATCGTTCAAGTCCAACGGGCGCTGCGCGCCAGCGCAGGCCAAAATGCTGCAGCGAAAGATTCACCGGCGGAACTGATGCGCGCCATGCAGGAAAACAACGCGGTGATGATGCAACAATTTCAGCAAATGTTGTCGATGTCAAAACCGGCACCGGTTGCGCAGCGTGATCCGTTTGAAATGATGGTCGCAATGATGGGAGCAATCGGGCCGTTAATTACGGCGGTCGCCGGACGTCCGCAACCGGCAGGTATGGGGATGGGCGAAATTGTTGACGTCATGGTAAAGATGAAAGAATTACTGCCCGACGGCGGCGGATCGGATAACAGCAGCGACGTACTCGGAATTGTGAAAGCCATTGCACCGCTGGCACAACCGATGTTGCAATCGTTTGCGGCCAGTGCGCAGGAGCGCGCCGCACTGGCTGTCCAGCAAGTCAATATGCCTATGCCACGGTTAGTCAATCAAAATCCGCAACAACCTATCGGGCCGGTACCGAAAGCCCAACCGGGAACAACTCAACCACAATCGACCTATTTTTCGGACAGCGCCGCACCGGCGCAACCAGCGATGACACATTTTAATGGGGGTGAAATTCCAATGTTTATGCTTCAGATTCGACCACAAATTCAGCAGCTTTGTGATTTGGCCGCGCAGGTACCGCAACCTAACCCGGCAGAAGTCGCGGCAATGGCCTTGCAATCCATCCCCGAAGAGTATGACGATAAATTAGGCGATTTACTGTTCAATGAAAATTTTATGAAATGGTTATCAATGTTGGACACTCGCGTTAACGATTATCGGCCTTGGTTTGAAGCGCTGCATTTAGAATTGAAAAAAGCGTTTGAAGACCCGGACGCACCGAGCGCACAAGTTCAATAAGTCGAATTGACAATTTAAATCGCATAGGCGACACTCCGGACACTTTAACGGAGTGCCGCCCCTATGCGTTTCGATCATCCCCAATTTTTCTTAGGGGATATTTTTACCGTCAACACACCGACCCGCGCGACGTTATCCGGTATCAACGGCGGAACGTTAGGCGTTCGTGACACACTCATATGCATGCGCGATTATGTGCGCGATGCGATCCGCGATCCACAACAACGCATCCGCGAAATGGCGCTGGAAATTGTACGTCCATTACCCGAACGGGCTTATGGTCAGGAAGTCGCCGCGCTTCATGCGTGGGTACGCGACAACATTCGATACGTTCAAGACCCGGAAGGTTTAGAGCTAGTCGCCACTCCGATTAAGACGGTTCAATACGGTCAAGGAGATTGCGATGATAAATCGACTCTGCTTGCCGCGTTGCTCACATCGTTGAATCATCCGTCACGTTTTGCAGCGGTCGGACTCGACGGTAATCCAATTTCACATGTGCTGGTTGAAACGCGCGTCGGCGATCGATGGATACCGCTTGAAACCATTTTGAATGTCGAGCCGGGGTGGTATCCGCCGAACGTCACATCAAAATTTTTGTTGAAGGTATAGCGATGGATAATAGTAATTATTCACCAGCGGGCGCGTTGGGTTTTTTAGGAACCGCAGAAGAGGATGCGCGCAACGCATCGACAAAGGCCGCCGCCTATCAAGCGTACCAATCCGGCGCGGCGATGACGCAACAGCAAATCAATTTATTGAACGTTGCACCGGTATCCGCCGCGCAGCAACAACAAGGCCAAGTACTAGTTGCTTACGAAGCTGCACACACCAACGACGCGCCGTCAGGAATTACGCAGCAAAATTGGGACGATTGGTCCGCGCTATGGAACGCAACGCGCCCCAGCGTTCAATTGTCATCACAGAACGCCGGTAATTATAACGGGCTTTCCGAGAATAAAATTGCATTTGCAAATAACATCCCGTGGACTGAAAAAGTTTTAGTGCCGCATTGGACCACGGCGCAAAATTGGTGTTTACCTGCAGGGACTGTCGGAATATTAAATCGCGGTAATCCGCGATCTTTATACGATCCGATTGAGTACTTGCGTAGCGCATTAATCGATTCGGATTGGGACCGCGTTTATTATTGGTTCCTGAAAAACTATAGCGACACTTATGCAGTAACAGGTAACTCGAAAAACGCGTTTTTTCCGTACGCCGATATGAACATTTTTGATTACAAGTATGTTATCGATGATAATGGCCGCAAGATTTACTATCCGCTTTCAACGTACGATCTGCAGCAATTTTTAAAACGTATCGTTGCAAATTTCACCATCGCCGATGTGCAGCATTCAAGCGGACATTGCGCAATCGGTTTAATTCAATGGCATGGTATACCGCCGTACGTGGTCGATTTAAGTTCGCTCGGTGATAATAAATTTTCGTGGTGGATGGCTATCTATGACGGATTAAACACGCCGGATCAAGGCGGGAGCTCCGTTTTTCAATACGAATCATTACATGATTTGGTGTTAAATGCGCAAGGTCAGCAAAGTCCCTATAACCAATACAAAAAGGCGGGCTTCAGTCCGTGCGGCGATTTGCGCGTGGGTTGGGTGCAAGGTCCGAAAGGAGAATGGACGGCCAGTAAAATCATTACTTATGTACTAATCATTGCAGCGACTTACGGTGTATCGTTATTGTCAACACCGGCTGTTGCGGCGGCAGAAGCCGGAACCGTGGCCGCGACGGAAGTCGGTACGGCCGGTGCGGCGGGTGCCGTGACCGGCGCAGCGGCAACGACGGCCGGGAGCGCAGCGGCCGCCAGTGCACTTGAAGAGGTGGTAATTACGGGCACGATATCGACCGGCGTCGGCGCTGCCGCCAGCGCGGCAATTATCGCAGCGGCCGCGCCCGCCGTTGCGCTGGCAACTTCGTCGGGTTCCCTTGCGCCGCAAAGTTCATTGACTAATAACGTTAACGCGCCGCCTTCGTCATTAGATGAAGTTGTGATATCGGGACACTTGCCAGAAAGCACCGTTGTATCGACTGCAACCGGCGCGATTGTTGCAACGGCCGCCGTGCCGGTTATTTCGGCTGCACAAAACGCGCCCGCGCAATTAGATGAAGTGGTGGTGACGGGACATACGCCGGTATCTAGCACGTTAACATCGGGAAATGTAGTGGCGTCTGCATCGGTGCCAGTTGTGAGCGAAACGGCGGCGCAATCATCGCAGGTATCTACCGACTCACAAAACACGCAGGATGCTAACAGCGATCAATCGTCTAAAACTGATTGGCAATCGACATTAAAAGCGCTGGTTAAAAAGTACGGTCTTGCCTACGTGCAAAAATATTTGAAAAGTTTGATGACGCGAAAATTGGGCCGTCAACCGACTGCTCAAGAATTGGACTATGCAAACGAATATATCAGCAGCGGCGCGGCAAGTGAAACATCTAACGCGGGATGGATCATTGCAGCGTTGGGAATTCTAGCAGCCATTGCAGGAAGTTAAATTTATGTGGTCTTTAGGTTCTTTAAATATGGCGCAATACGGGTCGCGAAGCGCGTACACATCGGCAGTGTATAGCGACGTGTATTCGCAATCGCAAAATATGAGTCAGGCAGAAGCCGCCAGTCGCCAAGCCGGTGCGGATTGGGATATGGCGCATACCGTGACTATGAGTTATCAGCCACCCGCGCCGACCCCAACACCGACCCCAACACCGACCCCCGCGCCGACGCCTGTTGTGACACCCGTCTCTACACCCGATCCGGTTCGAGTGCAAATAACTGATCCTGCAGCCGGTTCGCACCCTGTTGATACGTCGGTCATCGCCACACCTGCGCCGACCGTCAACGCGTCGGCCTCTTTAACTGCGCCCAAAGTGATTGCTTATTTGACCGACGGAACACCGATAACCGCGCTGGGGAATATTCCCGCCTCTTATTCGTTGGTCGGGCATACATCAAACGGCACGCCGGTTTATGGTCCGCCTGGCTCGCCGGTTGGCACGTATGATTTCACGCGCGGAACGGTCACAGATTCATACGGTCATTTGATCGGGCTTTTGACTTCGTCGCCCTATCCGATTATAGGCTACGCGTCCGACGGTACCCCGTTGACTTCTGTCCCGGCCGGATATGCACAGATCGGTAACGCGCAAAACGGCTTGCCGATTTATGGCCCGCAAACATCGGGCAGCGGCGGCGGTCCGGTGGACGCGTCACAAAGCGATGCGCTACCAACACAAAGCACTGGACAAACGGGCGATAATAACGCTATGGTATGGTTGAAGCTAGGTTTATTAGCATTTTTCGCTCTCAAATAGGTGATGTATGGCTGACGCATCTGAAAATCGCAGACAGTATTTGGCATGGATTCGCACGAATTTTCCCGATTTATATAACGCCACGGTAACGAAAACCGTGAGTGATTTTGTCGCGAATCAATCGCAACAAATGGGCGCGTTAGGCGATGACACAACTAGCGCCGATACTGGTTTTTGGTCGAGTTTGGCCGACAACGCAGGATCGTTATTTAATACGATTGTTGATACTGCCGCAAAAGTCGCGCCCGCTTACGTACAAACAAAGGCGCAATTGGACTTGTTAGATGTGAACTCGCAACGCGCACAAAAGGGATTGGCACCACTGACGTATTACAACGGCCAGCAAGTAACCGCGACGGGATTGTCACAAGGATCGTCGGCCGTCAACGGTGTTGAGCGCGCGTTGTCTACCGTGCCCACTTCAACTTGGCTGATCGGCGGTCTCGGCGTCGCGGCGTTGTTGCTGTTCACGATGAAGCGTTCAAAGTGAAAAGCGGATTTACTGCAAAAGATATGTTGACGTTTGCCTTGATCGGCGGCGGCATTTATTTTTTGTATAAAATCATCAAGGGAATTTCACCTACGTTTGAAAAAGTCGGCCAAGGTGTTGCGAATGTGATTGTATGGGCGACTGAACCGCCCGCGTATAAAACAACGTATTCTTTTTTGATGCCCGACGGTTCCTCAATCGATCCGGCGACGGTTAATATCATTGACGGGATTAACAACGGTTTTCCCGGCTTTAATTTGAACGGTACCAATTACATCGTCAAGGGCCGCGATGATGTAAGCGGCGATTATATTGTGGATTACGCCAGCATTAACGATGTTTTGAAGCATTACGGGTAATGATATGAAACGCAAGATATCCGCCGCACGGCGTGCGCAGTTAATTAAGCAGCTCGAAAAAGCCCGCGCGGCCCGTGGTGCTGCGCACGGCAACAAAAAGGCCAAAAAAGCGCGCAAGAAAAACCCCGTTCGTGATCCGTACAAAGGTCCGAAGTATAAAGGGACCGGCGTATTTTTAAGTGAAGCGGAACGAAAGGCCGCCCGCGCGCGAGTATTGAAAAAACGCAAGAAAGCAGCGCGAAAAGTAAACCCAATCAGACACACTCCGCTGTATATCATCGTCGCTCAAAAGGGCAACGGCCCAAAAATGCATTACAATGGTGTGAAGTTTACCAACAATGGTAAACCGGTATTTTTTGAGAGCGTCGAACAGTTGAAAGAACGCGCCCGCGAATTGGTGAAAAAGTTCCCGATCTTGCGTGATTACAAATTGGTCGGAAAACCGATCCGGGCAACCGTATCGGGAAAAATAGCTGCGCTACGCACAAACCCATCGCTGCGCGTAGCGCTAGAACAAGAGGCGGAATTGCTGGAAGAATTCAGCGGTCATAAACCGTCGGAAGTGCTGCGCGTTTCCGAACGCCAAGGAAACACGGGGTTAGTGGTAGAACCACTCGATTTTTTGAAGTATACTAACGTGCGCGTTTCCGAACGCCAAGGAAACACGGGGTTAGTGGTAGGACCACTCGATTTTGTGGGGTATACTACCGTGCGCGATGGTGTCACGGAAAAGTATATCCATAAATTCAAACGCAATTCCAAGCCCGTCCTAGCCGTGACGGCGAAGGGCAAACAATTAAAAATTGTGGGCGGCGCGTATCAGTTCACAGAAGCGGGAATCGAGGACCGATAAAGGGAGTTGACAGATTGATTTTGTTGTGACATCGTTTCTATGAAGGGTGGCCGCTATCATTAATTAGACACCCATTTTTCTTCAAGGTCGGCGGACTTTGATGCATATACCGTAAGAGGTCTTGCATCAATGCCTGAATTACTGCTAGTCAATCCGCGCCGCCGTCGGCGCAAATCCAAAACGTCATCTCGTCGCCGTGTTCGCGCTCGCGCGAAATCGCCACGCCGTCATCGCCGCCGCGCCGTTGCGAAAATTTCGCGTCGCCGTCGGACTGTGCGCCTGAGTAATCCGCGCCGCCGTCGGTACAAACGCAATCCTTCGTTCCGTGGTCTAGCCGGTGGTGTGGTTCCCACACTGAAAGCTGGTGCCATTGGTGCCGTCGGCGCGTTGGGTACGGATTTGGCTTACGGATACGCGTCAAAATGGTTGCCCACTTCAATGCAAACCGGCATGGCCGCGAATGCAGCGAAGTTAGTGCTGGCAATTTTGGTCGGCGCGATTGGCAACAAAGTACTGAAAGGTAAGGGTAAGGATTTGGCAATCGGTGCCGTCACCGTGCAATTGCACGATTTAGCCAAGGCGCAATTGCAAGCCGCCATGCCTTCACTTCCATTGGGCCAATATTTGCCAATGGGCGCGTACTTTGGCGCGGGAACGAGTGCGATGGGCTATCGCAACAACGTTAACACGCCGATTCTTACGACCGGTCTTGGCCGACTTGGGGGCTTGGGTAATACCAATAACTTGATGACGGTTAGTACCGAGAGCGAATACAACGACGGTATATTTTGAACTGCGTTCCGCACAGTTTTTAGATAAAACGGCGGCAGATTTGGTGTTCAATGTGCCGCCGTCTTTTTAGAACACAAACCTGAAATTAACGTAAGTAAGGTAAATTGAGGTCATTATGAGTACTCCAGGTCAAGTTGTTTCAATCGGTTCGCGCGGGGGTTATTCCCGTCAGAATCCGCCCGATGTTTCGGCCCTTCAGCAATTCAACCCAAACCGCCCCGGCGCGCTTGAAGTTATTTGGCAACCTGCCTATGACTATCAAACCTACGCTCAGGCCGGTCAAACTCAATTGCTATTTTTCCAGATTCCACAAGGTCAAAGCAGCAAGACCCTAGCCGATACCAATATGGTACTGGCCGGGCAATTTCCTGCGCCGACGGGTCAATTTGTCACCGCTGTGCAGGTGCCATTTTTCCCATTGAATACGGTATCGCAGGCCGCTTCCGCAGTCGGTCGCGCTCAGACTAATATCTCTGATACGGTTTTGGTCAGCAATTCGGGTTATCTGCAGATGACTATCGGCAGTAAGCCTTATTTGACCGATGCGCCCGTCGGAAAATTCCCGCCGAATTTCGGCATTGATTTTTTCAGCGCGATGGCAGGATCAACGACGGCCGGTAACGTCGAAGATGTGAACTACGCGCGTGCGAAAGGTCGCTATGCTGAAATCACGCCGTTTTTCATTCCACAAACTCAGAATTTCAGCGTCGCGCTGTTCTGGCCTGCAGCGGTACCAATTACCGTCGCCGGTCGAATTGGTGTGATTCTGGATGGTTTCTATTACCGTCAGTCTCAATAAGCACTGCGTGCCGCAATTGGGCGGATTGTTTCGCGAGTTCGCAAAACAGTTCGCCCAGTTCGGTATCTATGCCGTGCGCAGCACACCCGTTTGTAGGAAAAACTTTACAGGGTTATTTTTATGTCTTCAAATTCAGCATCAGTTCAACAAGATATTCGCGCCTCCGGTGGTGCCGTTTTCGGCGGCGGTAGCAGTGGTAATGCCATTCCGCCCGGTCCGCGCGATATCTACGGATACAACTTTACTTTTCTGGCGGTCGCCCCTGCTGGCGTCGCGTCGGCGAATATCACCATCGAACAAGACGGCGATTTTTTCTTAAATACGATCAACTATAATGCATTAGTTGCCGCGCAAGTGACGCCGTATCAAGATCAAACACGCATTATTCCGCAGATTTTGATTCAAATGACGGATCAAGCCAGCGGTCGCAATTTCTTTAACGCGCCGGTGCATATCGGTTCGCTCGGCGGTACCGGCGACCGTCCGGGTCGATTGATTCACCCGCGCAAAATTCAGCGCTCCGGTACTTTGGTGGTTAATATCACCAGTATCGACCCGACGGCGACCTATAGCCGCATCGATATTTCGTTGCTCGGCTTCAAGGTGTACAGCAGCAACGTACGGGTGGGCGGCTAATCATGCGGCGATTAGTGCGCACACAAACCGATGACATCTTGCGACAAATGCGCATGGTGTCACCCGGCTTAGGTAACCTGGACGAAGAGTCGCACGCGATTATCGAACCAGATACCGACGAGGAAATCGTATTTAACGATAAGCCGGTTCCGGGTTCCACCGGCGTATTAACGCCGGGGATGCCGGGTTATACCGGCCCCGGCTCCATGTCATTTTGGAATAGCAATAACTTTACCGGGTACCCATTCAACGGCCCTTTTTTCTTGAATCAAAATTTTCGGCGTACGGCGATATTGATTCAGAACAATTCCGCCGCCGATTCTTTGGTGTTCAATTTTGGCACGCAGGCCAGCGCGGGAAATGGCATTGTTTTAACGGCCGGTCAAGGTATACTTTTCGATTCGGTTACGCCGAACAATTCACTATACATTTCTTTCTTGACATCCGCCGCACCTGCAGGCTTTTGTGTTGAAGGTGTTTATGTCGATAGGCCGGTGTAATTGTGGGTATTGTTGCAAATAACGGCGGCATTCCCCAATTCTTATCGGGCGCAATCACGCTCGATACGGTGACGGTCCCGTTAAATGGAACAACGAACGATCTCGACCCGTCGGGCGGGCGACTTGTTTCGCTGATCTATTTAGAGCCGAATGCGGCGCTAAATTTGGCCGGTATCGCAGGTGGAATTAAAAATCGCGAATTGCGCTTAGTCAATACTAAGCCATACGTTGTGACGTTGCAAAGTAATACAGGAAGCGCGGCCGGAAATCGATTTATTTTTGGTGCTGATATTGCGCTTGCACAAAATGGTGTTGTCGATCTTATATGGAACGATACGGCGAACGGGTGGTTATTAATTAACAATAGCAGCGCAAGCGGAAGCGGCGCGTTGCTAACACCAAGCGCACCACAAAATGTCGCCGCTTTTGCAAAAAATGCGTCGATCAAATTATCGTGGCTACCTTCTGCGTTTGGGTCGCCGACTTCTTATAGTGTCACACTTAGTCCGGGCGGCGCGACGGTCACGACAACGGGATTGACTGTAACGATAACCGGCCTGACTAATGGCACGACGTATACGGCGACAATTACGCCCATCAACGCGGCAGGAAATGGCACGGCTGCGACGGCTCAAGTTGTCACGCCATCATCGGCGGCCGCAAGTCTATCGGCAATAACGTCGGCGGATTTGTTCGCTTGGTACGCCGCCGACCAATTGCCGAGTCCGCCGAGTAACGGCAACCCTTTAATAACCGGCTCGGGCGGTACCGGATTACTGTTGAACGATGCCAGCGGTAACGGGTGGGGAATTAGTGCCGGATCGACTAACAAACCCGTGATGGTCACAAGTTGGTTAAATAGTAAGCCCGGTATGAATTGGGTCGGTGCCAATCATTGCCGGTTAAATTTCCCGTTCACTTTAGCGCAACTCGGTAGTGTGTTTTCCTTTTGGGTTGTGATCATCAATACATCGACGCCAGGGCGTATTATCTCAAATAACATCGGCGCTCCTGCTTCTTTAGGTCAAACCTTTGAAGTTGATAATTTTGGTCCAGCGTTCCGTCAATTGGGGTTTGTAAATATTTCCAGCTCCGTAATTACTACGGGCACTGCTTATATGCTTACATGTACCTACGGAAATACACCAGACGGCCATGAAGGTTTTGCGTATGTGAACGGCGTTAAGCAAACATTAAGCGGCGGACAGCTTACAGCGAAACAAGCATGCGCGAATCTTTTGACGATGGGCGCGCAGGCTAATGATTCTAATTGGTTAGACGGCGTTATCGGCGACATGGGAATTTTGCGCGGCGCATGGAGCGACGCGGATCGGCACACAATCGAATCAATTATCGGTACTACAAAGTACGGGTTATCAATGTCGGTGCAATAATGCCAGTCAACGCAATTCCCATTACAATGTATCGCGGTGTCAATCCGCCGCCGAATCCCTCAATTGGTACTGAATGGCAATCGCAAAGCGTAAAAACTTTGCAGATTTCAGATTCGCCGACGGATCGAGTTACCTTGATAACCGGCTTTGGTTCGGGAATTGAAGGTAACGCGGTCCAAGAGCCGAAAGCATTTTATAACCCGGTGTTGAACAATTACGGGATGTTCGTCAGCACCAACACATGTCAAATATATTTAACTGCGCCAAGTCCTAAAGGCCCTTGGACAAAATTCGGCGCGACTTATTTGAACGGAATTCAACAAACTGTCGCGACGTCTGTGCTAGGCGCGGGCGCAGGTGGTTTTGCGGGCACTGCAATCCACGCGCATATGTATATCGAAGGCACAACGATTTATATGTGTTTCCCCGACAATACGAATACGGTATACAAAGTCGCCACGGCATCCTTAAGCGCCCCGCAAACATTCACGACAGTGCAAACAATTTTCACGGTCCCGGCAAGTGCTAACCCGTTGTCAAATTCTTTAGGTAACTGTCGAATTAAAAAACTGAACGGAATTTATTACTTTTTCTACGATTATTTTATATCGGCGCAAGGCTACCAACAAGGAATTGCAACTAGTCCGACAATTCTCGGTACTTACACCAGCATCGCATCGGTCATGGAAACGCTATGGCCGACTTATAAGAGCGGCACTATCGCTTTCGGTGGGTCTAGCGGCGGCGATTTACAGGCATTTTATGAGAACGGGCAGTACATCGGTTATTCGCATTGGGGAAACTCGCTTATTTCGGACATTTACCGGCACTTCAGTACGGACTTAGTCACA
>Ga0302322_100002696_pt1 | contig 15039 bp, 8 predicted proteins | sample Fen_T0_2_FD_203757 | JGI IMG/M metagenome (GOLD analysis project Ga0302322, IMG submission 203757) | Peat permafrost microbial communities from Stordalen Mire near Abisko, Sweden - Fen_T0_2 | ecosystem: Environmental > Terrestrial > Soil > Wetlands > Permafrost | place: Sweden: Abisko... | reverse complement strand
TGGCGCCTACCTCGAGGCGACCTCCCCGGCGTCCCGTCGCCTGTACCTGGGCTGGGGCTTCCACGACCTCGGCCGCCCGCTCGACCTGCCCGACGGCGGGCCCCGGGTGTGGCCGATGTGGCGCGACCCGTACCCGCACGGCTACCCGCACCCCTGAACGTCATCCCGAGAGCCGAGCCCCGCCGGACAGCCCGAGACGAGCCCGAGAGACACCCCGCGAGAGGAGCACCCCACCGATGTCGAAGGACGACCCGGACGGCACGCCGTCGGTCGGAGCCGGTGCGTCGTGGGCCTGGGTGCACGACCGGCCCGCGTCCGGGTCGGAGTTCGACGTCCCGGGGGTCGTCGACACGCGGACGCCGAACATCGCCCGCGTGTACGACTACTGGCTGGGCGGCAAGGACCACTTCGCCGCCGACCGCGCCCTGGGCGACCGGGTCCGGGAGGCGGTGCCGGGGATCGCGGACGGCGTGCGCGCCAACCGGGCGTTCCTCGCCCGGGCGGTGACCGAGCTGGCCCGGGCCGGGGTGGACCAGTTCCTTGACCTGGGCGCCGGCATCCCGACGTCGCCGAACGTGCACGAGATCGCGCAGGCGGTCGACCCGCGGGCGCGGGTCCTCTACGTCGACCACGATCCGGTGGTCCTGGCCAACGCGCGGGCCCTCCTCGCCGTCGACCGCACCATCCGGGTCGTGGCCGGCGACCTGCGCGATCCCGTCTCGGTGCTCGGGGACGAGGTCGTGCTCGAGCACCTGGACTGGGACCGGCCCGTCGCCGTCCTGCTGGTCGCCGTCCTGCACTTCCTCGCCGACCCCGAGGCCGCCGCCCTGCTCGACGCCGTCGCCGCGGCCCTGCGGGGAGCGGGCGGGGTGATCGTCGTGTCGCACGTGACGCCGGTCGACCGGGCGGACACCGCGCGGGCCGAGCGGATGGACGAGGCGGTGGCGCTGTACAACGCCCAGGCCGGCCGGTTCGTGCCACGCACCCGGGCGCAGCTCGACGCGCTGCTGGCCGGGTGGCAGCTCCTGCCGCCGGGGCTGGTCCGGGTGACGGACTGGCGCCCCGGGGGCGGGACCGCCCCCGAGGGCAGCGCCCCGGACCGCGCCGTCAGACCGGTCCCGGTGCTCGCCGCCGTCGCCACCCCGACGCCGCCGGACGGCGGCCCGCGCTGACGTCGCGGCTCACCGGTCGCGGCGTTCGACCTGTGCCAGGTGCTCCCGGGCGGAGCGGAGCATCAGCCGGGAGCTCTCGGCGATGCCTCGGGCCGTGTCCGCGCGGACGGCGGCGGCCTCGGCCTCGGCGTGCACCGGAGCCCACGCCGCGGCGGCCGTGGACGCCGCGGCGCGGGCCGCCGTCAGCAGGGACTCCAGCTCGGCGACCTGGGCGTGGGCGGCCTCCAGCCGTTCCCGCGCGATCCGGGTGCGTTCCGCCAGGCTGTCGCGCTGCTGTTCCGCGACGAGCGCCGCGCCCTCGGTCCGCCGGGCGGCGTCCTCGGCGGCCCGGACGGCGATCGTCGCCTCCCGCACCGCGGCGGACGGCGCCCGCAGCTCGCGCGGCGCCTCCGCCTCCGCCTCTGCTTCCGGCACCGGTGCCGACGGTCCGGGGACGACGGGCACCGCCGCCGTCACGGTCGACCGGACCACGGACCGCGCCCGCGCCGTCGATCCCGCGGCCCCGGCGGATCCGGCTCCGGCGGACCCCGGGTCCCCGAAGCCCGCGTACGTCAGCGCGGCCGTGAGGCGACCCGCCCGGACGGCGCTCGCGGCGTCCGCGTCGGCGAGTGCGGCGCGCAGCGTCTCCTCCACCTCGTGGAGGACGGGATCGGTCACCGGGCGCCCGAGGTCCTTGGCGAGGGCGCGCGCCCGCGCCACCATCGCCGAGAGCACCGCCTGGCGCTGCCGGTTCAGGTCGCGCAGCTCGCCGGGTTCGAGCCGGTCCTGCGCGTCGCGCAGGTGGGCGCCGACCTGCAGCAACTGCTCGACCTCGGCGCGGCGGTGACGGACCAGGGCGTTGACCAGCCACGCCGAGACCGACGGGCGCCGCAGGTCCTTGACGGCCAGGGCCCGGGCGAGCCGGCCGCCGCGCCGCAGTGCCCGCACCTGCTCGTCGCGGGCGGCGGTGAACGCTTCAGGCACCAGGCCGTACAGTTCATCGGCCACGGCGAGCACTTCGGACAAACCCTCCACGCCGCCATCCTCCGCGGGCGGGCGCCCGGCGTCCACCCACCCGGCCCCGCGTGCCCGGATTGCATGATCGTCCCGGATTGCATGATCACCGAGGGTGGGGGTGGGTGAGGTCAGGAGGGTCGGTGGGGGAACAGCTGGTCGATCGGGACCGGGCGGCTGAAGTGGTAGCCCTGCAGCAGGTCGCACCCCAGGTCGGCGAGGATGTCGGCGTGGGTGGCGGTCTCGACGCCCTCGGCGACGACCCGCATGTCCAGGGTGTGGGCCAGCTCGATGACGCCGCGCACGATCACCCGGGCCTCGGCGTCGTCCGGCAGTGTGGTGACGAAGCTGCGGTCGATCTTCAGCTCGTCGACCGGGAGCGTCCGCAGCCGGGCCAGGGAGGAGTACCCGGTCCCGAAGTCGTCGATCGCCAGGCTCACCCCCATCGCCCGCAGCTCGTGCAGGGTCCGCAGGGCGGCGTCGTCGTCGATGGCCACGGCCGACTCGGTGACCTCCAGGCACAGCGCCTCGGCTGCCGTGCCCGTCTCCTGCAGGGTCTGCGCGACCAGTCCCGCCAGGCCCGGCTCGTCGAGCTGGCGCGGGGAGAGGTTGACCGACAGGCGCAGGCCGGGCGGGGCGTCAGCGATCCGCGCCGCGACGTCCGCGCAGGCGCGGCGGAGCACGAACCGGCCCAGGGGATGCACCGACCCGGACTGCTCGGCGATCGCGACGAACTCCATCGGCGGCACGGCCCCGAGCTCCGGGTGGTCCCAGCGGGCGAGGGCCTCCGCCCCGGCCGCGACGCGGGTCCGGGCGTCGACGAGCGGCTGGTAAGCGATCCACAGACCCCCGCCGCCGGTGAGCGCCTCGCGCAGGTCGCGGCCGAGCCGGATGCGGCGCAGCATGTCGGCCCGCAGCCTGGCGTCGAACGCCGAGACCCGGCCCCCGCCCGCCGCCTTCGCCTGGTGCATGGCCGCGTCGGCGTCACGCAGCAGCTCGACGGCGGTGCGGGCGTCGTCCGGCGCGACGACGACGAGCCCCGCGCTCGCGCGCAGGTGGTGGCCGCTCAGCACGCCCGTCAGCGGCTTGCCCAGCTCGGTGAGCAGGTCCTGGGCGAGGCGCATCCCGTCGTCGTCGTCCGGCACCGTCGCGAGGACGACGAACTCGTCACCGCCGGGCCGGGCGACGACGTCCTCCCGGCGCACCCGGTCGCGCAGGCGCTGGCCGACGGTGAGCAGCGCCTCGTCGCCGACCTCGTGGCCCGCGGACTCATTTATGATCTTGAAGCCGTCCAGGTCGACGAGCAGCACCACGAGCCGCTCGCCGTGGCGCCGGCTCGCGTCGCCGAGGTCGGCGATGCGTCGGTGCAGGCGCTCCCGGTTGGGCAGCCCGGTCAGCGGGTCGTGGGTCGCCGCGTGCTCGACCCGGGCGGCAGCCTCATGGCGCTCGGTGACATCGCTCAGCGTGAGTACCGTGGCGCAGGGCGGCGTCGGCGAGGCGAGCGGGCGGCTGCGGGCGGTCACCCAGCGCACCGCGCCGCTGGCCCGGTGCACGCGCAGCAGGTGCGGGCGGGTCGCCCGACCGGTCGTGAGCGTCGTCGCCAGGGGGTTCGCGGCGCCGAGGAGCTCGCCCTTGCGGTCGCGCAGCGGGAGCTCGCCGGCGCGATACCCGATCAGGTCGCCCGCCGCCAGCTCGAGGAGCTGCTCGGCGGCGGGGTTGGCCGCGTCGACGAGGCCGTCGGGACCCGCCACGATCACCGCCTCGTCGAGGCCCGAGACGACGGCGCTGAAGCGGTGCTCGGCCTGGCGCCGTCCGGTCTCGTCGGTGCAGAGCAGCACGTACCCCTGCCCGGTGGACATCAGCGCGGCGGTCGCCCGGATCGACAGCAGCCGCCCGTCGCTGCCGACGACCTCCGCCTCCACCGGTCCGGCGCTCGCCAGGACGGGCGGGTCGAGCCGTGGGCCGAGCAGGGACACCAGCGGCTCGCCCACGGTCTCGGCACGCGTCCAGCCGAAGACGCTCTCGGCGGCCGGGTTCCACGAGGTGACGACGCCGACGAGGTCGGTGCCGATGATCGCGTCCGCCACGTGCTCGACCAGGGCGGCCTGCGACGTCAGGGCCCGCTCGGCCAGCTTGTTGACGGTGAGGTCGCGCATGAGCACCTGGTAGGCCGGATGCCCCTCCCACGTCGTCAGGACCGACGTCGACTCGATGGGGACGGCGCCGCCGTCCACGTGGCACAGGTGCATCTCGGCGGGCGGTGAGGGGACGCCGGGATCCACCAGCGCGCGGAGGCGGTCGACGAGGGCTTCGCGGTACTCGGGCCGTACGAACTCGCCGATCAGCCGTCCCAGCACCTCGGACTCGTCGGTCAGCCCGACCAGCCGGATGGCGGCCTGGTTGCTGAAGACCACCCGGCCCTCCTGGTGGACGACGACGCCGTCGGGGATCAGCTCCAGCAGCAGCCGGTACCGGTCGGCGAGCTCCGCGTCCAGCTGGCGGGGCACGGCCTGGGCCGGGTGCTCGCGGGGTCCGGGCACGACGGGGGCCGGTGTCACGTGCTGGTCGCCGGCCTCCGGCGGCTGCGACTGCTGCAGTACCGCTCGCGACGCTGGCGTCGGGTCTGCCACTCCGCCCCCTCAGCTCGTTTCCTGTCACAGGCAGAGTCGGGAGAATCCCGCGCACCTTGAGGTTTGCGGCCCCGGCGGCTCGGCGCCGGGGCCCGGGTCTTGTGCCGCGACCGTGACGTTGGTGCCATGGACGTCAGAGCGCGACCCAACCATAAGTCGTCGCCGGGCTCCGGGGGGCACCGATGGATCACGTGCCGCCTGGCGTCTGCGGCATCGGCGCCGTCACGGCGTACGGCTGGGGACGCGCGGCCCTGTGGAACGGCCTGGTGAGCGGCACGGAGGCCGGCGGCTGGGTCGACGGGCACGGGCCGGCCGGGCGGCCGGGGTGGGTCTGCCTCGTCCCGGACGGCGGCGACCCGACCGACGGGCCGAGCCGCTTCGCCCGGGCCCTGCGCGCCGCTGTCCGCGAGGCTGTGGACGACGGCCGCCGTCGGGGCTGGCGGCCGGGCCGGGTCGGGCTGGTGCACGCCGTCGTCCTGGGCGAGGTCGACCTCTGGCAGGACTTCTACCAGCGGCACGGGGGACGGCTGGCGGTCCACGACTACCTGGCGCTCATGCCGTCGACGCCGCTGTCGTCGGTGATGCAGGAGTTCGGGTTCCACGGCCCGGTCGTGAACGTCTCGGCCATGTGCGCATCCGGCAACGTGGCGCTGCTCACGGCCGCGGCCTGGATCGACGCCGGCGTGGTCGACGACGTCGTCGTCCTCGCCACGGACCTGTCGTGCACCCCCGAGAACACCCGGCACTTCGTGGCGCTGGGCGTCGGCGTCACCGACGTCCCGCCGCTGGAGGCGTGCCGGCCCTTCCAGCCGGGGAGCCGGGGGTTCCCGATGGGGGAGGCGGCCGTCGCGATGGTCCTGTCCCGGGGGGCCGGCCGCCGCTACGCCCGCCTGCTGGGCGGTGCGATGACCCACGACGGCTACCACGCGACGTCCATCGACCCGGCGCTGCCGCAGGTGCTCCGCTGCGTCGCGGAGGCGCTGGCCCAGGCGGGCGTCGACGGCGCCGACGTCGGCTACCTGAACGCCCACGGCCCTGGGACGGCGCAGTGCGACCGGGCGGAGGCCGCGGTGCTCGACCGGCTCCTCGGCCCCGACACGTGGCTCTACGCGCTGAAGCCGCTCGTCGGGCACTGCCAGGGCGCGGCGGCGGCGGTCGAGGTGGCCGCGGCGGCGCTGGCCTACGAGCACGGCGTCGTCCCCGCGGCCCCGGTCCGGACGCGGGGTGCCCACCCGCGCCTGCTCGACGGGGCCGGCCCCCTGCTGCCGCGGATCACGGTGAAGACCTCCCTGGGGCTGGGCGGCCACAACTCCGCCGTCGTGCTGGGGCCGCCCGACACCGGCCCGACCGGCTGACGCCCGGCGGGCCGACCCCGGTGAGAGGGCCGGCCCGCCGGGCGTGCCGATGACGCCGGTCAGCCGATCGTGCAGGCCGCGCCGTTCAGGGTGAAGGCGGACGGCACCGCGTTGGTGCCGCTGTAGGTGCCCTGGAACCCGAAGCTCGCCGAGCCGCCGGCCGGGACGTTGCCGTTGTACGACTGGTTCTTCGCGGTCACCGCCGCGCCGCTCTGCGTCACGACCGCGTTCCACGAGCTGGTGATCTTCTGGTTGCCTCCGAAGGTCCACGCCAGCGACCAGCTCGACAGGGCGCTCGTCGACGTGTTCGTCACCTTGACCTCGGCGGTGAAGCCGGTGCTCCACTGGTTCGGCACGTACGACACCCGGCAGGCACCCACCGGGGGGGCGGACGGCGACGGGCTGGTGCTCGGGCTCGTGCTGGGGCTCATGGACGGGCTCGGGCTGGTCGACGGGCTGGGGCTGGTGGAGGGGCTGGGGCTGGTGGACGGGCTGGGGCTCGTCGAGGGGCTCGGGCTCGTCGTCGGGGTGCCGCTGGGCGGGTTGCCCCAGATCAGCGTGCTGCCGCTGTACAGCGGGATGTTCTGGACGGTCACCGGCGTCGAGCCCGGCGTCGTCGAGACCCCGGTGTACGACCAGTCGTTCGTCGGGTCCCAGGTGCCGACGCCGTTGCTGCCGGCGGCGATCCGGAACTGGACCTCCTTGCGGTAGTCCGCCTGGCCGACGGGAGCGATGTGCGTCCCGACGCAGCTGATCGTCACGTAGTACACCGAGCCCGCGTACTGCACCGGCGCCCCCGGGGCGGAGCACTGGTTGTACGAGGACGAGACGGTGATCTGGCTCGGCGTGGTCGCGCCGTCCAGGGTGAAGTAGTAACGGAACGACGCGTCGTCCAGCGAGCGGGCCGGCCACGCGCTCTGGTTGACGACGTACGCCTTGAGCTCGGTGAAGTTCGGGCCGCTGGCGTTCACCGACGCCTGCAGGTACTCCTCCGGCCCGTCCGGGGTCTCCTTCGGCGGGAAGCTCGCGACCGGCGTGCCGCCGTACTCGCCGTAGAGGCGGGCCAGGGCGGAGGTGAAGCCGGAGTTGTAATCGAGGGCGGGTTCGTTCTGCGTGTAGTTGTTGCGGGTGTCGACGTAGCTCGCGCCGTCGTCCGGGGACGACGGGCCGCCCACCAGGGCTCCGATCAGCAGGTGCCGGCTGTTGGTCGGCGGGCCGTCGAGGTTGTTCGCCCAGGTGCCGTGCGCGGTGCGGTGGTGCGGGTTCTTCGGGGAGTTGGTGCCGAAGCCGACCAGGTAGCTGCGGTTGGCCGGGTTGGCGCCCAACGCGTAGTTGATCTGCTTGACGGCGAAGTCGTGGTACGTGGCCGCCCGGGTCGCGTCGGTGCCGGAAGACTTCAGCCAGTCGCTGTAGTCGAGGGCGACCCACGCCGTGTTCGCGGCATAACGCAGCGATCCCCAGGTGTCGACGAACGCCTCGCCGCCGGGCGAGTACGTGATCTTCGACCCGTTCACCCCGGTCGTGAAGTAGTCGAGCCAGCGGTCGGCGTCCTGCACGTACTGCTGCTTGCCCGTGAGCTGGGCCAGCAGCACGTAGGCGCCGTAGGATTTGTCGTCCCAGGCGATCGTCCACTTGTACGACTTGGTCGTCGTCTGGGACTCGGTCGCGAGGTTCGCGTACGCCGACTCCGCCTTGGCCAGGTAAGTCGCGTCACCGGTCGCCCGGTACAGCCAGATCGCGCCCCACACCAGCTCGTCGTTGTACCCGGAGTAGGACCGGTAGTAGCCCGCGGCGTCGGTGATGCAGTCGCTGTACTTGCCCCGGAACTGGTCGGCGAACTCGTACAGCTGCTTGGCGTGCGTGATCAGCGTCGACGCGTACGTCGGGTCGGTCGGCTTGAAGGCGATGGACGCCGACGCCAGCGCCGCCGCGGACTCGCCCGCCAGGTCGCTGCCCGGGCACTTCTCGTCGATCTTGTACGACGGCCGGCTCGTGGGGTTCACCTCGGCGGAGCCCCACCAGGCGTGGTCGGTGCCGCCGTTGCCCTCCTGGCCGTACAGGACGTGCGGGGCGACGTGCTGCTTGATGATGAAGTCCGTTCCCCAGCGGATGTTGCTGAGCAGGGCGTCGAGCTGGCCGGAGCCGGCGTACGCCTGCCGGTTGTCGTCGACGCCCCACGAGAGCATGGTCATCGAGAAGGCGGCGGGCAGGCCGAACTTCACCTCGTCGCCGGCGTCCATGAAGCCGCCGCTCAGGTCCAGCCCGACGTCCTTGCCGTCGTTCAGCAGGGCGTCGGCGCGCCAGCTCACCCGGTTGTCCGCGGGCAGCTTGCCGATGCGCTGCTCGTCGTAGAAGTAGATCGACTTCTGCAGGGCCTCGCCGTAGTTGTAGCTGCCGGCGGCGTGCGCGGCCTGGCCGGACAGGACGACGGGGACGACGGCGGCGGCGCCGACGAGGGTCGCGACGACGGCCGCGGCCCGACGCCGTCGGCCGCCGTCATGGGGGACGCGGATGTGCATGCTGGGCTCCCGTGGGCTCGACGTGGCCGGGTGAGTGTCGATCGCACCGATGTCCGGGTCAACGCGCTGCGGAGCCTCCGCGGGGGGACGCTCCCGGCCGCCGTCGACGGGCCGCCCACCAGCAGCGCCGATACCGTCGCGGTGATCGCGGATAGCGCGGAGCGGCGCTGAAGCTGTTTCAGCCGACGGTGGACAACCGGTTCAGCGCGCCGTCGTTGCGGCGTGAAACCCGGGCCGGCCAGGAAGGTGAAGGAGTTTCAGGAAGTCCGGAGTTCTTTCAGCTCGCCCGGGTGAGATGCGCCACCGGCGCCACGGACCTAGGTCCTCGATCCGGCGTGATCTCGACGCTGCCATACTCCGTGCCACTGTGGGCCGGTTCGCCCGCATTTCGGCGAGCATTCCGCGATCATTCTGGGAGTGGTGATGGCCGTCCTGGACCTGAGGAGAACGAGGCGCTGCGCCGTGGTGGCGGCGGTGGGCGGGTTGCTGCTGGGCGGCGTCGCAGCGGCCGGAGCGCCGTCGGCGTCCGCCGCCGTCCCCACGCTCACCTCCACCCCCTACGGGAACCTTTCCCAGGCGTTGCAGGAATCCCTGTACTTCTACGACGCCGAGAAGTCCGGGCCGGCGCGTACCACCGGTCACCAGCCGCTGGAATGGCGCGGCGACTCCGAGCCCACCGACGGCGCGGTGCCGCTCACGGCGGGTGCGGGCACCGACGGCCTGGCGAGCAGGGGCACCAACCTGCCCGCGGCGCTCATCAGCACCTACCGCTCGGTCCTCGACCCGGACGGCGACGGCACCCTCGACCTGTCCGGCGGCTTCCATGACGCGGGCGACCACGTGAAGTTCGGCCTGCCCCAGGCGTACAGCGCCGCCACCCTCGGCTGGGGCGTGTACGAGTTCACGGACGCCTTCGTGGCGACGCACACCTACGACCACGTCATGGAGGAACTGCGCTGGTTCAGCGACTACTTCCTCAGGTCCACGTTCCGTGACGCCTCCGGCAAGGTCGTCGCCTTCAACTACATGGTCGGCCGCGGCGCCGTCGACCACACGTACTGGGGCCCGCCGGAACTCCAGGACGGCGCGAAGTACCCGCGCCCGGCGACGTTCGCCTATCCGGCCGGCAGCGGCTGGTCCGCGGCCCCGGCGAGCGACCAGGCGGCGCAGACCGCCGCCGCGCTCACCCTGGAATCGCTGCTCACCAAGGCTTCCGACCCCGCCTACGCCACGCGGTGCCTGGACGTCGCGACGTCGCTGTACGCGTTCGCCGTCGCCAACCGAGGGCTCGGCAACGGCGACGGTTTCTACCCCTCGGCGTCCGACGCCGACGACCTGTCCTGGGCGGCCGTGTGGCTCTACCAGGCCACCGGGAACAAGACCTACCTCACCGACATCACCGCCAAGGACTCGGCGGGCAACTACACCGGCTACCTCAAGGCCATCGTCACCAGTCCGGGGAGCACCTGGCAGAACATCTGGGTGCATTCCTGGGACGCCGCCTGGGGTGGGGTCTTCGCCAAGCTCGGTGAGCTCTCCCGGGGAATCGTCTCCGCCGCCGACAATGCGGAGTACTGGTACTACTTCCGCTGGAACGCCGAGTACTGGTCGGGCGGCTCGGTGAAGCACACCGCACCCGCGGCGTCCGACACGAACTTCCTCACGCCGTCGCCCGGCGGGTTCGGCGTCGTCAACACCTGGGGTTCGGCGCGGTACAACACCGCCGCGCAACTGCAGGCGTTGGTGTACCGCAAGTACGCCGCCGACGACCCGGGCGGGTCGACGGCCGAGGGCGAGGGGCTGTCGCAGTGGGCGCTCTCGCAGATGAACTACGTCCTCGGCAAGAACCCGCTGCACCGGTCCTACCTGGTCGGGTACACCGCCGCCGCGGGCGACACCTCGGCCCAGCACCCGCACCACCGCGCCTCGCACGGCTCGTCGACCAACAACATGAACGTGCCCGCCACGCACCGGCACACCCTCTGGGGCGGCCTGGTGGGCGGTCCCGACGCCACGGACGCGCACGAGGACGTGACGACCAACTTCGTCGACAACGAGGTGGCCGTCGACTACTCGGCCGCCCTGGTGGGCGCCCTCGCGGCCGAGTACCAGTACTTCGGGGCGGGGCAGGCCGTCACCGACTGGACGCCGCCCGCCGAACCCGTCGAGACGCCGTACACCGTCACCGCGAAGATCGAGCAGGAGAACGCCCAGCGCTCGCAGGTGACCGTGGAGATCGCCAACACGGCCACCCACCCGCCGGCGTTCGCCGCCGGCCTCTCGCTGCGCTACTACTTCGACATCAGCGAGCTGGTCGCCAAGGGCCAGGACATCGGCGCGGTCACCGTCGACACCTACTACGACCAGTCGAAGGTCAACGGCAGCCCGGCGCGGATCAGCGCGCCGGTCGCGGCCGACGCCGCCGCGGGCCTGTACTACGTGACGATCTCGTGGGAGGGCATCCCCTTCGCGGGCACCCTGGACTACCAGTTCGGTCTCGTCGCGGCCCAGGACAGTGCCTGGAAGAGCAACTGGGACCCCACGAACGACCCCGGCCACGCCGGGCTCACCACCACCGGGTTCACCGCGACCGACCGGATCCCGGTCTACGACCACGGCAGGCTGGTCCACGGGACCGAGCCCGGCGGCACGTCCCCGACGCCGAGCCCGTCGCCGTCGCCCAGCCCGAGCCCCTCGCCGAGCCCGACGCCGAGCCCCTCGCCGAGCCCCTCGCCGTCGCCCAGCCCGTCGCCCAGCCCGTCGCCCAGCCCGTCGCCGGGCAAGGCGTGCACCGGCACCTACTTGCTGGCCAACCAGTGGTCGGGCGGTTTCCAGGGACAGGTCGTGGTGCGCAACAGCGGGACGTCGGCCCTCTCCGGCTGGACCCTGACCTGGACGCTGCCCGGCGGCCAGACCCTCAGCCAGGTCTGGGGCGGCACGCTCACCCTGAGCGGCGGTCGCGCCACGGTGACGAACGCGCCCTACAACGGCGCGCTGGCGGCGGGCGCCACGACCACCGTCGGCTTCCTCGGGTCGACGACGTCGAGCCCGCCCGCGAACCCGACGCTCCCGGGGGTGACCTGCACGGCGACCTAGCGCCACCCCGGGCCGCTGCAACCCCCGTGAGACTCTGGTCGGTGGGTCCAGGGCCGGCCCCGTCCCCCGATTGCAGGATCGTCCCGGATCGCATGATCACGGCCGGGAATCGACCAGCAGAGTCTCACGGAGGTGGGAGGGGCTGGGTCGCCCAGCCGTGCCGGGGCAGGCGGGCGGCGGCGTCCGGGCCCCAGGAGCCCTGCGCGTACGGCTGCACCGGTGGGCGGTCGGCGAGCAGCGGGGTGGCGGCACGCCAGGCGCGCCGCAACCCCTCCCGGCTCGTGAACAGGGACCGGTCGCCCACCAGGACGTCGTGCAGCAGCGTCGCGTACGGGGGCAGCGGCTCGCCCTCGGCCAGCTCGCCGAGCCCGAGGCCGGCCGTGCCCGCCGTCAGCTGCAGCGTCGGGCCGGGTGTCTTGACCACGAACCCGAGGTCCAGGCCGCCCGACCCGGCCAGCGAGAGGGACACCCGGTTGCCGTGGGGTGGCGCGTCGCCCGCCAGCGGCCCGGCGACGTCGCGGAACAGCACGGTCACCTGCTGGGCCGACGCCGCCATCCGCTTGCCGGTGCGCAGCAGGAAGGGCACGCCCGACCACCGCGGGGTGTCCACGAACAGCCGGGCCGCCACGAAGGTGTCGGTCCGCGAGTCCGGCGGCACGCCCGGCACGTCGCGGTACCCCTCGTACTGGCCGAGGACGGCGTCGCCGGCCGTGAGCGGGCGGAACGCGGCGATCACCGCCTCGCGCGCGGCCTGCAGGTCGGCCGGTCGCAGGCTCGCGGGCGGCTCCATCGCGACCTCCGCCGCCACCTGGAACAGGTGCGTCACCAGCATGTCGAGGGTCGCGCCGGTCGCGTCGTAGAACTCCGCGCGACCGTCGACGTCGAGGGTCTCGGGGACGTCGATCTGCACCTCCTCGACGTGCGCGGCGTTCCACACCCCGGCGAAGACCTGGTTGGCGAACCGCAGGACGTGCAGGTCCTGGGTGGCCTCCTTGCCGAGGAAGTGGTCGACCCGGAACACCTGGCGCTCGTCGAGCACGGCGTGCACGGCCTCGTCGAGCTGCTCGAACGCCTCCGGCGAGGTGCCGTAGGGCTTCTCGTAGACCACCCGCGCCCCCTCGGTCAGTCCGTGCGCGGCGAGCGCCGCCGTCACCGGCTCGAAGACGGCGGGCGGCAGGGCCAGGTAGAACACGACCTGGACGTCGTCGTCCCCCAGTTCCGCGCGGACGGCCCGCAGGACGTCGGGCAGCTCGCCGGCGTCCTCCTCGCCGAACCCGCCGCCCGCGAACCGGATGTGTGGCGCGACGTCGTCCCAGCGCAGGTCGTCGGGGTCGGGGGCCTCGTCGTCACCGCCCAGCGTCGCCCGGACGGCGTCCCGGAACTCCTCGTCGGGGCGGCTGCCGCGCCCGTTGCCGACCAGGCGCCAGTCGCCGGGCAGCAGGCCGCGCTCGACCAGGGTGAAGAAGCTGGGCAGGACCATCCGGCGGGCCAGGTCGCCGGTCGCCCCGAAGAGCACGAGAACGGTCGCAGTCACCCCTCCAGGGTCCGCCGGGGCGGGCGTTCGGCCACTGCAGAAAGCCGCAGAAGCCACCGAAACGGCTCACCCGTCGGATGCGTGCCCGGCGCCGGAACGGGTAACGGGGTGGAGTGACACTCGGGGCAGGGGGATCCATGGACGTGAGGGTGTGGGGCGGCCGGTACCGGGCCGTCCACCTGCTGGGGCGTGGCGGGACCGCCGAGGTGTGGCGTGCCGACGACCTGCGCCTGCACCGCCAGGTGGCCGTCAAGGCGTTCGTGGGCGGTGCGTCCGCCGGGCCCGCGGCGGGTGTGGGAAGCACGGACCTCGTGGACGACGCGGGTGCGGCTCGCTTCCGCAGCGAGATCCTGCTGCTGGGCACGCTGGCGCACCCGCGCGTCATCCCGGTGTGGGACGCCGACGTCGACGCCGAGGGGCCCTGGTGCGTCATGCCCGTCGCCGAGGGCGGCAGCCTGGAGCGGCCCCGCCCGCCGGTGCGCGTCGACGTCCTCACGGTCGCGACGCACCTGGCCGACGCGCTGGCGCACGTGCACGCCGCGGGCGTCGTCCACCGCGACCTCAAGCCCGCCAACGTGCTGCTCGACGGCGCGGGCGGGGCGATCCTGGCGGACTTCGGCATCGCCCGGTCGCGGGCCCTGGCCGGGCTGACGCGCACCGGCGTCCTGCTGGGGACCGCCGCTTACCTGTCGCCCGAACAGGTGCGCGGTGAGACGGTGACGACGGCGTCCGACGTCTACGCCTTCGGCCTGATGGTGCTGGAACTGCTCACCGGCCGGAAGGAGTACGCCGGGCCGCCCGTCGAGGCCGCCCTGGCCCGGCTGTCCCGGCCACCGGTGGTGCCCGGCACCCTGGACCGGGAATGGCGCGGGCTGCTCGGCGCGATGACCGAGTGCCTGCCGGGTGAGCGGCCGACGGCGGTGGAGGTCCGGCGGGTCCTGGGCGGGATGCAGGCCCGGCGCAGCGCCGAGGCTGCCCTGCTGACGGCGGGGGTCCCCGCGCTGCCCTGACCTCCCGCGGGCTCCTCCCGCCGGCCCGGCGTCGGGCCGGGCGTGAGCCTGGCGTGGGCCGGGCGTGGCACCGGTCCTCCGGGCATGGGGCACCATGGAGGCGCGGTGCCGGGCTCGCGACCCGTGCCGCGGGAGGGGAGGGATGCGGCGATGTCGGTCGCGCACTCGGGGGAGATCGGGGCGCCGAGCCTCGTCGAGCTCGCCACCGACCGCCTGCGGCACGAGATCCTCAGCGGTGCCCTGCCCCCGGGCGCGCGCCTGGTCGAGGAACAGGTCCGGGTGCGGCTCGGCATCAGCCGGGCCCCGCTGCGCGAGGCGTTGCGCCACCTCGGCGAGCAGGGGCTGGTCGAGCACCTGCCGCGCCGCGGCGTCCGGGTGGCCTCGCTGTCGGACCGGGACGTCGAGGAGCTGTTCGACGTCCGTGACCTGCTCGAACGCCACGCCGTGCGGCTCGCCCTACCGCTGAAGGGACGCGACCTGGGCGGGGTCCGGGCGGAGCTGGAGCGGATGCGGTCCGCCGCCGTGACGGGCGACGCCTTCGGCCGGGCCGAGGCCCACCGGCGGTTCCACGCCGAGGTCGTCGCGCTGGCCGACCACCGCCAGTTGGCGCTGGCCTACACCCCGGTCCTGGTGCGTCTGCAGCTGCACATGGCGGTGAACCTGCACCGCGAGGCCGAGGCCCGCGCCCCCCTGGAGGGCGTGCAGCGGCACGAGGCGCTCCTCGCGGCAC
>Ga0302322_100002694_pt1 | contig 15040 bp, 9 predicted proteins | sample Fen_T0_2_FD_203757 | JGI IMG/M metagenome (GOLD analysis project Ga0302322, IMG submission 203757) | Peat permafrost microbial communities from Stordalen Mire near Abisko, Sweden - Fen_T0_2 | ecosystem: Environmental > Terrestrial > Soil > Wetlands > Permafrost | place: Sweden: Abisko... | reverse complement strand
CGAAACGGCTCAGCTGGTTTCGCCAGCGAGCCACGCGTCGAGTTCGAGGTCGGTCCTCAGCTGGGTGCCTTGCTGATACTCGGAGGCGAGCAGGGCGTTGTAACTTGGTTCGGCAAAGCGGTGGCAGTGGAGCAGGACTTTCGCTTGCTGGCCGGGAGCGCGCACGAGGCGGCCGAGAGCCTGATTCACTTTTTGGATACCAGGAGCCTGGTAAACGCGGCGAAATGCTTCTTCGCGTCCGAGGGGCGCGAGTTCGGCGAGGCGGGCTTTTTGTACCGGGTTAACTTCGGGTAGCGCGGGGCCGACGACCATGGCGTGGCTGATGCGTCCGCCGAGCAGATCGATGCCTTCGGAAAAACTACTGCCGAGCACGAGGAAGAGCGCGTTGGCGGTGGCGAGTGATTCTTCGACCCAGGCGTTTTGCGCGGCGAGGTCGGATTGGCGCGGCTGCAGGGCGACGCGGAGGAGTGAACCGGTTTCACGCAGGGCTTGTTGGATCGATTCGGCGTAGCGGTAGCTGGGGAAAAAGACCGCGATGGCGCTGCCGGCGGCGGCGTGTAGGCGGGCTACGGTGGCCGCAGTAGTGGCATAATAGCGGGTTCGTTGCTGGAAGGTGGTGTCGACGCGTTGGTCGATGGCGACGTCGTAGGCGTGGTCGCGCCAGGGAGCATGGGCGCGCACGAGGAGCGGGGCGGCACTGGCGGCGGTTTCTTCGACTTTGAGCAACTCGGCGGCAGACGTGAGCTGGGCGTAGAGTTTGCGCGTATCGCGTTTGTTGAGTTTGCCGAGGCGCGCGGGAGCGGTGGCGGGCGGAATCGTTTCTGAAAAGCCGTCATGGGGTAGGGCGGGACCGCTGGGCCCGCCGCATTCGACGTTGTGCGGAGCGCGTGGGCCGAATTGTTCGCAAGCGCTAACCGGCGCGCCCAGCGGTCGCGCCCTACCTTTTAGGCCACGCTCGGAGGATGGCGGAGCGTCGAGTCCGCAGGCGGTGGCAAAGGAATCGGTCGGCGTGAGCGTGGCGGAGGCGAGGACAACGGCGGCGAAGCTGCGCAGGGTCGAGCCGATCGCGGCAGAGGCGTCGAGGCAGGTGGCGGTGAGTTCGCCGGGCTGCGGGCTCCACCAGAGGCGCGGAATGGCGATGTTGGCCAGTTCGTCGATGAACGAGGGGATGCTCCAGAGCGTTTCCATTAGGTCCGGCCCAAGCGCTTCGGAGTCGAGCGGCGTGGTGGTCACGAGGTCCGCGATGGTTTTGAGCAGGTGGCGGGCGTCGTCTTCGTCAACAAGGGCGAGGCTGTCGGAGGCGTTGCGTTGCGTGAGGAAATGGGTCCAGTGGTCCCAGGCTCTGGCGAGCCGTTCGGGTGCGTGGATGCGGTGGAGCGCTTCGGCGACGGCGGCGGCCTCCATGCTGTTGAAACGGTGCGTGTAGACGTCGGCGACGCGTGAGGGCAGGTTGTGCGCCTCGTCGATTACGAGGAGCGTGCGGCTCGGATCGAAGCCGGGTTGGTCGTAGAAAATGCCGCGACTGGTGGGCGAGAAAACGTAGTTGTAGTCACCGATCCAGGCGTCGTTGAAGGCGAGGGCGGCGCGGGTGATTTCGTAGGGGCAGACCGAGGCGGCGCGACCGGCGGCGCGCAAGGAATCGATGGTGCGTGGTTCGTTGTCGAAGAGGTAGAAGCGCGAGAGGCCGCTGCGGGGCCATTTCTTTTCGAGGTCGGCGAGGTGGGGGCAGACGTCGCGCGAGCAGTTGTAGGTGGTGTGGATGCAGTGCTCGCGCTTGTTGCGTATTTGCCAGGTCAATACACCCGTGCCGCCGTTGGGGAGTGCGGTCATTCGGGCGAGCGTTTCGGCGACGTGGAGCTGGCCGGTGGCTTTGCTCGTCAGGTAGAGTAGGCGTTCGAACTTGCCTTCGCGCATTGTCTGTAGCGCGCATTCGAGCGTGACGCCGGTTTTGCCGAAACCGGTGGGCGCTTCCAAAAAGATGATCGGATGAGTGGCGAGCGCAGCGGTCAGTTCGGCTTGAACGGTTTCCTGGCCTTCGCGCAGCTCTAAAAAGGCGGGACTGAAGCGGAGTGTTCGGAGGCGTTCGCGCGAGCGCAGGCGCAGGTCGAGGAATTCGGCGACGCGTTCCAGTTGAACGCGAAAAACGTTTTCGTCCTCCGGCGAGAAGACGATGGTTTGGGCGAGGCCGCTGTCGACTTCGACGAAGACGAGTTCGCCCCGGTGCTTGGTGGTTGGTTCGGCAAGGGCGCGGAGAGCGAGGTAGGTGGCGAGTTGCGCGAAGTATTCGGGGTATTCGGAGCGCAGTTCGGTTTCGTCGACGGGCAGGGCGCGGGTGACGGTTTTGATTTCGCGCAGGATCGGGCCGTGGTCGCCGGGCAGGATCTGGTCGATGCGGCCGCTGAGCGTGAGAACCCAGCCGCGATGGAAAATCTGGCCGTTGATGACGACTTCGAATTGCGCGGCGGGGACGTCGGCGACTTGGGCGCGGAGCTGTTGGTGCCAGTGCGTGCCGAGTTGCGCGCGCCAGATGCCCTGCGAGCCGCCCTTGCTGTCGTGCGGACCAACGACGAAGCCGGCGAACTCGCCGACGCCGAGTGAGGCCGTACGTTGATCAAGGGAAAATTCCACGGGAAGAGAGGGAGCGGTTTCGTGCTTGCTGACAAGGAGAAGTCGCGAGTCGGTTTGGTGCGTTGAAATTAAACCGCCGAGCGCTCTGAGGACGCAGAGAAGATCGCTGATTGCGATGAGGAGATCGCGGATTTCGACGACCCCATGGTTGATTTAAAAGAGGAGGTCGTTGGCCTCGACGAGGAGGTTGACGATTGCCTCGTGCTGATCGCCGATCTCCAAGCCGAGGTGGTTGATCTCGATGAGCAGGTCATTGATCTCGACGAGTCCGTTGATGACCTCGAAGAACAGGTCGTGGACCTCCTTTTTCTGGTTGTTGACCACAAAAATGAGGTCGGGGACGGCAAATTGGAGGTTGGCGACGGCATTTTGGGCCGTTTTGGCTCGTTTTTGACGATGCACGCTCTTCAAGGCCGAAATCACGACTTTGTTATCCCGGGCGAGGGATCCATTTGGAATCGGGCATACGGGTTGGATGGGCGCCCACTGGATCCTTCGCTGCGCTCTGGATGACCGAGGTGGTTATTTCCGAAACAACGGTCTAACGCCAATCAGCCAGCGGCGCGAGTTCGGGTGGGCGCAGTTGGGGCCATTTTTCACCGACGGGTGTGAGCAGCACGGCGACGCGTGTGAAGTCGGTGTTGGTTTGAGGGATGATCTCGATCGCGAGAATGGCGGTGCCGTCATTTTGGTTCTCGGCGATTGTTGGCGGCCGGGTTGAGCCTATGCTCAGCCGCGCGGCGGCGGGTGATAAAATATCCACACGCAGTAAGCGGCCTTGGTTGGTCAACAAGGCTGACCGGCCGTCGTTGAGTAATTCAATTTTGGCGCTGGTCACCATGGTCCAACGCAACGGCGTGTCGGGTTTCGTTGGACTGTATTCATCTTGCACGAGGACGCGGGCGCGTTGAATGAGGGCGACTCCTCGGCGCAGGCTGGTGGTTTCGGTGGGATAAGCGGGAGTCAGGTCCGCGACCGCAAAGGCGAATTCGGGCCTGCTGCCGAACGCTATGATTGGTGCCACGATCTTGCTTTGCTGCAAGGTTTCACCGGGCGTCACGGTGTTGTGGCTGTGATTGTTGGTTCTGAAATAGGACCAACGTCGTTGTTTGTCGTTGTTGTAGCCGGGGAGACTGTAGGCATCGGGGCCGAGGTCGATGGCCCAGCGCTGACCGTCGGCGTCGAAAACAAATGAACCGAGGTCGAGATGGTTGTGGTGGTAGGCATTTTCGCCGGCCTTGAAACCGAGAAAGATCGCGCGGGGGTCGTTCCAGGCGCTGCGAAAAACGGCGATGTCGGCGACGCCGCGGAAATGGAGGTCGAGGGGAAGATCGGTTGCGGTGCCGCTTTCAGATGGTTCGAGGGGGAACCAGACCGCATGCAAAGAGAAAAAGCGGTTGACGACCTGCCGTTGGATGGTGGGGTCGAATTTCGAGGTCTTGTCTCGACGGAGATCATCGGCGAGGAGCGCCCGGGTGTTGCGCAATGCGGTCGATACGTGAAACCGAGTCGCCAGCCAGGTGGAGGCTGGCGAATTTTGGAGATCGTCGGTGGAGTCGGCGTAGTTGAAGGTCAGGCCGGACGGGCCTTTTACCGCTACATGATAGTTGGCTGTGTGGTCGAAGCCCGGGGCTGCCGCCAAGCCGAGATCTGAGCCGATTGCGGTCTCGAGCGCGGCGAGCGCGATGACCGTGTAGCTGGTCCCAAAGGTCCAATAGCCGGGTCCTTCGGGGTATTCGCCATCGGGCGCATAGGCTGCCATCCCGCGCGGCATGGATTCACGGGCTCCGGCGATGATTTTGCGGGCCATCTCCGGTTCTTCGTCGGCGAGCGAGAGGGCAGCGGTCAGTACGCCGCTGTTGCAGACCTGGTTCCAATTGCTCATTGCGTACGCCCACTCAACGAACCGGTCTCTACGCTTTCCTGCATTATAGGCTGTGTCGGCCAGAGCGAGGGATTTCTCCAGAAGCGCCTGTTTGATCGTGGCTCGTTCCGCCGGTTGAAGTTGCGGGTAAAGCCAATCGTAGCCGATCGCGACGGCGAAACTCAGCTCGCCCACATCGAGGAAATGTCCCGGATTCCAGTCAGGCCAGTTGGTGACGTTTAAGAGTTCGCTTTTTGCACGCATGGCGAACCGGTTATCACCCGTAATACGATAGGCCAGTGCGCAGGTGACGATGGAGTGGACGGCATAGCGCGCTTGATCGAGTGACTCGTTGCTGGCCGGGATGTGTCGGGCTGGAGGGACGTTGAGCATTTCCTCCGCGGTCGCGATGATGCGAGCGTGCAGGGCGGCGCGCAGGGGATCTGATTTCGCGGCGGCGAGTGCTGCGGTGAGTCCTTCATCGGTTAACAACAGTCTTGGATGACCGGGACGAAGGTGGGCAAGGGGATCATCGTTCGCGTTGGCCCGAAGCGCGGTTGATACAAGAAATAGCGACAATAACAAGGCGGCGAAACAGCGCATAGTTACAAAAGGCAACATCCTTAAGGGCGTAAAAAGTCAATGATGGGCAAGGCTGGATCGCCAGGTGAGTGCACAGAGAAATTGTCGTGCGTTAATCCAGCAGGATTTCGGTGTGGGCGCGGAGGTAGGCTTCGAGGCGGTGGAGGAGTTTGGCGACGAGAGCGAGTTCGGCGGTTTGGTGGGCGACGGGCTGGTTGAGCAAGGTCGAAATGGCTTCGCGGTCGGCGGCAGGGAGCGAGGGAAACCAGTGCTCCTTGATGGGGTAGCCTTCGTCGCGGGCGAAGCGGTAGAGGCTTTTCACGTATACGATATCGGGGCGCGCGGTGGTGGCGAGGGCGGCTAGGGCGTCGCGGAGCAGGGCGTAGACGCGGGCGCGGCAGTCTTCGGGTACGGCGTTGCGGGCGGTGAGTTGGGCGAGGGCGGAGGCGGCTTGCAGGGTTTCGTAGCTGCGGCCGAGGCCGGTGTGGCGTGTGAGCAGGCGGGCTTCCTTCACGAACCAAGTTTGGCCCTGGTTGGCGGTTTCGAGGGTGAGTGTGGTTTCGTCGAAGAGGTCGAGCGGGGCTGAGTTGGCGGGGCTCTTTTTCGGGATACGCTGGAGGATGAGCAGCGCGCCGTGTTCGGCGGAGAATGCGGTGAAGGTTTGAAATGAATCGGTCGGCGGGCGTTTCGCCAGGATCAGGGCGTCGGTGGTGAGGGACGGGCCGGCCATGGGGTATTGTTCAATAACCGGAATTTTTAACCACGGATATCACGGATGCACACGGATGCGGAAAGCGCGGAAACGCTCAACGTTTAACTTTTAACGCTCAAGTGGCAGAGCTGCGGCGTGGTGGTGCTGGTTTGTTTGGCTATGGCGATTTATGCGGCCAGGGAGGGATCACGGCGCCGCCGGAGATGACGAGTTTCATGCCGTCGCCGACGCTCATTTCGAGTTCGATGATTTCGTCTTTGGGGATGAGCAGTAGGTAGCCACCGGTGGGATTGGGCGTGGTCGGTACGAACACGGTCCAGAGTTCTTTGCCGACGCGGGCCTGGGCTTCGCTTTGCGCTTTGCTGGTGAGAAACGCGATCGTGTGGGCGCCTTTGCGTGGGAATTCGATCAGGACAACTTTGCTGAAGAGGCTGCGGTTTTGCGTGCTGAAGGTGGCAACGAGTTGTTTGACGGTGTTGTACACGCCGTTGACGCCGGGGATGGTCTGGATGAAGCGCTCGGCGAGGCCGCCGAAATATTTACCGAGCACGTAGCGCGACACGTAACCGAGGATCGTGATCAGCACGACGACGATGACGGTGGCGAGAATGTTCCAGACGATGTCGAAATCGCGCAGTTGCTCAGGGACGAAGCGCACGAAGAGCGGGCGGAAGAAGCCGCCGACGTTTTCGAACAAAAGCAGAAACACCCAGCAGGTGACAAACAGCGGCGCCAGCAACATGAAGCCGGAGAGAAAGGCGTTGCGCAGCAGGATGAAGCGGGAAGGTGTGGGAGTCAGCGGATCGGGCGGCGTATCGGACATGGAAGCGCGACGTTAACGGCGGTCGGTGATGAACGCACGGAAAAACAGGGCGGGGGGAGAGTTGAACCGCAGAGTTCGCAGAGGACGCCGAGGAGGAAACGCGGGCAAATTTGTCCGGAACTCAAGACCGGTGGAACGAGCGAGAGGGTGAGGACTTTCACTCTGCGCTCTCCGCGACCTCGGCGGTTAAGTGATTTTTCTTTGGGACAAAACTGAACCTGCCGAGTGTTCGGTCTCGTCAGTTCTTGAGCGAAAAACGAGGGAGGTTTTTTGCTTTGGTGAGCAAGGTCATGGCTCGTTTTTCGGCAGCGCGCATGAGGCGTTTTTTTGCCGGTTTCAAGTCATCGTAACCGGCGAGGTGCAGCCAGCCGTGGATCACGTAGAGCGTGAGTTCCTCGGAAAAATTGTGGTCATGCTCGGTAGCGTAGTGGGCGGCGGTGTCGGCGGAGACACAGATTTCGCCGGCACTGCCGAGCTTGGCGTTGCCTTCGAAGGTGATGACGTCGGTCGTGGTCGGATCTTCGAGGAAGTCGGCGTGGATGCGCGCGATTGCTTTGTCGGTGAGGAAGGCAATGGAGAGTTCGCCGTTGGGGCAGCCGCCGAGAAATTTATCCGCGTGCTCGTCGAGCGTTTGCACGACGGTGGTGACGGCGCGCTTGTCGACCTTGAGACGGGGATGGGCGATGTGGATGTGGACGTCGCGCGGCATGGAAAAGCAGGGCGCAGGCTGGAAGGGGTTGGGCGTCGAGTCGAGGCTCGAACCATCAGAGAAATGTGAAACGGAGGGGTTTGATCGCGCGCTCAGTATTTCGAGCTGGGGTGGGGGCGACTGGAGCGGCGGCCGGGGTTAGGCGGATGTGAACGGCGACAACAATAAGCTACATCGTTAGTTGCCCCTTTCAATCGGGCTGCGTTCCCGCGCTTGGCGAAGGCAGCGCGGCTCAAGTTGTCGGATAAACGGCCGATATTGCACGAAGGCTGGCTCCTGCTTTTCGCAGGTCAGAAACCTCATTTCGCCCCCAAATTATCTCCATGAACCTCGGAAAAAAGATCCTGCTCGCTGGTGCTGTTGTCGTCGCTGCCACCACGCTGGCCGCCATCCTGACTGTTTACCTGATCGCCCGTGGTAACCGTATTAACGAACTCCGAGCGTCCATGGCGACCGTGCTTTTGCAGGCCGATACCGTGCGTAGCAATATGGAGTTTCTTCATAAGAATAACGCCATCGACCTTACCCGACTCGTCGCCGACGCGAAGAAACAATATAATACCGACTCACTCAAAAATATTTATCAACAGACCGCGTTGTACAAAGCTATCCCGATCGTGGCCACCTGGGATTCGATTCGCGAGGTGGCCAAAAGCAAAGGCTACGAATTTACGGTGGTCGCACCTCCCGGCGTCACCCCGCGCAATCCCAAAAACGTCCCCACCGAAGATGACATGCCGATCTTCGCGGCAATTAAAGCCGGGGCGACGGATTACTTTTTCGATGATCAAGACCATCACCACGTCGAGTTCGCTCGCCCTGTTATCCTCGGCGAAGGCTGTTTGAAATGCCATGGCGACCCGGCGACCAGCCTGACCAAGGATGGCCTCGACCCGCTCGGGTTCAAAATGGAAAACATGAAAGTCGGCGATCTCCGCGGCGCCTTTGTCTTACGCGCTCCGTTGACGCACGATCCAGTCGTCATCGCTAGCATGCAGCGGATTTCGCTTGTTGGCTCATGCATGTTGATCGTTACCTTGACCGGCTTTTTCTTCTTTAACCGCGGCCAGATCGAAAACCCTCTACGGAGTGCCATCGACAAAATCAAGGACGCCAGTGCCGGCACCGCCGAGTCGGCGGACAGCGTTGCGAGCATCAGTCAGCAGGTCGCCGACGGCGCGAGTTCCCAGGCTGCCTCGCTCGAGGAAACCAGCGCGTCGCTCAACGAAGTCGCCAGCATGACCAAGCGCAATGCCGAGAATGCCGGCAACGCCAAAGGGCTGGCCGCTGAAGCCCGCAGCGCCGCCGAAACCGGCACCGCCGACATGCAAGCCATGTCTTCCGCGATGGAAGCGATCAAGACCTCGAGTGGTAATATCGCGAAGATCATCAAGACCATCGACGAAATCGCTTTTCAGACCAACTTGCTCGCCCTAAACGCCGCAGTCGAAGCCGCTCGTGCCGGTGAAGCCGGTGCCGGATTTGCCGTCGTCGCTGACGAAGTCCGCAGTCTCGCCCAACGCTCCGTACACGCCGCCCGCGAAACCGCCGAGAGCATCGAAGACTCGATTCGCAAGAGCGAACATGGTGCGCAGTTGAACGCGAAAGTAGCCTCGAGCTTGCAGGAGATCGTCGGTAAAGTGCGCCAGGTTGACGAACTCATTGCCGAGATAGCCCACGCCTCCAAAGAGCAGGATGATGGCCTGAGCCAGATCCTCACCGCTGTGACGCAGATGGATGGGGTCACGCAGAAGAACGCCGCTCATTCCGAAGAGAGCGCGAGCGCCGCTCAGGATTTGAAGTCACATGCGACGGCCATGCACCAGGCGTTGGTGGAGTTGCAGCATCTGATCGATAGTTCGGTGGAGCAGGAATAGCCGATATTGAACGGGCGCCGCTCCATCGGCGCCGTTCCGGGCTATTCGTTGTCTGCGCCTCTTCTTACCGGCGCTGCTGGAAGCACTCAGCCAGCAAGCCTGCGAGGGCTGGCAGATCAATCGGTTTTTCAATCACACGGAACACGCCGAGTTTTTCGGCGCGTACATGATCGGTATCGCTCACGAAACCGCTCATCAGGATGAACGGGCAGGCGGGAATGACTTGTTCGGCAATTTCCAGGCCATTCATTATCGGCATGGTGAGGTCACAGATGACCGCTTTATAGGATGAAGGCTCGCGGCGGAAGGCTTCGAGCGCTTCCCTAGGATCGGTGAATGGCGTTGGTTTGTAGCCGATTTTTTCCAGGATTTGCCGGACGGATTTCGTGATGGTCGGTTCGTCGTCGATGAGCAGAATTTTCTCGCCGCATCCGCGTGGGATGGATTTTTTCACGGGCTCAACCACAGCCTTGTGGGCCGAGGCCGGCAGGTAGAGGTGGACGGCTGTCCCATGCCCGGGCTTGCTGTAAACGGTGATGTCGCCGCCGTGGCTTTGCAGGATGCCGTGGACCACGGAGAGACCGAGTCCGGTGCCTTCACCGGGGGCTTTGGTGGTGAAGAACGGTTCGAAGATGCGGCGTTGCAACTCGGCTGACATGCCGCAGCCGTTGTCTTTGATCGATAGGTGGGCGTAGCGCCCCGTGCGCAGGCGTCCGTATTGGGCGGTTTCGCCTTCAATCACCTCCACGCAATCTTCGTGGATTTCGATGCGGCCGGTTTTGTCGTGCATGGCATGGATGGCATTGGTGCAGACATTGAGGAGCATCTGGTGAAGCTGTGTGGGGTCGGCTTCGATGTGGCAGGTGTGCGGTGCGGTCTGGTGGATAAACTCGACGGATTTTGGTGCGGTGGCGCGGAGCAGGCTCAGCACCTCTTCGATGATGGTACGGGCTTTGATGATTTCGCGCCGAGCTTCGTCCTTGCGACAGAAGGTTAAAATCTGGCGGACCAGTTTTTTGGCGCGCCCGGAGCAGCCGAGGATTTCGTCAAGGAAGGGCCGGGCGGTGTGATCCTCGGCGATATCCATACGGGCAAGTTCGGCATTGCCGATAATGCCGGTGAGGATGTTGTTGAAATCGTGGGCGATGCCGCCCGCCATGGTGCCGATGGCTTCGAGCTTTTGGTGCTGGCGGAGCAGTTCGTCATGTTTGCGCATGCGCTCTTCGGCGTCTTTTGCCTCGGAGATGTCGGCCAGCACGGCGAGGATGCGTCCGCCCATGGGGCCGACGGAGACGCGCAGCCAGCGGGGGTCCGCGCCCCTGGGGCGGACGTACTCGAAGGGGTTGGTGGCGCCGGGAGCGAGTGCGGCGGCGATGCGTTTGCCTAACTCAAGGCCATCGGCCATCACCTTGCTCAGGAGGGTTTCGGGCAAGGGCGGTGTGGTGAGTTGCAGGAGGTGGAGGGCCCGGGGGTTGGCATCGGCGATCTTGTGGTCGGGCGGGCTGTTCGTGGTGGGTGTCAGCACGAGCAAGGCGTCCATCGAGGATTCGAATACCTCGCGGTAACGTTCTTCGCTGGCTTTTAGTTCTTCGGCTTGGCTTAGGATGCGGCGGTGGAGTGCGCGCTGCCGGGTGAGGGCCCAGATGGCGATAAGCAGGGCGATGCCGAGGCCCACGGTGACGGCCAGCAAAACGTCGCGCCGGGTGTAGCCACCGAGTTGGCCGAACCATTTGCGGTAGATCTTTTCATAGGCGCCGCCGGGTTGACGCAGGATCAGAATGCCTTCGTCGATCCGGCGGAGGAGTTCTTCATCGCCTTTGCGCACGGCGAAGCAGTAGTCCGCCTCGTAAGCGGGTTCTCCGGTCGGGGTGATGTGGCGCAGATCCAGCTGGTGGACGATGGCCAGGCCGCTGAGGCGGCCCACGAGCGTTGCGTCGTTTTCGCCGGCATCGAGGCGGCGGAGTGATTCCTCAACCGAATCGACGTAGACAATCGAGTTGCTGAGGCCGGCGGTGCGGAGGACTTGTTCGCCCTTGCTACCGCGGTGGACCATCACGCGGCGGCCCTTTAGGTCGGTCAGGTTGTTGATGGGCGGGCTGTCTTTCCGGACGAAGATGGAGCCGTTCATCTTGAGATACGGCTGCGAGAAATCGGTGAACGACTCGCGCTCGGGCGAGCGGACGTACGACTGTAACAGGTCGAGCTGGCCGCTTTCAAAAGCGCCGTTGATCTCGCGGGTGCCGCCGACTTTGCGCTCGAGGTGGAGGTTGGTGACACGCTCGATTTCAGTCAGCAGTTCGACGACGAAGCCCTCGATTTGGCCGGAATTTGCGGCGTAGGAGAATGGATAGTTGTCGTTGAGAACGCCGACCTTGATGATGCGCGTTGGTTCGGGCTCGGCCTGCAAGCCAAGCGTGACAAAAGTCAGCGCGATGAGCCACCAGCGAACGATGAAAAAAAGCCGCTTCGGTCCGCTGGCGAGAAGGGAATCGAGCCCGTTGGATCTATGAAGCTGGATCATTTCGGGGTTGCCCGAAAGGATCTCCAGGATTCGGCAATAGGCAAGTGAAGGCCTTGTGGGCTAAACGGGGTGTTTTCACTAGAATATCGCCGCTTAGCTGTTCGCCCGCACGCCTCCCACGGCCGACAAAAGAATGCGTGTTCGTGAATGCGGTGGACCCGTTGTCGGCCGGATGCCAAAAGATCACCTTCTCGCTACACCTTAAACCCACCGCCCTTTTTTATGGCACTCTCTCTTGATCTCAAAAAACGAGTCGCTCTCGTCACGGGTGCGACCGGACAACTCGGCCGCGTCATGGCCCGAACCTTTGCCCAGTGCGGAGCGGATGTCGCCATCCATTACCACAGCGACCGCTCCGCTGCGGAAACACTGTTGCGCGAGATCGAGTCGCTGGGCCGGCGCGCTGTGGTTGTGCATGCTGACGTCACCGCAATGGCAAGTCTCAGCACGATGCGTGATCAGATCACCGCCAAGCTTGGTGCGCCTGATATCGTTGTGGCAAACGCCGTGGCGCAGATTTTCCCCTGGACAACAGTTCTGGAAGAATCTGAAGCCGACTATGAAAGCCAGTTTCGCACCTGCGTGATGCAAAATGTACTCCTGGCCAAGGTGTTCATCCCCGCGATGGTCACAAAAGGCTGGGGTCGTTACATCGGTATCAACACCGAATGCGCCATGCAAATGATGCCAACCCAATCCGCCTACGTGGCCGGCAAGCGCGGGATGGATGGTGTTCTGCGCGTGCTCGCCAGAGAAGTGGGCCGGCACGCCATTACCGTTAATCAGGTCGCGCCGGGCTGGACCATCAGCGATCAAGACCGCGTAAACAAGACCGAGCGTCGGCCCGAATATGAAACCAATGTTCCACTCGCACGGCGCGGCACAGATCAAGAAGTCGCCAACGCCGTCGCGTTTCTGGCCTCCGACCTTGCTACGTTTATCACCGGAGCCTTCGTGCCGGTTTGCGGCGGCAATGTTATGCCAACGATCTGATTCGCCGCGCCGCAGCGGAAAGCTACGGCGCACAACGGCCGGGCCTGCCGTTACTTCGTAGCGGGCGCCGGGGGCTGGGCTGGCGCTGGCGCGGTCGGAGGTGTTGCAACGGGAGCGACTGGTTCTGGGCGGTCTTGCCAGAAGTAGCGGGGTTTGTTGTCTGGGCCTTTGTGTTGTTTCGCGTCGACGCGAATCCAGATGGCGGCACCAGCCAAGGCGAGCAGGACAATAAGCAGTACGGTTTGGCGTCGGTGTTTCGCTGCTTCCTTGTCCTCGTACGGATCGTCGAGCGAGCGCTTCGAGCCGGGAGGAAGGGTGGCCATCGACGTCAGTGCGGTGCCGAACGGGATGTTGATTTTCACGCGGCCGTTGATGGCCCAGCCGTTGGCGTCGAGGATCGGCCCGAGGGTGCGCTGGCGGAGCTTGAGCCAGGCGATGATCATCGAAGGGAGCGAGATCAACAGCATCACCGCAAGGAAAACCAGCGGCACTTGCCAGCCTGGCATACCTTTGAAGAAGCCGAGGAAGTAACCAAAGGCGGTGGTCAACGCACCAAACGCCACGCCCAAGGCGGCGACGGCGCCGACGTCGATTTTCTTGGCGGGATCGGTAGGTTTTGCTTTGTCGGCATTGATGGTGGAATCGGCGGCGCTGGCGAGTTTGCCGTGCGAGGAGGCTTCAGCGGCGGCGGCGCGCTTGGCGATCTGCTCCTCGATCATGCGGATGAATTTTTTGTACGGCGACCAGAACGACTGTTTGATGCTGATCGGGTTGTCGACGATGCTGGTGATGACGGCGTCCCAGTCGCGGCCCTGGCGGTCGTAGAACACGCCGTGGCGGCCGGCGAAGAGGTAGTCACTGTCACCTTGGGTGAAGCAGGCGGCGATCGTCATCGGTGCCGAACCAGCGCGGGTGCAAGAGCAGTAGGCGATGTAGGCTTTGCTCATCGCGGCGAGCGGGCTGGCGGCGTCGACGCGAAGGCAAAGTTCCGTCGAACGACTGTCGAGGTACAAGGTGCCGGCCTGGAAAACAGCCCATTTATCATGGGAGTAAAAATCGGCGAAGTTGACGAAGTTGTGCAGTAGCGCGCGCAGGTCGCGGTGGTAACGCACGAGGCGGTCGACGTCGCTGATGGCCTGGAACTCGGGCGCGATGGCTTTGTCCTTGGAGAGGAGTTCTTCAAGCAAGGCGCGGCTTTTGCCGGTGGCGATGGCCTTCAGTCTTTCGTGGCCGAGTTTTTCGCAGGAAGTGGCGGGCTTGAGCGCGGTGTATTTTTCGTACGGGGCGAAACGGGCGCAGAGCTGGAGCCAGTCGGTTTCGTTGAGCGAAGTTTTTGAGGTGCCGAGGATCGGGGTGATGGCATCTTGCAGGAGGTTGGCAAGGCACGCGGCCCAGGCTGGATTGACGCCTTCGGTGAGCGGGAGCGGTTTGCCGGCCGCGATGGTGGCGAGGGGGAAGCCACTGACTTCCTCGGCAGTGATCTTCATGTCCTTCGCGGCGATGGCGAGGTAGTCGTCTTCGGAACGGTTGAGCGCGGCGATGGATCGGGCGTCGAAGGCGGCGAGGCGGCAGCGGGCAAAGTAGTCGTCAACTTTAGTGCGTACGGCTTTGATCGCTTCGTAGGCGGTGGCGGTTTGATCGCCAAGAATGGCGATGTCGGGCGTAGTGATTTTGTCCGCCCAAGCGAGGTAAGCACCGAGTTCTTTGAAGAAGGCATCGACTTTTTCGGTGGTGACACCGGGTGAGCCGGTGTGATCGGTGGCGCCGCCGAGGCAGGCCACGATGTCGGCGATGAGGGCTTTGGTATCATCGTCGGTCGCGGCTTCGGCGGGGATGACGCCGTCGCCGTTGATGGGGTTGGCCGCGAAAATGCGTTTGGTGTCACTGCTGTCAGCGATTGAAATGGTGGTGGCGTCTGGTTTGCCTAGACTGATCAAGGTTTGACGGGCGGAGGCGAGCAGGATTTTGCCCTCGGGTGTCTGGTTGTTAAGCGCGGCGAGCGGCAGAGTGGTGTCGCCTTTGAGCAGGTCGCCCGCGTCCTTCAAGCGGGGCGCGGCCCATTTGATCGCGCGTAGCAACTCGGGCACCCGGATGCGTCCATCGTTGTCGTCGTCGATGAGGGCGAGGGTTTTTTCGTCGAGTTCCAGTCCCTTGACCGGGCAGCTGAGGGCGACCCAGAGTTTTTGGTCGAGCTGTTCAAGGCTGATGAGATCGGCGCCGGTTTCGAGCGCTACCTGATCAAGACCGCCGGTACGAAAGAATTTCCAGGGATGATTGGACGTGGTGGAAGGAGAGGTGAGCATGATAAATCCTTTGAGGGTGAGGCGAAGT
>Ga0302322_100002693_pt1 | contig 15040 bp, 12 predicted proteins | sample Fen_T0_2_FD_203757 | JGI IMG/M metagenome (GOLD analysis project Ga0302322, IMG submission 203757) | Peat permafrost microbial communities from Stordalen Mire near Abisko, Sweden - Fen_T0_2 | ecosystem: Environmental > Terrestrial > Soil > Wetlands > Permafrost | place: Sweden: Abisko... | reverse complement strand
TTACTTCGGACGAAACAGGGCCTGGCCGGCAACAGAGGAGACAGTGATTTGACGCCTCGGCGTTGCACCTCGCTCGCTCAGTTGGGCGTGATGTATCGGTTTTAAAACCAGAACTAGCAAAAAACTGCACTGAGGTGAGCCACGTGGTTGGCTAGAGCCTCAGCGTCCATGGTCAGGTCTGCATGGCGTGGATCGGCAATACCTCCTGTGCTCGTTCCGAGTACAGCGCTGTAGCGCAAGCCAAGTCGTTCGGCCATTTGCCAGTAGAGGCCGAGTGTATAGTTTGGGTGATGGATCTCTACAATGGTTGTGCCGCGCTGGCAAAAAACAAGATTCGCCAAAGCAGCGCCGTGCAGACTGACCACGATTTTTGCCTGTGCGAATAATGCCGCCTGTTCCGTTATGCTGAGCGCGCCTAGCATGACACGTTCAAAACCAAGTGGTCTGAGTTCGCTAAAAACCTCCTCTTCGTTTAGTAGCAAGCGATGGTTAGCATCAGAGCGGCTCACGAAAATTTTTGCTCGTTCGCCTTTATTGCATTTTTCAAGTTGTGCAGCAAAGAGCTTTTTGAGTGCAACGATTGAGGCGTCATAGGCGAACATTCGTAGATCACTCACCGCTACCAGTATGTCGCATTCGACGTGAGGATGTATTGCAGTATCCACGACCTTGGCTGGATTGATCCCGGCGAGTGCAAGTGTTTCCTGGTGAAATGGTCTCTTCGGATTGGACACAAGAACGTGATCGAAGTCGGCGAGGGCCCATCCGACGTTTTGCGCAAACGCAATTCGTGGCATTGCTTCGATCAACCAATGAAAATAGTTCTGTGAATGAGTTCGTGCATCCAACAACAGCGAGCGACCGTGCAGCACGTGCGGGCGATGGAGTCGGATTTGTTCAAATGCGTAATTATATCCGCGTGCAGTTTCATCCCAGCCCTGAGAGAATTCGTGCAGGAGCCGATCGCGCGCGTCGATCACAGCGAAAGTGGGTTGGAAGTATCGTGCGCGGCGAAAATCTCCGATCCGCAGCGCCTTAATCTCGGGGCATAGCGTACGGTGCAATTCCGTGAGCAGCCCGGGCTCGATATGCGGCCACTCTGAGGGATTGGGTGGTGGTGGCAGAGGAGGTTCGAGTTCCAAATCTTGCACAATCGCGATTCCGGCTCGCGGGTCAGTCGGCGGTGTGTCGATCAATCCACGCTTTGGCGGACCTAAGCGCCTTGAACTCCACGGTCCAAGTGCGAGCGTAGCAGCAAGCGGACGTTTGAATCTGCGTGCAATCATGCGGCGGCATGGACGCCGTTAACCACTAGATGTTCCATCTGCCAAACGCTAGCAATCAGGGTGCAAGCGGCTGGCGTGTTCTCGTTTGAGAAAATGCATTCGCGAACCACATGCATCGCGCAATATGTGCCAGTGAATCGCGATACGAGATGAGGAAAGATTGCCCACGCGCCATCGCCACTGCACCGATCGTGATTATTTACGGAGAAAGTTGGGAGTTCTTCGTTCGGTTTTAAAATGGCCGGCTGCTGTAAGACGAAAATCCAACTGCGCGGACCCCTTGCATCGCTGTTCGAAGCAGGTGGGCTCTCCGCTCAAATCCAACATTAGCCAAATCTGCTATTCATGAAATCATCGTCTCCTCGGATTCAGAAAACTTCGCAAGTGCCCGCTAGGGAGTGGGCTTGGAACTTCATTCCTACGGTCATTTGTGCAGTTTTGTTACTGGCAGGATGCTCGACTCCGGTGGCTCAGACTGTGTCGTTCAACGAAGCCGATTATAAATCGTATGAGTCGGTTGGAGGAGCGGTTATTCACGGGCATGCTTTTGTTCGTTCCGACACCGGAGTGAAACATGGGGCTGCCGGAGTTAATATATATCTTGTTCCGCTAACTGCCTACACCGAAGAGCGAGCGAAAATAATGGAGTCGGGTAAAGAGCCCGCTGCGGCCGATCCACGGCTGGAGAATTATATCAAAACAACAGTGGGTGATTGGGGTGGTGACTATAAATTCGAAGGCCTGCCTGCCGGAAAATATCTTCTCTACTGTAAAATCGACTGGGAGCGGCAATACCCCAATAGCATGCGCCGCGCTGGATCAGGTGAAGTTTATGCCGTGGCGAGGGCGCAAGTTTCAGGAGGCGAGCACAAGAGCGTCGTCATCACAAATCCTGGAAGGAACTAAGAAAAAAATGGAGTAAGAGAAGGGCGTGCGCGTTTTCCCGTGTACGTCCAATTTTCGAATTTAAAGATGTGCCTAGGATCTTGGTTTGTAGTCCCCCAAAAAAATCCGAACTCAGTAAATCAACCAGTTCATGAAAACTGCATTCAGTAAAACTCTCACTGCGCTGGCGCTTGGTCTCGTATTTGTCCCCGTAATCACCAGCGCTCAAAGCTCCATCTCGTCCGATAAAAGCGTTCCTATTGTCGCAGGTTTTCAAGGCGTCGCACCTGAGGCTTTGGTTACGCGGCTCGATGAGGCCGTTGCGCTCACGGCTGATCAAAAGATTCGGATTACCGAAATCTTCAGACAACAAGCTGACGCTCTGGCGCTGCTCTCGTTAGGCGATCATTCGGAAATCGCCAAAGAGTGGGAGTACTTGAAAAAGGTCATGGAGATCCGAATGGCCGCGAGAGCACAAGTACGGGCTCTGCTGACCGCCGAGCAGCAAAGGAAGTACGACCGGACTCCGCAGAACCGCGGTGGTGGACTGACGTTGAATCCAGCGAACCGGGTGGCACGTCTTAACGCGGAAGTTGGGCTCACGCCCGAGCAGAAAAACCTCGCGACTGAAGTTTACGTGGAAGAGGCCGAAGAACTTCTCGTGTTTGTACCCGAAGAGCGACTGGCCAAAGGACGGGAGGTTCGGCAAGCCACCAAGGAACTGATCCGGGCTTTGCTCACGCCGGAGCAGCGCGAGAAGGAGGATGCGATTCAACGCGCAGTTGCGGCCCAAAATGCGGAGGAGAAAGCGTTCGTGGAACAATTCCTTCGAACCTCAAATATCATCACGACGCGTGTTGGCGCGGTTACCGCTCTGTCATCTCAAAGCTCAGCCGTCGAAGAAGTGAACGGGCAATTCCGGCGAGGGAAATATTCCTTTAACGTAACGGGAAGTAATCGCGCAGAGGTCTTATCGGTTTATTGGGAGCGAATTTTGCCGGCTGCTCAATTGAAGGTGACTAAAGTCGAAGACAGTGCCGGCCAGACGATCCAACTGTGATCACTAGAGGTTTAAGTAGGTATCTGAAAATGAAAATCCGTCTTTCAGGAACCAAGTGGCTTTACCTGGTTTTTCGTGGAACGGATGATGCGAATACAATCTATCGATCTCGACGATTCACCTTTTGGATGAGCGTGCTGATCACACTGCTCAACGTGAGCGGCAGTATTTATTGCCACAATCGGGGAAACGTGGACAGCGGTGCAGTGTTAGCCTTGATGGCTGTAGCTTCCGCGATCGAAGTTGTGATTCTGGGGATGCGAATTCGTAGATTGCATGCCGGTTTCCTCACAAAGTCCGCGAACCACCGTTGACGTAACAAGGAGCGTGATCTGCCATAGTCTATCATCATGACCGACGACGCTGAACTGTTGCGCAGTTACGTTGAAGCACGCTCAGAGCAAGCATTCACCGAACTCGTGCAGCGACATGTCAACTTGGTGTATTTTGCCGCGCTGCGTCGCGTGGGCGGCGATGCGCATCTGGCCGACGACGTCACGCAAAAGGTCTTCGCTGATCTGGCGCGCAAGGCCTCGTCGTTGAAAGATCGATCTGTGATTACGGGATGGCTCTACACCAGCACACGGTTTGCCGCTGCTCAGGCAGTGCGTTCCGAACGCCGTCGGAAAACCCATGAGCAGGAGGCTCACACCATGCATGAACTTCATTCTACTCCGGAGCCCGATTGGAACAACCTCCGACCGATCATCGACGGTGCGATGGATGAGTTGAACGAGCGCGAGCGCGAGACACTGCTGTTGCGTTTTTTTGAGAATCGGCCTCTCGCCGAGGTTGGCGCGAAATTTTCCCTGAGTCCAGACGCCGCGCGAATGCGAGTAGATCGAGCGTTGGAGAAATTGCGCCGGTTGCTGGCCAAGCGTGGCATCGTTTCAACCTCTGCTGCTCTGGCCGCGGCCTTTGTCACGCAATCGGCGATGGCGACGCCGGCTGGTTTGGTGACGAAGATTGCTGCAGGGGCGCTCAGTCAAGTTGGCACGGCCACGACAGCCACGCTCGTGCTTTGGAAGATTTTGGCCGGCATCACGCTTGCAGGTGTTGGATTGGGTGTGGTGATTCACGAAGTCAAACAGAGCGGGCCAGTCGGGCCAGCTATAGAGACGAGCGAAGCGAGCAGTGTGGCCGAAATTACTCCAAAGCCATCAGCTGGTTCTCAGTCGATTACCGGTAGCGCGTTAGGTCAAGTAGGATCAGAACCAGCAAGTATCACCAGTACGCCTGTCAAGATTCGAAGAACGACGGAGGAATTTGGTTGGCCGCAAGTCGGATTATTTGCGGGAGACGGAGGAGGTAAACCGACTCATACGTATGCGGAATTTCACGCTAAGATGGAGGCCGACGCAGATTTTCGCGAAGCGGTGATTGGGCAGGCCAAGGATAGGTTGGATTTATTCTACGGCCATCTTTTTAAGTCGCTCAGCCTGACTGCATCGCAACTTGAGCCGTTCAAAAATCTTCTCGTCGAAAAAGAGCTGCTGAAGATTGACACCATTGAGGCACAGCAGACGGTTGGTTTACCCGCCCAGGAAAATCGCAGGTTGCTCCGCGAGGGACTGGATCAAGGGCAGCAAAAAGTGGACGCTGAAATCAAGGCTGTATTGGGTGATGCCCGATACATCGAATACCTGCAATATCGCGAAGACCTCGTTCAATGGACTGCGGTCAACGCGGTTGTCCAAAAACTTAAGGCCACGGCCACTCCTCTTACGGACGAACAAGCTCAAAGGCTCGTCGTGCTTCTGCGTAGGTCGCTGCTCAAGATAAAGTCACCCTATACCTTTGACGTTGGTTTTGGTTCAGGCGTTTTTTCGAGCCATGTCGGCAGTGCGCTTACGGAGCGAGTTTTTCAAAGCGCGGGAGAATTTTTATATGCGCCACAAGTGGAAGTGTTGCGCCAGCTGCAAAGGCATCGAGATACATTACCTAAATAAGGCGCAGGGTTTTCTCGTTTTACTCAGACGAACTATGACGCGCCGATCAGGATGCCGGTGGCTAGGACGAGCGCGCCGCCGATGATGACTTGAATAATGGAACGCAGGAACGGTGTTTCCATGTAGCGAGTTCGCACCCATGCGATGACCCACAGTTCGATCGCAACCACGATTCCCGCGATTGCCGTGGCGACAGTGAAGGCGTTGGCCCAACTCGACGGGATAAGGAAGGGCAATGTGTGCCCGAGCCCACCGACGGTCGTCATCAGACCGCAGACGACGCCGCGTAGCCAGGGTGAACCACGACCGGAAATAATGCCGTCATCCGCCATCGCTTCGGAAATACCCATGCTAATGCCGGCGCCAAGCGAGGCGGCGAGACCGACGAGAAACGTGTTGTGATTACTATGCGTGGCGAAGGCGGCGGCGAAGAGCGGCGCGAGCGTGGAAACGGAGCCGTCGATCAAACCGGTGAGGCCGGGTTGTACGTATTGGAGGACAAAGAGGCGGTGTTGCGTGGCTTTTTCCTCGTCACGCTTGTCGGAGGTGAGATGTTCGGCTTCGAGATTCTCAGCTTTTTTCTCGTGACCACGTTCGACCTCAGCGAGGTGGACGAAGAGCGCGCGGATCGCTACATCGGTGGTTTGGGTCGAGGCGCGTTCGTAGAAGTTGGCAGCCTCGACTTCCATGATGGCGGTTTCTTCGCGCATGCGCTCGGGCGAGAGGCGCTTGGTCAGCCAGATCGGACGGCGTTTGAGAAAACCTTTCACGTCGTCGCGACGGATAGCGGGTAAGTGTTCGCCAAAACGTTCGCGGAAGATGCGGTAGAGGTCTTCGCGATGGCCGCGTTCCTCGGAGGCCATCTCGTCGAAGAGATCGGCAGTAGCAGCAAAGTTTTCACGGCATTGATCAGCAAAGGTTTGATAGATGCGGGAATCTTCCTCCTCGCTGATGATGGCGAGGGCGAGAATCTGGCGGGCATCGAGTTCGTTGAAGGCAAGCATGGTAAATGATTATAGAGCTAGCAGATTACGGGCCGACGACTTTTGTTATCCCTTAAACTCAAACCACGCGGTGGCGAGGCCAGCGGCGAGACCAAAGAGGTGGCCTTCCCACGAGGTCGAACCACGTGCTGGAGTTACACCGGCGAGCATGCCGCCGTAGAAAATTAATACGCCTGCTGCCGCTAGTAGGTCAGGCGTAGCGCGTGTGTACCAAGCGAGCATGAGCAGATAGCCGAAGAAACCGAAGATCACACCGCTCATGCCGATGTGGGCGGCTTTGCGACCGAACAGCCAGAGGAGAAGGCCTTGTGCGAAGGTTATGATAAGCGCGACTTCGAGGAAGTGCGATTCGCCGCGCTGGAGCACGAGTGTGCCGAGGACGAGGAACGGTAGTAGATTGGCCGCGAGGTGCGCGAAGTTCGCGTGAATAAATGGTGCAGTGACGAGCCCGACCAGGCCGCCGGCGGTGCGCGGGACGATGGCGAGCGATTGAGCGGTTTTGTTTGAACAAACCGCGACGATCCAACCGAGGATCATCGCGATACTTGACCATGAAAGGTAAATATAGGGCGTATCGGTGAAGAGCCGGCTGAGCCAAGCGAGCGCGTTTTCCATATTGATGGAATGACGGATCTCGCCGGAAAGCGAAAGAATGAAGATTAAAGGCTGGTTGCTGCCTCAAGCTTGGTGGCTCTGCTTTCGGACACCGTACGATCCGGTGTTTCGGCCGTGGCGATCTCAGGTGCAGTGAAACGCGAAGGGCTCCACCGTGGATCGCGATCGACGGGCGGTGTGAAGAGTGTGGAGCCGATGTGCTGGCCGAGCTTGCGGTAGCTTTCCCATTGAGCTTCGTCGAAATATTGATCGGAGGTGGGCTCCTGGGGAAAAAGCGAGTGGGTGCGTTGATATTGTACTACATCAACTGGTTCGTCTCCACCGAGACTCGGTTTTACGAGAAGCAGCCAGCCAATTTCGCCTGTATCGGAATAGGTAATGCGGGCGAGTAGAGCGTGGCGTCGGTTGGCCGATTCCAGAGAAGGGGCCTCTTCTGGATCTTCGGAAAGAGGGTGAAAATCCTCCGGGGCACCAAACATGTCGAGCACCGAGGGATGGACGAGCTGTTCGAGGGAAGGCAGGCGATGGCCGGGCTCTTTTTTGTCTGCTTGGTCGGCACGGCGAATAACCTCGATCTCTGCACCGAAATCAATGCGGGCTTTGCGTACAAGGTTGGCGAAATCGGCAAATAAATAGTGTGGATCGGCGCCGCAGTCGGTGCAGACGATGAAAGGGACACGCCGTCGGATCAGCTCATAACACGCCATGTTTTCAAAATGTCCGCCGTCAGAGAGGTACCAGTAGCGGCGCGCTGGGCCATGGAAGCGTGCAAAAAATTCGTTGACGAGACAGGTTTGCAGCGGAAGCAACCAATTGATGAGGCGACCAGCAAGTTCGATGAATGTCGGTTTAGTTGTGGGGTGGCGTTTACTGGGTGCGACGCCGGAATCCCACCAAAAGCCAAGGCGAACGTTAGCAAGTCCGAGCAGCAAGCTGAGGCCGAGATGAGTTCCTGATCCAAGACCGGTCGTGAAAGCTGCGCCAGAGATAGCTACCCAGCGACCTAGGGAGAGCGCTTCGACGTGATGTGGCGTAGGTTTGTGATGACGATATGGAGTTGCTGAATCTCCGGCGTTGACCGGCAAAGCGGCATTGGCGTCGTGATCAAGTGGAATAACCGGACGTGTCGGGTCTTCAAAGAGAGCCGTCAGCAAAGCACGTCCCTTGACTCTGGGCTTGGCGACATGATCGGCCCACAGAGCGTGTGAGGTATCGCCTACTGATATGCCACACGGGCCGATTGCCATGGCGAGGCCCTTGCGATCGCGGCGTTCGATCTGGGTTTTTGCAGACAGAGTTTCGTTGACGGTGACGTTGATCAGGTGGAGCGGGCCGCCGTTGTTTTGTGGATGGTAGCCGTCTAAACAAAAATCGTCGCCTTCGATGAGTTCGGTCATGCTGTAGTTCTCCGCAGCACGGCGTTGTGGATTAGTCGCGCCGATGTAGGCACGCCGCAAACGCGCAGCGTAAACTTGTTGCAATGACGACAAATTGACAAAACCGAAACTGCGACTGAAGACCCACGATAGAGCCAAAGTGAGAGCCACCGCCAGAGACAATTTCCAAGGATCACTCATTGCTTGGAGACGCCCGTCGAACGCGACTTTTTGGGTTTTCCACGCTAACGAACAAGCCACTACCGATACGCCAATTATAATCAATAAAGTCCAAGTCAGTGCTGCTAGGAGCGCAAACGAGTTGAAGGTGAGCTTCAGCTTACCTTTACCAATAATGTTTTCGACAAGGATATAGAGTCTCGTAGCAAATCCGTAGCCGGCGAAGCCGATGCCTGTGAGCATTGCCCATAGTGTGGGGAATCCAAAATCACTTGCCGACCACTTCCAGTAAGCGGTTTGACCTAACGTGTCGATCAGAGCAAAGCCGAGTAGGGTTACCGTAGGAATAAAGCCGAGCACGAGCAAACTCGTCAGCCAAGTTTGGGCGTGGCTGGTGAATTCACGATCTGAATACGTTGCGCACTTCCTGCTAAATAGTCCGCCCAAACGACGTAGAGCCCTCATGAGAGGCGTGCATTGCGTAAGCCAGTACAAGATCCCGCTCGGTACCATCAGCGTGGCGAATGAAATCACGGGCAGAAGCAGCCACGGGCTCCACCATAACCCGAGAATTTTATGTGACCACATGACGCGTTCCAGTTTCAGCCAGATGGCTGAGCTGCTGAACGCTGTGCTGAGTTCGGCGCGCACAAGTACACCAAAACCAAAAACGAGAAACGCGAATGTGAGCATCACGATATGCACCGCGAACCAGTTGCGGAGCATGACGGCAGCAGCGATCCAACTGTCACCTGCGCCATTGGGAGAGAGAAAACGACCATTGTCGCGCAACCATTGAACCGACCACGAGTGGTTATCATCGAGCTCTTGTTCGATTTTCTCGGCATTGGTCCCATCACGTGTAAAAGCCGCGCCGAGAAAACTGCCGAAATAACCGCCACCGGAAACGGTCGAAAGATAGTCGACGCGGCGAATGAGCCGATGTCGGGCGAGGGCTTGAAAAAAACCAATACAAAACGTGGCACTACGGATACCGCCTCCTGAGAGAGCTACGCCGACAAGAGGGGCGTCGGGATCGATATTGTTCTGAGAACGGCGTACGTGAAGCTGGGCGGCCTCCGCTGTGCGCAATGCGCCGGGGTAAGCATCGTCGAGATAGTCTGGTCTTGGAGGAGCCATGGGAGTGAAGTCCGGCGCGCAGCGCGTCAGAGCGTTTGGTTATGTTTCCTTATTCATTTTTACTACGAATCACTAAAGTTATTTACGTAAACACAGTCCTAGAGTGTTTTCAGATATTCGAGCAGAGCGTTTTTTTCTTGGGACTGTAAGTTGGATCCGTAGGTATGGCCTTGGTTGCCGTTGCCGCGAATCGTAGTATCATGTTTCCAGCCGATGCGGCTTGCTTCGGCGCCGCTGGTGACGAAACCGACATTGACTGGATCGTAGACGTCGTAACCGCGGTAGAAAACCGCTGGTCGCGAGGCGACAGGTTCGAGCAGGTCGCGCAGTGTCGGAACCGAACCATTGTGAAGATACGGAGCGCGCATCCAAATGCCGTCGAGGGGCGGCGATTGATAGCACTCGATCTTCACCATATTAGGACGATCGATATTGAATTCTTTCACGCGACGATTGGCTTCATCCGCAGCTCCCTGGGTCCAGGTGTCGACGCGTTCGCGGTCAGTACCAATTTCGGCGAGTGAAACTGGCTTGTTTGTGTACTTGCCGCCGACCTCATGGCAAGAAGCGCACTGCTGGGCATAGATCGGCTGGCCTTGAGCGGAGAGATTGGCGTCGATCGGGAATGGATATTTTGGCGCAGGATGTTCACTGAGGAAGTTGTCCAGATCTTCCATGCGTTTGAGGAACCAATCGTGGCGCTGAAATTTCCAGATGAGCCGGTCGAAAGGTGTGTTTGGATCAGGCGCTGCTCCGAGGCCAAGCGCGGAATCAATTAAGACCGAGCGGACAGCGGGAGTGTCGCAACTCCAGTTGAGATAAAGCCCCGGACCTTTGCGAATTTTAAGATTCCAGACGGAGGGAAAGTCAGCTTGCCCGGTGGAGTTGTCCGTCGGCATGCTGGTCATGAAATATTTGGTGAGGTTCATTGGATCGTCACGACCACGGCCCCAGTCGGGCCAGTGCGGACGATTCATCCAGGCGAACTGTTTCTGCTGATCGAGCAGCGCGTTTTTGGTGAATGGCACGAGCACATAGCGGTAAAGCAAACTGTCGATAAAGGATAGGTCGACCTCGCGTTTGATCTGCGCGGTGATGGTTTCGCCGTTGAAGCGAGGATCGGCGGCGCATTTGGCGAGAAAGCGAATCATGCCCTGCACGTCGGTGGTATGGGATGGGGCGGCAGCCACGACGTGGGCTTTGTCGCTAGGGCTGGCGCGCCACGTGCCAGTATGGCAGATGGCGCAATTATTCGCGATACGTGGAAAGCCGATCGTCTGCTTCGAAAAGCCAGCCGGGATTTCTTTGCCTTCTTCCCAGACCAACCCAAACGCCTTATAACCGCCAGGCCCCGGCACGTACTCGGGAAAAATACGAGGAAGCACCACCCAGATCCAATAGGGAAGACCGCGCGTGTTTTCGGCGCCTATGGAGCCGTACTTGAAGCGCTCTTCTTCGTTGGCGAAAGCAGGTTGGGGTTCCACGCGAAAGAACTTGTACCAACCAAATAGGCCAGCCATCACGATCAAGACGGCGATTACAATGAGGCAACGCCAGCAACGGGGAGAAATTTTCATAAAATAGAATCGCGACGCATTTATCGGTACTCAGAAAGTCTTCAGGTATTCGATCAGCGCTTCCTTTTCGTCGGCGGGGAGTTCGGTTCCGAATGCTTTGCCCTCATGGCCCTGGTTTCCGTTTCCTGAGAGTGACGTATCGAAGCGAAAGTATTTCTTCCCGTTTTCCTCGGCGACGTCGGTCAAAAACCCGACGTTCCTTGCGTCATAAACGTCGTATCCACGATAAAATACAGCCGGACGCTTTGAGGTAGGCTCAAGCAGATCGCGGAGGTTAGGGACGGAGCCGTTGTGCAGATAAGGAGCACGCAGCCAGATTCCATCAAGAGGCTGGTTTGCATAACCGTTGGTTTTACGAAAATGAGAAAACCGTTCATCAGGGTAGGCGGCGTAAAGCTGGTTTTGATTGGCGCAAAGTTCCTCCGTGTACGAATCGAGTCGATGACGATCGGTGCCAATCTTATCGATGAGCGTGACTTGGCCGACGTATTCACCCGAAAAATCCTCACCACTGCGACCATGGCAGCTGGCGCAGTATTCACGATATACTGGCTCACCACGCGCGGCGAGCGCCTTGTCGATTGCATAGGGATAGGCAGGCGGCTTGGCGTCGTGGATCCAGCGCTCCATGCGCTTGACCGACGGACGATCGATAGTGGGAGGAATCGCGCCGGTGCCGTAGGCGGCGCTGCGATTGCGTTCTTCAACTGAATTGTTGTTGCCATCCCAATGAAGCCACATGCCTTGGCGTTTCCCTTGGTTCCAAATTGAGGGTAGGTCGCAGTTGCCGACCCACTCGCGCTCGGGCAGCAGGTCCATGCGGAAGTTCAAGAGAACCTTTGGCGGGTTGAATGTGTCCACGCGTCCGGGACCGGTATCGGGCTCGCGGTCCATAAACTTGAAGCGATCGCGTAGGAAGATCAGGCGTTGCTGCGCAAGGCTGAGCGCAACGTAGCGCAGGAGTGCGCGGTTGATGAAATCGTCGGTCGTGCCGAGAGCTTTCATTTCGTAACTGAGTCGCTCTGGAGTGAACTTTTCGCTTGTCGCACAGTTAAAAAGAAAGCGTTCGAAAGCCTGGAGATCGACCGTGTTAGCTGGCATGCCGGTAATGATGCGCGGGATGCTCGTCGGTGCATCGCGAACAGTTCCGACGTGGCAGGCTGCACAATTAAGAAAAACGCGATCGACCCCTTGTACGTTCCGTTTGGATACACCAACAGGTAGATCTTTGTCGGTGGGCCGCGAAGGATCGAAAATGAATCCGAGCGAAGCGTAGCCCTTCTTACCATCGGGGAGAAACTCGGGGAAGAGTTCTGGCAGCGCCCTCCAGACCCAATATGGAATTCCGGCATCGCGCTCGCCGCCAGTAGAGCCGTATTTGAAATGATCCTCATCGTTCGCGAAAGCGACCGGGCGATCACGCGTAAAGCGAATATACGCCCAGAGCACAACCAAAACGAGCAGGGGCCCCGCGACGTACCAACAAGAGCGGCAACAGCGAGTGCGTGCTGGCCCTGAAGCAGGATCAGTGGACATAGCGCGTGGTTAAGTAGGAAACTTAAGGGCGAAATCCACCAATCGTGTTTTACCCCACCAGACCTTGCCCAAGTAGATTTTTTTCGCCGGATTTATCAGGCGAATCTCGTCGCGGATCTTGCGCGCGAGCAGCGAAGTCTTGGAATAATCGAGAACGATGCATTCTTTGCCGTCGAGCCAGCTAGAGGTGTAATAAACACGGGCGACAATCGCGCGAACACCCGTAACCGTTATTTTGTTTTCCAGTGTGGCGCCGTTGCCATCCGGATTGCGCGTAAACACTTTTCCCTGCCAGGCAAGATCGTGAACGAAACGGGCGATTAAACGGGTCCAAAAAGTGCCGGGAAAAACGATAGCCTCGCCCTCGGCATTGCCGGAAGGAATTGAACCGGCGGTGTGTTGTCTGAACAGTGTGTCGAGCTCGGCTTGTGAGCGGTCAAGAAGATCGGACAATTGCAGCGGTGCGATCGGCGGGCGTGTGGTTGACGTCGTATTCATGGATACGTGGCGGGGTTATAGAGTTTTTAGGTATTCGATGAGGGCGCGTTTGTCAGCGTCAGGCAGGTTAGCGCCGAAGGTGTGGCCGTGATCTTCGATAAGATCCGGACATTTGCTGACGGCCAGTAGGGCAGGAGCCAATTCAGTGCGCATTAGCTCCTTAGTCGCAGCGGGATCGAGGTGTTGGAGCTTCACCTGAAGTAGGACCTTTTTGATCTTAACGCAGAGCTCGACGAGCTTTACTGGATCGGTTTCGGGATCGATGTTGGCGAGGAGATTGATCGGCGTCCCCTCAGGAATAGGTCCGAGTCGGAAATAGCCATCGGGATCCATGTGAGGCTTGAGGAGGGTACGGAGTGGTTCTGGAATGACCGAAGCCTGAAGTTGCAGACTACATTTGCGCGTGGTTCGCCAGATCGAATCGACCCCTAGGCGTTTTTCCGGCCAGAGAAGTTTTTCAATAGCGTCGTTGAAGGCTGCCATCCGCCCGGCGACTGACGGATCTCCGGTGAATTTACCGAGAGAATTGTTGTGAAAGAAGGGTGCGGAGGACCAAAGGTTGATCAAAGACGGAGTGCGATAGTAGCCGGGACCACCAGAAGGCGCTTTGAACTTTTCTGTTGCCTCAGTATAAGGGTTGTAGAATTCGATCTCACCGACTGAAGGCAGGGATTTGTAAGTGTCGGAGGAAAAGTTCGACCAGATATGGCCACGGGTCGCGTTCGTGCCGAGGGCGCGAGCGGCATTGGTTTTGATTTTCGTCAGCGGATATCGTGCCTCGTCGGAAAAGAAGTTGTTGTCGGCGAAATCGTCTTTCAGGACGGCTTGGGAGAACCAGGCGTCTTCGTCAGCACCGTTGGGTGGACGCTTGCTCGAGTGGCAAGTGGCGCAATTATCAGCAAAGGCGAGTTTGCCGCGTTTTAGGAGTTCGGTATTGGTTGACAGATACGCATTTCCGCTGGGAGCATCGGCCAGACGCATAGGCTTTAGCCGCATGAAGAATTTTGCGATGTTCGTGAATTTATCCTGCGTCGCTAGCCAATAGACGGAATTCTTCTGCGCTGTAGAGATTTCAAACGGTTTTTGAGGAGTTAGGCCGATGAGCGCGTTGTGCTGTTGGAGCCAGTGCTGCGAGTACATGCCGATATTGATATAAACGCGTAACGTCGCGCCCGGCACGCCGACGGAATCTGCACCGTCTTTCAAAACATGCGGCACCTTCATGTGAGCCTGCACCGTCGGTAGTAACAGCGATTCGCCCGAGACATCTTCTTCGTGCGCGACCTCGAGGCGGGTGCCGAGTTCGAAGATCGGATTGATCGCATTGGGGTTATTGATGTGGTCGGTCGCAATACGGGAGGTATCGGAGGTGCCAGGTGGTTGTGCTTTTAACATCTCCCAGAACAAGCCGCCCTCTTTAACATTGTTGGCAAAAACGCGACCTTCGCGGATGTATTGGTTGCCGATGGCGCTGGCGAGATTGTCCCAATGAGGGTTGACCGGGTCCTCGGGGGGATGGGTGGGATTAAAAGCGATGTGGCAGGAGCCGCACGAAACGCCTACGCGGTAAGGACGCACGAGAGTTGGGCTGACCGCATAATCCGGATCGTCGTAAAAACGTTTGGCATCCCATTTCTTTTTCGCTGCATCATCGAAATCGGGATTCGGGAAAAGTCGGAATCCCATGATCCCCGTTGAGCGCCCGTAGACTTTTGGGTCGATATCAGCAGGTTCAGCCTGGTCTGCTTCGTCAATCCAGAGGCCGTATTCATCGGGCTTGGACGCCTGTTTATAACCAGGTTCATTGATTAGACCCATCTCCTTAAAACGGTTGGCGCGATTGCGTGAGTCTATCGTCTTGAGTAGGTCCATCAAACCAAAGCTTTCGCGTGACATCCGTTCCCAAAATTGTTCGTTACCTCCACACCAGAGAT
>Ga0302322_100002692_pt1 | contig 15043 bp, 12 predicted proteins | sample Fen_T0_2_FD_203757 | JGI IMG/M metagenome (GOLD analysis project Ga0302322, IMG submission 203757) | Peat permafrost microbial communities from Stordalen Mire near Abisko, Sweden - Fen_T0_2 | ecosystem: Environmental > Terrestrial > Soil > Wetlands > Permafrost | place: Sweden: Abisko... | reverse complement strand
GGTGGAAAGCGTGAAAGATAGAATCGTGAAATCGAAAATCTGGAATTTCGGACTAAACCTCGTTCCGTCATCCTGATCCCGCGGTCGCGGGAGAAGGATCCACGAGCCCGAGCATCACGACCGCCCTCTTGGATCCTTCGCTACGCTCAGGATGACGCCGGGGTGCGTGGAGTCCGCAATTTCACGTTTTTAGATTTCATGATTCTCGATTTCAAGATTCCCCTCGGTCCAGGCAAGCTGCGACCCGCGGCTTATTGGGCGCGCTCGATCCGCACCGTCCAGTTGCCGCCGGAGGCGAGGTGGTGCTTCTCCGCAAAGTTTCCCTGGTTCAGCGCGAAGGCGACGTTGAGCAGGCTGTTCAGGTAAAGCAGCGGCGCACCCTCCGGCACGTCGCCAAAGGTCCGCGCATAGGGCATGACCCCGCGGTAGGCTTCTTTGCCATCATGGAAGATCACGACGAGGAACCTGTCGCCGAAGGCCGGCTTGAGCCCGTTGAGCAGGGTGTCGGGAATGTTCGTCCACACATTGCCGTAATGGAAGTCGATCATCGGGATCGTGCCCTTCAGCGCCGGGCCGTCCCCGGCGGCGCGCTCGTAGGGCAGGCTGACGACCTTGGGCTCCAGCAGCGGGCCGACCTGCTCGAAGGAAATCTTCCCGGACGCCAGCCGGGCGCCGGTGTAGGCGTAGACGTCGCGACCGTGGAAGGTATAGCTCTTTTCTGAGCCGGCGCGGCGGTTGACCTGCTCGTCGATGCGCCGGACAGCGGCGATGCCGAGTTCCTCGGCCACCAGCGTGAGCGTGCCGTTGTCGGGCGTGACGAAAAAGTGCCCGCTTTTCGTCTGCAACACCACGGAGGCCCGCTCGGTCCCGACGCCGGGGTCGATCACGGAGACGAACACCGTGCCGGCCGGCCAATAGGGCGCGGTCTGCTTGAGCCGGTAGGCTGCCTCCCAGATGTCGTAGGGTGTGTTTTCGTGGCTGAGGTCGAAGATCGGCAGGGCCGGATCCACGGCGAAGGCCACGCCCTTCATCTCCGCCACGGCGCCGTCCTTGGTGCCAAAGTCGGTCTGGATGACGAGCGCGTGGCCGGCGAAGGCCGCGGTGGCGGTGAACAGGAGGAACCCAAAGCAGCGAAGGAGCGAAGTCATGGTGGGAAAGGCGGGGGCTGAAAGACGTGACGACAAGCGAGAATCCCCTCGAGGGCAAGTTCGGGAGCGTTGTCTTGGTCCTCTGCTCGAACGTAGGAGGGGCTTTACGCCCCGACATCGAGCGACGCTTGCATCCCGTCGGGGCGTAAAGCCCCTCCTACGTTCGATCGGGCTCCGCCCCGCAAACAAAGCCGCCGGCGCTTGCGGCGCCGGCGGCTGGTCTGTCAGTGTGTGTGTCGGCTGAGTATGGCCTCAGAAGCTATATTTCGCGGTGAACTGCACCTGCGTGCCGGGCAGCGCCAGGATCGAGGCGTTGCCATAGACCGCGTTCGGCGGGGCCCAGTTCTTCTGGTCCGTCACGTTCGAGAGCGAAATGCGCAGGTCCCAGTCCTTGTGCTTGTATTCCGCACCCACATCGAGCGAGTACTGCGACGGAATGACGAGCGTGCCGGCGAAGTTGTTGTAGATCTTGGTCGTATAGGTCGCGTTGGCCGTGAAGGTCAGACCGCCGTCGAAGCCATACGAGACCAGGCCGTTGAACTGGTTCTGCGGGAGGCCGGAGACCTGGCGGGTGTTGGCCCCCGTAGGGCTGGAGAACGAGTAGTCGATCGCCTCGGTCGGGAGGAGCGGGATGCCGCCGTCCGACTGGAAGGCCGCCGTCACGGTCGCGTCGATGTAGGAATACGACGCGGTCATGTAGAAGTGTTTGTTCGGCTGGTAATTCAGTTCGGCCTCGAAGCCCTTGGAGTGGAACTTCTGCAGGTTGATCGAGCTCGTGCTCTTCGCCGTGCGCTTCTGGTCGAAGACCGCGAAGTTCAGGAACAGCGTGTTCTGGACGAGCGAGTACTTGTTACCGAACTCCAGCAGCTCGCTGGGCTGCTGGAAGCTGTCCTTCTGGAGGTAGCCGAGGAAATCACCGGCCGGGTTGTTGGCCCAGCCCGTGATGCCGCCGCCGTTGCCGACCGCGCCGGACGTGTTCTTGCTGTAGTTGTAGGTCGCGTAGACACTCGAGGTCGCGGTGGTCTTGTAGACCAGGCTGAGGTTGTAGTTCGGGTTCCAGACCTTCATGTCACCCTCGACGTGGTCCACCGGCCAGATGAACCCGGGAACCGTGAGGGGCTCGCGCACATGCGCGGAGAAATGATCATACCGGATGCCGGCGACGAGATTGAATTTCTCGTTGATGTCCCAGGTGGACTGGACGAACGGCCCGACGGTCGTGCCGTGGCTGTCGTTGGTATCGCCGTTCATGATGCCGGCCGTTGCGTAACGGTTGGGCCAGCCGGGAATCGGCCGGCTCGTCACGAAGGCCGGGAAATTAACCGAGTTGTAGACGTTGACGTATTTCAGGTCCTTGGTGATGTCCCAGACGTTGGCCGGCTCGAAGTAGTAGTCATCGTAGGCCTTCGTCCGCTGGTAACGCAGGTCGAGGCCGGCGTTGACCGTAAATTGCTTCTTCTTGAAGATGACCTCGGTGCGGTTCTCCATGAACCAGGAGGGATCGATGATCTCCGAATAGTAGTAGGTGCTCAGGGTGTTGCGCTTGGTGTAGCTCCAGAAGGTGTTGTTCACGACCTTGAAATCCGGGCCGGCCGTATAGGTCTGGATGGCCTGGAAGTTGTATTCGTTGCCTTTGGAATGGTTGCCGGGACTGAGCAGGCGCGCGTGGCGGTTGAGGTCCACCGTCGGGCCCCAGACCATGCGATTCACCACGGGATAGCCGGAGGTCACCCACTGGGAATTCTGCGCGTCCGACTGCGGTGCGGCCACCCCGGCCGGAGTGGCCACGTTGAAGGGAAACAGGGCGATCAGCGTGCCGTTGGCGTCGTAATAATTGCCGGAAGAATCAGGCGCCGGGTTGTTGTTGATGCCGGTGACGTATTTCCCGTTGTCGATCAGGTCCTGGGTTACGCGGTTGATGCCCCAGTTTTCCGTGTAGCGATAGTCCGCGTAGGTGCCATTGATGAAAAGGCTGTAGCTCTCGGACGGACGAAATTCCAGCGCCCCGTAGAGCGAGTGGTTCTTGTTATAGTAGTCGTGCCAGTAGCCCTTGCTGTCCTCGCCGGAGTAGCTGACGCGGTAGGCGACGGTTTTGTCGATCGGGCCGCCCACGTCGATGGTCCAGGCCTTCTGCGAGTAGGAACCCACGGTGAGGCTGACCGACCCCTTGGTCTTGTCGAAATAGGGGCGCTTGGTGATCAGGTCGATGAAGCCGCCGACGTACATCGACGTGCCCTGAACCGCGGTGGCGGGACCCTTCACGATGTTGACCGACTCGACGGAATTGAAGTCGAGCGGCAGGCCGTTGCCGTTGGAGGTGATGCGACCGCGCATGCCGTTGATGAACAGGTCGGCGGTCTGGCCGCGGATGCTGGGATTGGACGGCGCGCCGAAGTTGGTGGTCGTGTAGGCGCTGGAAGTCAGCTTGGAGAAATCGAGTACGCTGGAGATGTTGATGTCCCGCAGCTGCTGACTGGAGATGATAGTGACGTTGCGCGGCACGTTCACGATGTTGTCGTCCGTGCCGAACACGGAGTTGAACGGCCGGGCGATGGGCGAGACCAATTCATCGGCGCCCACACCCGAATCGATGCGGAAGGGGTCAAGCACGAGGACTTCGTCCTTGGCCGGAGCGGGGGTGGCTGACGCCGTGGTCTGGGCGCGCAGGGACACGGAGAAACTGGCGAGGACAGGCACGGCCAGCAACGTGCGGAGGAGCAGGTTGGTTTTCATATTTGGTGTTAGGGTGGCGGTGAAACCACAAATGTCATAAGCAAGGCATGTGCCACGGAGGTCCCGGTTTGCTGGGCGAATAAATTCCATTTGCGGTATGGCCCCTGCTAAATAGGGGCCACATGCCTGCCTCCTCCCTTGTCCTGCGCCTCGCCGCCGGTCTGGCTGGGTTGTCGCCTGCCTTGCCCGCTGCGGACGCCATCCTCCGGCCCAAGGTCGTGGTCGTCGCCATGTTCGAGCTCGGCGCGGACACGGGCGACACCCCCGGGGAACTTCAATTCTGGGTCGAGCGCGAAAAACTTGACCGGGTCATACCCCTGCCCGCCGCCCATCACCCGGTCCGCGCCAACGCCGACGGTTCGGTCATCGGGATCGTCACCGGCGTGGGCAACTCCAACGCCGCGGCCAGTATCATGGCCCTCGGCCTCGATCCGCGCTTCGATTTGAGCCATAGCTACTGGCTCATCGCCGGGATCGCGGGGCTCGACCCGGCTGATGCTTCCGTCGGCTCGGCGGTATGGACGGACTATGCGGTCGAGGGCGACCTCGGGCACGAGATCGACGCCCGCGAGATCCCCGCCGACTGGAAGACCGGCTACATCCCGCTCCGCAAAAAAAAACCCTACGAACTCCCGCTGCTGTCCGCGGCCGAGCGCGCGGATAATTGCTACCAGCTCAATCCCGGTCTGCTGCACTGGGCCTACGCGCTGACCAAGGACACCCCGCTGGTCGAAAACGCCGGCGTCCGTGAATTTCGCGCCCGTTACTCCGACCACCCGAAGGCCCTGCAGCCGCCGTCGGTGCTGATCGGTTCCACCCTCGCCTCCAGCACCTACTGGCATGGCAAGCTGCTCGACGCCTGGGCCAACGACTGGGTGGACTACTACACCGAGGGCCGGGGCAACTTCATGACCACCGCAATGGAGGACACGGGCACCCTCCACGCCCTGACTAACCTCACCCGTGCTGGCCGCGCCGACGTAAACCGCGTGCTCCTGCTCCGCACGGCCAGCAATTACGACCAGCAACCGCCCGGCCTCACCGCGGCGGAGAGCCTGGGCGGGGAGAAGATCGGGCACTACTCCGCCTATCTCCCCTCCCTCGAGGCCGCCTATGCCGTCGGCAGCCGGGTCGTACACGCCCTCGTGGACGGCTGGCCCCGTTTCGAAACCGAAATCCCCGTCGCGATCCCGGTAAAATGATGCGTCGCCCGCCGCCCCCGCCGTCTTCATCGTGAACTTTCTCCAAAACCTCCCCGCCCGGCCCTGACCCATGCTGCAAAAAATCTACCGCCTCAACGAAAACGGCACCACCGTCGCCCGCGAATTGCAGGCCGGCGCCACCACCTTCGCGGCGATGGCCTACATCCTCGCGGTCAATCCCTCGATTCTCGCCAACGCGGGCATGCCTCTGCCCGCCCTGATCACGGTCACGGCGCTGACCGCCGCGATCAGCACCCTGCTGATGGGTTTCCTGAGCAACTACCCGCTGGCCCTCGCGCCCGGCATGGGCATCAACGCCTACTTTGCCTTCACCGTCTGTCTCGGCCTCGGCGTTTCCTGGCAATCCGCCCTCGGCCTTGTCTTCGTCAACGGCTGCATCTTTCTCGCCCTCTCCGTCACCGGCATCCGCGAGAAGATCATCGCCGCCATCCCGCACCAGCTGAAGCTGGCCATCACCTGCGGCATCGGGCTGTTCATCGCCTTCATCGGGCTGAAGAACGGGGGTATCGTGGTGTCCAGCCCAGCTACTTTCGTGACCCACGGTGATTTCGGCACTCCGGCCGTGCTGCTCTGTTTCGGCGGCATCCTCCTGACCGCCATCCTGGTCGCCCGCAAGATCCCGGGCGCCATCATCCTCTCCATCTTGGCGGTCACCGTCGCGGGCCTCGTGGTGTCGGACGGCAAAGGCGGCCATGTCACGACGATGCCCGGCGCGTTATTCTCACTGCCCGCCTCGCCCGCGCCGACGATGTTCCAGCTCAACTTCGACCTGCTGCTCCATGACTTCGGCAAGGCCCTGCCCATCATCCTCACGCTCCTGCTCGTGGACATGTTCGATAACATCGGGACGCTGATCGGCGTGACGAAGCGGGCCGGCCTGCTCGACGCCTCCGGGAACCTGCCCCGGGCCGGCCGCGCCCTGGTCGCCGACTCCCTTGCTGCCATCATCAGCTCGCTGCTCGGCACCTCGACGGTCGTCAGCTACATCGAGTCCGCCTCGGGCGTCGAGGCGGGCGGCCGCACGGGCCTCACCGGGGCGGCGACCGCCATGCTCTTCCTCCTCGCACTGTTTTTGACGCCGGTGATCCTCGCCATCCCCGCCGCGGCCACCGCGCCCGCGCTCGTGATCGTCGGCGTCTTCATGTTTCAGTCGGTGACCGAGCTGAAACTCGACGACTTCACCGAGGCGGCGCCGATCTTCCTGATCATCGCCGGCATCCCGCTCAGCTTCAGCATCGCCGAGGGCATCGGCCTCGGCCTCATCACTTACGCCGTGCTGCACCTCGTCACGGGCCGGTCGGGCAAGGGCTCGTGGCTCACCTACCTCCTGGCCGGGATCTTCAGCCTGCACCTGCTGCGCGCGGTCTTCGCCCGGCTGTTTTGACCCCCGGCGCTTCTGCCCCAGCCGAGGAGGGAATCTCGATGTCAACTAATAGTATACTTAAGCCCGTAGCCATCCATTGGATACTGTGGTCCCCCTTCCTCGGAGAAGGAATCAACCTACGGCTTAAGTATACTATTAGTTGACATCGACCGCAGGGGAGACTCAGGCCAAACCAGCCGGGCCCCCAGTACTCCTCGCTTCTTGCCCATCACGGCCTGGCCCTATTGAGTCCCCCCATGCGCCCCCTTGCCCTGTTCCTGATTCTTGCCGTTTCAGCGGCCGCCGCGCCGTTCTCCGCCCGCTTCGAGGAGATCAAGCACCGCGCCAAGCCCGTCGAACTCTACACTTTCCTCTACGCACTGCCGAAGGGTGGCGACCTGCACAACCACAGCGGGGCCGAGCGGCCCGAGTGGACCTACGCGATCCTGACCGACCCCGCGCGTAACGGCGGCGACACCTTTTACACCCGCGCGCTTTTCGCCGCCACACCCGACGCCATCGCTCCGGCCCAGCGTTTCCGCACTCTGCGCCAGTTTGGCTATGACCAGCTCACGCCCGAGGCGCGCAAGGAATATATCCGGCTGGATGCCCTGACCCCCGACGAGCGCGCCGCGTGGTGCAACAGCCTGCGCCTGGACGAGCCCGGCGAGGGGCGGAAGGAGTTTTTCGACGTCCTCTGGCCGCGGCGCGGGCAGATCGGCAGCAGCCTGGCCGTCACGACCGAGGCGCTGGTAGAAAACATCAAGGCCTTCGGCGCCGAGCACCTCGCCTACCTCGAGACCCAGTTCGACGTCGACCGCGTGATGGACAACTCCGGCCAGCAGATTCCCACCGAGGAGGCCGTGGCGTTCGTCAAAAGACGCCTCGCCGGGCCCGACATCATGGCCAGTGGGGTGACCGTGCGGTTTCAGGAATCCGTGCTCCGATTCCTGCCGGACACCGAAACCCGGATTGCCCAGAGCTATGCCTTCGTCGACGCCCACCGGGATCTCTGGGTCGGGCTCAACCTGGTAGGCATCGAGGAGAACGACAAGGGCAACCCCGCGCGCTTTCTCGAGACGTTCCGCGCCCTGCGCGTGCGCTACCCGACTCTCGCGCTCTCCATCCATGCCGGCGAGATGGACGGCCCTGACTCGCACATCCGCGACACGCTGCTGCTCGGCGCGTCCCGCATCGGCCACGGCGTGAACCTCATCCAGGACCCGGCGACGCTGCTCCTCCTGCAGCAGACCCGCCGCGTGCTGGTCGAGATCAACCTCATTTCCAACCGCCTGCTCGAATACACGCCCGACCTCGCGAAGCACCCGTTCCCCGAGTATCTGCGCACCGGCGTCCCCGTCTGCCTCAACACCGACGACCGCGGCATGTTCGACAGCAACATGACGGACGAATATTACACCGCCGTCACCACCTTCAACCTGTCGTGGGACGAGGTCGTCTCGCTCGGGCGCAACTCCCTCGTGTATGCCTTCGTCCAGCCGGACGTGAAGGCGAAGCTGCTCGCCGACTACGAGCGCGCCGTCGCCGCCTTCGAAGCGAAGTATCTGCCGGCGGACTCGTTCGCCCAGCTGGCCGCGGTGAAGCCCGTGACCTACGGCTACGCGAAGCGCACGTGGGGTCTGGAATTCAAGTAGGACCGGTCTCCGACCGGACGGAACGGAGGAGGGGCTTTAAGCCCCGACGGGATAAAAAGCGCACCTGCAGTCGGGGCGTAAAGCCCCTCCTCCACCTGCCAACGATGCCTGGGCCAGTCACAGACTGGCCCTACTCCAACCCTACTCGATCTTCGCCCCGGCCTTGACCCACGCAGCGATCACGGCGCGCTCCTCGTCGGTGATCTTGGTCAGGTTGCCCAGTGGCATAATGCGGGTGACGACGACCTGTTGGTAGACGCGCTGGGCGTTCTGGGCGAGGTCGGCGGGCGTGTGCAGCAGCACCCCGGCCGGCGGCGCGGTATAGGCGGTGAAGGTCGGCGACGGCGAATGGCAAGTCACGCAGCGCTCGCCGATGATGGCGCGCACGCGGTTGAAGGTGACCGGCCCCGTCACGGGCGGCAGGGGCGCGAGGTGCGGGGCCGTCCACCAGCCCACGACCGCGAGCAGGACGGCGCCGATCACGGGATACTGCCACGCGTAGACGCCCTTGTGCTTGCGGTTGAAGAAATGCCGGATGCTGACGCCCGCCGCCATGATCAGCGTGAGCACGGCCCAGTTGTACGGGTGTGCGTACGTCGTGGCGTAGTGGTTGCTCACCATGATGAAGATCACCGGGAGCGTGAAATAATTGTTGTGCACGCTGCGCTGCTTGGCGCACAGGCCGTCGCGCGGGTCGGGTTTCCCGCCGGCGCGCATGGCCGCCACCATCCGCTTCTGGCCCGGGATGATGACCATCGCCACGTTGCCCGCCATGATGGTGCCAATGGCCGCGCCGACATGGATGAACGCCGCGCGGCCGCCGAACGCGTGCGCCAGACCCCACGTCAGCGCCGTCACCAGCCCGAACACCACGAGCCCGAGCAGGCCGTCGCGTTTGCCGAGCGGAGATCGGCAGAGGAGATCATAGACGATCCAGGATCCGATCATGCTGGCCGCACCGAGGCCGACGGCCTGCAGCGGGCTGAGCGCGCGGACGTTGCCGTCCACCATCATCACGCCGGCCCGCACCCAGTAGACGAGCACGAGCAGCGCCGTGCCGGACAGCCACGTCGTGTAGGCCTCCCACTTGAACCAGTGCAGCTTCTCCGGCAGCGCGGCGGGGGCTACGAGATACTTCTGCGGGTTGTAGAAACCGCCGCCGTGCACGGCCCAGAGCTCGCCGCCCACCCCCTTCTTCGCGTTGTCGGAGCCGGGGGCCGGCGCCTCGAGGCTGTTGTCGAGCCAGATGAAATAGAATGACGAGCCGATCCAGGCGATGCCGGCGATGACGTGCAGCCAGCGCACGAGCAGGCCGAGAAAATCGAGGAGCGCGGCGGAGTCCATGCCGGGTCAGTAGCGGACCTTGTCCGTCTTCTGCGCCCACGCCCTGAAGGTCGCCTGGGCGGCGGTGCGCAGCAGCGGGCTCATCTTGATCGCGCGCTTCTCCGGCGCCAATGGCACCTGCTGGTAAATGAAGTCGTCGTCGAAGCCAATGGCGGCGGCGTCCGCCCGCGTGTTGCCGTAGTAAATCGTCGGGATGCGCGCCCAATACACCGCGGCCAGGCACATCGGGCACGGCTCGCAACTGGTGTAGAGTTCGCAGTCGGTGAGCTGGAAGGTCTCGAGGTTCGCGCAGGCGTCGCGGATGGCGACGACCTCGGCGTGCGCCGTCGGGTCGTTGGTGGAGGTCACGCGGTTGTGTCCGCGGCCCACGACCGAGCCGGCGCGGACGATGACGCAGCCGAACGGCCCGCCCCGGCCGGACTGCATCCCGTCCTCGGCCAGCTTGATGGCCTCGCGCATGAATTGGTCCTGATCCATTGGGTCGCCATGAAAGCAAAGACCGCGCCAGTGGCGAGCTTGTGATTGGTTGTTGGGCGGGATCGCTGTTCCCGCCTCGAGCGCGATATCACAATCGGACGAAGGCGGGATCAGCGATCCCGCCCTACAGAACCCCACAATCTTGTGCTGACACCCGGCACGCATCCGGCTTAATTCCGCTCCCAGTCCCATGAGCACTTATCCGACCATCGGCGGCCTTGAAATCCGGGGTCCGCTGCATCCCGGCTACACCGAGATTCTGACTCCCGAGGCCTGCGCTTTTCTGGCCGGGTTGGTGGAAAAATTCGGCCCGCGCCGCCTCGAGCTCCTCGCCAAGCGCGTCGAGCGCCAGCACGCCATCGACGGCGGCTCGCTGCCCGACTTCCTCCCCGAGACCGCGGCCATTCGCGGCGGGGACTGGCAGGTCGCGCCCATCCCGCCCGACCTCCTCGACCGGCGCACCGAGATCACCGGCCCGGTGGACCGCAAGATGGCCATCAACGCCCTCAACTCCGGCGCGCAGTGCTGGATGGCGGACTTCGAGGATGCCAACTCGCCGACCTGGGAGAACTGTATGGATGGCCAGATCAACATGCGCGACGCCGCCCGGCTCACGCTCGCCTACACCTCGCCCGAGGGGAAACAGTACGCCCTGAAGGACAAGATCGCCGTCATCATCGCCCGCCCACGCGGCTGGCACATGGAGGAGAAGCACGTGCTTTTCCGCAGCGCGCGCGTCCCCGCCTCGCTCTTCGACTGGGGCCTCTATTTTTTCCACAACGCGAAGGCGCTGCTCGCCCGCGGCTCGGGGCCCTATTTCTACCTCCCCAAGCTGGAGAGCCACCTCGAGGCGCGGCTCTGGAATGACGTCTTCCTCCACGCCCAAGCCGCCCTGGGCATCCCGCGGGGCACGATCCGCGCGACGATGTTGATCGAGACGATCACCGGTTGTTTCGAGGCCGAGGAAATCCTCTACGAGCTGCGCGAACACGCTTCCGGCCTCAACTGCGGTCGCTGGGACTACATGTTCAGCATGGTGAAGAAGCTCCGCAACCGCCCGGGTTACCTGTTTCCCGACCGCACGCTCATCACGATGGACGTGCCGTTCCTCCGGGCCTACGTCACCCACGTCATCAACGTCTGCCATCGCCACGGCGCCTACGCCATGGGCGGCATGGCCGCGCAGATCCCGATCAAGAACGACCCGGAAGCCAACGCGGCCGCGCTCTTCAAGGTCCGCACCGACAAGGAGCGCGAGGCCCGCGTCGGCCACGACGGCACCTGGGTCGCTCACCCCGGCCTGGTGGCCACCGCCCTCGAGGCCTTCGGCAAGCACATGAAGGGCCCGAACCAGCTGCACATCGTCCGCCACCTGCAGGTCACCGCCGCCGACCTGCTCGCCCCGCTGCCCGGCCCGATCACCGAGACCGGCGTCCGCTGGAACCTCCACGTCGGCGTCCGCTACCTCGAGGCCTGGCTGGGCGGTTCCGGCGCCGAGCCGATCCACCACCTCATGGAGGACCTCGCCACCTCGGAGATTTCCCGCTCGCAACTCTGGCAGTGGCTCAAGTTCGGCGCGAAGCTGGAGGACGGCCGCCCCGTCACGGCCGCGCTCTACGATGAACTGCTGCCCGACGAACTCGCAAAGATCCGCGCCGAATACGGCGACGCTCGCTACGACGGCGGCCGTTTCCCCGAGGCCATCGAGCTCTTCATGCGCATGTCGAAGAGCGCCGAGTTCGACGAGTTCCTGTCGCTGCCCGCCTACGAACTCCTGCCATAAGAATTATTAGCCACAAAAAGCACAAAAGGCGCAAAATCGAACCGGGTTATTTTTTGTGCTTTTTGTGGCCAATGCCTTTCTCTGATGCCTTCGTTTGCTGACCTGAACAAAGCTGATCGCGCCGCCTTCACCGCGGCCCTCGGCCACCTGTTCGAGCATTCCCCGTGGGTGGCGGAGGAGACCTGGTCGAAGCGTCCCCTTGCCAGCGCCGAGGCCCTGCACGCCGCGCTCTGCGCCACGATGCGCGCGGCCACCAAGGATCGTCAGCTTGCGCTTATCCGCGCCCACCCGGACCTGGCCGGTCGACTGGCGCAGCAGAAAGCACTCACCGCCGAGTCCACCCGCGAACAGGCCAGCGCCGGGCTCGACCAGCTGACCGACGCCGAGCTGGCGGAGTTCACCCGGCAGAATGTCGCCTACCAGGCGAAGTTCGGCTTCCCCTTCATCATCTGCGCCCGGCTCAACGCCAAGTCCGCCATCCTCACCGCGATGCAGACCCGCGGCGGCAATCCGCCGGACACGGAATTCGCGACCGCCCTCGGCGAGATCGAGAAGATCGCCTGGCTCCGGCTCCAAGACGTTTTGGGCACCACTAAGCCACACTAGTTGGCAACTAATGAAGCTGTTTGCCTCGGTGCCTTGGGTCGGATTAGTGTCCCATTAGTGTACATTAGTGGTTAACCCTCTTCCCCCATGCCCGGCAAACTTAGCACCCACGTCCTTGACCTCACCACCGGCCGGCCCGCCGCCGGCCTGCGCATCGAACTCTGGAACCTCGACGGCAAACCCCACCAGCTCAAGGCCGTCGTCACCAACCTCGACGGCCGCACCGACGAGCCACTGCTGACCGGCCCGACGATGGCCGTGGGCAGCTACGAGCTGCTGTTCTTCGTGAAAGACTACTTCGTCACCCACCACAAGGACAGCCCCTTCCTCGACCGCGTGCCCGTCCGCTTCGCCATCGCCGACGCGAAGGCCACCTACCACGTCCCTTTGCTCGTCACCCCCTGGGCCTACCAAACCTACCGCGGAAGTTGAGCCGCCATGATCGAGCCACATAAATTCTACCTGTTCTTGGTCGCCGCGTTTCTCCTGAGCATTTCCCCCGGACCGGGCATGCTCTATGTCTTGGCCCGGACTTTTCACGGTGGCCGGGCGGAAGGCCTGGCTTCAAGCATGGGCACCACCGTCGGTGGCTTGCTGCATGTCCTGGCGGCGACCCTGGGGCTTTCCGCCATCATCATGCGCTCGGCGTTGGTCTACGGCATCCTGAAATATGTGGGCGCAGCTTATCTCGTCTTTCTCGGTTGCAAGGCCCTGTGGGCCAGCCGCCGACCGCTGGAACTAGGGCCGGCCCCGACTGCGGACCAGAGCCATCCCTTCCGCCAGGGTGTCCTGACCGAGGCGTTGAACCCCAAGACCGCGGTCTTCTTTTTCACCTTTCTCCCGCAGTTTGTGAATCCGGCCGACCACGTCGCTTGGCAGCTGCTTGTCCTCGGCTGCACTTCGGTCACACTGAACTGCCTCTCGGATGTGACCGTGGCCTGCTTTGCGGCGCCTCTCGCACGCAGCCTGGCCGCCAATCCACGGTTGCGCCGGACCCAACAGGGCTTCTGCGGCGTCACCCTGATCAGCCTGGGCGGCTTTGTCGCCGTCTCGGGTGAGAAATAAAAACAAGAATATTGCCGGAATGCCCCCAACCGCCTCAACCGTGTCTGCCCGCCTGCTGGCTGCCCGGCTCGACGAGCTCGGCCGGGTGACGGACGAGCCGGGCCGGTTGACCCGGACCTTCCTGTCCCCCGCAATGGAACGGGCGAATGCGCTCGTCGGCCGTTGGATGCGCGAGGCCGGCCTCACCGTCCGCGAGGACGACACGGGCAACCTGATCGGCCGGCTGGAACCCCAAACCCCAAACCCTAGACCCAAGACGCTATTACTGGGCTCCCACCTCGACACCGTGCGCAACGCCGGCCGCTTCGACGGCGCGCTGGGCGTCGTGCTGCCGATCGTCGCGCTGGCCGAGCTGAAACGCCGCGGCGTGGTCTTGCCCTTTGCGGTCGAGGTGCTCGGGTTTTCCGAGGAGGAGGCCGTGCGCTTCACCGGAGCCTATATCGGCAGCAAGGCCTACACCGGCCGGTTGCGGGCCGCCGACCTGAAACTGGCCGATGCCCGCGGCAACATCCTGCGCGCCGTGATCGAGGCGCACGCGGGCCGGCGCTTCACGCCCCCGAAACCAGCTCACCGCACAAGTAACCTATTAGGTTACTTGGAGGTGCACATCGAGCAGGGCCCGGTGCTCGAGGACCGCAACCTCGCCGTGGGCGTCGTCTCCGCCATCGCCAGCCAGACGCGTGGCCGCCTGACTTTCCGCGGCCAGGCGGGCCACGCCGGCACGACGCCGATGGACTTGCGCCGCGACGCGCTGGCCGGGGCCGCCGAGTTTGTCCTGGCCGCCGAGGCCTATGCCCGGAGGCGCGCACCGCTCGTCGCCACCGTCGGCACGATCAACATCCCCTCCGGCGCAGCCAACGTCATTCCCGGCGAAACGGTGCTGTCGCTCGATGTGCGCCATCCGAGCGATGCCGTCTGCCGCCGGGCTCTCACCCAGCTGATCGCATCGGCGCAAAAGATCGCGCGCCGCCGGAACCTCGCGGTGGCCTGGCAGCCCACCATGCAACACCACGCTACGCCCTGCTCGCCCGCCCTCACCGCGCAACTCGCCCGCAGTGTGAAGGCTGTGCAGGGAAAATCCCTCTCGCTCGTCAGCGGCGCAGGCCACGACGGGGTCGTGATGTCCGCGTTGACGCCCATCGCCATGCTCTTCGTCCGCTGCCGCGACGGCCTCAGCCACCATCCCGACGAATACGCTTCGCCCAAGGATCTGGCCGTGGCCTTGGAAGTGACCGTGGACTTTCTCCAGAGGTTAGCCACGGATTGCACAGACTAAGACAGTTTAACCACTAATGAACACTAATGGGTCACTAATCCGGGCAAGACCGCATTGGATCATGGATAGCTCGGCCTCTGCCGTCATTAGTGAGGTATTAGTGTGGATTAGTGGTGACCAAACTCCGGAATTTATGGCCACAAAAAGCACAAAGAACGCAAAAACCATCCGCCCCTTCTTGTGTTTCTTGTGTTTTTCGTGGCCAAGAAATTTTGTGCGTTCTGTGCCTTTTGTGGCCAACCCAGTTTTGGTTCGATCCGTGCCCATCCCTGTAATCCGTGGCTAAAACGAAACATTACCTGGCTCAGGCCGAGCCCGAACACCTCGACCTCGTTGTGCGGGGCGGACGGATCGTCACGCCCGACGGCGT
>Ga0302322_100002691_pt1 | contig 15043 bp, 11 predicted proteins | sample Fen_T0_2_FD_203757 | JGI IMG/M metagenome (GOLD analysis project Ga0302322, IMG submission 203757) | Peat permafrost microbial communities from Stordalen Mire near Abisko, Sweden - Fen_T0_2 | ecosystem: Environmental > Terrestrial > Soil > Wetlands > Permafrost | place: Sweden: Abisko... | reverse complement strand
CCAGCCTGCTTGGCATCGCAACATTTCTCCGCGCGCGCCGTTATGATCGCTGCTACATCCTGCGTCGTTCCTTCTCCAGCGCGATCCTCCCCCTCCTCGCCGGCATCCCGTACCGGGTGGGCTTTTCCACCGAGGGCCGCAGCTGGCTGCTCCAACGCAGCACCCCCTATCCCGACAAACATGAGGTCGAGTGCTTCCTCGATGTGCTTCGGGCTGACGGGATCCCGATCACGGACACGCGCAACGAAAACTGGACCGATCCGGTCACCGACGCCCGCGTTGAGGCCGGGCTTCCGGCCGGGCGGCGGACCCGCGTTTTCCTCTGCGCCAAGTCGGTCTTCGACCTGAAAGACTGGGCGCCCGAGCGTTTTGCCGCGATCATTACCTGGTTGGTGCGGGAACGGAACGGGGAGATCCATTTTTGCGACTCCCCCGGCAACGCCGGCTATTACGCGGCGATCCTCGCCGGGGTGCCGGCCGACCTGCGGACGCACTGCCACGACTGGAGCGCGAAACTGGGCATCCGCGAAGCTGGGTCCCTCATGCGCCGGATGAATCTCTGTCTCGGCATTGACACGGGCTTCATCCATATCGCGGCCTCCTTTCAGGTTCCGGTGGTCGGACTCTATGGCCCGCTTGAGCCGTGGCGCTGGCACCCGTGGGACACCCGGCACACCGTCCTGCGTCCGGCTGATGTCACCGGCCCCCGCCCGCTCCTGCGTTTGCCTGTGAGCGAGGTGCAAGCCGCACTGGAACCATACCTGGCTGGATAACATGCCCTTCGTGGAAAACCCTTCTGCCACCATGCGTGACCTGACCCCGCTCGTAATGCGATTCGGTGCCATGGGTGACATGATCCTGCTCGTACCGATGCTGAAATTGCTGCAGCAGCGCTACACGCAGGCGTGCGATGTCGTCGGCTCCGGGCCGTGGACCGCGCCGTTGATGGCCCGCACGCCCGCCTGCGGCGCCGTGCACCTGCTGACCAGCCGGCGGGCGCCCTATTGGTTCAACCGCAGCCAGTGGCAGTTGGTCTCCGCCCTGCGAAAGCGTCGGCCCGGGCCGGTCTACGTCTTTGAGTCCGACGACAAGTCGCATGAACTTCTGCGCCGCGCCGGCATCGGCCCCGAATGGATCTGCTCGCTGCGGGATCTGCCCCGACGGCCGGATGAGCACATCGCCGCCCATGCCATGCGTCTCGCCCGCCAGACCCCGCGGGCGCTGGCCGGCGGACGCATACCAGAAGTCGCCGGTGAGCCCGACACCCGGCTGAAAGTGACCGAGGACGACCGCCGGGACCTCGAGGCCTGGCTCAGGCGGCGCGGCCTGGCCGGTGCACCGCTGGTCTTGATCCAATCGGGCAATAAAAAGACGATGAAGGGCGGCCCGCGGCAACGCGGCAGCAACGTGAAATACTGGCCGGAAGCCAACTGGGCCGCCGTCATCACTGGCATCCACTGCATTTTGCCGGCCTCCCGCATGATCCTCTGTGGGGCGCCGTCGGAGCGGGCCCTGGCTGAGGACATTGCCAAACTTGTGCCGGAAGCTTCGGCCAACCTGGCCATCGCAACGGACGACCTGCCCATTCCCCGGCTGCTAGCGCTGCAGGAACGGGCCCATAGCATGGTCACCGTCGACACGGGTCCGGCCCACGCCGCGGCGGCCATGGGCTGCCCGGAGGTGGTGCTGTTCACCCGCAACCCGCTCTGCGAAGCCAGCCTCTATGCGCCTTTGCCAACTTCCGCGCCGGTCAAGATCCTGTTGCCCCCGGATCCCGCACCCGACGCCAGCCTGGCGTCGATCACACCCGAAGCCGTCGTTCGCGCGTGGCATGAGTTGGTGACGGCCCGCTGACGCGAACGACCGCAGCGGGCGCCCACGTTTTGGCGTTGCTGCGACCCAGCCGGTTCACAGCTTCGGGTCAGTTGTCATGCCCCTGCTCGAAGTCACCCACCTGCGCATCAGCTTCCACACCCGCAGCGGTGTCTACCGGGCGGTGAATGACGTGAGCTTCGTCCTGGAAAAGGGCGAGATCCTCGGCATCGTCGGCGAGTCAGGCTCGGGCAAGTCCGTCACCTGCTCATCGCTGCTCGGGCTCATTCCCCAGCCGCCGGGCTGCATCGAGGGCGGCACGGCCCTCCTTGACGGGGTTGACCTGCTCAATTGCCCCCCTACGCAGCTTCGTTCGATCCGGGGCCGGCGGATCGCGATGATCTTTCAGGACCCGATGACCTCGCTGAATCCCTACCTGAGGATATCCGAGCAACTCATTGAGCCGCTGCTCATCCACGAGAAGATTTCCCGGACCGAGGCCCTGGCCCGCGCCCTCACCATGCTTGAGTCTGTCGGCATCACGGATGCGGCCCGACGCCTCCACGCTTATCCGCACGAGTTTTCCGGAGGCATGCGCCAGCGGGTGATGATCGCCATGGCTCTCATCACCAAGCCGGACATCCTCATTGCGGACGAGCCCACGACCGCCCTCGACGTGACCGTGCAGGCCCAGATCCTGGAGTTGCTCAAGAAACTCCAGCGTGAGACCGGCATGGCGATCATCTTTGTCACCCACGACCTCGCCGTCGTCGCCGGGTTTTGTGATCGCGTTCAAGTGATGTATGCCGGGCGCATCGTAGAGTCGGCCGACACCCGCACGCTGTTCAAAAACCCGCAACATCCTTATACTCGGGCGCTCCAGCGATGCATCCCGGCTCTCCAGCCCAAAGGTCAAGCCCTCTACGCCATTCCCGGAATGCCGCCCGATCTTTCCAAGCCCATCAATGAGGCCGAACTGCTCGCGCGCTTTGCCCTGCCCAACGAAACGGCCGATCTCATGGCGAGCAAGCCGAGACCCGCTCTCGGCGCACCCATGATCCAGGTGAAGGAATTGACGACCTCTTTTCCGATCGAATCGGGATTCCTTTTCAAAACACGCAACGGCGCGGTAAATGCAGTGGATGACGTAAGCTTCGACGTGCGCCAGGGCGAGGTGCTCGGACTCGTCGGCGAATCGGGCAGCGGCAAATCCACCCTCGCCCGCACCATCATGCACCTGGTGCCGTCCTCCTCGGGGACCGTGATCCTCGGCGGCAAGAACCTCACCCAGGCGTCGACTGACGAGTTACAGGCCGCCCGCCGTGACCTGCAGATGGTTTTCCAGGATCCGTTCGCGTCGCTCAACCCGCGCCTGACGGTCTTCGCCACGCTCGCCGAGCCGTTGTTGGTTCACGTCATCGTGCCCCCTGACCAGGTCGCGGCCCGCGTGACCCGGTTGATGTCCCAGGTGGGCCTCGCCCCCCGCGACGCCGGCAAGTATCCGCACGAATTTTCCGGCGGTCAGCGCCAGCGGATTGCCATCGCCCGCGCCCTCGCCCTCGAGCCCAAGGTCATCATCGCCGATGAACCAGTCTCGGCCCTCGACGTGTCCATCCAAGCGCAGATCCTCAACCTGCTTGCCGGGCTCGTCCGCGAAATGAACCTCACGATGATCTTCATCGCCCATGACCTGTCCGTGGTGAAACACATCTCCGACCGCATCGCTGTCATGTATCAGGGGAAGATCGTCGAAATCGGCCCTGCGCTCGACATCATGGAGCGCCCACAGCACCCGTACACGAAGTCACTCATCAGCGCGATTCCGCAGATCGAGATCTGAATTGCCTAACGAATAGGGCGCGGCCGGCGCAAAGGATTCGGCTTGGACCGTGTCAGCCATTGTGGCTTTGGCGCGAGGAATCACTGCAATTGGGCAATCTTTACGGTCATGTCCGGGCCCACCAAGCACCCAACCCGTTGACGACCAATGTTTATTCACAGCAACTGATTCTTTTGAATAAGCCTCCGGTGAGCTACGTCCCATGGACAGTACCGCAATTTCAACCTTTGAGGACAATTCCATGAATACCAAGATCACCGCCCTGACTCTCGCCGCTGCCACCGCCTTCGCCTTCACCCCCAAGCCTGCCGTCGCGCACGACAATGGCCTGGCCGTCGTGGGCGGACTCGTTGGCGGCCTCATCATTGCCTCGGCCCTCAGCGACCACCACGATGCCGACTTCCATCGCACTGTCGTTGTGAACGACCGCTGCGACGACGGCTACTGGAAGACAGTCGAGGTACGCACCTGGGTGCCGGGTTATTGGCTCGTCGAGCGGGGCCATCACGGCCGCAGCTACCGCAGCTTCGTCGAGGGCCATTATGAGTGCCGCACCGACCGGGTCTGGGTTGCGTACAACCGTTACGACCGCCGTGATGACCGGCGTGATGATCGCGGCTACGGTTACAGCGAAAGCCACCGCGACCTCGACTATCGCCGTTAAGTCGAAAGCAGACATCAACCAACAAACTAGCCATGAATCCGCTGCTCAGGAATTTTCTTTGATGCCTGATCAGCGATATTGAGAGGCCAACCTAACTCCCATGAACTGCCGCGACACCGAATCCCTGATTCTGGCCGAACGGGATGGCACTCTGACCAAAGCTGAGCACGCCAGCCTCTCGGTCCATGTCGCCAGCTGCCCGGCCTGTGCCGAATTCCGCACCAACCTTTCCGCGGCAATTTCGGACTACAAAGCCGTGGCGGCCAGGATTAAAGTTCCCGACGTTGATGAAGCCTGGCGCAACCTGCTTGTCCGGCTCCACGAGGAGAAAGACAATTCCCCGCGGAAACGCCCTGCAGCCCCCGTGCTTTGGTTCGCGGTCCCGCTGGCCGTGGCTGCGGCGGTTGCCCTCGCATTTTTCGTGAACCGTCCGGCCGGGCCGGCCCCCACGCCCTCGGCCGAGTTGGCCTTCACCCCACCACCCTACGATCCCTCGACCATCGCCGGTGCCGACTACGTGGAAGCCGGCGACCCCAACGCCTCGACCTTGGTCTACGTGGACAAGGACAGCGGGTGGCTCGTCGTCTGGGCGACGGACGTGGACACCAAAACCAGCGGTTGACCGGCGCAGTCTTGACAGAAGGCATGGCGCAACCATTTTGGGTGCATTATGCCTGCAATCACTCTCAAAGCCCTTTCCGTTCCTCTGCACCGCCAGCTCAAAGCCCGGGCGGCCCGGCACAAGCGCAGCCTGAACCAGGAAGTAATCGCCGTGCTGGAGGAGGCCGTCGCCCCGTCCAAGCGCATTGATGTCGAGGCTATGATCGCAGAGACCCGGCGCTTCCGCGCCAGCCTGAATTTCACCACCACCCCCGAGGAGATCGACCGCTTCAAGCGCGAGGGCCGGGAGTGATTGTCGCCGACACCAACATCCTCGCCTACCGCTGGCTGCCCGGCCCGCAGGGTGAAAGAATTGAGCAGTTGCTCAAGATCGACGCTGAATGGGCCGCCCCTCTTCTCTGGCGTTCAGAATATCGCAACCTGCTGGCTGGTTTGATCCGCTCCGGCAGGATGACTTTGTCTGAGGCCGAAGCGGCCCTCCACATGGCCAAGAGCTGCCTGCTTGCCGGCGAGCACACCGTGTCGGATCACGCAGTGATGAAGCTCGTCACACAATCGCGCTGCACGGCCTACGACTGCGAGTTTGCCGCCCTCGCTGAGGCCCTCGGCTCCGTGCTCGTGACTGAGGACAAGGCCCTGCTGGCCGCCTTCCCCAAGCTTTGTCGCTCGCTCGACCAGATGCTGGAGTAGCCGATGTTTGGCTACTCACGACCACGGACGCGACCTGATGACAGCGGGGGTTTGTGCTACTGAAGGTGTAAGCTGCCGCGAAAAATAAAGCCCATCCCCCAATCCCTCGTGTCCTGGGTAATCCTAAAATCCAACTTTCAATCAGTAACTCGTAATTCCGTAAAGGAGCTCATGTCGCCCCCACATCCAACATATCCAACGCCCCCTGACCCAGACCCGTCTACACGCGCCATCGCTCGCTCGACAAAAAATCGCCGCCTCGCCATGGCTGTTGCAGCAGTGACGCTGCCGATGCTCCTGATCGCCAGCCCCTTCACCGCCAATAGCGCCCCTCGCCGATCGGCTGCGCCACCTGAGCCGCAAACCACCCCTGACTTGATCCTCCTTCATGGCAAGATTCTCACTGTAGACCCCCATGACTCCATCGCCCAAGCCATCGCCATCGGGAACGGCAAAATCCTAGCCGTAGGCACCGACGCCGAAATCCAGTCCCTCGCCGCGTCGAGCACTCACATCATCGATCTTCACGGCCGGACCGCCACTCCCGGCCTCATTGACACCCACGGCCACTTCGCAGACGGCAGCGTCACTCAACTCTACGACGTGAGCCTCAGCGACGCCGCTACCATCGACGAAATTCTCCGCCGGGTTCGCGCGCGCGCCGCCAAACTGAAACCTGGCCAATGGCTTATCGGTAGCGGCTGGGACGAAGGAAAACTAGCCGACCACCGCTACGTCAATGCCTCCGATCTGGACAAAGCCGCTCCGAACAATCCCGTCTGGCTCCTCCACACCACCGGCCACTACGGTGCCGCCAACTCCAGCGCCCTGAAACTCGCGCACATTTCCGCGGACACAAATAACCCCGCCGCCGGTACCATCGACCGCGACCCCCGAGGCGCCCCCACCGGCGTCCTCAAAGAATCCGCGATGGATCTCCTCACAAAACTGATCCCTCCCACTTCCCCCGAACAGGAACACAACGCCATCCTCCAGATCATTGCCGCGCTCCACGCCGAAGGCATGACCTCCGTCAAAGACGCCAGCATCTCCCCGCACACCTGGGACGCCTACAAGAAAATCCTCGATGAAGGCAAACTTACCGTCCGCGTCTTCACTCTCTGGTACGCTGGCACCACGCTAAATTCCGCGCAGGAAACGTTAACGCGCCTGCAAGCGCTTCCCCGCCCGCCACAATCCTTCGGCAACGGAAGGCTCTTTGCTGGCGGCGCAAAACTTTACATGGACGGCAGCGGCGGCGGCCGCACTGCCTGGATGTATGCGGACTGGCACAAAAACTCCACCGACATCGACACTGGCAACCAGGGCTATCCCGCGGTCGATCCCGACATCTACAAACAGCAAGTCCGGCTCTTCCACCAAGCTGGCGTAACCGTCGGCACCCACGCAGTCGGCGATCGCGCCATCGACATGGTCGTCGACACCTACGCCGCCGTACTCAAAGAAAAACCGACCCACGGCCTGCGCCACTCCGTCATCCACTCCAATCTCCCCACACCGCACGCACTAGACACCATAGCCGCGCTGGAAATGCAGTATGACGCTGGCTATCCGGAAGTCTCCGCCCCGTTTCTCTGGTGGATTGGCGACACCTACGCCGGCACCTTTGGCCCCGAGCGCTCACAGCACCTCGTACCGCTCAAAACTTTTCTAACGAAAAACATCATCTGGTCCGGCGGATCTGACTTTTTCGTCACTCCCTTTCCCGCACGCTACGGCATCTGGTCTTCCGTAGTTCGCGAAACCCAAAAAGGCGTTTACGGCCGGCAACCATTCGGCATCGCCGAATCCGTTGACGTTCACGCCGCTCTCCGTTCCTACACCATATGGGCCGCGCACAATCTCTTCCTCGACGACCAAGTCGGCTCCATCGAACCTGGCAAGCAAGCCGACCTCGCAATCTGGGATCGCGACCTTTACTCCGTCCCCGCCGCCGACCTAAAGAATCTAAAATGCGAAGCCACTTTTTTCGCCGGTGAACTCGTATATAGCTCCAGCGATTCGCCGATCAAAGCGCACTGAACAATAGGCACAGAACCGCGCTAATATTTTAACAGCCCAATCATGGGGCAAAGGACTCAACGCGAAATGCATGGTGGACGCGTAAACCCTATCCCTCCACCTCCCCGTGTCCTGGGTAATTTTTAAATCCAGCTTTCTAGCCGCTAGGTAGACTTACCGATCAACTCAAAGAATTGCAGACGACCAAGGCTCATGTCGCAGAACCAGAGAAGAAAGTGACCAATGCGCACAAGCAGGCTCTCGCCGCCCTGCCCGCCCCGTATGGTTTCGCGAATATGACCTCCATCATCCGGGCACTACGGGAGACTGCCAGCCGAAAGCGGGTCCGCATCTCGGACACCCGGCGATCAGAGGTGAAGCAGCTCGTCGCCGTCGGCCAGAGCGGGGCGGAAAACTCAGCTCTTACGGCAGCCAGGGGAACTGCCCGGCTTGGGGTTTGCGTTTTTCGCGCTGGGCCGAGCTGAACTCCTTCGCCTCTTCCGTCATGTAGTAGAGCATGGTGGCGTTGCCGGACAGTTCCTGGATGCCGCTCTGGCCGTCGAGTTCGGCGTTGAAGGCGGACTTGAGACAACGGATCGCGAGCGGGCTGCGCTGCAGGATCTCGTTTGCCCAGGCAATGCCCTCGGCTTCGAGCTGCGCGACCGGCACGACCTTGTTCACCAAACCCATCTCCAGTGCTTCCGCTGCATTGTAGTGCCGGCAGAGAAACCAAATCTCGCGGGCCTTCTTCTGGCCGACCAACCGTGCCAGATAACTGGAACCGAAGCCGCCATCGAAGCTGCCCATCTTGGGGCCAACCTGGCCGAATACGCCGTTTTCCGCTGCGATGGTCAGATCACAAATCACATGCAGCACATGGCCGCCGCCGATGGCGAAGCCGGCCACCAAGGCGATGACGACCTTGGGCATGGAGCGGATGAGCTTTTGCACATCCAAAATATTGAGTCGGGGCACGCCGTCGCCGTCAATGTAGCCGCCGTGGCCCCGAACCGACTGATCGCCACCGGCACAGAAGGCATATTTGCCATCCTTGGCCGGCCCCGCGCCGGTCAGGAGCACAACGCCGATCGTCTGGTCCTCTCGGGCATCAAGCAGTGCGGCATGCATCTCCGTTACGGTCAGCGGGCGAAAGGCATTGCGCTTGTCCGGTCGGTTGATGGTAATCCGAGCGATGCCGCCGGACTTGTGGTAAAGGATGTCTTTGTATTTCCCGGCGGATTTCCAAGCGGTAGCCATGCCGATAAACTGTTGGAAACGCCTTGAGCCGCAACCGTTTTCAAGAAAGCCCGTTTTTTACATAATGGGGTCAAGCTACTTTAGGCCCTTTTCCTAAATCTGCTTGGAGTGCAGGGCTGGAACCCGACAATGAACCTTCCTTCATGAGCACCCCTGCTACACCCATCGGCACAGCCGCCAAGGCCGGCCTGACTCTGGGCGCGCTCGGGGTGGTCTTCGGCGACATTGGCACCAGCCCGATCTATGCCTTGCGCGAGTGCCTTAACTACCTCCCACCCGTTGAGCGGGCCACTGGTGTACTCGGGGCTCTGTCGCTTGTGTTCTGGGCCATGACCCTCGTGGTCGTGGGCAAATACCTGATCTTCGTCACCCGGGCGGACAATCGTGGCGAAGGGGGTATTTTCGCCTTGTTGGCGCTCAGCCACCCTGATCGGGCGAAGAGCCGGCTTGGCCTCCTGACCATCATCATCCTTTTTGGCGCAGCCCTGCTCTATGGTGATGGTGTTATCACTCCGGCCATCTCGGTTATGGGCGCGGTCGAGGGTCTGAACACCTTCAACCCCAACTTTGCCAAATTCGTGCCCTTCATCTCGGCGCTGATCCTCGCCGGTCTGTTTGCCTTCCAATTCAAGGGCACCAAGGCGATCGGCGGCATCTTCGGTCCAGCCATGCTGGTGTGGTTTTTGGTCCTCGGCGGCCTCGGCGCGTGGCACATTCAGGCCGCGCCGGAGGTTTTTGCCGCCGTCAATCCCCTGCTCGGGCTGCAACTGCTCTACAGTCATCCCAGCCAAGCCGGTGCGCTGCTCGGTGCCGTGGTGCTGGCGATCACCGGGGCCGAGGCCCTCTACGCCGACATGGGGCATTTTGGCCGCAAACACATTGCCCGGGCCTGGTATTTCTGTGCCTGGCCGGCCTTGATCCTGAATTATTTTGGACAGGGCGCCCGGGTGCTGGCCCATCCCGGGGACGGCCAACACACCTTCTTTGCCCTCGTCCCCGAGGGCCTGCCGCGGCTGCTGCTTACCTTTCTTTCAATCATTGCCGCCATCATCGCCAGCCAGGCCATGATCACGGGTACATTTTCCCTCACCCGGCAGGCCATCCAGCTGGGGTACTTTCCGCGCCTGAAGATCACCTACACCAATCCCGACCAGTCGGGTCAGATCTACCTGCCCCTCGTCAACCTCGCCCTGGCCCTGGGCTCGATCTACGTCGTTCTCTTTTTTGGCTCCAGTGACCGGCTGGCTTCCGCCTATGGCATCGCCGTGACCGGCACCATGGTCGTCACCACTTTCGCCTTCTATGCGGTGCTCAAGAACAATTGGCACTGGTCCGGCCTCACGGCCGGGATCCTGTGCGGCCTGTTTCTGCTCGTGGACGTGCCCCTCTTCCTCTCCAACCTGCACAAGTTCACCGATGGCGGCTGGTTTCCCGTCGTCATCGCGGTCGGCCTGATCGCCATCATGCACACCTGGAAGCTGGGCAAGGACGAGATTTTCCGCCGGATCTACGCGAACGAGATCACCGAGGACGAGCTCTGCAATGTCGCCAGTTCCGAACGGATCGTGCGGGTCCGCGGCACGGCCGTGTTCATGGCCGGAGTGGCCCGGGGCACGCCCCTCGTGCTGCTCCACCATGTGAAGGCCAACAAGGTCCTGCACGAGACCGTCGTGTTGCTGAGCGTCGTCACCGAGGAGGTGCCTGCCGTGCCCGAGGGTGAGCGGCTCGAGGTGCGCGAGATCGGCCACGGCCTCGGCGTGTGGCGTTTGATCAGCCGTTACGGCTACATGGAGTCGCCCGACGTCTCCGCACTCATGGAACGCGTGCGCGAGGCCGGGGTGCCGGTGAAACTCAACGAGGCGACCTACTATTTCAACCGCGAGATGATCATCTTCGGCGGCGACACCCGGATGTGGCACTGGCAGAAACGGCTCTACGCCCTGCTCACCCGCAACGCCCGGCCGGTGCGGGACTATTACCGCCTGCCGCCGATGCAGATCATCGAGGTCGGCCTGCCCATCCAGCTCTAGGCGGCTGGAACGAGGGCGGGCTTGCGCCCGGGGCCGGCCGGTGCATCACTGCGGCCATGTCCGCCGACATTCGCACCCATCGCTTCGTCAGCCACTTCCCGGCGGCGCAGGGCGCCAAGCTGGCCGCCCAGGTTCGCCTGATGCGGTTCCCCCACAAGGCCGTCATCTTCGAGGAAGGCAGCCAGTCTGATTGTGTTTACCTGGTCTTCACCGGCCGCGTGGCCCTGACCAAGAAATCCCCCGGCGGGGCCGCCCAGACCATCGCCTACAAGGGGCCCGACGACTATTTCGGCGAACTGGGCGTGCTGGACGGTTCCGTGCGCAGCACCACGGCCGTGGCGGACGGCCCGGTCCTGCTCGGCCGGCTGCTCCAGAAGCCATTTCTCCAGCTGGTCTCGGAATCCTCCTGGCACACCGTGCTCCGCCTGTTCAGCCAGGTCAGCGAGAATCTCCGCGCCACCAACGAGCGCTACGTGAGCGAGGTCGTGCGCAAGGAGAAGATCACCCTCGTGGGCGAAATGGCCAACTCGATGATCCATGATTTCCGGGCGCCCTTCTCCACGATCAAGCTCGCCACCGAACTCATCGCCAAGCGCAACCGCACCCCGCAAAACCAGGAATTGTGCGCCATGATCCTGCGGCAGGTCGACCGGCTCGGCGGCATGGTCGAGGAGGTGCTCGACTTCGCCCGCGGCGAGACGCGGCTCAAGATCAAGCTGGCGCCGCTCCAGGACTCCATGGAACTGCTGCAGGAAAACAACCTTGAGGTCCTCGCCCGGGCCGGAATCAGCCTGCGCGTCAAGCCGGTCCGCCTGACCCTGCCCCTCGATGCCGACCGCTTCCAGCGGGTGATCCAGAATCTCGTCAGCAATTCCCACGAGGCGCTGGCCCGTCACAAGGGCGGACGCATCGTCGTTTCCGCCCGGCGCGAGGGCCGGCAATGCGTCCTCACCGTCGCCGACAACGGCCCGGGCATTCCGAAGGAAATCCGCCGGACCGTCTTCGAGCCCTTCGTCAGCCAGGGCAAGGTCAACGGCACCGGCCTGGGCCTCGCCATCGCCAAGGCCGTCGTCGAAGCCCACGGCGGCTCGATCGATTTCACGACCTCGCGCCAGGGCACGACCTTCACGATCCAACTGCCGTTGGCTTGATGGCGGGCGGGCCCGCGTCCCGGCGGGCCGGTTCACCAGGTGCGTGCCGCCGTCCCCGTCAACCGCCCGCCAATTTCGCGAACAATCGCTTCCGGAAAGACGCGTCATGCTTCCGGTCGGTGCGCACCTCGAGCACCCGCACCCCGTTCTTCGGCAGCTTCGCCACCAGGCGGGCGAGTTGCCTGGCGCTCTTCACCACCACATGGGCCACGCCGTAGGTCGCGCAGAGTTTTGGGAAATCGATGTTCTGCGGCGTGGCAAAGAACTCTTCGAACGGCGGGTTGAACTGCGCCACCGGCAGGTGCTCAAAGATGCCACCGCCGTTGTTGTTGATGAGCACGATCGTCAGGCCGCCTTTCAGTTTCGGCACCGACAGAAACCCGTTGGTGTCGTGCAACAGGGCCAGATCGCCGGTCAACAGCACCGTCGGACGGTTCCCGTGGGCGACCCCCAGCGCGGTCGACAGCGTGCCGTCGATGCCGTTGGCCCCGCGGTTGAAGGAAAGCACATGACCGCGGTCGTTCGCCGGCCAGAAATACTCCGCATCGCGCACCGGCATCGAGCTGGCCACAAACAGTGACGTCCGCGCGGGCAGATGCCGCGCGAGCACCGCCACCACCGCCGGCTCGACCACGCGCCCTCGCCCGTCGAGTTCCAACGCGAGCAGGCGGGCCAGGCGTTTTTCTTCGTCCCGCCAGCGTCGGGCGTAACCACCCAAAGGAGTTTTGCCCCGGTAGACCTCACACCAAGCCTCAAACCCGCCGCGAATCTGCCGTGTCCGCAGGCGCAGACCGTCCATGTTGTCCACCCGGTCGGTGAGCAGCACCGTCTCCGGATCGGACCGCTGCAACCACTCGCGGAGCACCTTGCTGGTCGGCCAGCCGCCGATGCAAATGACGCGCCTGGGTCGCAGCTCATCGGCTAGTTTCCGTGAGCGCAGGATCGCATCGTAATGGGCGACGACCGGGCTTGTGCGTCCGGCCAGCATCCGGACAGGCGAAAGCGCATCCGCCAGCACCGGCCAGCCCAGGGCCCGGGCCACCCGGGCGACCCCTGCGACAAACTTGGGCGGAGAAATCGGCTCGCTTGGTCCGACAATGATCACGCCCTCTTCTCCCGCCGCGGGTTGAAACCAGGTTGGCGCCTGGGACGGCTTTGTCCGCGGACGATCCGGCCTGCGATTCAACCCCGCAAACATCCCCGCGAGGGCCGTCGCCGTGACTCCCGGCGGCAAAGCCTGCGCCAACGGGGGCAGCGGATCGCGAAACGGGCAATTCAGGTGCACCGGTCCGGTCATCGGGCGGGCCGTCGCGGCGCAGGCCCGTTCAATGGCTTTCCGGAGCCGGCCCAAGGCCACCCGGCTGGCCCGGGGAACCGGCAGGTCCTGGAATAAATTCACAAACCGGCCGTATATTTCCTGCTGGTCGATGCTCTGGCCCGAGTGGCAGCCGCGCAGTTCCGGCGGACGGTCGGCGGTCAGCACCAGCAGGGGCACGCCGCTTTCGTGCGCCTCCACGACCGCGGGCAGGAAATTCGCGGCGGCGGTGCCGCTGGTGCACACCAGCGCCACCGGACCATGGGTCTGCTTCGCGAGGCCGAGGGCATAAAAGCCGGCGGAACGCTCGTCAAGCACGGCCAGCGCCTCGATGCGCGGGTGGCGGGCGAAGGCAAAGGTCAGGGGTGCGGAGCGCGAGCCGGGCGAAATCACCGCCCGGCGCACGCCGAGACGCACCAGGGTCTCCACGAGGACGCTGCACCACAGCGAGTTCACGTTCCGGAAATCCAGTTCGGCCTTCATGCGTCGGTGAGGGCCTCGATCAGGGCCTTGAACTTAAGTTCCGTCTCGGCAAATTCCTGCTCCGGCACCGAGCCGGCCACGATGCCCGCGCCGGCATACGCCGTCGCGGTGCGGCCGTCGATGAGCGCCGAGCGGATGCCCACGAAAAACTCCCCGCCCCCGCGATGATCCACCCACCCCTGCGGTCCCGCATACAGGCCGCGCGGGAAGGATTCCAACTCCGCCATCGCCGCCAGGGCCGGCCCTTGCGGCGTGCCGCCGACCGCCGGCGTCGGGTGCAGACGCGCGACGAGGTCAAGGATGTGCATCCCCGCGGGTAGATTGGCGCTGATCGGCGTGTGCAAATGATGCACGTTGGCCAGCCCGAGCAGACGTGGCTGGGCCGCATGCTCCAGCGTCAGCTTCAGGTCGGCGAGCCGGCCGACGATGGAATCAAACACCAGGCGGTGCTCCCGCAGGTCCTTTTCACTGTGCAATAGCGCCTGGGCCAGGGCCGCATCCTCGCTGGCCGATTCGCCACGGGCGGCCGAGCCCGCCAGTGCCGTCGTGTGCATGCGCCCGCCAGCCACGCGCACCAGCCGCTCCGGCGAGGCCCCGATGAAACTCCGGCCCCGGCCCCCCGAGATGGAAAACGAATAGCAATCGGGATAGCGCTGCCGCAGGTGATTCAGGATCCCCATCGGGTGAAACTCCTCGTCGGTGGTGTATTTCAACGCCCGGGCCAGCACGACCTTCTCGTAGTCCCCCCGCCCGATGGCGGCGAGCGCGCGCGCCACGGCGTGCTGGTACGAGCCGGCCCCGCCGATCTCCTCCGCCCGCCGGGGCGCGGACGGCCGATCCTTGCGGCGCGCCCGGCTGTAGTCGAACGCGCCGAACTTGGCGTGCGCCTTCCACACCTTGCCCGTCAGCAGGTCGACCGGCGCGTCCGGCGTAACGAGCAGGTTGGCCACGGCCACCGTGCTGTCGCCCATGCGCCCGACCTGCCAGCGGGGCACGAAGACCTTGAGCGCGGGAAACGGCGCGCCGGCGACGGACTCGTCGCCAAAACCGGCGGCAAAGAAGAAATGGGGCCCGGCCAGCGGCTCAGCCAGGGGTCCGACGGCGATGGTGTCGGCCAGGGTTTGCGCGATGAACGCCCGCGCCGCGGCGAAGCGGCCG
>Ga0302322_100002690_pt1 | contig 15045 bp, 20 predicted proteins | sample Fen_T0_2_FD_203757 | JGI IMG/M metagenome (GOLD analysis project Ga0302322, IMG submission 203757) | Peat permafrost microbial communities from Stordalen Mire near Abisko, Sweden - Fen_T0_2 | ecosystem: Environmental > Terrestrial > Soil > Wetlands > Permafrost | place: Sweden: Abisko... | reverse complement strand
CCGCCTGCAGCCACCAGCGCGCCGACCTTGCCTGCTTGGATCCAGCCGTCTACCGCGAATCGCACCCGTGCGTCGAAGCTGAACAGGTCAGCCGGCGGCGTCCAGGTCTTGACGGCCTCGGTCCACGCGCGGAGCTTGGTCGGACGCCCACTCTCGGCCATCGCGCCGGCCAGCATCTGCTGCGCCTCGGCGAAGGCCTGCGGCACGTCCTTGACGTTGCGGGCCAACGCCTTGATCTGATCGCCGATCGCCGCAAGCGCCCGGAGCTTCGCCGTCTCGGCCACACGCTCCGCGTAGTGCCGAACGCTGGTCGAGCTGGTCGCCCCTTCCAGCAGGCCCTTCAAGTACTTCAGGCCACCTGCCGCAGTTGCCTGGCCTTGCCCCTTCAGGCAATCGAGAACGCTCATCACCTCGATGGGCGCGCCTGTCGCCGCGAGGTATGCCATTGCGCTGAAGATCAGCTGGTGCTCGTCGAGATGGAAGTCCGCCGGCTGCAGGGCGCCGTCCAGCGCGGCCCAGGCGGTACCGTCGAGTAGCAGGCCGCCAAGTACCGACTGCTCGGCCTCTATGGCCTTCGGCACATCGGTTTCGCGCTCGTAGGCCGCGAAGTCGATCGTGTCGGGCACCGGCTCCGCGCGCTTGGGCAGCGTTGCGAGCGCAGACATCAGGCCGGCGCCCCCATGACGTCGAGGATGCGTTCAACCTCGCTCAGGTCGCTGAACTCGCGGGTCAGGCTGAACCGGCTCATGAGGTAGGTCGGCCGGCCGCGGTCGTCGTGGCTGGGCGTCACGACAGCGCCGATCAGCGCGGCGCGGGCGATGGCCGTGGCCTGGCGCTTCGCAAGGGCGGCGTGCAGCTGGTCGGCGGCAGAGGTGGCGGCGCCGGTCACTTCCGCACCTCCAGGGCTTTCGTCAGGACGCGGGCGAAGCTGCGCAGGGTGGGTCCGTAGAGCGGGGCCATGATCTGCGCCAGCTCGTCGGGCTTGGCCTGCTCGGCGTGCAGGCGCCGCAGGAAATCCTCCGCCTGGCGCTCGCCGTCGATCACGCGCGAGGCGTGATGACCGAGTGCAGGCGGCGAGCCGGCCGAGGCCTTTGAGGTGCGGCGAGGGTTGGAGCCGTGGCGGGCCTGTGTGGTGCCGCTGCTCACGCCGGCACCCCGCGCTTTTTCAGAGACTCGATCTTGCCGCGGCGCAGGTGGGCGGGTTCACTGGATGTCGTCTCCTGGCGGGGCATGCTGGTGACGGCCTGCTCCAGCTCGGCACGCGGCCAGCGCAGCAGGCGCGGGCCCAGCACGACCGGACGGGGCATCCAGGCCTCGGCGCGCAGCTCGTGAAATTTGCGCTTGCTCACGCCCAGGCAGGCGGCCGATTGGTCATCGTCCAGCAGCACCGGGACGATGAAGGCGGACAGGGCGGGGACGGGGCGAGGCGTCGCGCTGGAGGCCGCGCCGGTGCTGGGTGTTTGATTCCTGCCAGCTCGGTCGAACTGCGCAACGCGCGGCTGGCCGGCGGTGGGAGCGCTTGGCGCTGGCTTGGCACAGGTCATTGCGCTGCCGCCACCTGGCGCTGCTGCTCGATCCAGGCGTGCACGGCTTCTGCGTCGAAGGCGATCACGCGCTCGGAGAACTTGCGGGGCGCGGGGAAGCGCCCGGCGGCGATTTCCTCGCGCAGCTTGGTGCGGCGGAAGGGCACCACCGCCAGAACTACGGGCTCTCGGACCCAGCCTTTTGCCGGGAGAGTCAGGGGCTTGGACAATTGCGACTCCGTTCGTTTGTTGCCGTCCGGGGCTGGACGGTGGACAAATGATCGGGGCCGCGAAGTGGTCGGGCAGACAAGACGCGGGCATTTGCGCCCGCGTCCCTATGAAATCAGGGCCGCCTTGAGGCGCTTTTCCTAGGTGTGCTTGTCGGCGATGTCGTCAGCGAGTCGTTGATTGCCTCATGGTCCATCTTCAGGTACTCGCCGTCGATGTCGAAGCGCCCTGTGGCCTACCTTCGCAGCGCGATGGCCGTGCCTTTGGCTATGAACTCGGCGCGCTCCTCCGCGGTCGCGTCGACGGCAAGCGCGTCAAAGGCGCGGCCAAGCTCATGCGCGGCGTGGTCAAGCTCGGCCGCCTGATGCCGCTCGATCGCGCCGCCATCCGAGGGGCCGGCCTCGGGATGGCCTGCCTGCGCGAGCCCGGTCGCCGCGTTGTGAGCGACCTCCTCCAGTTGGAACCACAGCGCCCGAAGGTCGACGCCTCCGATGAGTGCCGCCATGGCCTCCGGTGTCAGGCGATCGGGCGCGAGCAAGTCGGCCAGTTCCTGGGCGCGCTTGGCGATCGGCGCCAGCTCGGCGCGCAAGTGAGCGGGCAACGGCTTGAGGCGCGCTCGATTCCAGCCGTGGCGAAGTCTCGCCAGCAGCGCCTGCAGGTCAGCGATTTCAGCTCGGATGTCCTGGGGCCTGCGGCCCAGCAGGTCGCACAGCTCTTGGCGCTGCTGTGCCGTCAAAAGAACCGGCGCCATGTGCGGGTCGCGCGTCGTCTTGGGCTTAGGCGTGTAGGTCATCGTGCGCCCCTTCGCGCTCGCCCTTGTGATGGGTGCCGCGCCAGGTCGGCAAGGGAACCGACTTTTCGGGGATCAGCCTAGGCGCGGCGGAACGATTGTCAGGCAGGCCGTCGGCGGCGCACGGCAGCCTCAAGCATGCTGCGCATCCTCGCGGCCCAGGCGCGCAGACAGCGCCTTGAGCACCGCCAGCGCCTGCAGGTTGAAGTGGTGCGCTGCGCCGGCCAGCTGCTTGGTTTGACGGCCGGACAAATCGGTGCCGTACAGCGCTTCGCCGGTGATGTGCGCGGCTTGCTCGAGCTGGCCCCGCGCCCAGTCGATCAGGTCCAGCGTGCTGGCGGCCGGGTTGACCACCACCGGCGGCGTGGGGCTGTCGGCCTCGACGCAGTCGAGGTCCCAGCCGTTGACGGCGACCGGCGCCTCTGCCAACTGGCGATCGGCGGGGTTGGTGGGGGCGGTGGCGGTGGCTTCAGCCATGGCGCACCCCCTTCGTACCGGCCGGCATCGCATCCAGAAGGTCGCGAGCCCGGGCCGAAAGGAACCACGCTTCTGCAGTGCCGCCGCGGATGGCGCTCCGCTTGCTGGCCATCATGGCGCCGTGGTCGGCCATCCACCCGGCTTGGGTGATGGCGGCCAGCACCATGAACGTCGGCTCATCCTCGGCCACTGCATGCAGTGCCGTGCGCGCCGAGCCCAGCAGGAAGGCGATGTCGTCCAGGATCGCGCCGATCACCGGCAGCATCGCGGCCGCGGCGGCAGTGCTGTTTGTGGGGGCTGACGCCCCGGGGCAGGGGGTAGGCGCGCTGTCGGCGCCGGGTACAGTCTTGGTAGCCATGGTGTGCGTTCTCCAAAGGGTTGCACGTTGTGGTCAGGCCGGCCAGGGTGGTGAGACACCCGGGTCGGCCGTCTTACCCCAGATAACCGCTGAGGCGCCGGTGCCACCTACCGGGTGGCGCGGTGTTCGCTCAGGTCTGCACCTGGTAGAGCCGCTGCTCGGGTGGCAGCAGCCGGCCGCGGTGGTGGGTCTTGCGCTTCTCCGCCTCATCGGCCAGCCGCATGAGCGCATGCGCCAGCGCCCGGACCTGCTGAGGGCGCAACTCGGCGCCGCCGCCGGGCAGCCCTTCGATCACTGCCAGCGGGCCGCCATCGAAGGCTGTGGTGAGGGTCGCGGTCAGGTGTCGCATGCTGGTGCTCCTGTTTCTCGCGTCGCTGTGAGGCGGTGCCGGCGGCGGTTTGGATCAGGCCTGTTCCGCGAAGCGCTCGGGCGCCAGGGGCTTGATGCGCTTGATCTCGGCCTTGCTGGCCTTCTCGGTCTGCCACAGGTCGTAGGTGGCCTGCATGCGCAGCCACACGTCAGCCCGGCCGCCGTGCTCGACGCCGAGCCAGCGCTCCAGGCGCAGCGCCATTTCGGGCGAGATCGCCGCGCGGCCGTTGAGCACCCGCGACAGCGCCGGGCGCGTCACGCCCAGTTCAGCGGCGGCGTCGGTCACGCTCAGGCCCAGGGCCGGCAGCACGTCCTCGCGCAGCGTCTCGCCCGGGTGGGGCGGGTTGTGCATTCGGGTCATCGTCTTTCCTCAGTGGTAGTCGCGGTAGTCCACCAGCAGCGCCTGGCCTTCCTCGAAGCGGAAGGTGAGGCGCCAGTTGCCGTTCACCCCCACCGACCAGTGGCCGGTCAGGTCGCCGGTCAGCGGGTGCAGCCGCCAGCCCGGCACGTTCATGTCCTGGGCGGCTTCGGCCTGATCCAACTGGGCCAGCTGGCGCTTCAGCTTGGCCGCATGCGCCGGCTGGATGCCCGCTTTGCTGCCGGTCTTGAAAAACGCTTCCAGCCCCTTGTGGTTGAACGTCTGGATCATGATTTGTAGCGTATAGCGTTGCGTTACGGATGTCAACAATCAGGCGGCTTTGATCAACACCACGTTGGATGCCGGCGGCTTGCCTTTGTGTTCGTCAATCATTCTGCAAAGTTCGTCTGTATCCAGGCGCCCGCACTCGCGCAGCCGCAACGCAACGCGCTGCACTTCAGGCCAGCGCCGCGAAACAAGCTGGCCGGCTTCTCGGACTGACTGCCGCCACACAACGCCAGGATCGTCTGCGTAACCGTTCAGCACCAGCCACCGAGTCACTGGTTCGGCCTGATGGCAATCGTCAGCCGCACTCGTCAAGAACACCTCTACGGCCGCGCGCTTGCTGTACCGGGCCTCGGCGATTCCGCCGGCATACAACACGCGAAGCCGTGCCCATGCCGACAGGTGGCCCGTGAACCCGCATGTCCATATCCCGACAGGTCCGAAGCTCGTCCCCTCGCCGCTGGGCAGAATTTCGATCCCCCTCACCGGCGCCCCAACATCGGCTCGCGCGACTGCGTGCGCCGCCTCATGAACAGCTGCCGCCATGCTCAACCTGCTGCGCTTCTTCATGGTCACGCGGCCCTCAGTGGCACGACGTTGGTGGCCAGTGGCTTGCTCAGGTACTCGGCCCAGGCCTCCAGCAGCGCCCGGCGCTCGCTCATGAACTCGGCACGGTTGTAGGCGGCGCGCACCCGGTTGGATTCCTCGTGCGCGAGGCATGCCTCGATCACGTCCGGCCTGGCCGCGCCGGTCTCGTTGGCCCAGGTGCTGAAGGTGGCCCGGCACAGGCCGTGGACGGTCGTGCTGTCGCGCATGCCCATGCGGCCCAGCAGCGTCAGCATGGCCATGTTGGACAGCGGCTTGCCTGTCAACATCGGCGAGGGGAACACCAGCGAGGCGTCCAGCTTCAGGGCGGCCAGGGAGCGCAGGATCTCGACGGCGCGGGGCGGCAGTGCCACGGTGTGCGCCTCCTTCGCCTTCATCCGGGCCGCCGGCACCGTCCACAGCGCCGCGTCCAGGTCGATCTCGCCCCAGGTGGCGCCCAGCACCTCGCCGGTGCGGGCCGCGGTGAGCACGGCGAACTCCAGGCAGCGGGCGGCGATGCCCTCGGCCTCGCGCAGACGCGCCAGGAAGGCCGGAGCCTCGCGGTACGGCAGGGCGGCGAACTCACCGCGCTGGCGGGTGTCCTGAGCTTCGCGCATCTTGCGGCGGATCGCGGCTGCGGGGTTGGTGGTGCACAGGCCGTGGAAGATCGCGTCCTCGAACACGGCGTCCAGGCGCTGGCGGAGGCGCTGCAGCGTCTCGGTCACCTTCTCGCTGCTGATGTTGCGCGCCCGCTCGTGCGGGCGCACCGCGCCCAGCGCGGCCAGCAACTCCGGCGCGGTCACCTCGGCGATGGGTTTGTGCCAGACGGCGGCCGGAACGTGGTTCTCCAGGCTGCTGATCCACTGCGCGGCGTGCTTGCCGCTGCGGCTGGGCTCGATCACGCGCTCGTGATAGTCCCGGGCTGCCCTGGCCAGCGTGGCGCGCTCGCGGGCCTTCTCGACCTTCTGCGCCTGCTCGGCCTCGCGGGCCGCACCGCGCTGGCGGTCGCGCTCGTCGATGGGGTCACCGCCACGCTGCACCAGGTCGCGGGCATCGTGGGCCAGCTTGCGGGCGGTGGTCAGGCTGTCGCCGGCCTGCGCTGAGTTGTTGCGGTGGGCCACCCCCAGGCCCATCTCGCGCCGCCGGCTGGTGGTCGCGGTGTACCGCAGCACCCAGCTTGCCGAGTCGCCACGCACGCGCAGCAGCAGCCCGCCGCCGTCGCTGTGGTCGCCATCCTTGGCCGCCAGAATCTCGCGCACCGTGAGTAGGTGCAGCCGGGCCGCCGGTCGCTTCGTTGCCATCGTTTCCCTTTCCTGTCCGCCACCTTGTCCGCCAGCAAGTCGCGGAGTTGTGGTGCACGTTGTTGCATCGGTGTTGCACCGTGCACAGTGTCGGAGGGGAGAAAACTGTCGTCAAATCAACGACTTAAGAAAAAGCCCCTGCACGTTGTTTGCACTGTTGTGCACGTTGCAGGGGCAGTATCCTGGCGGAGAGGGAGGGATTCGAACCCTCGGTGCGGGGATACCGCACGCCTGATTTCGAGTCAGGTACATTCGACCACTCTGCCACCTCTCCTGGTAAGCATGCCACCCGTGGTCGTTGGGTGAAGCCAGCGATTCTAGCGCAGGTTTTGCGCTTGCGGCGCAGTGGCGCGGTGCACGTTCAGGCCCGCAGCGTTTCCAGCCCGCCCAGGTAGGGCCGCAGGGCCTGCGGCACGCGGATGCTGCCGTCGGCCTGCTGGTGGTTCTCCAGCACCGCCACCAGCGCCCGGCCCACGGCCAGGCCCGAGCCGTTGAGCGTGTGCACGTACTCGGGCTTGCCCTGGGCATTGCGAAAGCGCGCCTGCATGCGCCGGGCCTGGAAGGCGCCCATGCTGCTGCACGAGCTGATCTCGCGGTAGGTGCCCTGGGCCGGCAGCCACACCTCCAGGTCGAAGGTCTTGACCGCGCCAAAGCCCATGTCGCCGCTGCACAGCAGCACCACGCGGTACGGCAGCTCCAGCGCCTGCAGGATGGCCTCGGCATGGCCCACCATCTGGTCCAGCGCGGCAAAGCTCTGGTCGGGCGCGGTGATCTGCACCATTTCCACCTTGTCAAACTGGTGCTGGCGGATCATGCCGCGGGTGTCGCGGCCGGCCGAGCCGGCTTCGGAGCGGAAGCACGGCGTGTGGCCGGTCAGCTTGATCGGCAGTTGCTCGGGCGGCAGGATGCGGTCGGCCACGCTGTTGGTCAGCGTCACCTCCGAGGTGGGGATCAGGTACCACTTGTGGCCCGAAGCCTCGCCATCGCCCGAGGTGACGTGGAACAGGTCCTGCTCAAACTTGGGCAGCTGGCCGGTGCCGCGCATCGCCGTGGCGTTGACCAGGTAGGGCGTGTAGCACTCGGTGTAGCCGTGCTGCTGGGTGTGGGTGTCCACCATGAACTGCGCCAGCGCGCGGTGCAGCCGGGCGATGGGCCCGCGCATGAAGCTGAAGCGCGCGCCGGCCAGCTGGGCGCCGGTCTCGAAGTCCAGGCCCAGCGGCGTGCCCAGGTCAACATGGTCCTTGACCGGGAAGTCATACGCGGCCGGCGTCCCCCAGCGGCGCACTTCGGCGTTGGCGGTCTCGTCGGCGCCCACCGGCACGCTGTCGTCGGGCAGGTTGGGCACGCCCATCAACAGGGCAGACAGCTCGGTCTGGATGGCCTCCAGCCGGCTGGCGCCGGCGGCCATTTCGTCGGCGATGCCGGCCACCTCGGCCATCAGCTCGGCCACGTCCTCGCCCTTGCCCTTGCGCTGGCCGATCTGCTTGCTCAGCGCATTGCGGCGGGCCTGCAGCTCTTCGGTGCGGGTCTGGCAGGTCTTGCGGTCGGCTTCCAGGGCGGTGAAGCGGGCCACGTCCAGAAAGGGCTGCGGGGTCTTGCGGGTCTCAAGCCGGGCGACGACGCCGGGCAGGTCGCGGCGCAGCTGGTTGATGTCGAGCATGGGGACTCCTGGGAGAGATTCGGTCTGGGTTTTGCCTGGGTATCAGGCGTGCAAACGGCACCGCAGGGGTGCCGTTCATCAAAGCGGGGGCGGATGAGCGGCCGAGCGTCAACTTCGGGACGGACTGGGCTGCGCACCACTGCCGGCGGCGGCCGCGGCCATCGACTTGTCGCCCAGGCCCAGCGGCAGCGGGAAGTGCACGGTCTCCTCCACACCGGCCATGCGGCGCACGCTCAGCGCGCCCAGGGCCTTCAGGCGGGCGATCACCTGCTGCACCAGGATGTCCGGCGCGGAGGCGCCGGCGGTCAGGCCCACGCGCGGGCGGCCGTCAAACCAGGCCGGCTGCAGGTCGTCGGCGGCGTCCACCATGTGCGCCGGTGTGCCCAGGCGCTCGGCCAGCTCGCGCAGGCGGTTGCTGTTGCTGCTGGTGGGGCTGCCCACGACGATGACGATGTCCACCTGCGGCGCCATCACCTTGATGGCGTCCTGGCGGTTTTGCGTGGCGTAGCAGATGTCCTGCTGCTTGGGCTCGCGCACATGCGGGAACAGGCGCTTGACCTCGGCCAGGATCTGCGCCGCGTCGTCCACGCTCAGCGTGGTCTGCGTCACCACCGCCAGCTGTTGGCCGCGCGGCTTCACCCCGGCCACGTCGGCCACGTCCTCCACCAGGTAAATGCCGTCGGTGAGCTGGCCCATCGTGCCTTCCACCTCGGGGTGGCCCTTGTGGCCGATCATGATGAACTCAAAGCCCTCGCGGGCCAGCTTGGCCACCTCCACATGCACCTTGGTCACCAGCGGGCAGGTGGCGTCAAAGACCTGGAAGCCGCGCTGCTGGGCCTCGTCGCGCACCTGGCGGCTGACGCCGTGGGCGCTGAACACCAGCGTGGCGCCGGGCGGCACCTCGGCCAGGTCCTCGATGAAGACCGCGCCCTTGGCCTTCAGGTCGTTGACCACATAGGTGTTGTGCACGATCTCGTGGCGCACGTAGATCGGCGCGCCAAAGCGGGTGATGGCGCGCTCGACGATCTCGATGGCGCGGTCGACGCCGGCGCAAAAGCCGCGCGGCTCGGCCAGCAGCACGTCCTGCACCAGCGTGGCAGCGTGGTCCATCACAGCACCCCGATCACATGCACCTCAAACGTCACGGGCTGGCCGGCCAGCGGGTGGTTGAAGTCGAACAGCAGGGCGCCCTCGCCCACCTCGCGCACCACGCCAGCGTAGGTGCCGCTGCCGTCGGGCGTGGGGAACTCCACCACATCGCCCACGTGGTACTGCGCGTCGCGGTCGCCCAGCTGGTGCAGCAGCGCCAGCTTCACGCGCTGCAGCATCTGCGGGTTGCGCTCGCCAAAGGCCTCGCCGGCGGCCAGCGTGAAGGTTTCGCGCACGCCCTCGGGCAGGCCCAGCAGGCGTTGCTCCATGGCCGGGGCCAGCTGGCCGGCGCCCAGCGACAGCGTGGCAGGCTGGCCGCCGAACGTGTCGATCACGCTGGCGCCGTCGGGGCCCGCAAGCCGGTAGTGCAGGGTCAGGAACGACCCCTCCTGAATGGTGTTCACGCCGATGGGGGATTGGGTGGGGGAAGCGCTGCCCGGGGGCCAGCGACTAGACTGCCCACGATTCTACGGGGCGCTCCCCGGCCCGCATGGCGCCAACCGCGCCGCCGCTGTCGCCCTGCCCGCGCCCTGCCCTGTTCCGGCCCACCACCATGTCGATCAAGGACCTGCCCACCGACGCCCGCCCGCGCGAGAAGCTGCTGCGCCACGGTGCCGCCAGCCTGGCCGATGCCGAGCTGCTGGCGCTGCTGCTGCGCACCGGCGTCCCGGGCCGCGGCGTGCTGCAGCTGGCCGAAGGCGTGCTGCAGCACTGCGGCGGCTTTGCCGGCCTGTTGCACGCCCAGGCGCCGGCGCTGGCCGGCATCAAGGGCCTGGGCCCGGCCAAGCGCGCCGAGCTGGCCGCCGTGGTGGAGATGGCCCGCCGCGCGCTGGCCCAGCGCATCACGCAAGCGCCGGTGTTCGACGCCCCGCAGGCCGTCAAAGACTACGTGCAGCTGCAGCTGGCCCAGCGCGGCCATGAGGTGTTTTGGGTGCTGTTCCTGGACAGCCAGCACCGGCTGATCAGCGCCGACGAGATGTTCCGCGGCACGCTGAGCCAAACCTCGGTCTACCCGCGCGAGGTGGTCAAGCGCGCGCTGGCGCACAACGCCGGCGCGGTGATCCTGGCGCACAACCACCCCTCGGGCGTGGCCGAGCCCTCGCGCGCCGACGAGTTTCTGACCCAGGCGCTGAAGACCGCGCTGGCGCTGGTGGACGTGCGCGTGCTCGACCACCTGGTGGTGGGCCAGGGCCAGGTGGTGTCGCTGGCCGAGCGGGGGCTGCTGTGAGGATCAAGAGCCTGGCCGAGCTGGGTGCGCTGCGCGAGGCCGTCAGCCGCTCGGCCCGCGAAGCCGCCGAGCGCGCCGCCCGCGAGCAGGCCGAGCGCCAGCGCCGCCAGCGCCAGCGCGAGGCCGAGCACGACTTGTTTGCCCGCACCGTGGGCCGCGTGCACCCGCTGCCCGAGCGCCAGCTGGCCGAGCTGGACCTGCCGCGCCCGGCACCCTACCCGCGCCAGCGCGAGGCCGATGAGCGCGCCGCGCTGGCCGAATCGATGAGCGACGAGGTCAACATCGAGTCGCTGCTGCTCACCGACGACGGCCTGAGCTTCCGCCGCCCGGGCATCGGCCAGGACGTCGTCACCCGGCTGCGGCGCGGCCACTGGGCGCTGCAAGGCCAGATCGACCTGCACGGCTACAACCGCGACGAAGCCCGGCTGATGCTGGCCGACTGGGTGCGCGAGTGCCACCGCCGCGGCATGCGCTGCCTGCGCGTGGTGCACGGCAAGGGCCATGGCTCACCGGGCAAGCAGCCAGTGCTCAAGGCCAAGGTGCAGCGCTGGCTGGCGCAGCGCGACGAGGTCATCGCCTTCGCCCAGGCCAGCGGCCCGCAGGGCGGCGCCGGCGCGCTGGTGGTGCTGCTGGCCGGCGCCGGGCGCTGAGCCCGCGGCGCCGGCCAAAGCGTGGCCGGGCAGGGCTGTGCCGGGCATCAGCCAGCCAGCCAGCCAGCCAGCCAGCCAACCAACCAGCCCGCAAGCCAGCGCCGTGGTGGGCCGGTTCAGCCCCGGTTCAGCTTGATCGGCTCCACTGTTGCGCTGCCCACCCGCCGTTCCTCCGGTTGCCCCCGCTGCCCATGCACCTGCTGCTGCTGGAAGACGACCCCGATCTGGGCCAGGCCGTGGCCGAGCACCTGCGCGCCCAGGGCCACGCGGTGCAGTGGTGCCGGCTGCTGGCCGAGGCCGCCACACCGCCACCGCCCGACCTGGCGCTGCTGGACCTGCACCTGCCCGACGGCGACGGGCTGGGCCTGCTGCGCCAGTGGCGCGCCAGCGGCCGGCACTGGCCGGTGATCGTGCTCACCGCGATGGACCAGGTGTCCGACCGCATCCGCGGCCTGCAGGCCGGCGCCGACGACTACCTGGTCAAGCCCTTCGATCTGGATGAGTTGGCCGCCCGGGTGGCGGCCGTGGCCCGGCGCATGGTGGCGCCGCATCGGCTGGCCATCGGCGCGCTGGATCTGGACCTGGAGCGCGGCACGGTGCAGCGCGACGGCCAGGCCCAGGACCTGACCTCGATGGAGTGGACCGTGCTGGCCTGCCTGGCGCGCCGACCGGGCCGCATCTACAGCCGCGGCGAGATCGAGGAACGGCTGCACGAGCGCGGCCTGGCCGACGCCAGCAGCAACTCGCTGGAGGTGATCGTCAGCCGCCTGCGCAAGAAGCTGGGGGCCGGCTGCATCAGCACCCACCGTGGCCTGGGCTACCGGCTGGATGGCTGAGGACGCTGCCACCGTGGCCACCTGGAGCGTGCAGCGCCGGCTGCGCCGCCAGCTGCTGGCCTTGCTGAGCGGGTGCTGGCTGCTGGCCTCGGCCGCCGCCGGCTGGGTGCTGTGGCACGAAACCAACCGGGCGCTGGACAGCGCCATGGCCGAGACCGCCGAGCACCTGCTGATGCTGCCGGTCAGCGCCTACCCGACCCACGACGCCGTGCACCGGCAGATGCCGCGCAACATCCCCACCGACGATCTGGTCTACCAACTGATCGATGCCCAGGGCCTGGTGCAGCTGCGCTCGCAGCAGGCGCCGCTGACCGCGCTGGCCCCCGGTGCGCCCGACGGCCTGCGCCGCCAGGGCGGCTGGCGGGTGCTGACCCAGCACAGCGCCGACGGCCAGCGCCTGGTGCAGGTGGCCGAGCCCAGCGGCCACCGCCGCACCGTGCTGTGGACCAGCGGCGGCTGGCTGCTGGCCGTGCTGCTGGCGCTGCTGCCGGTGGCCGCGCTGGGCATGGGCTGGATGCTGCGCCAGGCCTTCCGCTCGCTGGAGCCGGCGCGGCGCGAGCTGGCCAGCCGCGCGCTGCACGACCTGAGCCCGGTACACAGCGACGACGCCCCGGCCGAACTGCAGCCCTGGCTGCAGACCGTCAACGCGCTGCTGGCGCGGGTGCAGGCCCTGGTGCACAGCGAGCGCAGCTTTGCCGCCAACACCGCGCACGAGCTGCGCACGCCACTGGCCGCCGCCATGGCCCAGGCCCAGCGCCTGGTGGCCACCAGCGCCGACGCGCAACACCGCGCCGCCGCCCAGGCCCTGCTGCGCCAGCTGGAACGGCTGACCCGGCTGGCCACCCGGCTGCTGCAGCTGGCGCGCATCGAATCCGGCGTCGCGCTGCAGCGCGCGCCGGTCGATCTGGTGGCCCTGACGCTGCTGGTGGCCGACGACTTTGGCGAAGCCCAGCGCAGCGGTCGGCTGCAGATCCAGGTGCACCAGCAGCCGCTGCCGGTGCAGGGCGACATCGACGCGCTGGGCATCGCGCTGCGCAACCTGATCGACAACGCGCTCAAGCATGGCGGAGACGAAGCGACGGTGACCGTGCACATCGCCGGCGACAGCCTGCGGGTGGCCGACGATGGCCCGGGCGTGCCGCCCGACCAGCTGGGCGGCCTGGTGCGCCAGTTCAGCCGCGCCAGCAGCGGCGTGACGGCCGGCAGCGGCCTGGGCCTGGCGATGGTGGACACCATCGCCCGCCAGTCCGGCGCCCGGCTGCTGCTGCAGTCACCGGACGCCGACGCTGCGCCCGGCCGGCCCGGCTTCAGCGCCACGCTGGACTTCAGCGCCACGCGCTGAGCGCGCCGGGTGCGGCCCGGGCCACGCCCTTGAATCGGGGTTGGGCTTGATCCGGCGCACACCGGGCCGGCGGTGGTTCAGCTTCGGTTCAGGCCCGGGCGGACCATCCACACCAGCCGCCCACCTCGGGCCGGCATACCCACCCGGAGGAGACCCATGCACCGCCCCATCCCGAGCCTGCGCACCACGCTGGCCACCGCCGCCTGGCTGCTGGCCACGGCGGCCCAGGCCAGCACCTTTGGCGGTCTGGCCAATTTTGATGCCGTCAACGACACCGGCCAGACCGCGCACGGTTTCGAGATTGAGCTCGAAGGCCTCCAGCGCAGCGACATCCTCGACGTGTTTGGCCTGAACCGCAATTTCGGCACGCCGTCGCCCGGCGACGTCGAGCGCTACGGCCTGCCGGTGATCGGCGACCTGCTCAACGCCAGCGGCCAGGTCATCGGCGCCAAGGTCACCTACCGCGCCAGCTACGCCAACGGCAGCTGGAGCGCCGGCACGGCCTCGGGCGTGTTCAACACCCCGGGCGAAAGCTGCTGGACCTTCGGCAACGTGGGCTACCCCGCCGTGCCCTGCGACCACTTCGGCGTCAGCACCGCGGCCACGCCCACCCGCACCCGCTACAACTGGCTGCTGGAGACCGCCAACCCCGGTGAGCTGTCGGCCGCGGGCGTGGCCATCCCGGCCGTGGTGTTCACGCCACCAGCGGCGCCGGCCGCACCGGTGGTGGCGGTGATCAACGCCCAGAAGCTCGACCCGGTGGTGCCGCAGAACAACGCCTACTGGGTGAAGATCGTGCAGACCACGCTGCCCGACAACGTCGACCTCAACGACCTGCTGGGCGGCCACCACCGCTTCGAGAACCCCGGCGTGGCCGCACTGGGCGACAAGCCCGAGGTCGAGATCGAGTGGCAGGTGCTGCAGCCCGGCTTTGTCGACGAGGTGAGCAAGGCCGTGGCGCTGAACGGCGATGCCTCGCTGGTCATCCGCTACGAGTTCTACCGCTACCTCGGCCGCTTCGACGACGAGGGCCTGGTCGATCCGCTGAGCAGCCAGACACCGCACGGCGATGTGCTGAACGAATTTGTCGGCCACTACGTGGGCGAGCAGATCGCTGGCTTCAACGCCGTGCAGGCCGTGCCCGAGCCGCAGACCTGGGCGCTGATGCTGGCCGGTGTGCTGCTGGTGGGCCGGCAGCTGCGGCGCCACCGGCTGGCCTGAGCCCCCGGCGACGGGGCCGGCAGCAGCAAGCACCGCTGCAGCGCGCCCAGCCTCAGCCGCCCTGGTTGCGCATCCAGTCGGCGGTGCCGAAGAAGCTCTCGGCCAGCTTTTGCGCCAGCGCCGGCTCCACGGCCTGCTCGTCCATCGCCTGGATCATGCAGGCCAGCCACTGGTCGCGCTCGGCAATGCCGATGGCATAGGGCAGGTGGCGGGCGCGCAGCCGGGGGTGGCCAAAGCGCTCGATGTACAGGTTGGGCCCGCCCAGCCAGCCGCACAAGAACCAGTACAGCTTGTCGCGCGAGCCGTCCAGGCTGGTCGGGTGCAGCGCGCGGATGCCGGCGGCCGCCGGCGCCAGGTCCATCAGGTCATAGAAGCGGTCGACCAGGGCGCGCACGCCGCTGTCGCCGCCCAAGCGTTCGAAGGGTGTGGGGCCGGGGGGCGGGGCGTCGGGGTCGGGGGTGTTGGTGGTGTCGGTGCGCTCAGTCATGCGGCCGCAGTTTGCCAGCCGCCACGCCCAGGGCGATGGCCGCGGCACTGCCCGGCTGGTGCTCCAGCAGCAGTTGGCGGCGTTGCACGCTGTCGCGCACCGCGGGGTCCAGCGGCACCTCGCCCAACAACGACAGCGTCAACGGCGCGGCCAGGCCCGGGCTGACAAAGCGGTCCACCACCTGCTGCAGCTGCGCGC
>Ga0302322_100002689_pt1 | contig 15051 bp, 12 predicted proteins | sample Fen_T0_2_FD_203757 | JGI IMG/M metagenome (GOLD analysis project Ga0302322, IMG submission 203757) | Peat permafrost microbial communities from Stordalen Mire near Abisko, Sweden - Fen_T0_2 | ecosystem: Environmental > Terrestrial > Soil > Wetlands > Permafrost | place: Sweden: Abisko... | reverse complement strand
GCCGCCCTTGCGGACGTACATCTCCATCGGCTCGGCCGGGCAGCGGTAGCCGGTGCGACCGTTGGGCCGCACGTACGGCGTCCGCAGGTAGCCGAGGTCGCACAGGCGCGGGCGCTCCGCGTAGACCTCGTCGTCGGAGAGCGTGTCGGGCAGGGTGGCGACCTTGAAGGGGAAGCCGGTCGGGGAGGCCGCGGCGTCGGTCCGGATGTCCAGCGAGCCGCCGCGCAGGTCGTGCAGCAGGCTCTCGCGCAGCGGCTCGGCCAGCCCGGACTCGCGGCACAGCGCGAACAGCGTGCCCACCTGGACGCCGGCCGCGCCGGCGTCCAGCGCGGCCCGCACCCGTTCCGGCTCGCCGTAACCGCCCGCCAGCCAGAACGGCAGCCCGATGCGCGCGAGCGCCACGAGGTCGGCCTCGTCGCGCGGGCCGTAGACGGGCTGGCCGCCCTCGTCGAGCACGAGGCGGCCGCGCGGCGGCGCATTGTGCCCGCCGGCCCGGGGCCCCTCGACGACGAAGCCGTCGGGCCGGGTCGTGTCCTCCCGGTTGAGGTACATGGCCAGGACGTGCGAGGAGACGATCGCCAGGAAGGCCGGGCGGCGCAGCGGCGGCAGCCGGTCGCCGCCGAGGGTGGCCGGGTCGAGCGTGGCCGGGAGCGGATCGCTGCCGGCGACGTCGACGTGGACGGTGCCGGGGCGCTGCTCGGCGAGCTCGTCGAGCAGGTGCGGGATCTCCCGCGGGATGCCCGCCCCCATCAGGACGTAGTCGACGCCGGCGAGCATCGCGCCGTAGGCCGCCGCGGGCGTCGCGGACTGGATCTTCTCCAGGAAGTTGATGCCGACCAGGCCGCTGTGGCCCTCCTTGGCCAGCCACACCTCGACGAAGTTGCCGACGACGGCCAGCCCCTGGGACGCCGGGGTCGCGTCGATCGCGGGCTTCGGGGAGAGCCGGTAGGGCGCGCCGTCGCGGCCGTCGGGCAGGTAGTACCGCGTCATGACCTGCTCGGCGACGTCCTGCAGCGGGAAGTCGCGCAGGGCCCGCCGGACGTGGCCGCCCGGGTCGCCGTCCTGCAGCCGCCGGGCCACCACGGCGTCCAGCGCCGTGCCCGACACCACCCCCAGCTGACCCGTCCGGGCGACCGCCTGCGCGAGCCACCAGGACGAGACACCGACGCCCATGCCCCCCTGGATGACGACCGGGAGCCGGCGGGAGGCAGTGGACGGCATTGAAACCTCAGGCAATCAATGAGTCACGGAGCGTGTGCGAAGGGACGAAGGTGGACCCGCCTTCGTCGTTCGAGGTTCCCAGCAGCCCCCGACGCGGGCGCAGGTCGAAGGTCCTGCGGGCCTGTCTCCCGCCCCCACCTGCGCCTAGGCTCTCCGTATGGCATCGCAGGCCTGGCCCGGCCCGGCGACTCCGCCCGCCCCTCGTCCGGTGCGCGTGGAGCGGCCCGTCGACGTGGACGGGGTCGTGGACGCCGTCCGGACGGCCGTCCGCGACGGCCTGCCGGTGCGGCCGATGGGGGCCGGATCGGCCCCGACCGGCCTCACCGAGACGGACGGGGTCGTGCTCGACCTCACCGGCCTGGACCGGCTCCGCGCCGTCGACCCGGTCACCGGGACGGCGGTGGTCGAGGCCGGGATGCGGCTCAGCCGGCTCTGGCCGCTGCTGTGGCAGCACGGTCTCGCCGTCGACGCCCCCGGCGGCCTCGACCACCAGACCCTCGGCGGCGCCATCGCCACCGGCGAGCACGGCAGCGGGCTGCGGCACGGCGGGCTGGCCTCCCGGGTCCAGGCGCTGGAGATGGTGCTGGCCGACGGGTCGGTGCTCGCCTGCTCCACGGCCGAGCAGCCCGACCTCTTCCAGGCTGCGCGCGTCGGGCTGGGCGCGTTCGGCGTCGTCACCGCCGTCACGCTGGCGTGCGACCCGGCCCGGGACGTCGAGCTGTCGATCGTCGAGCTGCCCCGCACCCTCTTCCTCGAGCAGGTCGAGGAGCTCGCGGAACGACACGAACACGTCGAGTTCGGCTGGCGGCCGGGCGAGGAGCACGTCCTGACCACCACGGCCGAGCGCGTGGACCCCGGCGCCGTCGGCCCGCTCGAGGGCACCGTGACCCTGCCGTCGGGGACGACGTCGGTCCCGTCGGTGCTGCCGGCGGCGGCGCCCGTGGCCGTCGCCGCGACCGGCCCGACCCGGACGACGCGGACGGTCCGGACGACGCGGACGCGCGGCCTGGCCCGCCGGGCCGGCCAGGCGCTGGGCCTGCCCGGCGTCCGGCTGCTGGCGGACCGCGGGTACCGGGTGCTGGGCCGGCGTTCGCGCTCGGCGCGGGAGATCGAGTTCGCCGTCCCGCGCGGCTGCTTCCCGGCGGTCTTCGAGGAGCTGGCGGAGCGGATGGTCGGCCACGCCTGCCCGGGCGGTGCGCTCCGGGTGCGCTTCGGCGCCGCGGAGGACGCCTGGCTCGCGATGGGTCAGGGCCGCGAGACGGCGTACCTGTGCGCCACGGCCCCGGCCGGTCCGGCGTCCGCGGCGTTCTTCCGGACGCTGGAGGCGGTCGCCGCCCGCTACGACGGCCGCCCGCACTGGGGCCGCCCGCACGGGCTGCGCGCCGAGGTGCTGCGGGCGCGGTACCCGCGGTTCGACGACGCGCGCGCCGTCCGGGACCGGGTGGACCCGCGCCGCGTCTTCGCGAACCTCCACCTCGACCAGGTGCTCGGCGCGTGACGCCGGTCCGCCCGGCGGCCACGGTGGGTGACGCGCCCGTCGGCGTCGCGTTCCCCGTGGTGGACGGGCGCCGGTCCACGTCCGTCACCGGGCGCGCCGTGCTGGCGGACGCCGTCCGGGCGGTCGACCCGGCGCTCGCCGACGACGTCCTCGCCGTCCGCGACTGGCGCTCGGGCTACCTGGACGCCTTCGCCCGGACGACCGCGCTGGCCGTGACCCGTGCCGGTGCCGCCGGCACGATCAGCGCCGACGGGCTGACGTCGGTGCACCGCCGGTTCGTGCTGGCCGGTCCGGACGGCGACCGGCCGCTCGACGAGGCGCTCGCCGACGCGCTCGCCGACGGCGGCCAGGACGCGGCCGACCTGCACACGGCCTCCGTGACCGGTGCGCAACCCTTCGCGCGGAGCGAGCTGTCGGTGCCCTACCGGGGTGCCCGGCTGGCGGGCGCCGCGCTGGAGCGCCGGCTGGACGCCTGGGTGGCGGACGGCATCGCGGAGGAGTCGTTCGCGCACGCCCTCCGGCTCGTGGCCGCGAACCCCGAGTGGCTCGACCTGCGCGATCTCACCGTCGTCGTCCTGGGGGCCGGTGCGGAGATGGGGCCGCTGGTGTCGCTCGCCCGGTGGGGTGCGCACGTGGTCGCCGTCGACGTGCCCCGTCCGGAGCTGTGGGCGCGCCTCGTCGCGACGGTGCGCGACTCGCCGGGCCGGATGTCGGTGCCGGTCGGTCGCCCCACCGCGCCGGACGCCGCGGACGCGCAGCTCGCGGCGGTGGCGGGGGCCGACGTCCTCGCCGGGACGCCGGCGCTGCTGCGCTGGCTGGCGCGGCTCGACGGGCCGTTCACCCTGGGCAACTACGTCTACCTGGACGGCGCACGTCACGTGCAGGCGAGCGTCGCGGTCGACGCGCTGACGACGGCTCTGGCGGCCCGGCGTCCGGACGTGTCGCTGGCGTTCCTGGCGACGCCGACCGACGTGTTCGGGGTGCCCGGGGACGTCGTCGAGGACGCCGCCCGCCGCTACGCGGCCCGCTCGTGGGCGGGCCGGGGCGCCCGGCTGCTGTCCGGCGGCCGGCTGGCGCGGCCGCACTACCCGCAGACGCTGACCGGTCCGGACGGGCGTGCGATGGGCCTCGCGGACGCGCTGGTCCCGCAGCAGGGACCGAACTACGCGCTGGCCAAGCGCGTCCAGCGGTGGCGGGCGCTGCACGAGCGGGCGGCCGGTCGGGTGGTGTCGCTCAACGTCGCGCCGGCCACCCGGACCCGGTCGGTGCTGCGCAACCGGCTGCTCGCCGCCGCGTACGCCGGGGCCGGGCGCTTCGGCATCGAGGTGTTCGACCCGAGCACCTCGAACACCCTGATGGCGGCGCTGCTGGTGCACGACCTGCGCCACCCGGCGGCCGCGGCGCGACCCGGCACCGCGCTGTCGCACCCGCTGGAGCTGTTCTGGCAGGGGGCGAACCACGGTGGCCTCTGGCGCACCGGCTACGCGCCGCGGTCGGTGCTCGGGGCGGCCGTCGTCCTCGGCATGGTCCAGCGCTCGGCCTGACCCGCGAGGCGGCCTGACGCGCGAGGACGGCCGGATCGATCGGGAGGGATCGATCCGGCCGTCGGTCTTCGCGCTTCCGGCAGGACTCCCGGTGCGGGTCCGTGTCCCGCACCGGGAGTCCCGACTAGTGGGAGACCGCCTTCTCGGCGCCCGCTCCGGTGAGGGAGCGGACCTCCATCTCCGCGAACTTGGCGCTGTCGGAGACCTCCTTGCTCGTCACGGTGCCCAGCCACCCCAGGAAGAAGGCGAGCGGGATCGAGACGATGCCCGGGTTCTCCAGCCCGAACCAGTGGAAGTCGACGGACGGGTCGGTGATGAGCGACGCCGCCTTTCCCGCCGTCACCTTTCCGCCGGAGACGACCGGCGAGAAGGCGATGAGCCCCACGGACGAGATGAGGCCGCCGTAGATGCTCCACAGCGCGCCGCGGGTGTTGAAGCGCTTCCAGAAGAGCGAGTACAGAATGGTCGGCAGGTTCGCCGACGCGGCGACGGCGAAGGCCAGGGCCACCAGGAACGCGATGTTCTGGTCCTTGGCCCAGATGCCGCCGAAGATCGCGACGATGCCGATGACGACCGCCGTGATCCGGGCGACCCGCACCTCGTCGTCCGGTGCCACCTGGCCCTTCTTGATGACGCTGGAGTACACGTCGTGGGCGAAGGAGGCGCTCGCGGTGATCGTCAGTCCGGCGACGACCGCGAGGATCGTGGCGAACGCGACGGCGGCGATCAGGCCCAGCAGCAGGGTCCCGCCGAGTTCGTACGCCAGCAGCGGGGCCGCCGAGTTGGCCTTGCCCGGGGCGGCGAGGATCCGCTTGGGGCCGACGAGCCACATCGCGCCGTAACCGAGCACGAGGGTGAAGAGGTAGAAGATGCCGATCACCCAGATCGCCCACACGACGCTCTTGCGGGCCTCCTTGGACGACGGCACCGTGTAGAAGCGCATCAGGACGTGCGGGAGGCCGGCGGTGCCGAGCACCAGGGCCAGCGCCAGCGAGATGAAGTCGATCTTGCCCAGGTCGGTCAGGCCGTAGCGCAGGCCGGGGTTGAGGACCGCGCCCTTCTGGGGTGCGGCGCCCGCGGCGTCGCCGAGCAGCGAGGACAGGTTGAGCCCGGCCTTGCCGAGCACCCAGAAGGTCATCAGACCTGCGCCGATGATCAGCAGCACGGCCTTGATGATCTGCACCCAGGTGGTGCCCTTCATCCCGCCCACGAGGACGTAGACGATCATGAGGATGCCGACGACGCCGATGGTCAGGTTCTGCCCGGTGGTGCCCTCGATGCCGAGCAGGAGGTTCACCAGGCCGCCGGCGCCCGCCATCTGCGCGAGCAGGTAGAACAGCGAGACGACGAGCGTGGAGATCGCCGCCGCCGTCCGCACGGGACCCTGGCGCAGCCGGAACGACAGCACGTCCGCCATCGTGAACTTGCCGGTGTTGCGGAGCAGTTCCGCGACGAGCAGCAGGGCGACCAGCCAGGCCACCAGGAAGCCGATCGAGTACATGAACCCGTCGTACCCGGACGTCGCGATGGCGCCGGCGATACCCAGGAACGACGCCGCCGACAGGTAGTCGCCGGAGATCGCGATGCCGTTCTGCCGCCCGGTGAAGGCGCGGCCGCCGGCGTAGTAGTCGGCGGCGGACCGGTTGTTGCGGGCGGCCCAGATGACGATGCCCAGGGTGATCGCGACGAAGACCACGAAGATCACGATGTTCAGCGTCGGGTTGCCGATCTTCTCGGCGGCCACGATGGCGAAAGACTTCACAGCTCGCCCCTCTCCCAGTGCTCGCGCAGCTTCTCCGCCGTCGGGTCGAACTGCTTGTCCGCCCAACGGGCGTAGACCGTCGTGATCGCGAAGGTGGAGACGAACTGCAGCAGGCCCAGGATCAGGCCGACGTTGATGTTGCCGAAGACCTTGGTGGACATGAAGTCGCGGGCGTAGGCCGCGAGGATCACGTACAGGAAGTACCAGGCCAGGAACAGTGCGGTGACCGGGAAGACGAACTTCCGGAATCGGGAGCGCAGTTCCGCGAACTCCTCGCTGGCCTGCACCTCCTGATATCCGGTGTCGCTGGACCCGCCCTTACGGGTTGGTGTGGTGGACACGAGACCTCCCTCTCGGATGCCACGGCTCCGTCGCCATGGCGGCTGTGACCGGGCTCACTGTGTGGGCTGCGGCATTTCCGGTTGAAGAGGGTCGAGTGGCGTCTGCGGTCAGCGGATCCGGCTGTTCGCTGACGGGTTCCGGGGTTGCGCCGAGCGGCGGCACTTGCGCGCCGAGTGGTCCACGTCACATCCGGGGTTCGCCGACCGGGCCGTGATCGGGACCTCCGGGCCTGGCGGCGGCCCGTCACCCGATCGGCTCGTCACAGCCCGACGGTCGAGGTGAGTCCCACCCACCCCGTCGGATGAACGATGAGTGCTCAGGGCGTAGCCGCGCGTCACCGACCGGCGGCGATCCGGGTGAAGGAGGGACGAACGGTCGAGGAGGCGCCCATCAGGGTGGTGATCTCACGCCGTCCGGGCCTCACTCTGGAGGCATGCACCCCCTACGGCACGGCTCCGCGTCCGACCCGGATCGCTCCGGGTCCGGTGCCGCCTGCGGTTACGGGCAGGCGGGGCGTCCCTACGCCGTGGCGCACCGGGGCGGCGCCGGGCTGGGGCCCGAGAACACGCTCGACGCGTTCGCCCGCTCCTACGCGCTCGGCATCCGCTACCTGGAGACGGACGTGCGCACCACGGCGGACGGCGTCTGCGCCGTCTTCCACGACGCGACGCTCCGCCGCACGGCCGGCGTTCGGGCCCGTGTCGGGGACCTGACGTGGGCGGAGCTCTCCGCCCGGCCGCTGGCCTGCGGCCACCGGGTGCCCCGGCTGGAGGAGCTGTTCGACAGCTTCCCCGACGCCAGGTTCATGATCGACGTCAAGGACCCCCGCGGGATCGGCCCGCTCGCCCGGGCGGTGCGGCAGGCCAGGGCCGGCCACCGCGTCTGCGTCGCGGGGAGCGCGGACCGCTGGCTCGCCGACGTCCGCGCCGTCATGGGTGCCTCGGGCGTGTCGACGGCGATGGGCTGGGAGTCGCTCACCCGCCTCGCCACCGCGGCGCGGCTCGGCGTCAGCCCGCGCGGCGTCGTCCGGGCGCCGTTCGCGCACATCCCGCTGCGCCTGCACCGGCTGCCGGTCTTCGTGGAGCGGCTGGTGTCCATGGTGCACGACCTCGGCGCGCAGCTCCTCGTCTGGACCGTCGACGACCCGGTCCGGATGAACCGCCTGCTCGACTTCGGCGTGGACGGGATCATCACCGACCGCCCCGACCTGCTCCGCGACGTCCTGCTCGGCCGCGGGACCTGGACCGCCCCCACCGCCGCCTGACCCACCCCACCCCACCCCACCTCCGCCGTGATCATGGACTTCGCCGTGATCATGGACTTCGGCGGGCGCGCGGTCAGGGATCGGTGGGCGGTGGCCGGGTGACGCCGCCGGACGGGGTGTGCAGGCCGGTGTGCAGGCCGGTGGCGCGCTCGTGCCGGTCGGGCGGCAGGCCCGCCGCGCCCAGGTGCAGCCGCTCGGGCGCGTGCAGGCGCACCATGAGCCGGCCCGCGGACGGCGGCAGGCTGCCCCGGGTCCGCAGCGAGACGCCGATCATGACGGCGAACGCGGTCGGCACGGACCAGGCCGCCGGCTGCGCGAGCAGGGCGCCCGCCAGCCCGGACGACGACCCGCCGATGATCGTCGCCAGGACCGCGCCGCCGGCCAGCCCGCCCCCGACCAGCAGCCCGGCCACCGCACCGGCCACCGTGAGCCGCTGCCACCAGATGCCGAGCACGAGCAGCGGGCAGAACGTGGACGCCGCGATGGCGAAGGCCAGGCCCACGGTGTCCGCCAGGCTGGTGCGCAGCGACAGCAGCGACAGCAGCCCCGGCACGACCACGGCCAGCACCGCCCCGGTCCGGAACCCGGCCACGCTGCTGCGCAGCCGGCCGCGCAGCAGGTCCTGGCTGAGGACCCCGGCGACCGACACGGTGAGCCCGGACGACGTCGACAGGAACGCCGCGAACGCCCCCGCCGTCACCAGGCTGGCCGCCAGCTCCGCCCACGGACCGCCGAGGCTGCCCAGCATGCGGCCGGGCAGCAGCAGCACGACCGCGTCGGTGCGGCCGGTGAGCAGCAGGTCGGGCGCGTAGAGGCGGCCCATCGCCCCGTAGAACGGCGGGAAGAGGTAGAAGACGCCGAGCAGCCCGATGACGACGAGGGTGGTCCGGCGGGCCGCCCTGCCGTCAGGGTTGGTGTAGAACCGCGTCAGGACGTGCGGCAGCCCCATCGTGCCGAAGAGCAGCGCCAGCAGCAGCGAGTAGATCCGGTACACCGGGTGGTCGCGGCCGGTGTTGCCGACGAAGGGCGTGGCCCAGTCCGGCCCGGAGCTGGCCCCGACCTGCTCGACGTGCGGCACGGGCGCGCCGGCGGCGAGGGTGACCGACGAGCCGGCGCCGATCCGCGCCGTCCCGACCCCCAGGCTGACCGGCCCGTGGACGGTACGGCCGTCCACCGTGCCCTCGACCGTGAGGACGACGGGCTCCTCGACACGGACGTCGACCGTGTCCGGCAGGCGCACGGTGGTGGCAGTGCGGACGGTCGGCGGCCCGGGTGACGACGGGTCGGGCGCGCCGTCCAGCTGCCAGGCGACGACCAGCAGGAACACCGGGACGGCGATCGCCGTCAGCTTCAGCCAGAACTGGAACGCCTGCACGATGGTGATCGACCGCATCCCGCCGGCGACCACGTTGGCCATGACGACGCCCGCGACGATGAGCGACCCGGCCCAGGGCGGCGCGCCGGTCACCGTGCGCAGGGCCAGGCCGGCGCCCTTGAACTGCGGGAGCAGGTACAGCCAGCCGATCCCGACGACCAGCACCGACGAGATCCGGCGCACCAGGAGCGACCGCAGCCGGATCTCGGCGAAGTCCGGCAGGGTGTACGCCCCCGACCGGCGCAGCGGCGCCGCGACCAGCACGAGCAGCACCAGGTACCCGGCCGTGTACCCGACCGGGTACCAGAGGATGTCCACGCCGAACGCCAGCACCAGCCCGGCGACGCCGAGGAAGCTCGCCGCCGACAGGTACTCGCCACCGATCGCGGAGGCGTTCCAGCGCGGGCTGACGCCGCGGCTGGCGACGTAGAAGTCGGACGTCGTCCGGGAGAGGCGCAGGCCGACGGCCCCGATGCCGATCGTGGCGAGGCTGACCAGGACGACGGCCACGACCGCCGGCCAGGTCGGTTCACCGATCACACGGTCGGCCCGTCGGCGCTCGTCACCGGCGCTCGACGATCTCGGCGAAGTCCCGCTCGGCCCGCTCGGCGGCCCGCACGTGCCACCAGGCGGCCGCGAGCAGCAACGGGTAGATCATGACGCCGACGAGCAGCCACGGCAGCGGCACGGAGAGCACCCGCAGCGTGCTGAGCCGGGGCTCGGCGGTGAAGATCAGCGGGACGCTGCCCAGCGCGATCGCGACCACGGCGAGCACGGAGAGGCCGAGCCGCAGCTGGGCGCGCACCAGCGAGCGCATGTAGACCTCGCCGACTCCGGTCTGCTCGTCGATCTCGCGGCGGGGCGAGAGCGACCCGGCGACGGGGCGGGCCGCCGTCCGGGGCGCGGTGACCCGGACCCGGGCGGGCGGGCGGATGCGGGCCCGGCGGTCCGCCGCCCGCTCCGAACGGTCGCGCCGCTCGCCCCGCTCGGGACGGTCGCCCCGCTCGGGACGGTCGCCCCCGGGCGGAACGGTCACCGGTTCTCCCGGGTGAGGCTGGCGGCGCGGACCAGCCTGTCCCTCAGGTCCTTGGTGTGGCGCCGGCTGACCTGCAGCACGCGGTCGCCCAGCCGGACGGCGCAGCGCCCGCCGTCCACCCGGATCTCGTCGACGTGGGGCAGCGCGACGAGCGTCGAGCGGTGGATGCGGACGAACCCGGCGTCCGCCCAGCGCTCCTCGAGGGTGGTGAGCGGGATCCGGACGAGGTGGCTGCTGCTCGCGGTGTGGAGCCGGGCGTAGTCGCCGTGGGCCTCGACGTAGCGCACCTGGGAGCGCTGCACGAACCGGGTCACGCCGCCCAGCTCGACGGCGATGGTCTCGTCGTCCGGCTTGGCCGCCGGGTCTCCTGCGGGCCCGGCCGCCTCGACGACCCGCCGGACCGCCTCGCTCAGCCGCTCGGCCCGCACCGGCTTCATCACGTAGTCGGTGGCGCGCAGGTCGAAGGCCTCGATGGCGTGCCGGTCGTAGGCGGTCACGAAGACCACCTGCGGCCGCTGGGAGAACCGGGCGAGCACCCGGGCGAGGTCGAGCCCGTCGAGCCCGGGCATCTTGATGTCGCAGAAGACGACGTCCACCGGCTCGCCGTCCAGGACCCGCAGGGCCTCGGCGCCGCTGGACGCGCGCCGGATGCTGCCGACCCGGTCGTCCTGGGAGAGGAGCCAGGTCAGCTCCTCCAGGGCCGGGGCCTCGTCGTCCACGACGAGCACGCGCAGAGGCTGCGCTGGAGGCGTCGTCGCACCGGCCATGTTCGGGAGCGTACGACCTCGGGCGCCACCAGGGCGAGGACTTCGGGGCCGAGATCGGTGCAGGTACGGCCGCCGATCGCGCCCGACGGCCGGCGGACGCGCGGCCAGGGGTCGGTCAGCGCCCCGGCAGGTGCCCCAGCGCGGCCGCCAGCAGCACCCCGGCCACGAGGGCCACGAGGACGAGGCGGGTGACGGTACGGGCGGCGAACGTGCGCCGCGGCGGTGGTGTCGGGTTCACAACGTTCACAGCACGTGCACCCCCGGGGCGAACTTGGGGACCCGGAAGCTGACCTTCGTGCCGGCGCCGGGCGCGGTCTCCACCACCAGACCGTAGTCGTCGCCGAAGACCTGGCGCAGCCGGGCGTCGACGTTCCCCATCCCGACCGAGTCCGACTCGCTCTCCCCGGCGAGGATCCGGCGGATGGTCTCCGGGTCGCTGCCGACGCCGTCGTCCTCGACCCAGATGTACGCCTCGGACCCGGCGTCCTCGGCGCCCAGCGTGATCCGGCCGGTGCCGGTGCGCCCCTCCAGCCCGTGCCGCACCGCGTTCTCCACCAGCGGCTGGACGGCGAGGAACGGCACCGCGACCGGCAGCACCTCCGGGGCCACGATGAGCTGCACCTGCAGCCGGTCGCCGAACCGGGCCTGCTCGAGCACGAGGTAGCGCTCGATGTTCTTCAGCTCGTCCGCGAGGGTGGTGAACTCGCCGCCGCGCCGGAAGGCGTACCGGGTGAAGTCGGCGAACTCCAGGAGCAGCTCGCGGGCCCGGACCGGGTCGGTCCGGACGAAGCTGGCGATGGCGGCGAGGGAGTTGTAGATGAAGTGCGGGCTGATCTGGGCCCGCAGCGCGCGCAGCTCGGCCTCCGAGGCCCGCGCCCGGGAGCGGTCCAGCTCGGCCAGCTCGACCTGGGTGGAGACCCAGCGGGCCACCTCGTCCGCCGCCCGGACGGTGCTGGCCGAGATGTCGGTGCCGTAGGCCAGCAGGGCGCCGACGACGCGGTCCTCGCCGGTCACCGGGGCGACCACCGCGGACCGGATCGGGCACTCGTCGTCCCCGCAGGCCACCTCGGTGGGGCCGAGGACGACGGTCCGGCCGGTCCGCAGCACCTCGGCCGCGTGCTGGTGGGCGGCCGGCGCGTGCCGGCCGCCGGCGCCCTCCCAGGCCAGCGTGGTCGTGGTGTCGACCAGGGCGATCGCCGAGGTGCCGAGCAGGGTGCGCAGGTGGCGGGCGGCGCGGGTGGCACCGGCCGCCGTCAGCCCCTCCCGCAGGTGGGGCGCGGCGAGGGACGCCGTGTGCAGGGTCGCGAAGGTGGCGCGGTCGGCGGGGGTGCCCAGGTCCCGGCGGCGCAGCAGGGCCCGGGCGACCAGCGCGCCGACCACGGCGACGGCGAGCGTGGCCGCGACCAGGGCGGAGACCGGCCCGACGATGCCGCTGCCGTTGCTCATCCCCCCGACGGTAGCGCGCGGTGCGCGGACCGGGTGAGCGGCCGACGTCCGGGGTCCGCCGATCGGGCCGTCACCGGTGCGCCGTCCCCCGGCGGCACCGGACGTGACTATCGTCTGGGAGCGTGCCCACCCTCATCTGCGATCTCGACGGAGTGCTCTTCAGCGACGCGCCGCAGCGACGGATCGATGCCTGGCGGGAGGCCAACGGCGGCGACCTGGGCATCGACGGCCCCGCCGACCTGCCCGACGACGAGCTGGTGGCCTTCCGCAGTGGCCTCCTCGACGAGGCCGGTTACGCCGCCCACCTGCGGCGACGCCTGCGCTGGACGGGCTCGGACGCCGACCTGGTCACGGGGTGGGACACCGGCGCCGCCGTCTCCCTCGAGGTCGTCGACGTGCTGTCGGGGCTGCGCGAGCGTGGCTGGCGGCTCATCGGCGCCGACGACTCCGACCCCTGGACCCGCCGCGGCCGCGAGGACCAGCTGGGCTGGACGACGTCCCTCTTCGAGCGGGTCGTGCGCAGCGTCGACGTCGGCGCCTGCCTGCCGGACCCGCGGTTCTTCGCCGAGCTGCTGCGCGGGCTCCCGCCCCACGGCACCCGGCTGTACGTGGACGACGACTCCCGCAACGTCTCCGCCGCCCGCCGGGCCGGGCTCGACGGCCACCTGTTCAACGACGCGGAAGGGATGAAGGGCGCGTGCCGGGCGGTGCTGATCTCCTCGACGTGATCCTTCCGACCTGAACGACTTTCAGCCGGGCCGTGCGGCGGGGCCGCCGTCCGGCATGCTGTGCGGATGCCTGCGATGGGTGCCGTCCTGGACGAACTGGTCGCCCTGCCGGGCGTGACCGCGGCGGTCGACGCCGCGCGGGACGCGTGCACGGCGCTGCGCTGGCACCCCGCGCTGCGGCGGCGGACGGCGGAGGCCGCGGCCGAGTCCTGCGTCCGGGCCGCGCGGGCCTCGGCGGCGCTCGCCGGCGGCCGCTTCCCGGTGGACCTGGTGCGGGACGTCGCCCGGGGTGCCGCGACCTTCCCCGACGACCCCGCCGGCCGGACCGCGCTGGGCGCCGTCCGGGCCCTGGCCCAGTCCGAGCACCTCGGTACCTCCTGGTCGCGGTCGCCGGCCCAGGCGCTGGCGCGGTTGCACGTCGTGGCGGCGGCCGGGGTCGTCCCGGACGAGGCGCTGGGCCGCCCGCGGCGTCCGGGCGAGCTGCCCGGCGACGGCGCGGACCTGCTCGACGCCACCGCGGAGCCGGGTCAGGCGCGGCCGGAGCCGGTCGCGGCGCCGGACGGCGTGGCGCTCACCGCCCGCCTGGCCGCCCTGGCCGCCCTGCTCGCCGCGCCGCCGAGCAGTCCCGCGCTCGTGGTCGCCGCCGTGGCCCATGCCGAGATCATGACCGCCCGGCCCTTCGTGGCGGGCAACGGCGTGGTCGCCCGGGCCCTGTGCCGCTCGATCGTCGTCGCCCGCGGGCTCGACCCGACGGCCGTGGCCGTCTGGGAGGCGGCCCTGCTCGCGATGGGCCCGCGATACCCGCTGGCGCTCGCCGGCTACGCGGTGGGCGGCGCGGACGGCGTGGCGGAGTGGCTGCGGACCTTCGCCCGGTCCGTGGTGGACGGCGCCGGTGAGGGCCGCGCGGTGTGCGACGCCGTCCTGGCGGGCCGGCTGCCGCGCTGACCTTCCCGATCGGGCCGGTTCGGGCCGGCCGGCCGGTTCGGGCTGGTCAGCGGCAGCCGCGCAGGGTGGCCGCGGTGACGGCGGCGGCGGCGGTGCCGTCGTCCCAGCCCTCCACGGGGACCTCCGCCGAGGCGGCGGACGGCGCCGTGGGCGCGCCGGCGAGCCGCCCCTGGGGCTGGATCAGCCCGTAGGTCGGCGGCAGCGCGCCGGTGTGGCTACGGCAGGACACGGTGACGTCGACGGTCACCCGGACCGCCGTCCCGGGTCGCAGGGTCAGGGGCAGGGCGGGCCGGGTGCGCAGCGTGAACCGGGTCCGCGAGCCGACGGTGGCCGCCACCGGCAGGGCGAACCGGGTGACCGCCGTCCCGCGGGAGCGCAGCGTGAAGGTGAGCCGGCCGGTGGGGCTCGCGGTGAGCCCGACGACCGTGACGGCCGGTGACGGCGCCGCGGTGCCGGCCCACGGCGTCGTGGGAGTGGTCGGGACCGGATCGCTCTCCAGGCCCTCCGCCGACGCCTGGGCCGCCGTCGCCGACGAGCACGGCGCCACGAGCGGCAACATCAGGGCGGCGGGGTCGGCGAGGACGTCGAGCGGCACCTCGCGCGTGCGCTGCGACCCGGCCGGGCGGACGACGGCGTGTTGCCGGGACAGGTCCGCCACGACGCCCTCGCCGTCCCGGGCCAGGGCGGCGCAGTCGGGCCGCAGATCCAGGTCGGCGGTGACCTCGACGCCGGGCAGCAGGGTGATGCCGGCGGTGCTCTCGCCCTGCCCGGCCCCGAGCAGGACCCGCTGGAGGATCACCGGGCTGCCGGTGACCAGCAGGTTCACCCGGAGCCGGGTTCCCGTCGCGGCTGTCCCGACGGACCCGGCGAACGCGTCGGACCCGGCCGGGAGCTGGGTGCCGTCGGTCCAGAGGAAGACGTGGGTCGCGGCATCGAGCTGGTGCTGCGCATCGGCGTGCGACCAGCCGGCGCCCCCCAGCGCGCCGACCGCGAGGCAGCCGACGGCCACCGCCGCGAGCCAGGCCGGCCGGACCCGACGGTCCTGCCGGTCCTGCCGGTCGGTCCCGGTCGGCGGGACCTCGTCGAGCGGGAACCCGTCGAGCGGGACCGTGGGGTCCGGTCC
>Ga0302322_100002688_pt1 | contig 15057 bp, 7 predicted proteins | sample Fen_T0_2_FD_203757 | JGI IMG/M metagenome (GOLD analysis project Ga0302322, IMG submission 203757) | Peat permafrost microbial communities from Stordalen Mire near Abisko, Sweden - Fen_T0_2 | ecosystem: Environmental > Terrestrial > Soil > Wetlands > Permafrost | place: Sweden: Abisko... | reverse complement strand
CACTCGTTGGCGCGTCACTTGACTAGCAGTCTGAGCATGGACTACGTCTGCATTGACCGCCTGGCAGGCGATCAGTTGAGCGCACAGACACTTGCCATTTACTTCGATGGCAAGTTCGATGATAACATGTCGTATACCTTGAAGGATACTCCCTGCGGCGATGTAGTCAGCAAGTCCGTTTGTGTTTTTCCCAGCCAAGTGCGCCATTTATTTCCACTGGATGTAGTGCTTCAGGAGATGCCAGCGGAGAGCTATGTCGGCATCACCCTATGGAGTTCGCAGGGACAACCCATCGGCTTGATCGCTGTCATTGGGCGAAAACCATTGTCCCCTGCGAGTCAGCGCATGGCCGAATCGATTCTAAAACTGGTGGCTGTGCGCGCGGCTGGCGAACTTGAACGTCAACAAGCCGAGAAAAAGATTCGGGAAACCGAGAGACATTTCCGTGCGTTGATCGAACGCGCACCGGATGGCATTGTGTTAATTGGCAGGGATGGGAAATACAAATATGCCAGCCCCACTGCACTTAGACTTTTCGACTACACCTCGGAAGAAATTCTTGCCGTTGACCCCAATGAATATACCCATCCTGACGATCGGGCGACGGTGCTTGATGTGGTGCAGGATCTGAGAGAACATCCATTCAAAGTACCCACGCTCCAGTATCGCTCTAAACACAAGGATGGTAAATGGCGCTGGATCGAAAGCACCTTCACCAACATGTTGGCTGAGCCAAGTGTGGAAGCCATCGTCATCAACTTCCGCGATATTACTGAACGCAAACAGGACGAAGAAGCCATCCGAGAGACCAGCGAACAATTCCGCACGTTGTTCGAAGCCTCACCCGAGGCGATCATGCTGATCGACCCACATAATGAATGGCCTATTCTGGATTGCAATACATTCGCTTGTGTCATGAATGGGTATACGCGGGAAGAATTGATCGGGCAATCGGTGAATATCTTCAACTTGACACCAGGCAGCCCAGATGAACGTTCAGCATACCTGGATAACATCCGCAGGGCAGGGACCCTGCATTTGGAGTCTTCTCACCGACGCAAGGATGGCTCAGTATTTCCGATCGAGGTATCCACCTGTCTGATCACATTGAACGGGCGTGAGGTAATCCTTGGGATCGATCGCGACATCACGGAGCGCAGACAAATAGAAGCAGCCGTCAAAGAGACCAGCGAACAATTCCGCACGTTGTTCGAAGCCTCGCCTGAAGCGATCACGTTGATTGACCCACATAATGACTGGCGCATTCTAGACTGCAACACAGTCGCTTGTATCATGAATGGGTACACACGCGACGAGTTGCTCGGTCAATCTATGAATATATTCATTAGTTCACCGGGCACGCCTGATGAACGCGAAGATTATTTAAAAAGAATCCGAGAGAATGGCATTCTGCATTTTGAGGATCTGCATCGACGCAAGGATGGCAGTATCTTCCCCATCGATGTCTCAACTTCCGTGATCATGTTGAACGGCCGGGAAGTCGTTTTGGGAATCGACCGCGATATCACTGAACGCAAGCGGGCTGAACAAGAAATAATTCAATCGAATGAGCGCTTCGAACAATTGGCAAATAATATCGAAGAAGCTTTTTGGATCACCACCGCCGATACTGGCGAGGAAGTCTACCTGAGCCCAGCCACAGAAAAGATCTGGGGCAAACCAGTGCATGCGCTGATGCAACCCAATGCATTCCTTGAATATATTCATCCAGAAGATCGGCACGCGGTAGAGATTACCATCGATAAACAGCGCCAGGGTGAAAAGACGGAATTGGAGTATCGCATCCTGCGGCCAGATGGGTCGGTGCGTTGGATCTGGGACCGTGCCTTCCCGGTCTTTGACACGGCTGGCAATGTAATTCGTTCGGCTGGTATCGCGGCTGATGTTACCGAGCGCAAACGATCTGAAAGAGACGTCACTCGGCATCTGACCGAGCTTGAAGCTTTATATGAAAACGGGATCGCGGTTGGACAATTATTGAATTCCAAAGATATTGGTAAACGCATCATCAGAACTTTTGAAAAGCATCTTGCCTGGCATCATGTCGCGATTCGCTTGATCGCGCCGGAAAGCCAGGAAATGGAATTGATCGCCTTCAACCAGGTCGGCTTGGACGATGAAGCCAATAAAGATGCGCAACACCATTTGAATGCGCTGATCAGTAAAGTAGGTCAGGGCTTAAGTGGTTGGGTGGCGCAAACCGGGCAGCCGCTGCGCACTGGCAACGTAAATGCTACTGTGCATTATGTACCAACATACATGGAAATCAACTCTGGTTTATATATGCCGCTCAAGGTGGGTGAGCATTGCATCGGTGTGATCAGCGTAGAAAGCCATGAGCCCGATGCCTTCAGCGAACAGGATGAACGCCTGTTGGCAACCCTGGCGAACCAAGCCGCCATCGCCTTTGAAAATGCACGGCTATACCAGATCGCCCAGGACGAATTACAGGAACGCACGCGTATCGAAAGCGCTTTGCGTGGCAGCGAAGCCCATTATCGTGAACTGACGGATAGCATTACCGATGTCTTTTTTGAGATGGATCAAAACCTCTGCTATACACACTGGAATAAATCCTCTGAAAAAATAACCGGCATCCCCGAGGCGGTAGCGCTCGGCAAATCAATGTACGAAATATTGGGGGTGTCTGAGGAACAGATCCGCATCGAAAAGATCTATGAAAGCGTTCTTTTAAGTCAACAGGCTACAACCTTCGAGACGCATATGAATTTCAATGATCAGATACGCGCTTTTGAAGTGAATGCCTATCCTTCCGCGCGCGGCGTGGCGGTGGTTGCCAAGGATGTCACTGAACGCAAAAGGTCTGAGGTCATCATGCAGAAGCGTTATGAGTTGATGGAATACTCCAACCAGCACTCATTGGAAGAAGTGATAGAGAAGCTGACCAATGAGATCTGTAATTTAACCAACAGCCCCATCGCTTTTTTCAATTTCACGAATGCAGATCTAACTCCTTTTGGCTTGCAGATGCAATACACCAATACAATGCAGCTTTTGAAGGTCAATGGCAGCGAGGATCAGCACCGGCCGGTGGATCAAGCTGGGGTGTGGGCTGAGGCGATCCGTCAACGACACGCGATCATCCATAACGATTACGAGTCTCTGCCTGATAAACATGGACTGCCTGCAGGGCACACACCGATCATCCGCGAGATGGTCATCCCTATTATTCGTAGTGAAAATGTTTTGGCGGTGCTGGGTGTTGGCAACAAACCAGAGACCTATACTCAGATCGATCTTGAAATCGCCGAACGGTTTGCAGACTATGCCTGGGATATCACCGAACGAAAAAGGATGCAGTTGGCGCTGGCTGATGAACGCAACCAACTCGCAAAGCGCGTCGATGAACGCACCGCCGATCTCAGCCATGCCAATGCGAATCTGGCGCGCGCCCTGCGCGTGAAGGATGAGTTCCTCGCGAACATGAGTCATGAATTGCGCACACCGCTCAATGCCATCCTGGGGCTTTCAGAAAGCCTCGCCGAACAGACCGCCGGTGCGCTCAACGATAAACAACTGCGCTACATTACCACCGTCAGTGAAAGCGGGCATCATTTGCTGTCGTTGATCAACGACATCCTTGATCTTGCCAAGATCGATGCGGGCCAGATCACATTGGATATCAACAAGGTCGAAATAAATTCCGTTTGCAGAGCCAGCTTGCGCATGATCACACAACTGGCACAAAAAAAGAATCAGGAAGTTTTAGTGGATATTGATAGCAATTTGAATTTGATGTGGGCTGATGAACGCCGCCTCAAACAAATGCTGGTCAACCTGCTTGGGAATGCCGTCAAGTTCACACCCGAGGGCGGCAAACTTGGATTGGAAGTACGCGGTGATCAGGATGCAAATAAAGTGACCTTCACGATCTGGGATACTGGCATCGGCATCAAAGATGCGGACCTGCCGCGGCTATTCCAGCCTTTCGTTCAATTGGATGGAGGCTTGGCACGCGAGGCATCGGGCACGGGGTTGGGTTTGGCATTGGTCTCACAAATGGCACGCCTGCATGGCGGCAGTACCCATGTTGTCAGCCAACCCGGGGCTGGCAGTCGTTTCAGCATCACACTGCCCTGGGAACCGGCTCTGGCACATGACACCGCCGAATTGTTCAAAACCACCAAGAAGTTCAAACGGATAAAATTTAATAAAGACCACAAGCCAACCATTCTCTTGATCGAGGATACCGAAGAGGTCATCATGATGATCTCAGATTATCTGGAGCAGAATAAATTTAAAACAGTGATCGCACGGGATGGGTTCGAGGGTGTTACGCAGGCGCAGCTGACTCATCCCGATCTGATCTTGATGGATATTCAGATGCCGCACATGGATGGCTTTGAAGCCACAAAAAAATTAAGAAGCGAACCTGAATTTGCACACACGCCGATCATTGCACTGACCGCCCTCGCCATGCCGAATGACCGCGAGCGCTGCCTGGAGGCTGGCATGGATGAATACATTACCAAACCAGTCCATCTGCGCGCACTGATCAAGATCATTGAAACCTTTCTTTCCGGTGAAAAGGAGATCAAACATTAATGAGCACAATCCTGATCGTGGATGATTCACCCTCAGCCCTTGAGACGCTGATTGCCATGCTTGAAAAAGAGGGCTATGAACTGCACCTGGCTGAAGATGGTTTTAAAGCGCTGCAAATCCTGGAGACCTTGCAGCCTGATCTGATCTTGTTGGATGTGATGATGCCCGGCATGGACGGCTTTGAGGTCTGCCGCCGCGTCCGTGCCACGCCTCAGCTTGCCGAGGTGCCGATCATCATTCTCACCGCCCTAGATGACCACGACTCACTCATGCAGGGCATTGAATCTGGCGCCGATGATTTTCTGCACAAACCGGTTGAGCGTCAGGAACTCATTGCGCGAGTGCGCACCATTATGCGTCTCAACCGGTATCGCACCTTGTTGGAACAACGCGAGAATATAAAAGCCATGGCTGAACGCCTGGTCACTGCTCAAGAGCAGGAACGTCTGCGCATCTCACGTGAATTGCATGATGATCTGGGGCAGGCGCTGACAACTCATATGCTTGCCCTGCGAAATTTTCAGAATGATCTCTCCCTGCCAGTGACAGAATTGTTTACAGGCTTGCAGGCGCTCTATGATCAATCGTATGAGATCGCCATTAAGATCCGCAGGCTTGCCCAGGATCTGCGTCCACCCATTCTGGATGCGCTGGGTTTGAAGCAAGCCATCCAAACTTATTGCGGCAAGTTCACAGAACGCACGCAACTACCGGTGACCCTTGAGATCGAACCTACTCTGCCAGTCTTGACTGATGTGCATAATGTAACTCTCTATCGGGTTCTCCAGGAGGCATTGACCAATGTCGCCAAACATGCGCACGCCAGCCGCGTTTGGGTGGATCTGGGTATGGATGATGACGCCATCCACCTGACCATTCAGGATAATGGACACGGTTTGCATACAAATAAAAAACACACTCACGGTATCGGGCTGACTGGCATGAAGGAACGCCTGTCACTGGTGGGTGGCGAACTACTGCTTCGGTCAGCTTTGGAGGGCGGCACCATTCTTACGGCTTCCCTCCCCATTAAGAAAACACACCCAATGGAGGAAAAATAATATGATCCATGTTTTGATCGCAGAAGACCATTTGATGGTCCGCGCCGGCATCCGTGCCTTGCTGGAAAAAGCCGGTGATATTCATATCGTTGGTGAAGCCGCCAACGGACAGGAAGCTGTGGAACTGGTGGAAAAACACGTTCCCGATGTATTGGTGATGGATATCATGATGCCGCGGCTGAACGGTATTCAAGCGGCTGAAAATATTCGCAAATTAAAACTTCCCACCCGTATTCTATTACTCTCCATGTATTCAGATGAAGGTCTGATCTATCAAGCTCTGCAGAGCGGCGTAAAAGGTTATGTGCTCAAATCATCGGTCAGCGATGAATTATTGTGGGCGGTGCGCGCAGTTGCCGAGGGCAAAACCTACCTCAGCAGTCAGGTGTCAGAGATCATGGTCGAGAATGCCGTCAACCCGCATACGCACGGCCAGGATCACGATCCGCTTTCGAACATCTCGCCGCGTGAAAAGGAAATTCTGCAATTGATCGCCGAAGAACACACCAGCAGCGAGATCGCCAAGCTTTTATTCATCAGCGAGAAAACAGTTGAGAAACATCGCGCCAGCCTGATGGAAAAATTGAACGTCCGCAATCTGGCGGGCTTGGTCCGGCTGGCTGTCAAATATCACCTGGTGGATTCTGATTCTTGAACCGCTGTAATTAATCACACTGAAAGATGGGGGGATTCCCGTATAGGCGATTGGCTTCGTTGAAAATATGATTTATTAGTGAGTATTTTCATGAAAAAAATCATCTATACCGAGACCATAATATGAAACCTACAATTCTTATTGCAGACGATGACCCGGCTGGGCGCAACGTGATCGAATCGGTTTTGATGAACCAGGGTTACGAATTGGAATTTGCGACCAATGGCCGCGATGTTCTGAAAAAAGCCGCTGAACTAAAACCTGATCTGATCCTACTCGATATCATGATGCCAGAAATGGATGGCATGGAGGTATGTGAACGTCTGCGCAAGGATAAGGATACGGCTGAAGTACCCATCGTAATGATCACGGCGCTTGATGATCGCAACACGCGGATTGCCAGCCTCGATATGGGCGCTGATGATTTCATCACCAAACCCTTTGATCGCGCTGAACTGCGCGCACGGGTCCACACCATAACGAGGCTTAACCGTTACCGGCTTTTACACGAGAAGAATTTGATCACATCCTGGATCGCTGATAAGGCAAGCGATGGCTATTTGCAATTGGATTCCAAAGACACGATCTTATACGCCAACTCCCGGGCTCGTTTTTATCTCGGTTTGGGGGTGGACCAAACGAAACCCATCATCGATTCGTTCATGGACATCGTAACACGTCAATATAAACCACAACCTGAATCAGCCTGGGCAGAGTGGCCCATGATCTCAACAGTCAATGCATCCAATAGCCGCTATCTCGTACGACCCGAATCAAATACGGCGCATGAGTTCTGGTTGGAGATCGCCATATATGAAATACCTGGGGTGGAAGGTGCGCCACGCGCCCGTATCATCCGCCTGCATGATATCACTGCAGAAATTCTGAACCGGCGTAATACGCGCAGCTTTGGAGAAGCCATTTCACATAAGATCCGCACACCGGTCACCCACATTGTCTCAAGCCTCGACATGCTTGCCCGGTTAGCTCCAAAAATGTCACAGGCTGAGATAGCGCGGTTTGCAACAAATGCACTGCAAGGTGCCAAACGCCTCCACGAAACTCTGAACCGAATTCTAAAATACGCCAACCTGCATGCCAATATAAATAATGCGGACGGCTTCAAGCTATCAGAATTAAAACAAGTAGTGGAAAAAACTGCTGAAGAAATGGGGCTTAGCCAGATATCAGTATTGGTTGGCGATGGTTTGAATCTAAAGCAGGTCATTCTACCGCTTCAATCCATGGAGGTGCTGTTTTGGGAGATCATGGGGAATTCTCTAAAATTTCACCCGACTAAAACCCCTGTAATCACAGTGGAAGCTTTTCTAGCTGGATCACAACGCATCATATTTCGAATCAGTGATGATGGCATGACCCTATCACCAAGACAATTAGCCACTGCCTGGTTGCCCTATTATCAGGGCGAGAAGGATTTTACAGGCGAAGCTCCTGGTATGGGATTGGGACTATCAACTGTGAGCACGATCGTTTGGGGTGCTGGCGGCGCCTGCCGCCTTATGAATCGGGAAGGTGGTCCCGGTGTCATTGTTGAATTGGTAATACCAGAAATAGATGCAGAAGATCTAGCGCTGGCATTTACAGGAGATCTACATGCAAGAATCTAATAGCACTGTACTGATCGTGGACGATGAACCCTCCGGGCGCGACACATTAGAGTCGATCCTGGAGCCGGAAGGCTATACCCTTATCATAGCTGAAAACGGTTATGAGGCGATCGAAAAAGCCATGGCGATCCAACCAGATGTAATCCTGCTGGATGTAATGATGCCAGGCATGGACGGTTTTGAGGTTTGCCGGCGTATTCGAAATGATAAAAGATTAGCTGAGATCCCAATCTTGTTTCTTACCGCCCTGGATGATCGTCAATCACTGCTCAATGGTCTGGATGCAGGCGCAGATGAATTCATCTCCAAGCCTTATGACCGCTTCGAGCTGCGGGCGCGATTGCTTGGCATTACACGCCTGAATCGTTTTCAAAAACTCAATGAAGAACGATTAAATCTTGAACATGCAAATGCCGAATTACGAACTGCTTATGATGCCACGATCACGGGCTGGTCACTCGCCATGGATCTACGTGATAAGGAAACTGAAGGTCATTCCCAACGGGTAACTGATCTAACACTGAAGCTCGCAGAAGCGGCTGGAATAGCTCCCGAAGAACTTGTCCATATTCGTAGAGGCGCGCTGCTACATGATATGGGCAAGCTAGGTATTCCTGATGCCATCCTAAATAAACCTGCTAAGTTGAATGACGAAGAATGGGAACTAATGCACCGACACCCACAAATGGCGTATGACATGCTCTATCCCATTGAGTATCTACACCCCGCGTTGGATATTCCCTATTGTCACCATGAAAAATGGGATGGCTCCGGATATCCACGTAAGCTCAAGGGTGAAGAGATCCCGTTGGCAGCACGCATCTTTGCGATCGTCGATGTGTGGGATGCATTGACATCTGACCGCCCGTATCGCTCTGCTGTAAAAAAGGATGAAGTGCTTAAATATTTACAAGATCAATCTGGAAAACATTTCGATCCGCAGGTAGTGGAGCTATTCTTCAACACCATCAAGTGAATTCGAATATGTTTTCCCTGCCTATATACTGGAGACATCAATGAAATGGTATAAGAATCGCACGATGTATTTGTCCGGCGTGTTGGGCTTTATCGGGGGAATCGTATTCCTTGTTATCGGTATTTGGCTTGAACTCAATCAACACCACCTAACTATTTCCGTTTGGTCATTTATTTACCTGCATAGAATTCAGCCCATATTATTTATGCTTGACCTCGCTCCGCTAGTCTTCGCGACTATGGCGGGTTTGATTGGGTTTTTATATAGTTTATCAACGGAAATAAGCTGGGCAAAAAAAGAATTGGATGTAATTTTCGATTCTTTCTCTGACTTGATATTTATAGTCGATACAAAAAATATCATCCTGCGCTGTAATCATGCTGTAATCGATCGCCTTAACCTGAATTTTTTTGATGTTGTTGGCAAGCCCCTCTTCGAAATATTGGGAGACGAATACTTAAGTTCACTCACACCAGAAGCTAACGAATTTCAATGGTTAAACCGTTTATATGATTTAGCCATGTTTTCAATTCAAGTAGAGCAGGCTGAACCGCAAACTCTTTTTATCATGCACGACATCACGGAACGCAAAGCAGCCGAGAACAATTTGTTTATCGAAAAAAATCTTCTTAGAACGCTAATCGACAACCTGCCGGACCGCATATATGTTAAGGACATTCAGGGACGGAAAACGCTCAGCAACAACGCCGATATGCTCGCCTCAGGCGCAAAATCCATGCGGGAGATTATCGGCAAAACAGATTTCGACATGTACTCCATTGACCTTGCGAGAAGATTTTGGGCTGATGATCATTATGTACTGAATACACAAACGCCTGTGTTAAATCACGAAGAGTTTGGGTTGGATAAAGATGGGAATACAGTTTGGGTAATGACCTCAAAGATACCTGTTAAAGACAAACATGGAAATGTAGTGGGGCTTGCTGGAATTGGGCGTGACGTGACCAAACAAAAAAATATTGAAATGGAAATAAAGCGTCAGAAAGAGCTCTACGAAACCTTGATTTCGAACAGCCCGATCGCGATTGTGGTTCTCGATAATAAAGAAAAGATCAGCACATGCAACCCGGCATTTGAAACTTTATTTGGCTATAAAAGTAGTGAGGTCCTTGGCGTACAGTTAGATACACTAATCGCAACCGCAGAAACTAGCTCCGAAGCTGTGATGTTCACCCGACAAGTGATGCACGAACCAGTCCATGCATTTAGTAAACGCTGCCGCAAAGACGGCTCATTAGTGGATGTGGAAATATTCGGCGCACCTGTGTTTGTGGATGGAAAAAAGGTTGGCACGTTGGCAATCTACCACGATATATCGGAAATTGTCCGCGCCCAGCAGGAAGCTGAGCAGGCTAATCGTTCGAAGAGCGAATTTCTTGCGAATATGAGTCACGAGATCCGCACGCCGATGAACGGCGTGATCGGCATGTTGGAGCTTACCCTCGATACCTCGTTGACCAACGAACAACAGGACTATCTGCAAACTTCTCTGAAAAGCGCCGAAGCGCTTCTCACCCTTCTCAACGATATTTTGGATTTCTCAAAAATCGAAGCTGGCAAGCTCGAACTGGAATTCATTGATTTCAACCTTCGTAACATGGTCGAAGATGTTGGGTATACACTTGCCAAACGTGCGCAGGACAAGGGACTTGAATTAATATGCCTCGTCCACCCAGATATCGCCCATGTTTTGCATGGAGATGCCGGTCGCCTGCGCCAAATATTAACCAACCTGGTTGGCAACGCAATCAAATTCACTCATCAAGGCGAGATCGTGATCCGTGCTGAGGCTATTGAAGAGACATCCGATCATGCCAAGATACACTTCTCAGTTCAGGATACAGGTATTGGCATTCCTCATGAAAGACAAGCTGCCATCTTTGATCGCTTCACACAGGCTGATGGTTCAACCACGCGAAACTATGGAGGCACAGGTCTCGGCTTGACGATCTCCAAACAATTGATCGAAGCCATGAACGGCACGATTGGCGTAGAGAGCAAGCCTGGTTCCGGTAGCAATTTCTGGTTTGATGTCACCCTGCAAGTCGTTAGTTCTGAACCGTTGATCGAAAACTATGTCCATCTCAATGCAACAGATTTGCGAACCATTAACATCCTCGGCGTTGACGATAATCAAACGAATCGTCTCGTCCTTTCTAAAATGGTAGAGGGGTTTGGTTGTCACATCGAAACAGCCGCCAGCGGGGCGCGCGGTCTCGAAATGCTTCATAGCGCCGCCCGCGCAGGCAAGCCCTATCATGTGGTTTTGCTCGATATGCAAATGCCAGGCATGGATGGCGAACAAACCGCGCGCGCTATTAAGAGTGACCCGTTGGTAAAAGATGTAAAAATCGTTATTCTCACCTCCATGGGAAAACGCGGCGATGCATCCCGCCTCAAAGCCCTTGGTTGTTCGGCATATTTACTGAAACCCGTCAAACAACAAATGTTATATGAAGCCCTGCTTGAGATTCTCAATGCTCAAGGCGAGGGCGAGGCGGGTTTGATCACACGGCATATCATTGCTGAAAAACATATGAGCGGCAAGCGCATTTTGCTCGCAGAAGATAACCCCATCAATCAGAAACTTGCTGTGGCATTTTTACAAAAAGCTGGCTACTCGGTTGACGTGGTAGATAACGGCCAGCAAGCCTTTGAAAAAACTGTTTCCGGTGGATACAATGCCGTCCTCATGGATGTGCAAATGCCAGATGTAGACGGCTATGTAGCTACACATCAGATCCGCAATTGGGAAAAGACCAACCATCAACATATCCCTATCATCGCCATGACCGCTCATGCCATGAAAGGCGATCGCGAAAAATGCATTGAAGGCGGTATGGATGATTATGTCACCAAGCCCATCGAATCACGAATTCTTTACAATGTACTCGACCGCTGGCTTGAAATCGCGTTGGATCAAAAGCCACAAGCAAAAATTTCTGAAGAGCAAAACTTTTCGCTGGATCTGGATGATGGTTTATTTGGCGAAGAATCAGCTCCCGCTTCACAACCGACCGAAGAGCCTGCTTCAACACCTCAAACATTGACTCCGCCTGAGATTCCTGTGGATCTTAATTCCGCCCTGGCCCACTTTGATGGAGACCGCGAGTTCATGCTCGAATTATGCAAGGACTTTCGAGATCACCTGCCAGCCAGAGTCGCAGAAATTAAAACTGCCTTCAATGAAAAAGATCTAAACCGACTGCACCGCTACGTCCATACACTCAAAGGCGTTTCGCTTAACTTTGACGCAACCTTCCTGGCTGAACTCGCCGCCCAATTGGAACAACTCTGCAAACGCGAAAATATTACCAACGCCTCGCCAATGATAGACCAAATCGAAATGGAAGCTATCCGTGTTCAGAACTTTCTCGTTCAAACCATATAAAGCTGGAGGTCCGCATGACACGCATATTAGTAATCGATGACGAACCTATCAATCATCAACTTGTCTCGAAAGCGCTCGCATCACTGGATTGTCAGATCACTTTTGCTGAAGATGGCACCAGTGGTATTGCCAAAGCCCGTACTTTGAAACCTGACATTATCATCACTGATGTGATGATGCCAGATATTAGCGGATATGAGGTTACACGTCAACTTCGCCGTCAGACACAATTCATTTCCACACCCATTATTGTACTTACAGCACAATCTGGTTTGCACGATAAGCTGCATGCGTTTGAAGTTGGCGCAGATGATTATCTTAGCAAACCCTTCGAGCCCGCTGAGCTTGCCGCTAGAATCTCTGCCCTGATTCGCCGTGCAGAGACAGCACCTGATACAACGAATAAGCAAAATTCTACACAACTTGCCCATACTATCGCAATTCATAGCCTGCGTGGGGGAACAGGTTGTTCCACACTTGCAGTAAACCTTGGTTTATCGCTCTCCAATTTATGGGGCAAAACCATATTGCTTGACCTGACTATGACTGCAGGCCAGGTTGCCCTTATGCTCAATAAAAATCTCCGTCGCACCTGGGCAGATATATCACACCTCAAAGCTGGCGAGGTGGATATAGATTCCTTGAATAGCATCATCAGTGTCCACGAAAGCGGCTTATCCTTTATTGCCGCCCCCACATTTCCGGATGAAGGGGAAGCATTGACGGGTGAAACTCTAGCCTTTGTTATTTCCATCCTCAAGGAACATTATCAATATATCATCGCAGATCTGCCTCATGATTTTAGTGATGTAGCACTGAGCGCACTTGATGCTTCAGATATCATCCTGCTAGTTGGTACACTGGATATGGCATCTATTCGAGCTACTGCTGCAATATTAGACGCCTATAAAAAACTTGGCTATCCGTTTGAAAAGATACAACCTCTTTTGAATGCGATCTTTCCACGCTCCAGCTTGGTAAAGGAAAAAATTGAAACTGCCATGGGAATGAATTTTGTTGCTTCATTTCCGTATGTTCCAGATTTGGTTTTGGAAGCCATCAATCTTGGTCACCCGCTTGTATTAGATAAACCACAAGAGCCTATCTCGGCATTGTTTGAGGACTTTGCCTTTTTCATAAGCAAAAAAGAGGATAAAAAATCCAAACCCGAAAACCCAACTGAAGCTTGGAAGCGTGTCTATAAGCGTTATCAGAGTAGAAAGAAGTAGCCAGCTCCCCTTCGCCTCAAGACTTAGGGCTTGGATTCAGATCAAGAGAATAATTTCATCTATGAATGCTACTGCGTTTGCTTACAAAGATGCATGTGCTATACTTGAAAAGGGAAGGATGTATCTATGATTGATGCTATTCAACTGCCTTTACTTCTAAAAGCTATCGACTTTGTCTTCGATGAGGGGCGTAAAATTTTAGAAGAACGTCGTGAGCGTAGAAAGTTACATGATGGTTCCTCGAAAAACGAAACTGCGGAACTTGTGAAAGAGACTAAACTTCCCGATCTGGAACTTCAAAAAGAAAGTAAGCAGAAATTGCTTGGTTCAAAAGTGGATGAAACCTTATGGTGGAACCACGAAGAAGAAGTAAAACATCTGGTTCGATTGCTGGAAACTTATTCCAGCAATTATCACCTCGCCAAGGAACAGTATGCAAAATGGGGCAGTGCGCTAGTGCCTCCCATTATTGTAAATAATATGGCCGATGCTGAAAATTCCATGATTGAGACTATGGAAAAACTTCAAAATATTTTATCCAAAGTTTATAAGAAAGATATCCATCCAATCGAATAGAACCCAGGGTGCAATATGAACAAGGAAGAAATTACTCATCTTGAAAAGATGATTGATTTACACAGAAAGAACCTCTATACCCTAGAGGAGATGTTGGCAAAATATGGCGTCGATCAGCCATTGCATCTCATCAATAGTGTCACGATGGAAAGGGAGGCAATCGCCCGCTATACCAAACAACTGGAAAGTCTTACCTCCAATCACAAAGAACGTGAAAGATCAAACCTATTGGCAAACCTGCCAAGGCGACCTTATTTTGTGGGGCGGGAGAATGAATTAGATACAGCTCTGCAGTCTTTACAACCCAACAGTAGGACTTTTATCATTGGCATTGAAGGCATCGGCGGCGTGGGCAAATCGGCTCTTGCTATTGAGTTGAGTTATCGTTGTATTGAAACCGATCTTTTTGAATCTGTCATTTGGATCTCAGCCAAGGAATCCATATTGACCCTGCACGGGATTGAACCCATCATTCCAGAAGCCAAAACCTTATCAGACATTCTCATTACCATTGGCACAAGTTTGGGGCAACCCACCATCGGAAATTTAGCAATTCAAGATCAGATCAAACGTGCCTATAATCTCCTGGCAAGGCAAACGACTCTGCTAGTTCTTGATAATTTCGAATCATTATCAAAAAATGAGCAATCGGATATCCTTGATTTTTTACGAAAATCACCCATTACACTTAAGATCATTATTACATCACGAGAGCGGGTCGCAGAGGGACAGATCATCCGGTTACAAGGCTTATCCTTTATGGAGAGCAATGCCTTATTGGAATGGGATGCTCAACAAAAGAACATTCAGCTTACCACCGATCAGAACAAGTATCTGGTTGACCTAACTGGCGGACTGCCACTAGCCCTGTTATGGGTACACGGGCAGGTCGCGGTTCTGGGTTACTCGGTAACCCAGGTTTTGGACAGGTTG
>Ga0302322_100002687_pt1 | contig 15057 bp, 9 predicted proteins | sample Fen_T0_2_FD_203757 | JGI IMG/M metagenome (GOLD analysis project Ga0302322, IMG submission 203757) | Peat permafrost microbial communities from Stordalen Mire near Abisko, Sweden - Fen_T0_2 | ecosystem: Environmental > Terrestrial > Soil > Wetlands > Permafrost | place: Sweden: Abisko... | reverse complement strand
TCGTGGCCCCAGGCGTGGTGGTGTGCATGAAGGCCTCCGATCCGGCCGATCCCAACAGCGCCACGCTGGATCGACTGGCCTCTGATCTGGCGGTTTTCACGGACGCGAAGGGCCGCAGGCTCCAGGTCGTGCGGATCCCCTCGCCCGGCGTGCTGAAGGATGAAGACGGCGAGCTGATGCCTGCCAGCTTCGTGAACTTCTACATCGGCAACCGCAGCGTCGTCGTGCCCACCTATGGCACGCCCCAGGACGAGGCCGCCGTGGCGGCCCTCGCGCCGCTCTTTCCCGGGCGCCGCGTCCTGGGCCGCTCCGCCCATGCCATCCTCAGTGGGGGCGGTGCCTTCCACTGCATCACCCAGCAGCAGCCGGAGGTTCCGTGAGCCAGACGAGTCGGGTCCGCGTCGCCGCCACCCAGTGCGCCTTCACCGGCAGTCTCGACGAGAACGTGGCCCGGGTCGAGGGCCTGGTGCGCGAAGCTGCGGCGAAGGGCGCCCAGGTGATCCTGCCCTCCGAGCTGTTCGAAGGCCTCTACTTCTGCCGAGAGGAGAAGGACGAGTTCTTCGACTGGGCCAAGCCCGCGGTCGGCCACCCCACCATCACCCACTTTCAGGTCCTGGCAAAAAAGCTGGGCGTGGTGATCCCCGTCTCCTTCTTCGAGCGGGATGGCCACGCCTTCTACAACAGCCTCGCCATGGTGGATGCGGATGGTTCGCTGCTCGGCATCTACCGGAAGAGCCACATTCCGGATGGACCCGGCTACGAGGAGAAGTTCTACTTCCGGCCCGGCAACACGGGCTTCAAGGTCTGGGACACGCGCTTCGGCAAGCTGGGCGTGGGCATCTGCTGGGACCAGTGGTACCCGGAGTGCGCCCGGGCCATGATGCTGCTGGGCGCGGAGATCCTGTTCTATCCCACGGCCATCGGCACCGAGCCCGAGAACCCTGATCTGGATACCAAGGATCTCTGGCAGCGGGCGATGATCGGCCACGCCGTCTCCAACGTGGTGCCCGTGGTCGCCTCAAACCGCACCGGCACCGAAGGCGACCAGACCTTCTACGGTCACTCCTTCATCTCGGATCACCGGGGCGAGAAGCTGGCGGAGCTGGGCCGGACCGGGTCCGGCGTCATTCTCGCGGACTTCGATCTGGAGGAGATCCGCCGCAACCGTGCCTCCTTCGGCTTCTTCCGGGATCGGCGGCCGGATCTCTACGGAATCATCACGAAGAGCTGAGGACCACGGTTTCCCGCCCTGGGGCGAACCTCGAAAGCCCGGGGTTGCGGCTTGGCTTCAGGCGAAGAGCTTCAGGGTTTGATCCAGGGTCTTGAGGACGGTCAGGACGTGAAACGGTTCGATGGCCAGGTAATCCACGGCCCCGACCATCGCGGCGCGGTTGCGCTTCAGCTCGGCTTCTTCTTCGGTGCCCGCCAGCAGGATCGGCAGCGGGCAGGCTTCCTCCTCGATCAGGCGTTTGCAGCGTTCCATGGCCGTTCCGGAGCGAAGGTGGTGGTAGATCATCACCAGGCGGATGCGACCCCAGTCCCGCTCGCCGCCCGCCCAGTCCCCAAGGGACGGCTTCACGGGACCGGGCCCGATATCCATGGCGGCCACGCCGAACTTCCGTCCGATGGCCTCGGCCAGCCGGGTGGGAAACGCCTCGCCCTCCCCGAGGAACAGAATCAGTGGATCGCGATCCACGAGGAGCCTGGGCTGGGCTGCTGGGGGTCGGACCGCCTCCCGGCGCCCGGGCAGCCTGGCGGATTCGAGGCCTCCGGGATTGAAGCGGGAGCGGTCCCGGTTGGCCTGGTGGTGGCGGGCTTCCAGCAGCCACTGGCGGTAGCGGCCCACGGCCAGCCGATCCGCAGAGTCCGTCAGGCGCAGGCCCCAGACCTTCTCGCCGAAGTAGGCCACCCGCACCGGCAGGACCAGGCTTTCCCCCGTGGCGGCCCGCAGCTCCACCGTGGAGGTGGCATTGAGCCTCAGCATGTCACTCAGCACCCGGGTTCCCGAGGGCGGGGCCAGCTCCAGTCCATCCTCCCCAAAGGCCATCGCCAGGCCGTCCTTCACGTCGTTGTGCTGATCGCCGAAAGGGCAGGGCACCGGCCGGTCGGGCACGAAGTCAGCCAACCGGTGCGTGTCCAGGGCCCGCAGCAGCCGCGGCATGGTGACGTGGCAGGCCTCGGCACCGTGGAGCTTGCCGTGCCCCTGGAAATCCACCACGGCCTCATAGGGCAGACCCCGGTCCAGCAGCTTCAGGTTGAGGCGGGAACCCGGCTTCAGCCGCCATTGGCCCCGCTCCAGATCCGAGATGCCGAGGATGATCCGGTCCGGGGCTTCGGCCAGCACCTTGAATTCCCCGTTGAGCTTTCCGAAGGCCACCTGGATGCGCTCCTCGCCTTCGCAGAGGCGCTGAAACACCATCCGGATGGCTTCGATCTGTTCCTTGTTGAGGTTGCGGACACCCATGTTGTTCTATCGGGATCGGGCGCCGGGACTCAAACTTCGCCAAGAATGTCGATGACAGCCGTATAGGGGTCCAGGGTCCGGTCCGCAATGCCCTGGATGGCCGCTTCCAGCCGCGCGGGTCCGGCCAGGGTCTTGGCCCGCCGCAGGGCCGCCTCCGCCAGCAGGGACTCGAAGCGCAGCCGGGCCCGTTCCCGCGCCTTCCGGGCCAGCCCGCCATGGGCGCGCAGCCACTGGCCGTGGGCGCGCACCTGGGCCAGCAGCTCCGTCACGCCCTCGCCCTGCTGGGCGATGGTGCGGAGGATGGGGGGGTCCCAGTCGCGGGTCATGGCCAGGGACTTCATGGCTTCGATCTCGCGCTCCACCTGGTCGGCGCCCTCGCGGTCGGCCTTGTTGATGATGAACAGATCGGCCACTTCCATGATGCCGGCCTTGATGGCCTGGATCTCGTCGCCCATGCCGGGCACCAGCACCACGCAGCAGGTCTGGACGCAAGAAACCACATCCACCTCGTCCTGGCCCACGCCCACGGTCTCCACGATCACCGTATCGAAGCCTGCCGCGTCCAGGAGGTCGATGGCGTCCTGGGTGGCCCGGGACAGGCCCCCGAGGGCCCCGCGGGTGGCCATGCTCCGGATGAAGATGCCGGGATCCGCGGCGATGCGCTGCATGCGGATGCGATCACCCAGGATGGCGCCCCCGCTGAAGGGCGAGGTGGGATCCACCGCCAGGATGCCCACCCGCTGGCCTTCGGCGCGGAGGACCCGGGCCAGCTGGTCCGTGAGGGTGCTCTTGCCGGCCCCGGGGGAACCCGTGATACCGATCACGGCTGCCCGCCCCAGGTGCGGCCAGACCCGCGCCATCAGGTCACGGGCGCCCGGATGGCCGTTCTCCATCCAGGAGATGGCCCGGCCCAGGGCCCGGTGGTCCCCGCTGCGCAGGGGCTCTAGAAGATCGGCGGGAACGGGCATGGATCAAGGGTACCCCATCCTGGGACCGGATCTCGCAGGCCATGGCTGGATGGGGTACCCTGATCCTTCGGCTCTGGCCGCACTGGAAACCTGACAAATGAAAAAAGGATCCAAATCCGCGAGCAACCCTCTATCGGGGGAGGGGGCACCGGATCTGGCCTCGAAGCCCACGCCGGTCCTGCTGACCAAGCGGGCTCCTGTGGCCCCGCCGGACCCCAAGGCCCCCCGGGAGAAGATCTGCGCCGAGTGCGGGATCCACTTCAAGGTAGAAACGGGCCAGAAGTTCTACCTTTGCCCGGATTGCTACCGCCGCTCCTTCGTCTACAAGCGGAAGGGCGGTCAGGATGCCGCCCGGATCCTGACCCACATCACCTGCGCCACCTGCGGCGCCCAGGAATACCTGCCATTCATCCCGGATGAGCCCGCCAAGGCCCTCTGCCGCACCTGCTTCGCCAAGGAGCGTCCGGAACCAAAGTCCCCCCCCCGACACCCTCATCGATAGTCACCGAGGATTCCCATGCGCCTATCTGTCCTGCCCTTCCTGCTCGTTGCCAGCCTCCTGCCCGCCCAGACCCCGGCGAAGGCCAAGGGCCCGGCCACGACCAAGCCTGCCACCAAGTCACCGGCCAAGCCGGCCGCCAAGACCACCCCGGAAGCCGAGACCGCTCGCCAGACCCTGCGTCAGACCTTGGATGCCGTGGACTCCGGATGGTTCGGCCAGCCCTACGAGGGCGTCTCCTCTGTGGAGATGCAGGGCACCCTGGGCATCGCCCTCACCGGCGCGGCGGTCAATCAGAAGGTGGACAGCCTCAGCCAGGGACAAGTGAAGGGCAACAGTCAGGGCGGCCAAGCCAACCTGCGGGTCAAGGGCACCTACTTTGCCAATGGCGACTTCAAGACGGATCTGGCCGGCGACTTTGGAACGCTGCTCTACACCCGGCGCGGCAACCGTGGCTTCCTCTACAGCAAGGAGCAGAATGCCTACACCACCAAGGTGGACCTGCCCCCTTCCGATGCGCCCCTCACCTACATGTCCTGGTTCCGCCAGACCCTGAATGACATCAAGGCCGTCTACATCGATGCCCCCACCTTCAAGGCGAGCTTGGGCGGAGAGGAGACCTTGGAGGGTCAGACCGTTCAGCGCCTGATCTTCAGTGCCCCCACCCAGGGCTGGGATGCGAAGAAGCGGGAGCAGAGCATGGCCCAGAGCCTCGGGTTCTGGAAGCGCGGCAAGCTTGAAGTCGTCGTGAGCAAGGCCTCCAAGCAGCCCCTGCGCCTCGACTTCCGCAACGACGAACAGGGCGTGCAGACCCGCATGGACTTCTCCTACGGCGGCAACGGCCGCCTGCAGTCCGTGAACATCAGCAACAGCAGCCGCGGCTTCGAGGGCCCAGGCTGGTTGCGGGTCGGCTACGGCGGAGACGGGCGCATGTCCAATGTCGCTGGCGAGCTCGCCAGTCAGGACAAGAAGGTGTCCTTCGCCATGGACCTGGCCTGGTCGAAGACCCGCACCGCCGGTGACATCGCCGCCATTCCCCCCGCGGGCGCCACTCGGCGGGGTCCCGTGGAAATGGAGACCCAGCTCCTGGTCGGGCTCGCCTCCAAGATCTTCGACCTCCAGCGCGCCGGCCTCAACCTCCGCGCCGTCGCCATCAGCGGCAAGTAGCGGTAGACTGATTCCATCGGAGCGTGGCGCAGCCTGGTAGCGCACCTGCTTTGGGAGCAGGGGGTCAAGAGTTCGAATCTCTTCGCTCCGACCAATGATAGAAAAGCGATTCAAACGCTTGAGTGGGATCGCGGAGGCGCCATTCTCCACCACGCACTCCTCTCCGCAGGGTGCGCATGCTCACCTGCACGCGGAGGTGAAGCCGGACCGGTTCGACTGCCCGCCCTGATGAGTCGGCGTCGATTGCGGAGAGCGACTGACGCTTGAGTGGGGTTGTGGCGGCGACCTGCACCGTGGGACTGGGCCCACGAAACGATCTCCACGCAGGGCTCGGTACAGGACAGCGTTGCACGATTCAGGGCGATTCTTGCCCTTGGCGTGTCCGCAGGCTGGCATGGCGTTTGAGATACCGCCTACACTGGCCCCCAGGATGGGGATGCCCCGCCACTGGAGCTCTATGTCCGCCGATCTGATCTCCAATGCGAAGCTGATGGCCCTGCTGCGACGCTACATGATGGAGCATTCCAAGTCCTCCACGCGATCCGTCTGCCTTTGCCCCATCTGCGTCGACGCGAGAAAACTGCTCGACAAGGCCTTTGGCGAGAAGCCCACGGTATGACCGGCTCCCCACACCCGCGCGCAGGCTTGCCGCACCGAGGCCTCGTGGCATTTTGAGCGCATTACTTGCTTCGAATTTGTCCCTCGGCGTAAAAACACTGCGGGTACATGGCGTGCCGGCGTTCAAAGTTCTCCCGCGCCACCCGCTCCTCCCTCTCAAATTCCAGCTGCAGCGGATCCGGACAGTCGTTGAACCGAAGCCCCTGCTGACGCCACTCCAGTTGGTGGCCCAGGTGGGTTTCGCGAGCATCAAGCGAACCACAGCGGAGGCGACGTTCCGACGCGGACAAGAGCCACCTTCCAACCAGGACCAGTGTGAGCAGAATGGCGACCCAGAACAGCCACATGGGAACGACCTCTCAGCAGAAATGAAACCCGCGAATGGGAATGGCACAAGAAAAAACGAAAAACCCCAGTCATTCATTCGCCTAACGGCCAGGCCGGATGGGTTCATTAGAATTCGAAGGCGCCAGACCGCCCTTGGCCAAGTCAGAGACGAAGGGCACTCCCGCGACGCTACCCTCGGGCCAACCCGTTAGACTGGGACCTGCGCGCTCATAGCTCAGGTGGATAGAGCAGCAGCCTTCTAAGCTGCAGGTCGCTGGTTCGAGTCCAGCTGGGCGCACCAGTCGCGACCACGGCTGGTTCTGGACATGAACCAGCGAGTGGGATGGTGGAGGCGCGACATGCAGTCGCGCCAGGGCAAGATCACCGGAAGCAAGGTCAAACAATTTCTCCGGACACCCGATGGGCGATCGTCACAACTGATGGAATCGAACGATTGTTGGAACAGGGGAGGGCCGGAATTCTGTTCCATATATGTATGTGAATAGATAGAAACTTGTGAAATATGCCTAGCCATGGACTAGTACTTATTGACTAGGAACTCTGAGAATACAAAGCAATTAGGTCGTTCGGAGTCGCTTGCGCCTTCAAAAGAGTTGCGTATGCTCTGAAATTACCTCGCACAACAGAGACCTTATCTGGGCTTGGCCGAAACGGGTCCTGGTGACGCGCTTCTATCTGGACATACCTGAATCCGCTGACCGCTTCATCAACCTTCAACGCTGCGACCCAAGTCGTTTGGAATTTTTAAGGATGTCGATCATGAGGGACCCGAGGACCAAGTGGCATTCGGGTGTTGTCGGAATGATCGTGTACCTATTGGTCCTGATCGGGTGTGGTGGCAGCAAGGGATCATCCGGCGCTGCCCAGTACTACGGGGACTACCATCCGGCGGGCTGGATGACGGTTCACGGCGGGCAGGCCGTCACGGCGATCGATGCCTGTACGAAGTGCCATGAGATCTCTGTCATCAGAGTCGGTAGCGGCGTTCCAACCTGCATGACCACGGGGTGTCATCACCAGGGCACCCCAGGGTTCGCCACTGCGGCCATCCACGGTGGGCGCGCCAAGCTGGTGAGCACATCCCCGACAGGTGGGGGCCTGGTCTCCTGCCAGCTCTGCCACGGCAAGGATTTCGGGGGCGGTGCATCCACCAAGGCCTGCGTCACCTGCCACGGCGTGAGCGCCCCTCATCCACCCAAACCCTGGCGCATCGCAGTGGGTTCGACCCTGACCCACGTCGACACAGACCCGTCCAATGCCGCCATCTGCGCCCAGTGCCACTACCCAGGCTCGCCCAACAATCCGGCTGGCCATCCAGCCACACCGGCGCCGGCGGGAACCCAGCCGGGCTGCTTCAATGTAACCATGTGCCACGGCGAACATGCCGCGCCGCATCCGGTGCCGTTCCTGGCGGGAGCGACGGATTCCAAGTTGAACGGCCACATGACGGTTACGGCCGCTGCCTTCGCCGCCGATTGCGCGAACTGCCATGCCTATACCGGAGCCTCGCCCACGACGTCGGCCCCGCTTTGCGAGGTCTGCCACCAATTGGCGGATCCAACGGTTCCCGGCACCAATGCAGGCACTTGCCTCTCCTGTCATACCGGTGCGAGTGGCCTGCCGAAGGGTCCCGGGGGCACGGGATTCCCCAGCATCGCCGGCGCCCATGCGAAGCACTTGTCCCTGGCCACCACCTTGACCTGCAATACCTGTCATGCCGGCAGTGGCAGCGGCACCTTCACCCACTATGACAACGCGAATGCCCGGATCTGGGACCTCGCCGGGCCAGCCAGTGTGGCTGTGGATGCGTTGTACAAGGCCAAGCCAGGCACGGCCCCCGCCTTCAGTGATGCGGCCCTGACCTGCTCCAACGTGAGCTGCCACGGTGGTCAGACATCGCCCAGTTGGGAATTTGGCACCATCGACAGCAGCACCCAGTGCACGACCTGTCATGGAGTGGCGGGCTCTGCGGGAACGAGCACCCAGTTCAATGATGCCTTCGGCCGCCACAGCCTCGGCACGCACAACGCCACGAATGCCGCCAATAACATCGCCTGCACCACCTGCCACAACATGGGCAATGGTTCGCCAGGGGCCCGGGCCCACTTCAAATACCTGAACACCACGGCCGTGGATGGCGCCGCCACCGGGACCCCTGCGGACCAGCTGCCCAGCGGCACCATTTCCTTCGACCCGCTCATCGTGACCAGCCCCGGCACCTACACGGTCACGAGCACCTCCCAGGGCAGCGGCACCTGTGCCCTGACCTGCCACACCCACATCCATACCAACGCCGTGAATGATTGGACCTCCATCGGCGTCCCCCACCCCATCCCATTCCTGACGGGCCAGAAGGATGTCCAGGGCAATAGCCACCTGACGGTCACGGCCACCACCTTCGCTGCGGATTGCGCCACCTGCCACGCCTACTCCGGAACCTCCCCGAACCCGGCCTCGCCCCTCTGCTCGGTTTGCCATAGCCTGGCCAATCCGACGGTGGTCGCCACCGGTGCCGGGACCTGCCTGTCCTGCCACGTGGGTCCCTCCGGCCTGCCCAAGGGACCTGGCGGCACCACCTTCCCCAGCCTTGCTGGCGCTCATGCGAAACACTTCGCCCTGCCGACGGTGCTGACCTGCGACACCTGCCACACCGGCGCCGGCTCGGGAACCGCCACCCATTACACGAATGCCAATGCCCGGAACGGGGCTCCCACGGGACCTGCCACCGTTTCGATGGACGCCCTCTACAAGGCGAAAACCGGTGGCAACCTGGCCTTCACGCCCGCTTCGCTCACCTGTTCGAACGTGAGCTGCCACGGCGGCCAGGCGACCCCCGGCTGGCAGGTGGGCACCCTCAACAGCAGCACGCAGTGCACGGCCTGCCATGGCGTGGCCAGCTCAGCCGGAACGGCTACCCAGTACAACGATGCCTTCGCCCGCCACAGCCTTGGTACCCACAACGCGACGAACGCCGCCAACGCCATCGCCTGCACCACCTGCCACAACATGGGCAATGGCTCCGCCGGAGCCCTGGCCCACTTCAAGTACCTGAGCACCCCCGCCGTGGATGCGGTCGCCTCCGGCCTCCCTGCAGATCAGATGCCCAGCGGCACCATCGTCTTCAATCCCGCCATCGTGACGGGACCGGGCACCTACACGGTCACGAGCGCCACACAGGGCAACGGGGGCTGTGCCCTGACCTGCCATACCCACATCCATGTCGCGACGATTGACACCTGGACGGCCAGTGGCGCGCCCCATTCGATCCCGTTCCTGTCAGGCCAGACCGACACCCAGGGCAATGGGCACCTGACCGCCACGGCAGCCACCTTCACCGCAGACTGTGCAAACTGCCATGCCTACTCGGGTACGTCGCCCCAGGCTGCGGCACCGCTCTGCAACAAGTGCCATGTGTTGGCCAATCCCACGGTCGCCGGGACCAATGCCGGGACTTGCCTTTCCTGCCACGCCGGGACCAGCGGCCTCCCGAAGGGACCAGGGGGCACTGTATTCCCCAGCATCGCCGGAGCCCACTCGAAGCACATGTCCCTGGGTACCGTCCTGACCTGTGACACCTGCCACGCCGGCAGCGGCAGCGGAACGACCACCCACTACACCAACGCCAATGCACGGCTCGGAACCCTTGCGGGACCAGCCCCTGTGGCGGTCAATGCCACCTTCAACGCCAAGACGGGCAGCGCCGCCTTCACCCCGGCCTCGCTCACCTGCTCCAACGTGAGCTGCCACGGCGGCCAGACGGCCCCCAGCTGGCAGGTCGGTACGATCAACAGCAGCACCCAGTGCACGGCCTGCCATGGGGTGGCCGTTTCCGCCGGAACCAGCCTCCAATTCAACGACGCCTTCGGCCGCCATAGCCTCGGCACCCACAATGCCACGAACGTCGCCAACGCCATCGCCTGCACCACCTGCCACAACATGGGCAACGGCTCACCCGGGGCCCTGGCCCACTTCAAGTACCTGAGCACACCGGCCGTGGACGGAGTAGCCACCGGAACCCCGGCGGACCAGATGCCCAGTGGCACCATCGTCTTCAATCCCGCCATCGTGACCGGCCCTGGCACCTACACGGTCACGAGCGCCACCCAGGGCAACGGTGGCTGCGCCCTGACCTGCCATACCCACATCCACACCACCGTCGTGAACGATTGGACCGCTGCGGGCGTGCCGCACCCCATCCCGTTCCTGACGGGCCAGACCGACACTCAGGGCAATGGCCACCTGACCGTCACGGCCGCCAAATTCACGGCGGACTGCGCCAATTGCCACGCCTATACCGGGGCGTCCCCGAACGCAGCCTCACCCCTCTGTTCGACCTGTCATACCTTGGCCAACCCCACTGTGGTCGCGACGGGCACCGGAACCTGCCTCTCCTGCCATGTGGGACCCTCCGGACTCCCCAAGGGACCCGCCGGCACAGGCTTCCCCAGCATCGCCGGGGCCCATGCGAAGCACATGAACTTGGCCACCGCCACGACCTGTGACACCTGCCATACCGGCAGTGGCACCGGTACCGCCACCCATTACTCGAATGCCAATGCCCGGACGGGCGCTCCCACTGGACCGGCCAGTGTTTCGGTGGATCTCCTGTTCAAAGCCAAGACGGGGGCCAACCCCACCTTCACGGGAAGCACGCTCACCTGTTCCAACGTGAGCTGCCACGGCGGACAGGCAACCCCCGGCTGGCAGGTCGGCACCCTCGATAGCAGCACCCAGTGCACCGCCTGCCACGGCGTGGCCGCCTCGGCCGGAACCACGACCCAGTACAACGATGCCTTCGGTCGGCACAGCCTGGGCACGCACAATGCCACGAATGCCGCCAACGCCATCGCCTGCACCACCTGCCACAACATGGGCAACGGTTCACCAGGAGCCCTGGCCCACTTCAAATACCTCAATACGGGGGCGGTGGATGGCGTATCCACGGGGGTGCCCGCAGACCAGCTGCCCAGTGGAACCATCGTCTTCAATCCCGCCATCGTTACTGCCGGAACCTACACGGTGACGGGCGTGACCCAAGGCAACGGCGGCTGCGCCCTGACCTGCCATACCCACATCCATGTCGCCGCCATCGATACCTGGACGGCCTCCGGTGCGCCTCATCCCATCCCGTTCTACGCCGGCCAGACGGACACCCAGGGCAATGGACATCTGACTGCCACCGCGGCCATCTTCAGCGCCGCCTGCGCCAACTGCCACGCCTATACCGGAACGTCTCCGCTCGCCACGGCGCCCCTCTGTTCAACCTGCCACACCCTGGCCAACCCCACCCTGGTCGCCACCGGCGTGGGCACCTGTCTGTCCTGCCATGTGGGGGCGTCTGGCCTGCCGGCGGGTCCCACGGGGGCGAGCTTCCCAAGCATCGCTGGAGCTCACGCCACCCACATGGGTCTGCCCACCACGCTGACCTGCAATACCTGTCACGCCAGTGTCGGCAGCGGCACCACCACCCACTACAACAGTGCCAATGCCCGGGTCACTCCGCCAACAGGTCCAGTCGCCGTGAGCATCGACGCCACCTATCACGCCCAGAGCGGGAATGCCGCGGGCTTCAACGCCTCCGCGCTCACCTGCTCCAGCACCAGCTGCCACGGCGGCCTGGACACCCCCAACTGGCAGACCGGAAACATCGTTTCCGCCACCCAGTGCACCCTTTGCCATGCCATCAACTATGGGACCACGCCCTCGCAGTACAACGACGCCATCGGGCGCCATGCCTGGGGCACCCACTCCACGGCCGGCACCCTGGACTGCACGATCTGCCACGACATGACGCAGGCCACTCCCGGGGCCCTGAACCACTTCGCGGAACTCAACACCACCCCCGTGAGCAGCACCAACAAGCTGCCCAGCACCACCATCAAGTTCAAGCTGGGCAATGCCACCTATCCCATCACCGGGGCCGCCACCTACACCATCAATGCGACCTTCCCCGAAGGGGATGGCGGTTGCGCCCTCACCTGCCACAGCCAGATTCATGCGAATGCCACCAACCACTGGAACATGCCCAAGGGTTCCGGGGTAGCTCACCCGGTGCCGTACCTGAGCTCTGATGTCAGCACGGCAGGCAATCATCACCAGACCCTTACGCTCGCGCAGTTCAATGGCGAATGCGCGACCTGTCACGACCTGGGTGGCGCCTCCACCAAGACCGGACCGACCTGCAATGTCTGCCACACCTTGGCGGATCCAACGGCGGCGGCGACGGGGGCCGGCACCTGCCTTTCCTGCCACATCGGCGCCAGCTTCAAGACCCAGGGCCCCACAGGTTCCGCCTGGCCGAACCTGCAAGGCGCCCATCCGAAGCATCTCTCTCTGCTGACCTTCACCCGAGCGACGCCGGCCCTGCCGGCCACGCTCGCCGCCTCGGTGTGCGAGGCCTGCCATGTGGGTTCGGTGCCAGGTGATTCAGCCAATACCCACTACAGCAATGCCAACAAGCGGCTGAGCACTCCCATCCTGTCCGGTCCCGCCTCGGTGTCCATCATTCCGACCTTCAACGCACAATCCGGCACGGCGGGAATCACGGCCAGCGCTACGGCCTTCACCTGCTCCAACGTCTCCTGTCATGGCGGACAGACCTCGCCCGGCTGGCAGAGCGGTGTGATCACCAAGAACGCCACCACCTACTGCAACGCCTGCCACAAGGTGGCATCGACCGCCACCCAGTACAACGATGCGACGGGCCGCCACAACAATCCCGGTGCCCACAACACCACCTGCGACTACTGCCATGACATGACCCAAGCCAAGCAAGGCGCCCAGGATCACTTCAAGTACCTCGACACCTCGGCTGTCCGCATCACACCGGACCAGCTTTCAAGCGACACCATCAAGTTCGGTGGGGGTGCCACGCCCGCCACGGGTGCGCTCACCTACACCGTGAATGCCACCATCGGGCGGGGTGGATGCGCCCTCAGCTGCCATGGCCAAGGTCACACAGCCAGTGGCAACATCTGGAATTAGACAAGTCAACTCAGCACTTCTGGTTATTCAATGAAGGTTCGACGGCGGGTTGGGGGGCCTACCGGAGGGGTTGCTTTGTTCCGACCGGATCTGACCGGCTGATGGCCCGGACTCAAGTTTGACTCCATACGGGGTGACTCCCGTGTGGAGGAGCTAACCATGCGAATACCCGATCTGGACGTCCGGTCGTGGCCGCGCGTCGTCGCTACACTCGCTTTTTCACTACTTGGACTGATGGGCGCCTGTGGGGGAGGTGGGGGAAGCAGCTACTCCGCACCCACCATCGCCCCACCGTATATCCGGTATGCCTCCCTTTCGGGGGCCCGGGAGGTTCCCGCCAACGCCTCCACCGCCACGGGCGCCGCCTCGTTTTCAGTGGATCCGGCCTCCAAGGTCCTCACCGGAACCGTGACCACGGTTGGAATCGTCGCGACGGCCTCCCATATCCATGAAGGTGCAGTTGGGGTCGCGGGTCCGGTGATCATTCCCCTGTCGGGCGGTGCCGGTGGCGTGTGGACGGTTCCGGCCAACACCGTCCTGACGGACGCCCAGTACACGTCGCTCCAGGCCGGTAATTACTACGTCAATGTCCATAGCAGTGCCCTGCCCGCAGGAGAGATCAGGGGGCAGATTGACCTCCGCGTGAGTTTCGCGAACCTGACGGGTGCCCAGGAGACGCCTCCCACCACGAGCACCGCCACGGGTTACATGTCCCTGGCGGTGAATGCCACGACGGGTGCCGTATCCGGCTCTGTGATCACTGCCGGGATCACGGGAACGGGAGCTCATATCCATGAGGCGGCCAGTGGGGTCTCCGGTTCAATCATCATCCCCCTCACCGATGCGGGTGGCGGGGTTTGGACTGTTCCCGCAGGCGCCACCCTCACCAGCTCGCAGCTGACGAGTTGGCTGAGCGGGAACCTCTACGTGAATGTCCATACGGTAGCCAATCCCGCAGGAGAAATTCGCGGCCAGCTGAACACGGCCGCCCCCATCAGCCTGACCACCAGCCTCTCGGGGGCGAACGAAGTGCCGCCGACGACCTCGACCGCAACAGGGACTGCTTCCTTCGGCATCAACCCCATCACCCTTGAACTGACCGGTGGGTTGACTTCCTCCGGCCTGACGGGAAATGGTGCGCATATCCACGAGGCGGCTGCCGGGGTCTCGGGACCGATCATCGTGCCTCTCACCGACGCGGGTGGCGGCGCCTGGGTGGTCTCAGCAGGGACTCATTTTACGCCCGGGCAGTTCGCGAGCTGGAAGGCCGGGTTGCTGTATGTGAACGTGCATACCGTTGCCAATCCCAGCGGCGAGATCCGGGGCCAACTCGCCACGTCCGTAGGTGGCGGGGGCACAGGAGGCGGCACGGGCGGCGGGGGGTACTGATCCTGACCCCAACATCTTCGTGATGTCTCATCCTGGATGAACAACCCCGCAGGGTTCTTTGGATCCTGCGGGGTTGTAGGGACTCAGAGCGGTGGGTTCGAGTCCTGGCGGTCCAATTCTCCGCCCAGGGTTCTGGCCAATCCACGGGAAGACTCGAACCCCCCGCGTCCACCTTCAGTGTCCGCCGGTCCCGCTCCGACAGCGCCCCGCGCTGTATCCGCAGGCCCACTGTCGTGGGTTCGAGTCCTGGCCCATTCCAATTAAAAAAGCCCCCGTTCGGGGGCCTTTTGCATTGGGGCGGCTTATGGTAATCGAACCCACGACACCTGGAATCACAATCCAGTACTCTAACCAACTGAGCTACAGCCGCCGTCGGACCATTCAGATTATCCTGGGCGGCCCGGGAAGGCCAGCGGGAACCTTCAGGGGACTGCAATCATCGAAGACATGCCGGGCGTCCGGCCGAGCGAGGGGTTTCATGAATCGTCAGGTCAAACAGGTTCTGGGGTTGTCGGTCTTCGCGGCCGGGTGCATGGCTCTGGGAATGGGGCTCAGCCATGGTTGGCGGGTGGCGGCCCAGGAAGAGAAACCGGTGGTGGTGGATGCCAGGGGACTGGACC
>Ga0302322_100002686_pt1 | contig 15065 bp, 12 predicted proteins | sample Fen_T0_2_FD_203757 | JGI IMG/M metagenome (GOLD analysis project Ga0302322, IMG submission 203757) | Peat permafrost microbial communities from Stordalen Mire near Abisko, Sweden - Fen_T0_2 | ecosystem: Environmental > Terrestrial > Soil > Wetlands > Permafrost | place: Sweden: Abisko... | reverse complement strand
CGCCGGTGTACGTCGTGAAGCTCGCCCCCGAGGGGCTCGAGTTGACGTTCAGCACATCGTGCCGGCCCGTCATGATGCTCGCACACGAACTGAACGAGAGCGGGGCAACGAGCGCGAGCGCGGCGAGAAGGATTCGCATGGTCAGACCTCTCTATGGGAATCGGAGGGATCAACGAGCGGGGAAGATCGCAGTCTAGTCAGCGGCCGAATTCCAGGCGGGCAATTCCTGGGTTGGCTGTGCGTCCCCCTCAAATGAACCGGCCGCGCCTTGCGGCGCGGCCGGCGTGTGCGAGTCGTGAGACTCAGCAGCTCACTTCGCCTTCGCGTCCGGGGCGGCGTCGCCGCTCCAGAACTCGATCGAGTTGGAGATCACGTAGTCGCCCCAGAGAGCGATGCTGCCGACCCACGAGCCGACGAAGAAGAAGATCGCTTCGTTGCCCCACTTGCTGTCGGTGGCCTTGGAGTTCCAGTCGTGAACGGCGTTGAACCACTTGTTCGGGCCCAGGCAGCTCGTGCCCATCAGGGTGAGGCCGAGCACGCAGGCGAGGAAAGTCTTCTTCATGTGTTTGATCTTCTGTTCTTGGATAGGGGGGGTAGGCGCGCCACGCGCCCGCCGCAGGGCACTTCTATACCTGCCGGCGGGGGCAAGATCCACCCCCCTGCGGCCTAGCGCTCGATGGGGGTGATCTTGACGTTCCGGAACTGGATCCGGGCGCCCTCGGATTGCAGGCAGATCTGGCCCGGGATCTCCTCGCACCAGCTGGCCGTGTTCTGCAGCACTCCGTTGACCACGAGGCGCAGTTCCCCGCCGTCCAGGGTGATGTCGTAGCGGTTCCATTCGCCGATCGGCTTCTCGTTGGTCGGCGCCAGCTTGGCCGTGTGGCGGCCGTCCGTGCGCAGAGCGTCCACTTGCATCGGGAAGGCGTCGATGTTCCAGATGTCGCCCGCGTTGCGGTGCTCGAGCTGGGCCTCGATGCTCGCCGGCCAGACCTTGTCCGGGCCGTGACGGCGCATGAGCACACCGGAGTTGCCCGGCGGCTGTCCGGGGACGTGGCGCCACTCGAGCGTGAGCGCAAAGCTCGTGTACTCCTTCTCGGTGCGCAGGTAGCCGATCGGCGTACCCTTGCAGTCGAGCACGCCATCCGCCTGCACGCTGAAGACGTCCTCGAGGCGCACCTTCGGGTCGTCGCAGTAGAACTTCCAGCCGGTGAGGCTTTGCCCGTCGAAGAGCGGCTGTTCGGAGAGCCGCCGGCCGGGCACGCGCGGGTTGGTGGAGAGGAATTCGACCAGGTCGCGCAGCTCTTGCGCAGAGAGGCCGGCGGCCACATCGGCGGGCATGGCCGAGACCTTCTGGCGCGTGCGCGAGGCGATGTCGGCGGCGGCCAGCACGTGGCGCTGCCCGCTCGTGTCGCGCACGACCAGCGGATCGCCGTCGGAGACGAGGAAGCCCGGCACGAGCTCGCCGTCTTTCGTCTCGAACAGCCAGGTGTCGTAGCCGAAAGCGATCGCGGCGCTCGGCTCCTGGATCGACTGCAGGATCTCCTTGCGCGCGTACTTGGTCGAGAGGCCCGAGAGATCGGGACCGATCTCGCCGCCGCGGCCGAAGTAGCTGTGGCAGGTCGAACAGCGCGCCTTCTCGCCGAAGAAGATGCGCGCGCCCTCGCGCGCGTCGCCGGCGAGATGCAGCACCTCGAAGCCCGAGGGCTTGGCCGAAGCTTGCGCCGGGAAGTACTGCGTCGCGAGCGCGCGCACGCTCGGGTCGGGAGAGCCCGGGATCGCCGCCGCAGCAGCTGCCTTGCCGGCCTCGCTGAGCTTCCCGCCCGCGGCTGCGCCGAGCAGCGCCAGGCTGCCCTCGCGGCTCGCGCACAGTTCGCTCGCTGCGGCCGCGCACTCGGATGGGGGCGCGTCGCGCTTCTCGAGCGTCGCGATCAGCGCGCGCTCGCGCGTGCGGTCGCGCGGGCGCGCGAGCCAGACCTGGAACTCGACGCCGTCGCTGCAGCCCTTGTCGAGGCCCGTCTTGTCGAGGCCCACGCTCGCGCGCAGGCGCGTCGCACCTTGCGGCACGGCGTAGACGATGCGGCTCGGCGCGTGCGTGCCGATGCCCTTGACGGGCTTGCCGTCGGCGAGCGCGAGCTCGCCGCCCTCGCAGTCGGCATCGATGTGCACGCTGCCGTGGCCGGACTCGGCCGAGATCCAGGTAGTGCCCGCGAGTGGCAGCTCGCCGCCGGCGGTCACGAAGCGCGGCGCGATCCAGTCGCTCCAGTCGCAGCCGTTGCCGGCACCGGGCTCGACGCGCAGCTCGACGCGTTGCGCACCGGCGAGCTCGAGGTCGAGTTCCTTGCGCTCGCTCTTCAGCGTGCCGCTCTTCCAGGAGAGCACGGCCGGGTCGAGGTCGCCGTGCTCGAGCTGCGGCGCGAGTCCGTAGGTGGACCAGTCGTTGGTCGCGCGCTGCTCGGTCCACCAGCGCGCGAGCTCGCGCACATCCGCAGGTCCGCCGAGCGCCACGGTCAGCATCGCCTCGGCGCCTTCGCGCTCCTTCACGAAAGCCAGGCTCTCGACCGCCTGCTTGCGCTCGGCCGGGGTGAGCTGCGGCGCCATCGCGCGCGCGAGCAGATCGGGCACGAGCACGGCGGGGTGCAACCGCCAGGCGAGTCTCGCGGTGCGCGGGGTCCAGCGCAGCGGGTCCTTCTCGAGCGTCGCGCGCTGCGTGAAGAACATCTCCGCCAGGCCGCTGTAGGCGCCGTAGAGCGCCTCGAGCAGCCAGGGATCCTCGCCGTCCCAGCGGTCGAGCAGCGCGCGCGGGTCGAGACCGGTGAAGGCATGCCAGCGTCCGGTGCCGTCGATGTTCCAGCGCAGGCACAGCGCGAGCTCGCGCAGCACGGCGGGGTCCTTCTCCTTCAGCTCCTCGCCCTCCGCGAAGAGTCGCAGCGGGTCGCGCGCCTCCTCGAGGCGCATGCGCTCGAAGGCGTGGCGCCAGGCGCGCAGCACGGTCACGCGCAGCTCGGGATCGGGATCGTTCCTGTACTCGAGCGTCCTCGCGAGGCCCGCCTGCCCCATCCCGGAGAGCGCCCACAGCGCACGTGCCACGAGGCGCGGTTCCTTGGTCGCGAGCAGCGCGTCGAGCGCGGGGACGGCCGGCGGGCCGATGGCGAGCAGCGCCGCGACCGCGCTGCCGCGCACGCTGACGGAGGGCGAGCGCAGCGCCTCGACCGCGTGCGCCGGCGTGTCGAGTTCGATCTTCGGCGCGCGCGTGCGGTCGCCCTTGGGTGCGATGCGCAGGATGCGGCCGCGCGCTTCCTTGTCGCCCGCCGCGTGGCCGCCGACACCCGGGTCGTACCAGTCGGCGACGTAGATCGCGCCATCGGCGCCGGCGCACACGTCGCTCGGCCGGAACCAGCGCCAGTGCTCGTCCTTCGCGTCCTCGCGCGCCTTCAGGAACACGCCGTGCTCGAGCGTGTAGCCCGCACCCTTGCGCACCGGCCGGTGCGACCAGATGCAGTTGCGGCCCGCGTCGCAGCCGAGCATCAGGCCGATGTCGGCCTTGGGCAGCAAGCCGCCCTCGTACATGCACACACCCGTCGGTCCGCCGGCACCGTCGATGCACGAGGTCGGCAGCACGCCCGGATCCTCGCTGTGCCAGTGCGCGACCTGCGTGCTCTGGCCCGGCCGGCGATCCGCGCTCCAGTAGCGCGCGCCGTCCTCGCTGAAGTAGCCGTAGTTGCCCGACTCCATGACCCACAGGCTGCGCGTCGCCTGGTTGCCGTCGTCGTCGTTGTCGCTCTGGAAGAGGTTGCCGAACGAATCGAGCGCGACCTCGTAGTTGTTGCGGAAGTTGTGCGCCAGCACGCGCAGACGATCGCCCTTGGGCGAGACGCGCAGCACGAGGCCGCCGGTGTAGACGCGCCCATCGTCGCTCTCGAGCTTGGGCTGGTTGTCGGAGTCGCTCGGCCCGCCGCCGCGGTAGATCGAGCCCGAGCGCAGCGTCCAGCCGCGCTTGTCGGTCACGATGTGCGGTCCGGCGTTGCCGACCGTGCCGTACCACTCGCCCTCGGGTCCCTGCACGATCGAGTGCAGGCCGTGGTCGTGGTCGCGGCCGCCAAAGCCCGTCAGCAGGACCTCGCGCTTCTCGGGCACGTCGTCGCCGTCGGCGTCGGTGTAGACGATCAGGTCCGGCGAGCAGGAGACGATCACCTGCTTGCCCGCGACGCAGATGCCGAGCGGCGCCACGAGGCCCTTCTCCTGCACGAAGACCTTCGAGGAGTCGCACACGCCGTCGCCGTCGGTGTCCTCGAGGATCATGACGCGGTCACCCTCGTCGTGGTGCAAGCCCGGATTGCGGCCTTCCCACTGGCGGTAGTTGACGCCCTCGGTGACCCACACGCGCCCGCGCGCATCGACGTCGATCGCGGTCGGGTTGTAGAGCTGCGGCGTGTCGGCCCACAGGCGCACCTCGAGGCCGGGCTCGAGCTCGAACGCGGCCGTGAGGTCGCGCGGGTCTTGCGGCAGGGCGGCGAAGAGGAGCGGCAGCATCAGCATCGATTCAAACCTCGATCTCGGGTCCGATTTCTTCCTGGGAGGCGAGCAGCGTGCGCACGTGGCCGAGGCCGGCGCGCTCGAGTTCCGCGCGCGCGGCTTCGAGCGCGCGTTCGGGAGCGTTGGTCTTCTTCGAGAGGTGCGCGATCACGAGCGTATGCAGGTTCGCCCCGGCGAGCAGGTGCAGCATCGCTGCGCCTTGCGCGTTCGAGAGGTGGCCGCGGCCGCCCATGATGCGCCGGCGCAGCATCTCCGGGTAGGGACCGCAAGCCATCAGCTCCGGATCCCAGTTGAACTCGAGCACCAGCACGTGCGGATCGGCGAGCACGCGCGCGACCGCCTCGTCGGGCCGGCCCATGTCGGTCAGGATCACGGCCTTGCGCCCGCCCTGTTCGAAGCCGAAGGCTACCGTCGGGTCGCAGTCGTGCGGCAGCGCGACGGGCTGGATGCGAATCGCATCCTGTCCGGCGCGATTGGGCACGTCGTAGGCGCTGCCGATGCGCAAAGTGGCGAGCGACTTCGCGCGCTTCGCCGAAGGATGCGTCATCATCGCCTCGGCGCAGTGCAGCGTGCCGTGCGCGCGCTTGGCGAGCATGCCCACCGAGCGCGCGTGGTCGAGGTGGCCGTGCGTGACGAGCACGTGGTCGATCGAGGTCGCCACGATGCGCGCCGATTCCAGGCGCGCCTCCATCTCGATCCGGCCCAGGCCCGCATCGACGATCAGCGTCGTCTCGCCGCCGCGCACGAGCGTCGAGTTGCCTTCGCTTCCGGAGGAGAGGACCTGCAGGCGCATTCGGGTGGGGAAGCCTATGCGAGCTTGCGCGCGCGCGCGAGCGCGAGCACGAGGATCAGCGCGCCGAAGCTCGTCCAGGCTCCCAGGCGCAGCGAAAAGGCCTCGAACTTGGTGCGCACGAGCACGCGGCCGGCGGGCACGAGCACGGCGCGGTAGAAGTCGCCCTCGCGCTCGATTTCGGCGTCCTCGCCGTCGATCACGGCCTTCCAGCCCGGATGCCAGGCCTCGTGGAACACGAGGCGCCCGCCGTGGGCGCTCTCGACCTGTGCATCGAGCCGGTCGGGAGCCTCGCGGCGCTGGAAGATCCGCGCTTGCGGATCTCCCACGAGCTCGGGCGGCGAGCGCGAGCCGGCATGCTCGCTCCACGAGCGGCTCTCGAGGAGCGGGATCCAGGCGACCGCTGCGAGAGCGACGCCCAGAACCAGCGCCACGAGCATGCGCCGTGCGCGCAGCAGACAGGCGACGAGCGCCACGGCCAGCGCCGCGAGGCTGCAGCTCGGCACGCCGCCGAGGATCGCGAGCGCGCTCGCGCCGACGAGTTCACGCCCGCGCTGCTTCTCGATCGCCCACAGCATCCACGGCAGCCAGAGCAGCGCGTCGAGCGCGTTCGGGCTCGCCAGTCCCGCGAGGCACAAGCCCGCGACCTGCGCCGCGAGCGCATCGAGCCAGGCGACGCGCGCGCCAAAGCGCGCGACGTGCCAGCACCACGTGCCCCATCCGAGCAGCCACAGCGCGAGCACCAGGCGCAGCGCGTCCGCGATGCGCAGCGGCACGAGCAGCATCAGCGCATTGGGCGGATACCACGGCCCAGCGTGCGTCGCTCCGAGCAGTGGACGTCCGAGGCCCGACTCCGGATCCCACCCGGGCAACTCGCCGCGCAACCAGCCCGCGCGCAAGAGCGCCTCGTCCGGCCGCGCCGGCAGCGGGAAGAAGTGCGCGAGTGCCGCGAGTGACAGCGCCGAAACGAGGACCAGGAAAATCGGGCGCCGCAGGTTCACGGCGCCCACGTTGCACGTCCGCGACGCGGGATTCCAGGCCGTTCCGCCGCTACCATGCGCACATGCTCCTCCGCCGATCGACGCCCTGCGTGCTCTTGCTCGTCCTCGCCGCTTGCTCCGCCTTCCACACGGCTCCGAAGCCCAAGCTCGAGCCGGTGCAAGCCGAGGCGGCGCGCCTGCAAGCCGACGTCGAGTACCTCGCCTCCGACGCGCGCGAAGGCCGCCGCGCCGGCACCGTCGCCGCGCGCGAGTGCGCGCTCTGGCTGGCGCAGCGCATGCGCAGCCTGGGCCTCGAACCGCTGGGCGAGAAGGGATTCCTGCAGGAATTCCCGCTCGCGTTGCCCGCACGCGCCGGCGAGAGCTCGAGCGTGACGGCGGCTGGCAAGCTCATGAGCGGCCCGTCCGTGCGCCCGCTGATCTACTCCGAGACCGGCGACGCCGCCGGCGCGCTCGTCGATTGCGGCTACGGCATCGAGGTCGCGACCGACGACAAGAAGCGCAACGACTTCGAGCTCGCCGATCCCAAGGGCCAGATCGCGCTGATCCGCCGCGGCACGCCCGCCGACGGCAGCGATCCCAAGAGCTGGGGCAATGCGGCCGACATCCTGACCAAGATCATGAACGCCAAGCGCCACGGCGCGACCGGTGTCGTGCTCGTGTGCAAGAACGCCGAGGACCTCCCGGCCTTCGACACGAGCCGCGGCGGCAAGGCGGGTTTGCCGTGTGTCGCGACGACCTACGAGGCGCTCGGCGTGGCGCTCGACACGCAGGCGCTGGCGCTCGGCAACGGCGCGATCCACGCCGAGATCGTGCGCGAGCAGGGCAAGGCCGCCAACGTGGTCGGCCGCCTGGCGGGCAAGGATCACAAGCGCACGATCGTCGTCGGCGCGCACTACGACCACCTCGGCCTCGGCGGCGAAGGCTCGCTCGCGCCGAACGAGATCGGACAGATCCACCACGGCGCCGACGACAACGCCAGCGGCAGCGCGACCGTGCTCGAGATCGCGCGCATGGCGATTTCGCGCAGCGAACCGGCCTGCGACCTCGTCTTCGCGCTCTGGTCGGGCGAGGAAGAGGGCTTGCTCGGCAGCGACTACTGGACCGCGCACCCGACCGTGCCGCTGAAGGAGATCTCGGCCAACTTGAACCTCGACATGGTCGGCCGCGCGGGTGCGGGCAAGCTGCAGGTGCTCGGCGCGGGCACCGCGCCCGAGTTCGCGGCGCTGATCGAGCAGGCCAACGCGGCGAAGATCCTCGAGCTCGCGGTCAGCACCAGCGGCGCGACGCTGGGCGGCTCGAGCGACCACCAGAGCTTCCTGAAGCACCAGATCCCGGCGCTGTTCTTCTTCTCGGGTCTGCACGCCGACTACCACAAGCCCAGCGACACCGCCGACAAGTTCGAGGCCGACGGTGCGGCGAAGGTCGCGACGCTGGGTGTGGAGGTCGTCGAGCGTCTCGCGGCCTCGAAGAAGTTCGAGTTCATCGACGTCAAGCCGGCGAAGGGCGCCAAGCAGGAGGTCGCCGACAAGAACTCGCCGCGCGCCTGGTTCGGCTCCGTGCCGAGCTTCACCTTCGACGGCAAGGGCGTGCTGCTCGACGGCACCTCGTCGGGCAGCCCGGCCGAGCGCGCAGGCTTCTTGAAAGGCGACGTGATCGTGCAGATCGCGGACGTCAAGATCGACGCGATCGACGACATGCAGTACGCGCTGACGCACTACAAGCCGGGCGACACGCTGACGATCAAGTACACGCGCGAGGGCAAGGAGCTCGAGACGCGCCTGACGCTCGCGACGCGCCAGCAGAGCGCGCAATGATAGTGGTCACCCAATGCCCACCATCTCGGGAGGAATGGACTTCGACCAGTACCTTCGCATGCTTGCGAAGAACTTCGCTTCTGAACTCGGGCCAATCCTGTCCATAGATCAGGTTACATCGAACACGGATCTGCTTGGGAGCTTCACCGAGGCCGCCGTGAAGCGCCTGGTTCGGCGATCGATCGAACCGATGAGAGTCTGCACCGGTGCCGTACTCGATTTTCCGCTTCCTCCCAAGCTCCGCCAGATTGACTTGATCATCTGGGCCCCGGCTCCTGCCCCGGCAGTTTTTGATATGGAGGGGTTTGGGCTCGTTCCGCGAAGCAGTGCGTTCGGCGTTCTCGAGATCAAGAAGAGCAACTACAAGGGCGTGGACACTCAACTCGAGGAATTCATAGATGACGCAATTAACCACCGGATCGTCGCAGATGGTCCAACTGCTCCGGTAGCGCAGCAGAGATGCGCAGGTCTGGGCGTAATCTGCGTGCTCGAACGCAAGATCTCGAAGCGACTTGCGAACCTCTTCGGGGACGGGCATGCGATTGCGCTCTTCGAGAGACAGAACGGTGAGCCAGTCGTCCGAGATGCGGATGTGATACGCCTGATCAACTTCCTCTACTTCGTTACCTGGAGGCACAGGGCCGTGGGGGGCTCAGCCACATATCCCCAGGTGGCACTCCCCGCTGAAACCTAGAGCCACACCAGCTTCAGCTGTATCTCCCTCTCGACTCATCCTCATCGCGGTCGCGTTAGAGTCAGCGTGTGCGTCTCGTCCGCCTTCAACTCGAAGCTCTCGTCGAAGAAGAAGCTCTTGGGCTCGGACTTGTCGCTTGCGTTCGCGCGACGCGAAGCCTGGATGCGGAACGCGCCCGGCTCGACGCGGATCGTGCGGCGGTTCTGGCCCGCGACGTCGGCCTTGAGCGGGAAGTCGTCCAGCACCTCGCCGCGCTCCCAGTAGCGCAGCATCGTCAAGCCGTCGAAGAGCTCGATCGGCGCCTCGATGGCGATCGTCGCGATCGTGGGCGGCTTCAACACGAACTCGACCGTCTTCGACTCCGGCTCGAAGAACTCGACGGTCATCATTCCGCTGAGCTTTCCGGCGTCGGCCCACAGGCCGTAGCGCCCAGGCAGCAGGCCGTCGAATGCAAAGCTCCCGTCGGCCAGTGCGCGTGTGGGCGCGTCCGAATGGAAGTGCTTGCCCCAGAGTACGGGGTCCTGCCAGTCGTTGCGCCGGCGGGCCAGCACGCGGATTCCCTCCCATGTCGCGGGCGGTGTCGAGCCCTCCGCCGCGACGAGCCTGCCGGTCAGCCTGCGCTCGTCCGCGATACGCACCTCGATGGTCGTGGAGGGCGCGGCATCGGTGGTTTCGAAGGCGGTGAAGCCGACACCGCCGTTCGTTGCGATCACCCACAGGCCCCAGCGTCCGGCGGACACGGAGGGGATGTCGATCTCCCCGATCCGGATCGTGAACGAAGCGGGACTCGGCCGGCTCATGCTGAAATTCTCGCCGGGCGGCGCGAGCGTCGCGGAAGCGATGTCGACCGGTGCGCGTGATCGTGCATCGACCACGAGCGCGTGGATGCTGCCCTTCGTCGAGCAGTCGCGCCAACCCGTGATCCGCACGTCGGTATCTCCGGTCTTGGCGATGACCGGCGGAAACCTCAGCAGGGGTAGCGGACCCGCGGAGAGCATCTGACGCATTTCCTGCGCGTCGGTCTGCAGCTCGTATTCACCGTCGCGTGCGCCGCGAATCACGAAGCGGCCGTCCGTGAGCGTCGCGTGGGGTTCCGCGGCGGCCCCGCCGGACGCGCGTCGGGCGCCTTCGACATACGGGTGGTAGTACACACGCGCTCCGGCGGCCGGTGCGCCCGCGTCGTCGAGCACGATGCCCCGGATCTCTCCGGCGCGGAAGAGCGTCAGATCCTGGACACACGGGTCCGCTCCGTCCGACTTGAACAATGTCCGCTCGTTCGCCCAGCCGGCCGCGGTGGCCTGAACGAGCCACGAGTCGAGCATCGAGAACTTGAGCTCGGAGAGCTCGTAGTGCCCCGTCACCGGATCCGCGGTCGTCGTGCGTCCGCCGCAGCGCACCGTCACCGCCGGCAGCTTCGAACCGTCCTCGGAGCGCACCGTCCCGACGAGCCGAGTCGGAATCGTCTGGGGGACGAGCGTGATTTCCTTCGGAGTCGGTTCGCGCTCGGGGTGCTGTTTGTCGATCCCTTCGCCGGTGTATCCCTTCTTCCACGCGCCGAGCCGGTAGCCGCTGGGATCCTCGAGCTTCAACAGCCCATGCAGTCGCGCCTCTCCGCTCGCGTTCGTCTTGCAGTGGAAGCGATCGCGTGCCCGGCCACCCTCGTCGTGGGTTTCCGAGAAGTCGAGCACGCTTGCACTGTCACTGTCGTGCGTGACCGGCCCGATCGGGAACGCGTACGTGGTGACGCCGACGTTCGCGCCCTCGAGGGAAACTCCGTGATCGTCCCGGACGTGCACGAGGAAATCGGCACCGGGCTGGATCGGTACGACGAACTCGCGTTCGGTCGCCAGCCGGTCACCGGAGGCGAGGGTGAGTGTGCCCATTCCGTCCTGGCCGAGAGCGAGCAGCGTGCCGGCCTCGCCGCGGATCGAGACGCGCTCGGCGACGTCCAACTCGCCGTGCTCGCCGGTTCTGCCGAGGAAGCTGAGCCCCCTTCGACCGCTGGCCATGACGTTGTCGAAGAGATACAGGCTCGCGCCCGCGATCGTCTCCTGCGTCGCCGCGTCGATCGCTCGAATACGGAGGTGGGCGCCGTGGCGCAAGCGGAAATCACCGGCCGACACGCTCGCGCCTGCGCTCACCGCGGAGCGTGGGAGCTCTTCGACGTCGAGGCGGTCTCTCTCGCGCGTGTAGCCCTCGCAGCCAACGGAGAGCCAGTACTGCGAAGCGGGCACGTCTTCGATGGCGAAGGTTCCGTCCGCGGCCGAGATCGTCTCGGTCTTCAGTCGGGGTTCGCGCGCCCCGGCCGCCCAGAGGACGTCCACGAACTCGATCTTCGCGCCCGCGAGCGGCGCCTCCTTGTCGCCATCGAGCACGCGGCCAACGACGCGGAGTGCCACCAGTTGCTCCGGCTCGGCCGTTGGCGCTGCGGCAGGAGGCGTCTCCGCGACCCTCGCGCTCGGCGCGGGCTCGGTGGCTTGCATGGCGGCCGGCTCGGCCGGCTGCGGCAGCGGGGGCGCGAGAAGTTGCCCGGGATTCTCGTCGCTCCCCGGCCAACACCACCAGGCGATCAGGCCCAGCAAGACCAGCCCAATCAAGACTCCCAGTCCGCGGCGGGCAGGCGAGCGAGGGGGGCTCTCGGGGGGCGAGCTCACGGGCATAGTCTAGACGACCACCCCCGCGGGCAACTTCCCGCGCGATCGGTTCGCCGCCTTCCGTGTGTCCACTCCCGGAGCTTGGATGACTATTCGGGGCCGGGGGAAAGCACCCAAGGAGTGAGACCCATGCAACTCGCAACTCGCCTCAGCGCCGCGGCATGGGCCGCGGCGCTCTTGGGCGGACTCCTCATACTCGCGGAACGGCCCCCTCGCTTGAAAAGGCGGACATCGATCGCGGGCGATGCTCAGTGCGGCAGATCGGACCCTGGCAGCGGCCCGGCGCGCATGCCGTTGCGGTAGATCCCGCTCGATGCCTCGTCGAGCGAGCCGTCGCTGTTCCAGCACTTCCACGGGCCTTCCTTGAGGTCTGCGTGGAAGTGACCCTCGCAGATCTTCGAGCCGTCGTCGAACCACCACTGCCAGAGCCCGTCCGCGCGACCGTCGACCCGGGCACCGCTCATCCTGAGCTGTCCGTTGCTGTGCCACTCGCGGACTGTCGTGCGTCCGGTTTGCCCGTCGAAGACCTGCTCCGCTTCGAGTTTCCCGTCCTCCGCCCAGCGGCGGTAGTCACCCGCGATACGGCCGTGCCTCCACTGAGCATCGACCTTCGGCTTGCCATTCGCGTACCAGAGTTGCTCGCGGCCTTCCTTCCAGCCGTCGACGAACTCACTGCTGCCGTGCTCGCGGCCCGGCTCATCGATCACCTGAGTCCCCGTGAACGTGCCCATGCGCACGTCCTCGCCCGGAGTGGGGGGCTGCTGCTCCCAGCAACCCAACGAACCACAGCCTGCAAGCCCGAGTGCCAGCACCGCGACGGCGAGAGCGAGTACTCGCATCGGAACAGCGCCTACTTCCACTGCGCCAAGAACAGATTCGTCTCGTGCGGCCCGCCGCCGCGGTTGGAGCAGAAAACAAGCCACTTCCCGTCGGGGCTGAACATCGGGAAGCCGTCGAAGCCCGGGTAGGTCGTCAAGCGCTCGGGCTCGCCGCCCTTGACATCGATCGCCGCGAGGTCGAAGTCGGGCCCTTTGGGATTGGTGGCCCACTTGTTGGTCGAGAAGATGATGCGCTGGTCGCCGGGGAAGAAGTATGGGCCGAAGCTCGCGACACCCAGGTGCGTCAGCTGCGTGCGCTCCGTTCCGTCCGGACGGATCAGCATCAGCTCCATGTGCGTCGGGCGCACGAGCCAGCGCGAGAGCAGCTCCTGATAGTCGGCGAGTTCCTCGGCTTCCTTGCCGGGCGTGAAAGAAGTCGAGCGGAAGCAGAGCCACTTGCCGTCGTGGCTGTAGAAGGCACCTCCGTCGTAGCCGGGCGTGTTCGTGATCTGCTTCAGGTCCGTGCCGTCGAGCTTCATCGACCACAGCTCGAGATCGCCCGAGCGCGTCGAGGTGAAGACCATGCGGTCGCCCTTGGGCGAGATCGTGGCCTCGGCGTCGTAGCCCCACTCGGTCGTGAGCGCGCGCTCCTTGCCGGTCGCGAGGTCCTGCACGTAGATGTCGTACTCCGGGCGCACGGCCCAGACGTAGCCCTTGCTCATGTCGGGCCGCGGCGGGCAGTCCTGCATCCAGGCGTGCGTCGAGGCGTAGACGAGCTGCTGGTCGCCGGGCAGGAAGTAGGAGCAGGTCGTCGCGCCGTCGCCGTTCGAGATGCGCCGGTGCGTGCCGTCGTGCTCGATGACGTAGATCTGATCGCAATCGACGCCCTTGGGCATGCCCTGGTAGGAAAGGCGCGTGCCGTCGTTCGACCAGTAGCCCTCGGCCGCTTGCGTGACGTTCTTCGTCAGCATCCACAGGTGCGCGAGGTGATCCTCGCCCTTCTGGATCAGGTCGTCGCGCGCGACGCCGCCCGCGAGCGGCGGTCCGGATGCGGGCGCTGCGAGCTTATGCGCGGAGGGTTGCGGCGCGTCGATGCCCGCGTCGATCTTGAGGTGGCAGGCGCCGAGGAGCGGAAGGAGAGCGGGGAGGAGTCTTCGCATGGGGGGATGGCTTGGTTTCAAGCGCGCCGCTCGCGCGGCGGAGGGACCGGGTCGTGGCCGCCCTCGCAGAAGGGATGGCAACGCAGGATCCGCCACGTGGCGAGCCACGTCCCGCGCAGGATACCGTGCGCGCGCAGGGCTTCGATGGCGTACTGGCTGCAGGTCGGGGAAAAACGGCACGAGGGCGGCTTGAGCGGCGAGATCACGCGCCGGTAGAAGCGCAGCGGCAGGACGGCGAGCTCCCGCAACCACTTCACGCGCGCGGATCTCCCTCGCGCGCACGCGGCGGCTCTCCGGGCGGCGGCGGCGGCGTGTGCTGCTGCTGCTGCTGCGGCGGCGTCGGCGGCGGCTTCGCGCGCGGCTTGTGGCGTCGCGCGGGGCGATCCTCCCTCGGCCGCGGCGGGCGCGCCTCGTTGCGCGCGATCTTGCCCGCGAGCACGATCAATTCGGCGCAGGTCGCGGCGAGCTCGGGTTCGAGCTTGGGACGCGCGGGGATCAGGATCAGGTCGAGGCCCGGCGGGAGATCGTGCTGCGAAAGCCGGAAGCTCTCGCGGAAGATGCGCCGCACGCGGTTGCGCTCGACGGCACCCTTCCAGATCGCCTTGCCGACCGACAAGCCCAGGCGCGAATGGGGGAGACCGTTCGGCGAGCCGACGATCAAGAGCGTCGCGCCGCGGGCGCGCAGGCCGTCGCGGTAGACGCGCTCGAAGTCGCGCTTGTGCACGAGGCGCAGGTGGCGCGGGTAGGAGAGGGGCCGGGGCATGCCGCACGCGCTTCTTTCGCGCGCTCGAGCGCACTAGCATACGAAGCGCTTGGGATCGCCGTCGCGCATCGAGGAGGCCTTGCGGTCGCTAGCGCCCGCAGGTCGGGGAATCGCGCGCGCGGAGCTCGCGCAGCGCCTGCGCGGGCTCGCGCGGCCGGCCGGAGCGCCCGGGTGGAGCGCGGCGGAGTGGGCCGAGCACCTGTGCGAGGAGTTGCCGCGCGCGCCGGAGCTGCCGGCGGCGGTCGAGGGCGTCGTGTGCGTCGCTCCGCACGCGAGCGAGCTGGCGCTCGAGCCGCTCGTGCGTGTGTTGGCCCATCTCGAGCGCGGCGAGCGTGTGCTGCTGGTTGCGCCGAAGGAGCTCGCGGAGCTAGGTGAGGTCTGGAAGGCAGTGCTCGCCGGCGTTCCGGGCTGGGCTTGCGTCGAGGATGACGGCCTGGGCGTGCTGCGCGCTGTGCTCGCGAATCGGGAAGTGCGCGGATTCGAGGCCAGCGGGCCGCCCGCGCGGATTCCCGAGCTCGCCGAGCTCGCGCACGGCTGCGAGGGGCGCGTGGCGCTGGATTTTCGCACGCTGCGCAACACGAGTCTGCTCGTGCGGCGCGCGGACGATGCCGAGGAATGCGCGCGCCTCGCCGCGCGCCGAGCCTTCGGCCGCGTCGCTTCGCTCACGGGCCAGCGCGCGGGCGCGCTCGGCCGCGTCGTGTGCCACGAGCGCTCGTTCTCGCGCTTCAGCGCGGCGTTGCTCGCGGAACTCGAGCATGCAGGCGACTCCGAGCGCCAGACGGAGTTCGAGCGACCGGTGCCGCTGCTCGAGCGCGAGACGCGCGCGCACCTCGCGGCG
>Ga0302322_100002685_pt1 | contig 15069 bp, 12 predicted proteins | sample Fen_T0_2_FD_203757 | JGI IMG/M metagenome (GOLD analysis project Ga0302322, IMG submission 203757) | Peat permafrost microbial communities from Stordalen Mire near Abisko, Sweden - Fen_T0_2 | ecosystem: Environmental > Terrestrial > Soil > Wetlands > Permafrost | place: Sweden: Abisko... | reverse complement strand
CATGCAGCCGGCAAAGAGGTCGCGCAGCTTCCGGCGCATCTCATACGGGTTGACCCAGTTGTTCGTCGGGCCGGCGGCCTCCCGGTCGAGCGAGCAGATGAACGTGCGGTCCTCCACGCGGGCCACGTCGTTGGGATCGGAGCGCGCATGGTAGCAGCCGGGCCAGAGCTTCGGGTTGAGCTTGGTGAACGTCCCGCCGGCCACCAACTGGTCGCACAGCTCGTGGTTTTCCTCCGCCGAGCCGTCCACCCAGTGCAGCCGGGCGGGCTGGCACAGGGCGGCCATCTTCTCCACCCAGCGCAGCAGGTGGGCGTTGGTGCTCAGCGGCCGGGCGGCATTCCGTTTCTTCATGCCCGCAGCGTGGTCAGGCCGCCCCGCTGAGTAAACGGGAAAGCCGGTCATCCGCGGGCCAATGTAGCGGGCCTTTCGCCCGCATAAGTTGCGGCTCGCGTGGGGAAATCCGGGCGCGCAGACTGGGGCCATGTTACACCGACTCGTCCCCCCCCTGCTCGCCGCATGCCTGCTGCTCGCGCCGCTGCGGGCGGCAGAAAAGAAATCCCCCGCCCCGGTTCCCATTACGGCCCCGGCGCCGGTCGCGGCCAACCTGGGTCCCGACGACACGATCTATTATGTCTGCCTGCTGACCAAGGGCGCCAACGCCGGCCAGGGCTCGCCCGAAGAGCGCCGGAAAACCCAGATCGAAGAGAACGCCTACATCAGCCGTCTGGCCAGGGAGGGAAAACTCCTGGTCGCCGGGCCCTTCGCCGACAATTACGAGTGGAAGGGCATCTATATTTTCAAGTGCGCCTCACTGGAGGAGGCGAAAGCCATGGCGGTCCTCGACCCGGAGGTGCTGGCCGGCCGGCTCAAGTTCGAGGTCCATCCTTGGATCACGGAAAAGGGCTCCATTCGCGATTCGGAGTTTCGCGCGGCGAGGTAGGCCCGCCGCTGTGAACAAGCTCTGCATCCTCGTGGGCACCACGATCGGTGGCTACGTCGGCTGGGCGCTCCCCGACTATTTCGGCTGGGGTTTTGGCTGGTGCTTTGTGGTCAGCGGCGCGGGCAGCATCGCCGGGGTCTGGGCCGGCTGGAAACTGGCCCGCACGCTGGAGCGCTGACCGCCGGCCCGCCCCAGCGGCTCACAATTCCTTCGTCACCTGCACCGACCAGGTCTGGCCGCGCGCCAGCTGGTTGTAGACCGCGGGATCGTAGCCGCGGGAATCGCTGGAGAGCGGCGGCGCCTCGTCCAGCAGGTTGACCACGCCGAGGCGGACGGTCGTGTTGCGAAAATACCGGTTGTTCGTCCGCAGCCGGTAGCTGACGTAGGCGTTGTAGGTCAGGCTGTCGTGCACGACGTAGCGATAAACCCACGCCCCCCCGGTGTAGACCGGGTCGATGTAGCCGGGCGAGCCGAGCGATTGGTAGATACCCTGCGTGGTGGTCGCGTTGCTGTCCTGGTAACGGCCGATGTAGTATGCGCTCAGGCCGGCGTCCCATTGCGCGCGGCGCCATGTGAGGGTCGTCGTGCCGCGCCAGACGGCCGCGCCGGGCGCCGCGAAGCTGTTTTGCCCGCGCAGCACTGTCTTCGGCTTCCCGGGCGCATCGTAGGAGTAGAAATCAATCAGGTAGGTCCAGGCCGTGTCGAAAGTGAAGTTGCCCAGCGCGGTCGGGGGCAGGCGGTAGGTTAGGTCGAAATCCACGCCATTCACGAATTGCTCCGCCTTGTTGAAAAAGGTCAGGCGGATGAGATCGATTGCGCCGACCGTGGCGCGCTGCTGGTCGGCGGGCTTGCCGGCATTGTAGGCGGCGAAGAAATCGCGATCCGCCTGAGTGACGGGCAGACGGACCACCGCGGGATCGCCCCGGTAGTTCGCCGTGGCGGAGCCGAGGTCGATCTGGGCGACGGGCGTGCCGGCGGCGAGCGCAGCCTGGGTGGCGGCGACGAGGACATCGCGGTCGCTGTTGACGGCCTCCGTCGCGGTGGGGCCGCTGATCACGTTCTGCTGGCGGATTTCCCAGTAGTCGACCGAGAGCGAGAGGCCCGTGAGCTTGGGCACATCGATGACAATTCCGGCGGAGCGGCCGGTGGATGATTCCGGCTTCAGGGTGAGGTTGCCCGAGCTCAGACTGCGGCGGTTCGACGAGCCGTCGGTGGGGAGGCCCGTGACGATGCTGCGATACGAATCGGTGGTGTTCGTGGCCGTCCGGATGAGCGAGCCGGTGAACAGCTCCGCGAGGTTGGGCGCATGAAATCCCTGGTTGTACGAGGCGCGCACCAAGGCCCAGTTCACCGGCCGCCAGTTCACGCCCAGCTTGGGTTTCGTGGTGCTGCCGAAATCGCTGTAGGCCTCGTAGCGCCCCGCCGCAGTCAGCTCGAGCGCGTCCACTCCCGGCAGGCGGTTCGCGCGGCCCACGAGCGGCACCATGACCTCGGCGTAGGCGGCGCTGACGTGCCGATTGGCGTGGGTGTCGGAGTTCGGCGAGAAGCCGAGAAAGTCGTTCGACGCCGGGTCGAGCCCGGAGCCCGGCGGATTCAGGCCGGCATAGGGCGGCCGGAAATCATCGTAGGCCTCGTAGCGGAACTCGCCGCCGGCGGCGCCGGCGATGGTGTTGCCGCCCCAGAGCGGGACGATGTCGCCCGCCGCGTGCACATCGCCGCTGCCCAGCTTGGTGATCCCGTCGCGGACGAAGGGCGCCCGGAACGTGGAGGTGACGCGATCGGGGCTCGCGCTTGGACCGGTCACCGCCAGCGCGCCGTTCTGCACCGCGAAATTGTAGCCGAATGGGTTGTAGGCCGCGGCCGGGTCGGCCTGGTTGATGGCCTGCTGCAGCAGGCTCTTGCGATCGGCGCCGGCCTCGGAATCGGTCACGCGCGCGGTCGAGTAGAGCAGCGCCCCTTCCCACGTCCACGTGCCGGCCAGCTGGCCGCGCAAGCCGGCGACGCCGCGGTAGACGGAGTCGGTGATGGTCGCGGTGCGCGTCGCGAGGTCCGCCAGGCGCTTGTTCGTGATCACCACCGCCGCGGGCGTGCCCGTGAGCCGCGCTGTGCCATCGGCGTTCGGCGCGCCGGTCGGGCTCCAAAACCGCGTGCCGAACGGGTTGTACGGGCTGGCCGCGGGGACGACGATGTTGCCGTCCGTCGAGGCGGAAATGCCATCGGGCTCGCGGTACGTCACGGACCGCGCCTGGTAGAGGCTGAGGTCCGTGAAAAACGTGAGCCGGTCGTTGAGGTCGTATTCCAGACTGTTGAACCAGTTCGTGCGGCGCGACTCGGGCTGGATGACCCGGTAGGCATTGTTGTTCCAATAGTAGTCGCGCTCGAGCCCGGTGCGGGCCGGCGTGGTGGTCTTGAAACCCGTCCCACCCGCCGTGGGCACGAGGAAGAACTGGCCCGAGGCCGCGACGAGCGAGGCCGGGATGCCGGGCGGCCGGGCCGCGGTGAACGTGCCGTCGGCGTTGAGGACGCCGAGCGAGTAACTGCCGAAGGCGCTGGTGGAAGTCCGGCTGAAAAACGCCGTGCTCTTGGTGACATCGTTCCACGGCGCCGGGGCGTGGCCCGTGAAATCCGACTCCGCCGAGAAAGCGCGGTCGCCGGCCAGGATCGCCCCGCGGTCATAGTAATCGAGCGTAGTGAGGAACCGGCCCCGGCCGCCGGCAAAATCCCGCCCGTGAGTCAGCGTCGCCCGGTATTCGCGGCCGTCGCCCTCCGCGGTCTCGCCGAAGCGCAGCGCGAGCTCGGTGCCGCGGAAATCCCGCTGCGTGATGAAATTCACCACCCCGGCCACCGCGTCGGTGCCGTAGACCGAGGACGCACCGTCGCGCAGCACTTCCACGCGGTCCAGGCCGCGGTTGGGCAGCTGGTTCACGTTGACCGAGAGCGAGGGCACGCTGCCCTCGACAGTGCTGATCGGGTGTGGCGCGAGCCGGCGGCCGTTCAGCAGGATGAGGGTGTCGCCCGAGGGCAGCCCGCGCATCGCGATGGCCGCGTCGTCCCCGCGGGCCTGGGCGCCCAGCGTGGCGGTCTCGTTGAGCGGCAGGCCGGTCACCGCCGGCACCATCGTGAGCAGATCCGCCGGCTCGGACGCGTCGCGGGCCTCGAACTGCTCCCGGCCGAGCAGGGTGACCGGCAGGACTTTTTCCTGGTCGGTCCGCCGGAGGTGGGAGCCGGTCACGGAGAATTTTTCCAGCTGGACGGGCTCGCCCGGTTCCGGGCCGGACGCTGCGGGCTGGCCGCGGACCAGGACCGGGCCGATCAGCACGGCTCCGAGCAGCAACCCGGCTTGGCGGACGATGAATCGCATGGACGCAGGGTCGGCGATGGCGGCGGGGCGTTCCCCGTGCCAGCCAAAATTCCGTCATCCGCTAGTTCGTCGGCTCGATGTGCACCGTCACGTCGCTGATCGCGTGCGGCACGGACGCCAGCAGCGCGTCCTTCACGGCGTGCGCAATGTTGTGGCCCGCCCGCACGGTGAGCCCGCCGTCCACCCGCACCTGGATGTCCACGAGATGGCTGAGCCCGCTCTTGCGGGCGCGCACCTTGTCGAGCTCCCGCACGCCGGGCACGGCCAGGGCGATGGCGCGCACCTCATTCTCGAAATTCTTCGGCGCCGCCATGTCCATCACGTCGCCCAGCGCCTTGGTGAACATCCCGAAGCCGTTGAACGCGATGATCACGCACGCAAACAGCGCCGCCCAGTCGTCGGCGGTCTCCCAGCCGGGGCCGGCCCACAGCGCGATGCTGATGCCGACGAACGCCGCCGCCGAGGTCAGCGCGTCCGACCAGTGGTGCAGCGCCTCGATGCCCAGGGCAGTGCTGCCGACCTTCGCGCCGGCAATCCCCATCCGGCGAGAGAACCAGGTCTTCGCCACGATCACGCCGGCCAGTACCAGCAGCGTCCACCACGCCGGGCCCTGGTGCGGGGTGACGATCTCGTGCAGCGCATGCTTGGCAATCCATCCGGCCATCGCGAAGATGATCACCGCCACCGCGAGTCCGGCCAGCGGTTCGGCCTTGCCATGGCCGTAGGGATGGTTCGCGTCGGGCGGCCGGGCCGCCACGCGGAAGCCCGCCCAGACCATCGACGAGGAAAGGATGTCGAGCATCGATTCCGCCGCGTCGGCAATGAGCGCGTAGGTGTGACCGAAGATGCCGCCGGCCAGCTTGACCACGGCCAGCAGGGCGTTCAGCGCGATCCCGCGCAGGACCAGCCGGGCGCTGTCGTTAGCGCGCTGCTGCGTGGCGGCATGGTGGCGGGCGAGCTCCTGAGGCATGGCGCTGACGCTACACCGGGTCCTCCACCCCGGCCAGCCTGCAATTGACCGCGCGCCCGGCCGAGTCACACTCCGGGTGACTGCCATGGCCGAGACCAGCACTATCATCGCCACTGACCCGGTGCGGCAGTTTTCCGTTTTTGCGGAAAACCGGGTCGGCCGCCTCTTCGACCTCACGGCGCTGTTCAAGGAGAACAACGTCCACATCATGGCCATCACCGTGCTCGACACGACCGACAGCGCCATCATGCGCCTCATCGTCGACGACCGCGACAAGGCCCGCGAGCTGATGGTGAACAACGATTTTCCCTACACCGAGTGCGACGTCCTCGCGGTCGAGATCCGCGACGGGGCCGACCTGCGCGACGTCCTCGCGGCGCTGCTCGAGGCCGAGATCAACATCCACTACGTCTACAGTTTCATCAAGCGGCCCGAGGCCCGCGCCGCCCTCGCCATCAGCGTGGAGGATGCCGACGTCGCCGCCCAGGCCCTCGGCGCCCGCGGCTTCAAGGTCCTGACGCAGCGCGATATCGCGCGCTGAGCCTCCGCGTCTGCAAAGTTACAAGTATCAAGGTCCAAGTAACAAGAGGCCTAAGGCGGTTTTGTATCTTGGCACTTGCTTGCCCGCCGTAAGCTCGGCGAAGGAGGGTCCCTTGCCACTTGATACTTGCGGCGCAGCGCGCCGTCACTTCACCTCGCCCATCTTCTCGCCCTCGAGGAGATAGACGCCGGTCATGTAGCCGTTCTCGTACATCGCGCCGACCCGGAGCACGCCGTAGAAGGAAATCGGCACGTCCATCAGCGGCTTCACGCCGCCCTGCACCATCCGCACGACGACCCACTCGTTCATGTTCGGCATCACGCCGTAGCAGCAGAGCATCGGGTCCTTCACGAGGAGAAATTCCGTCACAAGCCCGCCGTTCATCTTCACCGGCAGCATGAAGCCCGTCACGACCGCCTTCTGGCCGCCCCACGCCTTCACCGCCGCGGGGATCTGTTCGTCACCCGTCGGCGGCACGGCCTTCGGGTCGGCCGCGGGATCGAACGCCGGCGGGATGAATTTGTAGCTGGCCAGTTTGTCGAAGCCGAGCCGCAGGTAGCCGTTGTCCAGCTCGGGCGCGACCGGCTCGGCGGCCGCCGCCAGCGTGCCGGCCAGCAGGCCCGCGAGGAGGGCCGGCCGGAGGACGCGGCGCAGGAGGTGGCGGGTGAATTTCATTCCAAGCCGGACAAGCTGCACACCTCGCGCCGCGCGTCAAAAGCTTTGCCGTCACCCATTTGAGCCGGAAGCCAGGAAGCCAAGAAATGTCCCCGCCGGGTTTCCTGGTTTCCGGCTAAAAATTTCTGGAATCCTCCCGCTGCAAAAGCTTTGCCGCCGCCGCCGCCGGCATGGCAGCCTCCCGCCGTGCGCCCCGCCCTGCCCCGCCTGCTGACCGCCGCGCTGGCCCTGCTCGCCCCGCTCACCCCCCTCGCGGCGCGCGATCCGTGGTTTCCCGACGGCCCCGTCCAGCCACAGCTCCCGCACGGCGTGATGCTCCCGCCCAAGGTCCGCACGCCGCAGTATCCACTCAAGTCCGCGCGCACGCTGCACACCGACGCCGAGATTGCCCAGATGCGCGCCAACATCGCGCAGTACCCCGCCGCCAAGGCGCTCGCCGACCAGTTTATGGCCGAGGCGAAATACTGGGTCGCGTGGAGCGACTCCGCGCTGCGCGACCTCGTGACCACTGCCGAGGTGCCACGCGCCGTCGAGCTCTGCAACGCCGGCTGCCCCATCCACGGCCGGAAGATCTTCGAGGGCATCAACGGCTCATCCTTCCCGTGGATCGTCGACCCGAAGCATCCGTTCCAGGTAAAGTGCCCGATCGGCGGCGAGATTTACCCCGACAACGACTACGGCGCGTACTACCGCAGCGGTTTCAAGGACCAGTCCACGCTCACCGGCAAGATCGTCGACGACGGCTGGGGCTGGGTCGCGCCCGACGGCCAGCGCTACTGGTTCGTCGCGCACGCCAACCACCTCGTCTGGCAGGGGCCCGGCCTCGACAGCCGTTGCCTCGTCAACGGCATCCTGTCGCTCAGCCGCGCCTACCTCCTCACCGGCGACCGCGCCTACGCGCACAAGGCCCTGGTCCTGTTCCGCCGCGTCGCCGCGGTCTACCCCAACATGAATCACGAGCAGCAGTCGCGCTTCGGCCAGCTGATGGGCGAGCAGGGCACGCGCTACACCGGCAAGGTGGTGAACCTCATCTGGGAGGCCTACCAGGTTGCGCCCTCGCTCGCCGAGGCCTACGACAACCTCTGGGAGACCATCGACGGCGACACTGCGCTCCAGGATTTCTACGGCCAGACCGGCGAACAGCTCCGCGCCGGCATCGAGGCCAACTACCTCGAGGACGCGATTGACTCGTACTTCGAGGACAAGATGCGCGGCAATTACGGCACGCATCAGCGCGCCCTCCTTATGCTCGCCGTCGTCCGTCAGCACGGGGACAATAAGCGCTACGTCGATGAGGTGCTGCACCGCCCCGAGGGCCACCTGCTCCGGATCGGTTTCGACTACGCGCTCTACGACTCCGTCTTCCGCGACGGCGCGCCGCACGAGTCGCCGGATTACAACTTCGTGTGGATCCGCATCCTCGCCGCGTCGGGCGAACTGCTGGCAAAACTCGGCTATGACATCGCGACCCTGCCGCGGCTGAGCCGGATGTTTGACCAGCCGCTTGACTACATCACCACGGGCAAACACTCGGCCCCGCTGGGCGACAGCCGCACGCGCTACGCCCCCGTGATCGGTGACGACTCGTTGACTTACCAGCGCGGCCTCTCGCTCTACGCCGATCTCCGCTACGCCGCGTTTCTCGGCGGCATCGGGGCCACCGGGGAAAAGAGTTTCGGCAGTTATGATGCGCTGTTTTCGCCGCCGCTGCCTGCCGCCCCGCCGTTGCCGGATGGCCGGGTCGTGGCGCCGCAGCCGTCGCGCATCTTCAGCGGCTACGGCAGCGCCATCCTGAACAACCCCGCCGACACGCGCTCGGTCGACCTGTTCTACGGGCTGCACGTCGCCCACTACCACCACGACCGGCTGCACTTCGACCTGTTTGCGAACGGCCAGGACCTGATGCCCGACCTCGGCTATCCCGACGGCGCGAACGAGTTCAACTCCTCCATCTTCACCTGGTCGAAGACCACCATCTCGCACAACACCGTCACCGTCGACGCCCGCCGCCAGCCCGCCAACCCCGCCGGCCACCTGCAGCTCTTCGCCGACGGCCCGTTCGCCCGCGCCCTGGTCGCCGACGCCTCCGACACCTATCCGCCGACGAAGCTTTATCGCCGCACGCTCGTGATGGTGGACGTGCCTGACTCAGACACCGGGGCGGGGGCGCCCCGGCTCCAAGGTAAGAATGGGGATGCGGCGCCCCCGCCGCGTCTTTCCGACTCTGTTGGCAAAAACGACCGTGGCTACGTCGTCGATTTCTTCGACGTCACCGGCGGCCACCAGCACGACTACAGCCTCCACGGACCGACCGGCAAATTCACTGCCATCGGCGGAACGTGGTCCGCGCCCGAGCCCGGCACGCTCGCCGGCCCGAACGTGGCCGTCGGCGAGCTCTACGACGATCCCGTGCGCGGCGCGAAGGACTTCAAGGGCAGCTATCTCAACTACGCCGGCTCCGGCTTCCAGCATCTCGTCAATGTGCAACGGCTCCAGTCGGGCGCGGACGCCTTCGTCGCCGAATACGTCCACGACAGGGACCCCAACGCGCGCCTCCGGCTCCGCGTGTTACCGCAACCCGGCCAGGAGCTGATTCTCGCCGACGCGCGCGTCTCACCCATCAAATACCCGGAGTTGGTGAAATATCTCATTGCCCGCCGCGTCGCCGGCCCCGGCAAACCCGACCTGACCAGCGCCTTTGCCGCCGTGCTCGAGCCGTTCTCCACCGGGCCGTTCATCCGTTCCGTTCACCGCGACTACCTCACCAACGGCACCGCCATCACCGTCACCCGCGCCGACGGCGAACGCGAGGTTGTGATCCACCGCTCCGGCGCGGACGTCGCGCGCTTTACCCCGGAAGACGCCCCACCACTCACCACGGACGCCGACGTCGCCATCGTCACCCTCAACCAAAAGAACGAACCGGTCCGCGCCTTCTTTGCCGGCGGCAGTTATTTCCAGCTCGGCAGCCGCAAGCTCACGGCCGCCGCGCTCCAGGGAAAAATCACCGCCCTCGATGCAATCGACGGCAAACTGCGGATCCGGCTCGCCGCCGGTTTGCCTTGGCCCGACCTCGTCACGCTGCCCGGCCGCGTGCTGCATCTTTCGAACCCGCTCCGCGACACCGTCCAGACCATCACCGCCGCCACGCGCGAGGGCGACGACCTCGTGCTCACGGTGAAGGACGACCTCCGCGTCGGCCTCGTGCACGTCTCCTCCGTCGAGGGCGCCGTCGTCCACAGCAAGACCGCCCTGCGCATCTTCCAAATCTACCGCGGCACCACGCTCTGCAACAAGGCCGACCAACCCCTCGGCACCGTGCTCGAGGCCAAGGATGATGGCACGCTCACGCTCACCGCGCCGCCCACCGCCAGGATCGCCTCGGGCGTGGACGTCTGGCTGGTCGATGGCGCCGTCGGCGAATCCGTCCGCCTGCCGGCGATTCTCAGCTGGACGAAGTGAAGGTAGGGCGGGTTATCCTTAACCCGCCGGGCATGGGGCCGGGGCCATTCAGCAGAACGAAACGAACGGGCAATCGCGGGCCATACGGCTGAACGCGGCGCGTTGGGGACAATGCGCCCTACCCTCAACTAGCAGGCAGCATCCCCTTGTTTGCTTCGCCATTCTCAGAAACGTGTGCAGACTGGAAGCCGGGACCGCCGCCATCATGAAAACGCTCGCCAGCTTCAACCTGCCGATGGATGCCTACCTGCTGCGCGCCCGGCTGGAGGGCAGCGGCATCAACGCCTACGTCCGCGACGAAAACCTCATCACGCTCGACTGGCTTTACTCGAACGCCGTCGGCGGCGTGAAGGTCGACGTCATGGACGAGGACTACGAGCAGGCGCTGCAGCTGCTTGAAGCCGAGTAACGACCGGCGACGAAGCCCACCCGGCGCGGTTCGCGCGCCGGGGCTGCCTGGCATCAGCTGATCGGCTGATTCCAAGCCGACCTAGTTCTTGGTGCGAAATCCGCCCATCAGGTAGACAATGAGGCAGATCAACAGGATCAGGCCAACGCCACCGCCACCGATGACGGGACCGCCGAGGTAGAAACCGCCGCCGCCGAAGAGCAGCAGCAGGATAATCAGGATGATGAGGAGGTTCATGACCGCAGCATACTTCGGCGCGCCTCCTGCGGCCATGGGGCGTTACCCTCCCATGGCTGCAGGCGTACTTCATCGGTGCATGCAGGCATCCGGTGACCGATTTCATGCGAAACCGGCCATACCCATAACACCCCATAGCGACCCTTTCCTTGGCGGTGTAGTGTCACGCCATGGAAAAAAACACATCCACACTTCCGTCATCCGTCGCCACCGTTCGCTCGGTCTGGCCTCTCGCCGCCGTTTTCACCGCCTGCAGCGCCTTCGGTCTTCTGACCGGTTGCAGCACCGAGCCGGAGTCGCATCTGGTTTCCGCCCCGCCCCCGCCCACGAGCCGGCCCGCGGCCATGACGACCACCACCGTCAGCACCACTGCGCCACAGCCGGTGGCCGCCCAGGCCGTGCAGGTGGGCAACACCACCTACGTCACGAGCCCCGTCGCCGCGCCCGCCGCGACGACCACGATCATCACCCAATCGGCCCCGCCGGCCCCGCAGCAGGAAGTCATCCTGGCCCGGCCCGCCGGATATTCCGAACAGTATGTGTGGCTCATCGGCTACTGGACCTGGCGCAACGACCGCTATGAGTGGATGGCCGGACACTGGGAACTGCCGCCGAACGGCACCTCGGTTTGGTCGGCCCCGCGTTGGGAGCAGGAAGGCAATTCCTACCGGTTCTACGAGGGTTACTGGCACTAAGCGAAGACGCCCAGTCCTCCATTCCTTGAACGCAACCGGCCAGCCATGAAGACCAACTCACTCAGAAACTCCACCCTCGGACTGATCGTCGCCTCCACCGCCCTGGCTCTGCCTTGGGTGATGCAGGCGCAGTCGGCCCCGGGGTCCGCCCCGACTCCGACCCAGCCCGCCGCGCCCACGACCAATGTGAGCGGCAAGGTCGAGGCCCGGACCGCCCAAAGCCTCACCGTCGGCAGTCGGACGATCTCGCTCACCAGCGCCACGACCTGCTCCAAGAGCAATGCGATGATCGGCAGCGCCGACATCAAGGTCGGGGACAAGGTCAACATCGTGACTTCCAACGATGGTCAGGTGGCGGTGTCCGTGTCGGTGGCAGAATAAGCCGGACGCAGCGAAAAATTCCCCAGGCGGGCGGACCAGACGGTCGCCCGCCTTTTTCGCGCCCGCGACTCAGCACCGGCTGGCGCCAAGCCATCCTCTGCATCCGGCCCAATCACCCCATCACGCCCGACCAGCGGATCGAGCAACAGATTTGACGCCCCGCGACCGCTCGTTCCCGCTATCGGCCATGGTCACCCTTCCCCGCGCCGGAACCCTTGTTCGGTTGGGATGCGCGCTGCTCGGCCTCGCGCCTTCGGCACTGGCTGCCCCGAGCAACGTCGCCGTGGTCTGGTCGACGGCACCGTCCGGGACTGTGACCGTGGACCGCGGCCGGCTCATCGCGCTTCGCGCCGAGGGCGGTCAGGCCGTTGACCACGCATTCCAGTTTCCCGCCCAATCATCCGGCCGGCTGGAACTCGAAATCGATGGCGTGGCGGCGGGCGACGAGACCGGCACACTCGTCACCGTCCACACCCCCGGCGCCACGTTCACCTTCCGGCTCGGGGATGTGGACGCGGATTACCCGATCTTTCTGCCGGCGTTCGGCGCCGTCGTGACCAGCGCCGGCGACCACCACACCTATGCGGCCATCGCGGACGCCATCGCCCGGCGCGGGCTCCACACCAAGCTTCAGGTGATCGCGGCCGCCCCGGAGGAAAACTTCGCGCAGGCCGCCGCCACCACGCGCCAGATGAAGCTCGAGACCTGGCTCGGGCTCAGCCGGGACGAGCGCATCTTCCGCGTGGACGACCGCCTGCAGTGGATCAAGCCGCGGTTTCACTGGCGCGAGTCGAAGCTGCCCGAGACCGCCGACAAGCCCGTGGTCTACGAATTCCTGTTCGGCCGGGGCTGGGGCCTGCGCGACGATGTCACGCGCCGGCTCGAGGACGGTGTGCTGCCGATCCTGCATGGCCGGATCGGCGACGAGGAACTGGCCTACGACGTGACAATGTTCACCGGGCTCGAGCGCACGCCGCTGACCGCGCAGACCCTGCGCGGCACGCCTTATCTCTTGGCGGATTACAATGGCGCCGGCCACATGTTCACGCCGGCGCAGCAGGCCGAGGTAAGCCGGCTGCGCGATGCCGAGTCGGCCCTGCCGGAGGAAACGGTGTTGTATGTGCGCGGCGTGGCGACGAACCACGGGGCCACGCCGCGGTATGCGTTGTTCAAGACGATGACGCCGCAGGCCCTGAAGCGGACCGAGTGGAGCTTTGACCGGGCGCGGGGCGCCGGCGTGTTCAAGTCCGGCCGCGTGTTCGTCGTGACCAAGCTGAACGGGCAGCCCGCGCCCGACGAGGAGTGCTCGGTGCTGCTCAAGCCCGGGCAGAGCGCCGTGTTCGAGATGTTCGTGCCGCACAGCCCGATCCCCGCCGAACGCGCCACTGCGCTGGCCGCGCAGTCCTTCAACACCCGCCACGCGGAGGTCCGCGCCTTCTGGCTGCAGAAACTTGCGCTGGCCTCCCGCTGGCAGCTGCCCGAGCCGCGCATCGACGAGATGGCGCGCGCCGGGCTGCTGCACCTCGACCTGATCACCTACGGCCTCGAGCCGGCCGGCACGCTCATTCCCACCATCGGCGACTACACCGCCATCGGCTCCGAGAGCGCGCCCATCATCCAGTTCATGGACTCGATGGGGTGGCACGACACCGCGCGGCGCGCGATTGGGTTCTTCCTGAAAAAACAGCACGACGACGGGTTCATGCAGAATTTCAACGGCTACATGCTCGAGACCGGCGCCGTGCTCTGGACGATGGGCGAGCATTACCGCTACACCCATGACGACGCTTGGCTGCGCGAGGTGAAACCCAACCTCCTGAAGGCCTGCCGCTATCTCCAGGCCTGGCGCGCGCGGAATCAAAACGGCCCCAAAGGCGACGGCTTCGGGATGCTCGATGGCAAGACCGCCGACCCGGACGACCCGTATCGTTCCTTCATGCTCAACGGCTACGCCTACCTCGGCCTCGCGCGCGCCGCGGAGATGCTGGCCGCCAGCGATCCGGCCGAGGCGAAGATCTGGCGGGGCGAGGCCGACGCGCTCAAGCGCGACATCCGCGAGTCCCTCGTCCGCGGCCTTGAGCGCTCGCCCGTGGTGCCGCTCGGCGACGGCTCGTGGTCGCCGGCGTCGGCACCGTGGACCGGCTACCGCGGGCCCGTCATGCTGCACGCCGACGGCGGCGCGTGGTTCACGCACGGCACGATGACCGGACGCGACGCCCTGCTCGGGCCGCTCTACCTCGTGTTCCAGGAGGTCCTCGATCCGCACGAGCCGCTGGCCGGCGTGCTGCTGGAAACGAACAGCGAATTGATGACGCGCCAGAACGTCGTGTTCAGCCAGCCGTACTACAGCCGCCACCCCTACCTCCACCTGCGGCGCGGCGAGGTGAAGCCGTTCCTCCAGGCCTGGTACGACACGATGGCGGCGATGGCCGACCGGGACACGTACACGTTCACCGAGCACTTCTTTGGCGCGAGTCCGCACAAGACGCACGAGGAGGCGTGGTTCCTGATGGAGACGCGCTGGATGCTTTACCTGGAGGAAGGCCAGACGCTCCGCCTGCTCACCGGCGTGCCACGGGCGTACCTCGAGGACGGCAAGACGGTCGCGGTCGAGCGGGCCGCCAGTTACTTTGGCCCGCTCTCGTTCCGGGTGGAGTCACACGCCGCGCAAGCTCTCATCCACGTCGCCGTGACCTGCGACGGCGACCGGCATCCCGACGTCGTCGAGATCCGCGTGCCCCACCCGGCCGGCCTCCGCGCGAAATCCGTCACCGGCGGAACCTACCTGCCCGATTCCGAAACCGTCAGGATTGGGCACTTCAACGGCACCGCGGACATCATGCTGCGGTTTTAACCGGGACTGGCGCTAATCTGGCCAACTGCGTCGGTGGAAAACTCTTCCGGATGAAATTTGAGATCAGTGAGGCACCCATCGCCGAGGTCGGCGCGCTGGCGGACGTGCCGATTTCATTCCGGGTCGAGCGGGTTTACGACGTGGAGCCGACGCATGGCTGTCCCGGGACTTTCGTGCTGTCAGAGCGCGCGGTCGAAACACCGTACATCAAGGATTACGACGCGCTCCCCGACGAGGGCCCGATCCAGTGGGCACGTCAGTTCGATATTTCCAATTGGGGATTTATCCGTGCGCTGTCCGGTGCACGCCTTGTGGGCGGTGCAGTCATCGCCGTCAGGACACCAGGTTGCACGATGCTGGAGGGCCGCGATGATCTGGCCGTGCTGTGGGACATTCGCGTCACACCGGAATTCCGCGGTCAAGGCATCGGAGCCTTGCTCTTCCGGGCGGTCGAGGTTTGGGCCGTAGCTAATTGCTGCAGTGAGCTGAAGGTCGAAACCCAGAACATCAACGTACCGGCGAGCAAATTCTATGAACGCCAAGG
>Ga0302322_100002683_pt1 | contig 15076 bp, 12 predicted proteins | sample Fen_T0_2_FD_203757 | JGI IMG/M metagenome (GOLD analysis project Ga0302322, IMG submission 203757) | Peat permafrost microbial communities from Stordalen Mire near Abisko, Sweden - Fen_T0_2 | ecosystem: Environmental > Terrestrial > Soil > Wetlands > Permafrost | place: Sweden: Abisko... | reverse complement strand
GCGCGCTGATCAGCGGCAAGTGGAAGCACATCGGCCGGTTCAAGGGCCCGATGCTGCGCAACCTCGCGCCGCGCGCCCCGTACTTCCACAACGGCTTCGCGGCGGATCTCGACGCGGTGGTCGCGTTCTACGACGAGCGGTTCACCATCGGGCTCACCAAGTCCGAGAAGGCCGACCTGGTCGCGTTCCTCCGCTCGCTGTAACGGCCTCTCGCGATCGCGGCGGCCCGGACCTCCGGGCCTTCGGCAGTTTCGGCGCGCGCGGTGCCTGGCTACTCGAGGGCAAGCCGATTGGCTATGCTCGCGACCCCATGCCGACGTTCGCGTTTCAGGAAATCTTCGAGATCGGTCACCACGGCGACACGCCGTACCGCAAGCTGACCTCCGACTTCGTACAGCCGTTCGAGGCCGCCGGGCGCAGCTTCCTGGAAGTCGCGCCGGACGCCCTGACGCTGCTGACCAAGACGGCGATGCGCGACATCGCGCACCTGCTGCGGCCAGGTCACCTCGCGCAGCTGCGCGCGATCCTCGACGACCAGGAAGCGTCCCCCAACGACCACTTCGTCGCGCTCGAGCTGCTCAAGAACGCCAACATCGCGGCCGGCGGGATCCTGCCCGGCTGCCAGGACACCGGCACGGCGATCATCCTGGGCAAGCGGGGCCAGCACGTGGTGACGCGCGGCAACGACGAGGCCGCGATCTCGCGCGGCGTGTTCGACACGTACGTCGAGACCAATCTGCGGTACTCGCAGGTCGCGCCGCTCGATATGTTCGAGGAAGCCAATACCGGCAACAACCTGCCGGCGCAGATCGAGCTGTACGCCACCGATGGCGACGAATATCACTTCTTGTTCATGGCCAAGGGCGGCGGCTCGGCGAACAAGAGCTTGCTGTTTCAGGAGACCAAGGCGCTGCTCAATCCCGCCAGCCTGGCGACGTTCCTCGACGCCAAGCTGCGGTCGCTGGGCACCGCGGCGTGCCCGCCGTATCACGTCGCGATCGTGATCGGGGGGACCAGCGCCGAGCTCGCGCTCAAGACCGCGAAGCTGGCCTCGGCGCGCTACCTCGATGATCTGCCGGCGACCGGCAACAAGCTCGGCCGCGCGTTTCGCGACCACGAGTGGGAGCGCAAGGTGCTCGAGATCTCGCGCGCCACCGGGATCGGCGCGCAGTTCGGCGGCAAGTACTTCTGCCACGACGCCCGCGTGATCCGGCTGCCGCGCCACGGCGCCAGCTGCCCGGTGGCGATCGCGGTGTCGTGCTCGGCGGACCGTCAGGCGCTCGGCAAGATCACGCGCGACGGCGTGTTCCTCGAGCAGCTCGAGCTGGATCCGGCGAAGTACCTGCCCGATATCGGCGCCGAGACCATCGCGGGGGAGGAGGTCCGGATCGACCTGACGCGGCCGATGAGCGAGATCCGGCAGACGCTGTCGCGCTACCCGATCAAGACCCGCGTGGTGCTGACCGGCCCGCTGATCGTCGCGCGCGACATCGCCCACGCCAAGCTGAAGGAGCGGATCGATCGCGGTGACGGGCTGCCGCAGTACATGAAGGACCACTGCGTGTACTACGCCGGTCCGGCCAAGACTCCCGCGGGGTATGCATCCGGTTCATTCGGGCCGACCACGGCGGGCCGCATGGACAGCTACGTCGATCTATTCCAGTCGCACGGCGGGAGCATGGTGATGCTGGCGAAGGGCAATCGGTCGCCACAGGTCACGCAGGCGTGCAAGGCGCACGGCGGATTCTACCTCGGCTCGATCGGCGGGCCGGCGGCGCGGCTCGCCAAGGACTGCATCAAGAAGGTCGACGTCCTCGAGTACGAGGAGCTCGGCATGGAGGCGGTGTGGAAGATCGACGTGGTCGACTTCCCCGCGTTCATCGTGGTCGACGACAAGGGCAATGACTTCTTCGCCGGGATCACAAGCGGCGCCGGCGTAACCAAGTTGCCCACACGGACATGAGATTGCGAGCTTTCTCTATTGCAATCGAGACTGCCGGTTTATAAAGTTTTATGTAGATCGTAATGCTTCTACGTTTCGCGCGCGCCGCCATCAGTGAATCGGACTTCGGATCGTGCGCTCGGGCTCCGTGCGGGGCCCCGCTGAGGCCCCATCGGCCCGGGGCGCTCCCCTTGCACGACGGCGCCGGCAGGAAGCCCTCAGCGAGGTGGTCTCGCCTCGCTCGCGGTCAGCGCTCTACAGCGCACACCGGGCGCACGGAATTGCCGATGATGCTTCAATGCGGTTTTTCGCGCACGTGACGCTTTTTTTGTAGATTTTGGCCCCGTACAGCGCCTACGCCTGGAAAGGCTATGCGCCTCGACAGCGCGACTCTGGAACTGGGGCCAGAGCCGGACCTTGTAAGGCGAAGCACGCACTCCGATCACAATTGAGCTGTACCTGCAACACACGCACTTGGGAGGAGATACTGCGATGACGAAGCAAGTAGGCATCGAGCGCTGGATTTCGGCCGCCGGAGGCGCGCTCGCGCTGCTCGGCGTGATGTCGTGCGCCGGGATCGGCGACGCCGGGGCGCCGGGCTCCCCGGGTGGCGGTGATTCACCGGGAACCCCAGGAACCCCAGGAACGCCGGTCGCGCCGGGCCAGCCGACGTCGACGACGACGGGCACCGTGACGCCGGCGGTGGCGGCCAAGGCGGATCCCTACAAGCCAGATGAGGTGATCGTCCGGTTCAAAGCCGGTGTCACGCGCAACCGCTCGGCGGCGGTGCACGCGAAGTACGCCGCGCAGGTCGTCCGGGAGTACCGGATTCCGTCAAATCTGGCGCTCGTCAAGGTGCCCACTGGCATGACGGTCGAGAAGGCCATCGCAGACTATCAGCGCGACCCCGACGTGCTGTATGCCGAGCCGAACTTCATCTATCAGCTCGCCACGACCCCGAACGACGCGCGGTTCGGCGAGCTGTGGGGCCTGAACAATTCCGGCCAGAGCGGCGGGGTTGCCGACGCCGATATCAACGCCCCCGAGGCGTGGAGCATCACCACCGGCAGCAGCAATGTGTTCATCGGTTCGATCGACACCGGGTTCGATTACAACCACCAGGATCTCGCCGCCAATATCTGGGTCAACCCGGGCGAGATCCCCGGCAACGGCATCGACGACGACGGCGACGGTTACATCGACGATGTCCACGGCATCGACGCCACGACCAACTCCGGAGACCCGTTCGACGTCGATGGCCACGGCACCCACACGACCGGCACGATCGCGGCGCGTGGCAACAACGGCACCGGCGTCGCCGGCGTGAACTGGAACGCGACCGTCATCAGTTGCAAGGCGTTCAATCCGTCCGCCACGCTCGACGACCTGCTCCAGTGCATGGACTACTTCTTGATGCTGAAGACCCGGGCGGTGAACCCGATCGACATCGTCGCGACCAACAACTCGTGGGGTGGCGGCGGGTTCGCGCAGTCGCTGCTCGACGCGATCGAGGCCCACGGCCAGGCCGGCATGCTGTTCGTCGCCGCCGCCGGTAACAACGGCTCGAACAACGATCAGGTGCCGTTCTATCCGGCGACCTACGACGCCGACAACATCATCTCGGTGCTCGCGTACAATCGGTCCGACCAGCGCTCGTCGTTCAGCAACTTCGGCGCGCTGTCGGTCGACGTCGGCGCGCCGGGCGAGGACATCCTCAGCACCCTGCCGGGCAACTCCTACGGCCTGCTCAGCGGCACCTCGATGGCCACGCCGCACGTCACCGGCCTGGTCGGCCTGCTGAAGGCGCAGGATCCGAACCGCACCGCGCGCCAGATCAAGAACCTCATCCTGACCGGCGCCGTGGCGTCGTCCGCGACCACCGGGAACGTGCTGACCGGTGGCCGGATCCGCGCCGACAACTCGCTGACGTGCGTCAACCGCACGCTCGCCAACCGCGTCGCGCCGACCACGAGCTCGGTCGTCACTGGCACCGGCACGGTGATCCCGCTGGCGTTCCTCAGCATCACGTGCGATTCGGCCACGACGACGCCGCTGGCGGTGACCGTCGCCGAGACCGGCGAGACGATCCCGCTGGTCGACGCGACCGGCAGCGGCCTGTTCGCGGCGACGTTCACGCCGACCACGATCGGCACCTCGACGCTGACGTTCCCCAACGGCGATGTCGTGTCGATCTCGGCGGTCGGCAACTACGATCCCGCGCGCGTGGTGCCGTTCACGTCCGAGACGATCAGCGGCAAGATCCTGCCGCTCATCTGCGACGACTGCTCGGCCGCGTTCACCGCGCCGTTCCCGATCCGGTTCGCGGGCGCGAACCCCGGGTTCACCACGGTCAACGTGGGCAGCAACGGCCTCTTGAGCTTCAGCGGCCCGGTCACGGCGTTCAGCAACACGCCGCTGCCGACCACGACGGCCCCGACGATCGTCGCGCCGTTCTGGGACGACCTGCTGCCCACCGCCGCCAGCTCGATCACGTACGACTTCGTCGGCACCGCGCCGAGCCGCAAGCTGGTGATCGAGTACCGCGACGTGCCGCACTTCTCTGGCATCGGCGCCGCGACGTTCCAGGTCGTGTTCTTCGAGAACTCGCCGAACATCCAGTTCAACTACCTCGACGTCTTGTTCGAGAACCCGTCGTTCGATAACGGCGTGTCGGCCACGGTCGGCGTCCAGGTCACCAGCGGGGTCGCGCAGCAGTTCAGCTTCAACACGCCGAGCCTGTCGAACCAGCTGTCGCTCCTGTTCACGATGGGCGCCCCGCAGGCCGCGGCCGGCCCCGATCAGGTCGTCCTGCCGGGCGCGAGCGTCACGCTCGACGGCAGCGCCAGCGCCGACTTCGACGGCACCGTGACGGCGTTCGCGTGGACGCAGATCTCCGGCACGCCGGTCGTGCTGACCGGCGCCGACACCGCGACCCCGAGCTTCACCGCGCCCGATCCGTCGGGCACGCTGACCTTCCAGCTCACCGTCACGGACAACGACGGCAACACGGGCAGCGACACGGTCAACGTGATCGTCAACCGTCCGCCGGTCGCGGTGCCCAACGCCGACTTCCGCGTCGCGACCGGCCTGACCGGTACGCTCGACGGCACGGCCAGCACCGATCCCGACGGCGTGGTCGTCGGCTTCCACTGGTCGCAGCTCCACGGCGAGCCCGTGACGATCCTCGGCGCCGATACGCCGATCGCCACGTTCGTCGCCCCGGCGACGGCGCAGTTCCTGGTGTTCCAGCTGACGGTCACCGACGAGCACGGCTTCACCGCCACCGCGGTCGTCGTGGCCGACGTGTTCTTCAACGCGGCGCCGATCGCCGAGGCGGGCCAGAATCGCATCGCGCGGCCGGGCGCGACGGTGAGGGTCGATGGCTCGGCCAGCCACGATCCGGACGGCTCGATCGCGTCGTTCGCGTGGACCGCGCCGACCTGCTTCACGGTCGCCGGCGCATGCAGCGTGGTGCTGATCGGCGCGGATACCGCGACGCCGAGCTTCGTGGCGCCGCCGGCGTTTGGCTTCGTCGTGCTCCACCTCGTGGTCACCGACAACGCCGGCGCGGTCGCCAGCGACGACATCACGGTCGGCGTGTTCCTCCAGGCGCCGATCGCGGCCATCGCGGCGCCCGCGGTGTGCGCGGTGGGCGGCACGACGCTCACGCTCGACGGCTCGCGCAGCAGCGATCCGGACGGCGAGATCGTCGCCTACGCGTGGACCCAGGTCTCGGGTCCCGCGGTCGTGCTGACCGGCGCCACCAGCCCGGTCGCGTCGTTCACGGCGCCGACCTCCGGTACCGTGGCGTTCTCGCTGACGGTGACCGACAGCGACGGACTGACCTCGACGACGACGACCTCGTTCACGGTCGACACGCCGCCGACCGCCGATGCGCAGATCAGTGCGCCGGCGGCGACCTCGGGCACCGTGGTCACGCTGAACGGAACTCAGAGCGTGGGCGCGGTCAGCTTCGCGTGGCGTCAGACCGCTGGCCAGGCGGTGGCGATCACCAACGCGAGCAGCGCGACGGCGACGTTCGTCGCCCCGCGGCTGAGCGTGCCGTTCCAGGTGCTGACCTTCGAGCTGAAGGTCACCGACGCGTGCGGCGCGACGTCGACCGACACGGTGTCGATCGTCGCGGTCGCGCACTGAGTGCGCCGATCGGCTTAAGCGACCCGAGCCGCACGGTCCGCGATGTTCGATCGCCTCCGCGCGGCGGATCGCGTTCTGGTCGATCCTGGCAGTTGCTGTGGCTCGGTGGTTCGCGGTACCACGCGGCATGCTCGCGCTGCAGGCGATGACGCCAGCCGACCTCGTCGCCGCGGTGCCGGAGATCGAGCTCGCCGAATCTCGCAAGCTCATCGCGGCGGTGCATCGCGGCGAGCCGGTGGCCGCGAGCTCGGCGATCCGCCGGACCGCGGCCGCGGCGGTGCGGGCGGTCGGCGGCGTGCCGGCGCTGGACGTCGTGGCCGAGTCCGCCAGCGCGATCGATCCGTTCGTGAAGTACCTCCTGGCGGGACCGGACGGCGCCCGGTTCGAGGCGGTGCGGATCCCGCTCGAGCACCCCGGCAGGTTCACGGTCTGCGTCAGCTCGCAGGTCGGCTGCGCGCTTGCGTGTGCGTTCTGCGCGACCGGTCGGCTCGGCCTCGAGCGCAACCTCGCCGCGTGGGAGATCGTCGAGCAGGTCCGCGTCGTGCGGGCGCGGCTGACCACCAGCCCGGCGCGGGTCCACGGCGTCGTGTTCCAGGGCATGGGCGAGCCGCTCGCCAACCTCGACGCCGTGCTGCAGGCGATCCGCGTGTTCAGCGAGCCATGCGCGCTGGCGATCGACGCGCGGGCGATCACCGTGTGCACCGCGGGGCTGCCGAGCGGGATTCGCCGGCTCGCTGCCGAGGCGCCGCGCGTCCGGCTCGGGCTGTCGATCTCGAGCGCGATCGCCGCGCACAGGAAGTCGGTCATGCCGATCGCCGACCGCCACGACTTCGAGGACGTGATCGCCGCCGCGGCCGATCACGCCCGCGCGACCGGGCTGTCGCCGATGTGGGCCGTGACCCTGCTGGCCGGGATCAACGACAGCGTCGCCGATGCCCGCGCGCTCGCCGATCGGACGAACGAGTTTCACGCAGCGACCGGGATCCGGCCGCGGCTGTCGCTGCTCGATTACAACGCGATCGGCGAGGGCGACCGGTTCGCGCGCTCGACGCGCATGCCGGCGTTTCGCGACGTGCTGTCGGCCGCCGGCCTGCCGTCGCACCGGAGATACTCGGGTGGATCGGATGTCGCAGCTGCGTGTGGGCAGCTCGCGAACACCGTCGCTGCGCTATAACGCGTCGCGATGCACCCGGTTCACGATATCGAGCTACCTGCGGATCTCACCGAATACGTCCCCTGTCTGATCGAGATCGCGAGCGGGTCGCGCCTCAAGTACGAGGTCGACAAGGCGACGGGCCTCCTGCGGCTCGACCGCGTGCTGTACAGCGCCGTGCACTACCCGGCGAACTACGGCTTCATCCCGCAGACCCACGCCGAGGACGGCGATCCGCTCGACATCCTCGTGCTGATGCAGGAGCCGGTGCAGCCGCTGACGATCGTCCGCGCGCGCCCCCTCGGCGGGCTGCGCATGATCGACGACAAGGGCGGCGACGACAAGATCGTCGGCGTGTGCGTCGACGATCCGGCGTTCGCGCACTACAACTCGATCATGGAGCTGCCGCCGCACGTGATGCGCGAGCTCGATCGGTTCTTCCGCGACTACAAGCAGCTCGAGGGCAAGCTCAGCGAGGTCGGCGAGATGTACGGCAAGGCCGAGGCGCTGTCGGTGATCAACCGGTCGCGCGCGGCGTACGCGCGCGGCGAGCGGTAGCGCCGGCTACGCCTTCGCGCTGGGCCGGCCGCTGACCCTGGCATGCCACGCGGCGAGGTGCGGGTGGGTCGCCGCGTCGATCGCGATCCCGGAGAGCTTGCCGTAGTCGATGCCACACAGCGCGGTGATGTCGGCGACGGTGAACCGCGAGCCCGCGAGGTAGGGCCGGGTGGCCAGCTCGCCGTCGATCCAGTCGAACCGGCCGGCGACGAGCTCGCGCAGGATCTCGGCGTACTCGGGGATCTGCTTGATCCGGCCATTCCAGTACTTGTTGGTGTTGCGGAACACGCCGGTGATCGGGATCAGCAGCTCGAGCTCGGCGTGGCGGCTCCACTGCTCGATCACCGCGCGCTCCCACGGATCGCCGCCGAACAGGTTGGGATCGGGGTGGAGCTCCTCGACGTAGCGACAGATCGCCATCGACTCGCGCAGGATCCGCCCGTCGGCGAGCTCGAGCACGGGTAACAGGGCCAGGGGGTTCTTCTTACGGAACTCCGGGGTCCGGTTCGCCGCCGCGTCGATCGAGACCTCGATCGCGTCGTACGCCACCCCCTTCTCGGCCATGAAGATCCGCACCCGGCGCGGGTTGGGAGCACGGGTGTCGTGATAGAGGAGCATGGCCGTACTCTACGACCAAAACCGCCGCGCCGGACGCGGTGGCTGTCGTACAATCGCAGGGCATGCGCGTCGCGCGGATCGTTGTCTGGCTGGGTCTCGCCGGTGCCGCGGCAGGTTGTAAGTCGAGCGGCGACGTGGGCACGGCGCCTGATCCCGCGGCCGAGAAGGCGCAGCAAGATCTGCTGCGCCGCCGCGATGCCTTGATCGCCCAGCGCGAGCGGCTCGAGGGCGAGCGCCAGAAGGTCGTGGACCAGATCCAGCAGGTCGCGGCGACCGGCGGCGATACCAAGGAGCTCGCCAAGCAGCGCGACGCGCTGACCGCGCAGATCGACGGTCAGTCGGCCGAGCTGGGGCAGATGTCGGACAAGATCTCGACCCTGTCGAGCAAGCTCGACAGCGCCGCCGCGATCGCGGTCCGCGAGGACAAGATCGCGCAGCGCGAGGCCCGGATCGGCAGCCGCGAGGCCCAGATCAGCGAGCGCGAGCGAGCGATCGCGCAGCGCGAGGCCCAGCTGGCCCAGCGCGAGAAGGAGACGTGCAGCGCGTCGCCGATGATCATTCAGCAGGCGCCCGCCCGGGCCGACGGCAAGTACGGCAAGGCCGACGTCCAGCCGCTCCTGGCCCGCGCCCGCGCGGCGATGGCCCGGAAGGGCATCGTCGTCGCCGATCTACCCGGCCCGGCGCAGAACCTCGAGGGCGAGTCGACCCGCGCCATGGCCGAGGGCGACTGGGGCAAGGCGTACTTCGCCGCCGCGCAGCTGGTCGCGACGGTCGAGGCCGCCAAGATCGATCGCGCGTTCATCCAGGCCAAGACCGCGCGGCTGTCCGCGCAGGTCAAGGCGAGCCGGCTCGACGAATCGACCAACCAGCAGCTGGCCGGCGTCCTGTCCGACGTGATGCAGAAGTATAATGATGGCAACTTCGCGGCGGCGAACCAGCGGCTGAACCAGCTGGCGGCGCTGCTCAAGTAACGCTCGCAGCCCGGCCCGTCGAGGACGGCCCTGGGCGCTAGCAGCTACCGCCGCCGACCTTGCGGCACTCGCCGCCGGGGAAGTCGTGGGTGGCGTAGCTGACGATCACCGCGGTGACGATCGCCAGGCCGACCGCGGCGGGGCCGACGACGTACCACCTGCGCCACAGCGGCGGATCGATGTAGTCGATGCGGTCGCGGTTGATCGGCCGGCCGAGCACGTCGCGCCGCGCGATCGGGTACTGCTGCATGTCGACCGCGACCGGCGTGGTCTTGTCGAACTCGACCTCGATGAAGCGCACGAAGTCGTGGTACTCGGGGTGGGTCACGCGGATCGCCTGGGTGCCGACGGGGAGCGTCAGCTTGCCGGCCGACGGCGCGACCTTGGTGCCGTTGACGTAGATCGTCGCGCCGGTGACGTCGATCGCCAGCTCGAGCGTGCCGCGGTAGCGGTCGGGATCGAGCAGCCGGATCGCCGCGCCGGTCGGGCCATCGCCCTTGCCGCCGACCGCCAGCGTGGTCGACCGCAGCTCCTTGCCGTTCTCGCTCGCGGCCAGGTAGACGACCTTCGATTCGCCCAGGCCGCCGACCTCGCCGGAGATCACGATCTGGGCGCCGACCAGGGCCTGGAGCTCGGCGAGGCAGCCGGCGTCGCCCTCGCAGACCCGGAGCTGCGGCTTCTTCGCCTTCTTGATCGCGTCGGTGACCTGCGCCGCGCGCACGAGCCTTGTCGCGGGCAGCGCGGCGACCGCGGCTTCGATCTCGCCGAGCAAGTTGCGCGTCCCCGGCGAGGTGTCCTCGGCGCCCAGGGTCGAGAGCGGCGCGATCGCGACGACGCGGTCGGCGTGGGCCGTCGCGGCCGTCGCGGCGAGCGCGGCCGTGGCGAGCGCGGCGAGTCGCGTCAGCATCCGGGGGTCCGTCCGTCAGCGCTGGGGTGGCAGAGCTTGACGTGGCCGACCTCGTAGCCGATCGCCGCGCCCAGCCCGACCGCCACGACGCCCGCGGTGATGAGAAACCAGGTCTGGGTGTAGAACGGCGCGCGCTCGACGCGCTCCACCTTGCCGGTGCCGATCACCTGGGTCGACGGCACCAGTCGCACGACCACCGGGCTGACCTTCTGGAAGTGGACCTCGATGTCGTCGTCGTAGGGCTGCTCGTGGGCCGCGGCGACCCTCAGGTGGTGCTTGCCGAGCGCGAGCTTGCCGATGAGCCCCGCGCGCGGCAGCGGCGTCGTGCCGGCGGCCGCGCCGTCGAGCTGCACGCTCGCGCCGATCAGATCGGTCTGGATCTGGATCGCGCCGTGGAGCTGGTCGGGGGCAAGCAGGCGGTACGCCGCGACCCGCACGCCCTCGATCAGCTCGTCGGGCTGGCCGTGCAGCGGGTCGCTCTGGATGTTCTTCAGCGTGCGCGCGGTGGCGACGTCGACGGCCTTGATCGTGAGCACGTAGGTATCGCCGAGCTGGCCGACCGTGCCCGCGACGATCACGTCGACGCCGAGCTTCTTGCCGATCGCCGCCAGGCAGCGATCCTCGCCGGTGCAGTCGCGCGCCTCGCCGGTGATCTGGCGATCGATGTCGCGCCGGCTCGGCATCGGCTGGCGATCGAGCCGGTCGAGCTCCTTGCGGAACAGCGTCTCGAGCCGGCCCACCAGCTCCGGCTCGATGCCGAGTGCGTCGAACCGCCACACCGCGAGCCGCTGATCGAGCGCCTCCTCGGGGATCTGCTCGGGCGGCGGCGCTGGGCTCGCGGGCGCGGGCGCGGGCGCGGCGCGCGCACGCGGGGGCGCAACCAGCAGAACGCTCAACGCGAGCGAGGTCAGCGCCCTCAGCACGAGGCGGGATCCTAGCATCGCTGATGGGGACTCGGCGTGTTAGCGTGACCACATGTTCGTGGATCGCTTCGTGCTCGCGGCTGCGCTCGCGATCGCAGCCGCCGCGTGCTCGTCGATCACGACCGTGCGCGTCCAGCCCGAGACCGTGTATGTCGGGCCGCGGCTGCGGCCGATCGCCGTGATCCAGGCGCAGGTGACCAGCGCGTACCTGCTCTGGATCCCGATCCCCGGCCACGTCGATCTCGACTACGTCGTCAACCGCATGCTGCTCGCGACCGCGAAGACCCTGGGCGCCGATAAAGTCGTCGACGTCCGGGTCGAGATCACGCCGGACACCGGGATCTGGACGCTGCGCAAGCTCTTGGGCTATCGCTCGGCGTCGGCCACCGGGGTCGCGGTGCTGGTCGAACCAGAACCACCGGCGACCGCGTCGGTCGCGGCCCTGACCGCGAGGGCCGTGCCATGAACCTCGATCGCCGGTTGATCCTCGTCGTCGGCAAGGGCGGTGTCGGCCGCAGCACGGTCGCCGCCTCGATCGCCGGGGCGTGCGCCGCGCAGGGCAAGCGAACGCTGCTCTACGAGACCAACGCCAACGATCGGTTCGGCGCCTACTTCGGCAAGCCCACGGTGGGCACCGAGCCCGTCGAGCTCCAGCCGAACCTGTGGGCGGTCAACGTCACCCCGGCCAGCGCGCTCGCCGAGTACGGCATGATGATCCTGCGCTGGAAGTCGGTCTACGAGATGGTGTTCGAGAACCGGGTCAGCAAGGCGTTCTTGCGCGCGATCCCCGGCCTCGACGACTACGCGCTGCTCGGCAAGGTGTGGTTCCACACCACCGAGGAGAAGCGCGGTAAGCCGGTGTGGGACACGGTGGTGTTCGACATGCCGGCGTCGGGGCACTCGGTGTCGATGTTGCGCGTGCCGTGGGTGATCGTCGACACGGTGCCCGAGGGCCCGCTGACCCGCGACGCGCGGGCGATCAAGGCGCTGCTCTGCGACCCGGTGCGCACCGCCGCGGTGCTGGTCACGCTCGCCGAGGAGATGCCGGTCAACGAGGCGATCGAGCTCGAGGCCAAGCTGACCCAGATGGGCATCGTGCCGCAGCAGCTGCTGGTCAACCAGGTGTTCCCTCGGCACTTCGCGGCCGGCGCGCCGGTGACCCGCGTGCTCGAGGCGCTGTCCGGCGAGCCCCAGGGACCGGCGTCGCCGCTCGCAGCGCTCGTCGCCCACGCCCAGCTGTCGCGCGATCGCCGCGAGCTCAACGAGCGCTACCTCGCCGAGCTGCGCAAGCGCGCGCAGACCAAGGTCGGCGAGCTGCCGATGGTGTTCTCGCAGGCGCTCGGGCCGAGCGAGATCGTCGAGCTCGGCGCCAGGATCGCCTCCACCTAGATTCAGTCGCCGGCGGCGCGCATCGGGAACAGCGGCTCGCCGTGGATCTCGAGGCGGTACACGCTGTTCTCGGTCTCGACGTAGATCATCTTGCCGCCGGGCTCGCCGAGCACGCGCTTGACCGGCGTCGTGATCATCCGGTGGCCGTGCGGGTCGCGGAAGATCACCATTCCGCGCCCGATGTACGGATACGAGATCAGGTAGCCGGTATACAGTCGTCCAGCTGCGCCGGACGGCCGCTCGGTACCGAGCTCGCGAATCTTGCGTGCAGTGACGCTGACCATGGGGTCGCTCGCTATAGTGTACGAGATGGACGTCGCCTGGTCATCTCCTTTGGCGGTTCTGCACGGAACACCTTGGATGGACCATGCGTGAGTCGGTCGACACCTTGTACGAACAGGTGCGCGGAGCGCTCGGGGCGGCCGCGACGCAAGACGTCGCAACCGCGACGCTCACGTGGGTAGCGCCCGGGATTCGCGTGCTTGCGCTGCGCACCCCCACGCTCCCGCCGGCGACGCGGACCAACGTGTACCTGGTCGGACCCACGGCCGGTCCCGTGGCGGTGGTCGATCCGGGCAGCCCGTACCCCGAGGAGCAAGCCGCGCTCGATCGGGTGCTCGCCGAGCTGCCACCGGCGGCTGTCTTACTCACCCATCACCATGGGGATCACATCGGAGGCGCCACGGCCCTTGCGGAGCGCTGGTCGGTTCCGATCGTATCCCACCCGCTCACGGCCGCGCGCCTGGACGGCGTGGTCGCCGTGACCGAGCTCGCCGAGGACGGCGACGTGATCTGCGGCGCCACCGCGATCTTCACGCCGGGCCACGCGCCCGGCCACCTGTGCTTTGGCGTCGGCGACGCGGTGATCGCCGGCGACATGGTCGCGGGCGTCGGGACGATCCTGATCGAGCCGGGCGACGGCGACATGGCGGTGTACTTCGCATCGCTCGAGCGCTTGCGCGCGCGGCCGCCGCACGCGCTGCTGCCGGCCCACGGGCCCGCGATCCCCGACGGTCACGCAAAGCTCAGCGAGTATCTCGCACATCGCAAGCTGCGCGAGGCCCGCGTCATCGCGGCGCTGCGTGACGAACCGCGCAGCCTCGCCGAGCTGGTCGCCGAGGCCTACGGCGATACGCCGCGCGCGCTGTGGCCGCTCGCGGAGCGCTCGCTGCTCGCGCACCTGATCAAGCTCGTGCGCGAGCAGCGAGCGCGCGACGCCGGTGACGGGCGCTGGTCGCGGTGACCTGACGCCGCTATAGTGACCAGCGGTGGGTTTGACGTTCGATGATCTCCCCGATGTCGCGATCGTTCGCGACCTGTTGCGCCGGTGGTGGGGCCTCGAGCTCGGCTTGTCGGAGCCGAGCGGCGCCGGCTACGCGCGCACGTCGCACGCCACGTGCGATACGATCCGCGGCGTGGCGGCCGCCGCGTGCGACGGCGCGCTCGCCGAGATCGCCCTCGGGTTCGCCGCCGTCAAGCGCAGCCCGCCGGTGATCCGGAAGTGTCACGCGGGGATGCTCATCGTCGCGGCGCCGGTCTACAGCGGCCACAGCCTGGCCGGCGTGGTCTACGCCAGCGGCGCGCGCGCCCGATCGGGCACCGTCCTGGGCCTGGCCGAGCGGCTCGGCGCGATCGTCGGTTCGGCCGACGAGGCGCCCGCGATCGCGGCGAGCGCGCCCGCGCTCGACGACGCCGACCTCGCGCGGGTCCGCGATCTGGTCGCGGCGGCGGCGGCGGCGGTCATGCGCGCCCAGCCCGCGGTCGTCGCACCGACCACGTTCAGCCACCCCTTCACCGAGATCGTGGGCGAGGCGGCCGCGGTGCGCGACGTCGTCAAGCTGCTCGGCAAGGTCGTCAAGAGCGAGGCGACCGTGCTGGTGCAGGGCGAGAGCGGCACCGGCAAGGAGCTGATCGCGCGCGCGATCCACTATCACGGGTCGCGCGCCAAGAAGCCGTTCGTCATCCAGAACTGCTCGGCGTTCAACGACAACCTGCTCGAGAGCGCGCTGTTCGGCCACGTCCGCGGCGCGTTCACCGGCGCGGTCCGGGATCAGCCGGGGTTGTTCCAGGCGGCCGATGGCGGCACGTTCTTCCTCGACGAGATCGGCGATATGTCGGCGGCGCTGCAGGTCAAGCTCCTGCGCGTCCTGCAGGAGAGCACGTTCATGCCCGTCGGCGGCACCAAGCCGGTCAAGGTCGACGTCCGGATCATCGCGGCGTCGCACAAGGACCTCGCGACCATGGTCGCGCACAAGCAGTTCCGCGAGGACCTGTTCTACCGGGTCAACGTCCTCAAGATCACCGTGCCGCCGCTGCGCGAGCGGGTCGCTGACATCCCGCGGCTCGCGCAGTTCTTCGTGACCAAGCACTGGCGCGCCGCCAAGGGCTCCGACGCGGTGCAGCCGCCCCGGCTGTCGCAGGGCGCGCTGGCCCGGCTGGTCGCCTACCCGTGGCCGGGCA
>Ga0302322_100002682_pt1 | contig 15079 bp, 15 predicted proteins | sample Fen_T0_2_FD_203757 | JGI IMG/M metagenome (GOLD analysis project Ga0302322, IMG submission 203757) | Peat permafrost microbial communities from Stordalen Mire near Abisko, Sweden - Fen_T0_2 | ecosystem: Environmental > Terrestrial > Soil > Wetlands > Permafrost | place: Sweden: Abisko... | reverse complement strand
CTCGCCGACACCTTCCTGACCGGTGATGTACGGGCGCTCGACCGGCACCGGGTAGTGCCCGCGCGCCATCGTGACGTCGGGCAGCGCGAGCGCGGCGTGACTCATGCGCAGCATCACCCAGTCGGTGAAGGGCTCGAGGCCGGGGCCCGCGGGCACCCAACCCTGCAGCGCCATGCTCATGTGTGCGAAGTCGTGGACCGACGGCTCCGGGATCTCGTCGAGCCGCAGCACGTCGGCCGGTTCGCCGACGCCGTGCACACGCCATGCCTGCATGGTTCCCCCCTGGAAGTGCGAGCAGTGCTGGTTGTTTGGTGGGCCGCCAGGGACTTGAACCCTGAACCTGCGGGTTAAAAGCCCGATGCTCTGCCAATTGAGCTAGCGACCCGGGACTGCAAGATAACCCGCGAGAAAACGCGCGAGGTTAGAGCGGTGACCAAACCACCCGTGGAGAAGGTGTCCAAGCTCTCGGGGAGCGCAATCGATCTGCGCCTTCGGCGACCCAGCAGTGTTCGACTGGACTCATCGGTCTCCCTGGCGGAGCAAGCTGACTGCTCGTCACCGCCAGCACGTTGAGGAACCGAAAGCGATCCGCCGGGAGCTCCGTGCAGGGTTCCCGACTCGTGCGCTTCGGACGAAAGGCGCCGTGCACAGGCACTGCTACTGGGCGAACGGTCGACCGCCCAGATCGCCGGTTATGCGTCGCCCAAGGTGCTCTTGGAGTTCCGCTGTTCTGTGCGTCGCACCCGCCGCTCAGCGATGACGTGCGACAGAACGGTGCTTGCGTGTGTGCGAGGCGCCGGTGTGTCCACGGCCTCAGCGGCACTGCGTGTCCCGGCTGGGAAGTCCCCCCGAGTGCGTCGAGAGCACGGTGTGGGGGCGACGCGGTCAGACGCCGCTTGCTCCGGGTCCACCGTGCATGTAGAGGGTCTGGCCGGAGCAGAAGCTCGACGCGTCGCTCGCGAAGAACAGCACGCCGTAGCCGATCTCCTCGGGTTCCCCGAGGCGTCCTTGCGCGTTCATGAGGCCGATGGCATCGGGGTCGATCCCGTAGCGGGCGGCGTCGTCGAGCAGGGTCGCGGCGCGCACCGCTCCGACGGCGATGGCGTTCACCCGCACCCCCTTCGGGGTCCACGCCGCGGCGAGCGCGCCGGTGAGGTTGTTGACCGCGGCCTTCGCGGCTCCGTACGGCGCCGCCTGTGGCATCGCGAGCAGCCCGGCCCCCGACGAGATGTTGACGATCGCGCCCTTGCCCTGCTCGATCATGTGGGTCGCCGCGGCGCGCGAGAGGAACCACACGCTGCCGAGGTTGAGGTCCATGACGTGATGCCACTCCTCCTCGGTCCAGCGCATGACCGACTTCGTCTCAGCACCGCCGGCGTTGTTCACGACGATGTCGACGCGGCCGAAAGCCTCGATCGTCCGGTCGATGATGCGCTGGCACTCTTCGGCCTTCGTGACGTCGGCCGGCAGCGCGAGTGCTCGACGACCGAGGGCCTCGACCTCGTGCGCGGTCGCCTCGAGCGGCTCCGGCCGTCGCGCCGACAGAACGACGTCGGCGCCGTGCGCGGCGAGCACGAGTGCGGCGCCGCGTCCGATGCCGGTGCCGCCGCCGGTGATGACGGCGACCCGCCCGTCGAGGGAGAACCTGCCTTCGAGGGGGAATTTGTCGTTCACGTGACTGCGCCTCCGTTGACGGCGATGACCTGACCGGTGAGGTAGCTGGCGGCGTCGCTGCAGAGGAAGGCGCAGACGGCGGCGATCTCGTCGGTCGTGCCGAGCCGCCCGGCCGGGATCGCCTGGGTGAGCAGGTCTGTGCCGGGGAGGTGTTGCGTCTCCTGCGCGTTGCGAAGCATGGGCGTGTCGACGGTGAACGGCGGGATGGTGTTCGCGGTGATGCCCTTGCGGGCGTACTCGAGCGCGAGCGTCTTGGTGAGGGCGATCACGCCGCCCTTCGATGCGGAGTAGTCGGCCTGGCGGACCGAGCCGGTCTGCCCGGCGGCCGACGAGATCGTCACGATGCGACCCCAGCGGGCCTCGACCATGTCGCCGATCGCCGCCTGGGCGCAGTTGAACGTGCCGGTGAGGTTCACGGCCATCGTGCGTTGCCACGCGTCGAGCGTGATGTCCTGGAAGCGGGTGAATCCCGAGACCGCGGCGCTGGTGACGAGGACGTGGATCGGCCCCAGTTCGCCGCGCACCGCGGCGAAGGCGGCATCGACCGCTTCACGATCGGCGACGTCGACCGCGCCGGACGCGGCATCTGCACCAGTCGCCCGGAGCTGCTCGGCAACACGCGCCGCGGCGTCACCGTCGAGATCGAGGACGGCGACCCGTTTCCCCTCACGGGCCAGGTGCTCGGAGATTGCCAGGCCGACGCCTGACGCCCCGCCGGTGACGACTGCGACCCGATCCACCCGCCATCCTCCCTTGCCTTGGGCCTCGCCGTGGGTTGCGTGCCATACAAACGTACAGCAGACTGCTGTACGTTCGTACAAGGTTGCCCGAGGAGGCCCGGTGAGCGATCCCGCCGTGTACTACGACCCGTACGACGTCGAGATCGACGCCGACCCCTACCCCACCTATCGACGACTCCGCGACGAGGCACCCCTCTACTACAACGAGAAGCGCGACTTCTGGGGCCTCAGCCGCTTTGCCGACGTCGAAGCCGCGCTCAAGGACTGGCAGCGGCTCAGTTCGGCCAAGGGCGACATCCTCGAGGTGGTCAAGGCCGATCCGGTGATGCCGCCCGGCGTGTTCATCAACGAGGACCCGCCCTTCCACACCGTGCACCGGGCGCTCGTGTCGCGGGTGTTCACACCGAAGCGCATCAACGCCCTCGAGGACAAGGTGCGCGCGTTCTGCGCGGCGTGTCTCGACCCGTTCGTCGGCGCCGATCGCTTCGACTTCGTCGTCGATCTGGGCGCGGAGTTGCCGATGCGCGCGATCGGCATGCTGCTGGGCATCCCCGATGCCGACCAGCCCAAGGTGCGCGACCACGCGAAGCGCAACCTGCGCAACCGCCCCGGCGAACCACTCCCGGTGAAGAAGGACCGCTACTTCGACAGTTCGATGTACGCCGAGTACCTCACCTGGCGCGAGCAGAACCCCTCCGACGACCTCATCACCGAGCTCCTCAACGTGGAGTTCGAGGACGTCTCGGGCGCGACGCGCCGGCTCACCAAGGAGGAGATCCTCACGTTCCTCGTGGTGATCGCGGGCGCCGGCGTCGACACCACCGGCCGCCTGTTCGGGTGGATGGGCAAGGTGCTGGGAGAGCACCCCGACCAGCGTCGCGAGATCGCGGCCGACCGGTCGCTCATCGGCAATGCGGTCGAGGAGCTGCTGCGCTTCGAACCTCCCGGACCACACGTTGCGCGCTACGTCCCGGAGGACGTCGAGTACCACGGGCAGATCGTTCCGGCCGGCAGCGCGCTCCTGCTGATGCTCGCGTCCGCGAACCACGACGAACGACGCTTCGACGACCCCGAGCGCTTCGACATCCATCGCCCGATCGGGCAACACGTCACGTTCGGGTACGGCGCGCACTACTGCCTCGGGGCCGCCCTCGCCCGTCTGGAGGGTCGCATCGCACTCGACGAGGTGCTCAACCGGTTCCCCGACTGGGAGATCGACACCGAGCAGGCGACCCGGGCCCCGACGACCACGGTGCGGGGCTGGGACACGATGCCGGCGGTGATCGCGTGAGCGGCGCGGGCGAGGTGCTCGCGGTGTCGCACATCGGGTTGTGCGTCTCGGACTTCGAACGGTCGCTCCGCTTCTACACCGAAGGGCTCGGCTTCGAGCTCGCCGAGGGGTGGGACATCGGCGATTCCCTCGCACAGCTCGCCGAGGTTCCGCCGCCGATGGACTGCCGTTCGCAGATGATCGTGAAGGGTGCAACGAAACTCGAACTCCTCGGCTGGCGGCACCCGTTGGCCGAGGGTCAGGCGCTCACCACGCGTCGGCAGATCGGCTTCACGCACCTGTCGGTGTACGTCGACGACCTACGCGCGGTGGAAGCCCGGCTCGTCGCGCTCGGGGCTGCGCCGATCGAGTACACGCGCACGCACTTCCCGATGCCGGGTGGTGCGATGGACATGTTGTTCCTCGGCGACCCCGACGGCGTCCGCATCGAGCTCGTCCAGCACGGCGGGGCCTAACCCACGCGCTTCTTCCGTCGACCCGGCACAGCCGGCTTCGCGGGCTCCAGTGCGTCGAGGTAGCGCTCGAACGCGTCCATCGCGTCGGCGTGCGCGGTCGACGCGCCCACGCTCTCCTCGAGGCGGATCAGCTTCGGAATGCCGGTGAGGACGAACAGGAACGCAGTCGGCGAGAGCGACCCACCTCCGATCCCGTCCTTGCCGTACTTCGCCTCGACGGCACGCAGCTGCACCTCGCGAACGCGCTCGGTGTTGTCGGCAATCTCCGAGCGGATCGACTTGCGGTGGTTGCCGAGGGCGAGGAACTCGGTGGTCAGCGCGGCGATGGACTCTTCCTGGCTGAACTCCCAGAGCACGCGCAGGGGCTCGTCGGCGCGGGCTTCGAGCGCGGCCGAGACTCGCGCGAGGTTCTGTTCGCCGCGCCGGCGGATCGCGGCGACGAACAGGTCGTCGAGGGTCGGGAAGTAGTACTGCACGAGCCCCGACGTGACGCCCGCGCTCGTGGCGACGGCCCGGTAGCTGACGCCCGCGTACCCCTTGTCGAGCATGAGCCGCTCGACGCAGTCGAGCAGCTGGTCACGCGTCTTCGACGTCTCCGCGCCGATCCGACGGGTGGCGCGAGTGGGGCTGGCCATGAGGACCTCGTTCGGTTGCGGCGACGCCCATTCTCGCAGCCGTCACCCCTGTGGAGGCGATCCGGTCACGAGATCAACGACCGCAGCAGGTCTTTCGTGCGCGCGAGCGAGGCGCGGCGATCCTCGCCCACCGGGAACGTCGCGGCCCAGATGTCGGTCGCACCGGCGTCCAGCAACCCCTGCAGCTGGCGGGTCACCGCGGCCTCGTCGCCGACGATCGCCGCGGCGGCGGGCGAGTCCGCACCGCCGAGCTCCAGGATGCGGCGGTAGTTCTCCATGCCGGCGTACATGCCCGAAGTCGCGGCGGCAGCTTCACGCGCCTCGGCGACGTCGTCGTGCACCGCCACGGGGAGCCCGGCGACGATGCGGGGAGCGGGGCGCCTGGCAGCCTCGGCGGCGGCGCGCACTTTGGGCGCGACATGCTCGCCGATCGCACGCGGCGGCGCCATCCACAGCACCGTACCGTCCGCCACTTCACCAGCGAGGCGGAGCAGCCGAGGGCCGAGGGCCGAGACGAGCACGGGAACGGGATGTGCGGGCGCGACGGCGCGGCCCGCGGTGTGCGCGCTCCAGTCGGCGCCGTCGAAGTCGACGTCCTCCCCGCGCAGCATCGCGGTAAGGATCTGCACGTACTCCTCGGTGCTGCGCCCCGGGTGGTCGTACGAGAGCCCGAGCACGTCCTCGACGAGGGGCTGGTGGGAAGGGCCAATCCCCAGGGTGAAGCCGGCCCGACCCATCGCGTCGGCGACCGAAGCGGCGCGGTTCGCCTGCAGCATCGGATGGCACGGGTAGGTCTGCAGCACCGCCGTCCCCAACTCGATGCCGGAGGTCTCCCGGCCGGCGATCGCCATCGCAACGAGCGGGTCCCCCGTCACGAGGCTCGCGTACCAGAGCGAGGTGAAGCCCTCGGCCTCTGCCTGCTTCGCCTGGTGCACGACTTTGTCGACGGTGGCGCCGCCACCGGTCAGGCCGATCCGCACGCTGCCTCCTGGGGGCTCCTCATTGCGACGACGCCCAGAATGCCATACGGTCGTATGGCAGCGCCCGCCTGGACAGTCGGGCGAGTCGCCCGAGCAGCAAGGGGAGCCCGCATGCCGGTCACGACCACGACACTCACACCGCACATCGGGGTGGAGGTCACCGACCTCACGGGCGCCGAGCTCGTCGATCCCGAGGTCGCCGGCGAGGTGCTCGCGCTCCTCGCCGCGCACGGCGTGGTCGTGTGCCGCGAGGTCCACGTGTCCGACGCCGAGCTGGTCGCCTTCAGCCGGCTCCACGGCGAGGTGTCGCCGAACCCGACCGCCGAGCACGAGTTCCCCGAGATCGCCACCATCACCCTCGATCCCGCCAAGACCCGCGAGTTGCTCGCCTGGTACCGGCAGGGCAATTTCATCTGGCACATCGACGGTGCGACCGAGGAGCTCCCGCAGCGCGCGACGCTGTTGAGCGCGCGCGAGGTCGACGACTCGGGCGGCGGCGACACGGAGTTCGCGAGCACCTACGCCGCGTACGCAGCGCTCCCCGAGGCCGAGCAGCAGCACCTCGCCGGGTTGCGGGTGCTGCACAGCTTCGCGGCGGCTCAGCTGCGCGCGCATCCCGACCCGACCCCCGAGGAGCGTGCCGGCTGGGATCGCGTTCCCAAACGCGTGCACCCGTTGGTCTGGTCGCGGCGCGACGGCCGCCGGTCGCTGCTCCTGGGCGCCACCGCGCAGGAGGTCGTCGGCATGGATCCCGACGAGGGACGCGCGTTGCTCGCGAGGCTCGAGGAGTGGTCGACCCAGCCGCAGTTCGTGCTCCGTCACCACTGGCGACGTGGCGACCTCGTCATCTTCGACAACACGGGGCTGTTGCACCGCGCCATGCCGTTCGAGCCCACGTCGCCGCGCCTCATGCACCGCACCACGTTGGTGGGCGTCGAACCCGTCGAACAGGTGGAGGTGGCGCGATGAGCGAGGCCGAACTCGCGGAACTGCGCGCACGGGTCGCGCACCTCGAGGATCGCGCCGCGATCATCGACTGCATCGCCCGTCACGCACGCGGCTGCGACCGCCACGACATCGATCTGATCGGTGGCACCTACTGGCCCGACGGCGTCGACGAACACGGGCGCAGCACCAACTCCGGCACGCAGTACGGCGCGTGGGTCAACCAGACGCACGCCGCCACGACGCAGGTGCACACCCACAACGTCACCACCCATACCTGCGAGATCGACGGCGACACCGCGCACGCCGAGAGCTACGTGATCGTCGTGCTCCTCGGTGGCGACGGCCGCACCGCGCAGTTCATCAGCGGCCGCTACCTCGATCGCCTGGAACGGCGGAACGGCGAGTGGCGAATCGAGCTCCGGCGATCCACCGTCGAGGTGATGTTCATCGCCGATGCCTCGGTGCTCCAGTCCTCGTTCTTCAAGGAGCAGGGCTACATCAGGGGCACCCGGGATCACGACGACGTCAGTTACGTGCGCCCGCTCCGCCTCGACGGACCCGAACCGGCCCGCTGGTAAGCCGCGCGGCTCGTCGGCCGCACGCTCGATCCGTCCGCGGGCGGTTCTGGGTGCCTCGATGTGCTCTGGCCAGTGACGTTCTGTGTTCGGCGCGTCAGCTTGCTTGGTCGCCACCGGCGCCGGGGCGGTCACGCCTCGTCGACGACGCCTCGCAGAGTGGTGATCGCGGTGACGGCGCAGGGCCATCCGGCGTAGAAGGCGAGGTGGGTGATGAGCTCGACGAGCTCCTCGGTGGTGACGCCGTTGTCGAGTGCGCGGCGCATGTGTGAGGCCATCTGGTCGGTCCGGTACAGCGCGACGAGCGCAGCGACGGTCACGAGGCTGCGGTCTCGTGGTGCGAGTTGCGGGCGTTCCCACACGTCACCGAAGAGGACGTCGTCCGTCAGCTGTGCGAGTTTCGGTGCCAGGTCGCCCATGAGCCGTTGTGCGGGCGTCGCTTCATCGGTCATGTCGTGGTCCTCTCGGGGTCGGGGTGTTCAGGTCGGGCGCAGTGGGCCGTAGAAGTACGACGAGGTGACGCCGCCGTCCATGAGGATGTCGCTGCCGGTGACGAAGGCGCCATCGGGTCCGAGCAGGAGCGCGGCGACCGTTGCGACTTCGTCCGGGGTGCCGGCTCGTCCTGCGGGGCTGAGCTCGAGCATGCGCCGGTAGCCCTCGCCCCTGGGGCCGGTGAGCTCGTCACGGGCCAGCGGAGTGATGATGATGCCGGGGCTGATCGTGTTGACGCGTGCGCCTCGGTCCGCCCAGCGCACAGCTTCGGCCTTCACCCGCAGCGCGTTCGCCCTCTTCGCGACCTGGTAGGCGTGCAGCGTGTCGGTGACCTGGTCAGGTTGCAGCATGGGGAGTGCGAGGAGCTCGTCGGCGGGGGTGGTGGCCAGGGCGGTGTCCTCCTCGGGGGTGAGGGCGGGGAGGCGGTGGCCGGACTGCGACGCGATGACCACACCGGCACCGCCGGTCGCGATGACTTGTCCGAACTCCTCGAGGACGATGGCGGTGCCGTAGAGGTCGACGGCGAGGATCGCTTCGGGTGGCGCCTGGCTGGGTGACACGCCGGCGGCGTGCACGACGCGGGTGATGTCGCCAAGGTTGGCGGCCTGCTCCACGAGGGCGTGCACCTGTTCGCGTGATGACACGTCCACGGCGGTGGTGGTGGTGTCGAAGCCGGCGTCCTGCAGCACGGTGGCGGCGGCATTCGCGTTCTCTCGTCGGAGGTCGGCGAGCAGGACGTGCTTGCCGGCGCTGACCCGTCGGGCGATGGCCTGGCCGATGGAACCCGCACCGATGACGACGACGACTTCGTACTCACTCATGGTTCGCTCCTGAGGGGTCGATCTTCACGAGTCTGATCGTGACTGCGTGAGAAGTGGTGCCGGTGACGTGGCCGACGGGGCCCGGTCCGTAGCGGTCGTACTTGCGGTGGTACTCCGCATCGATGGCCGCGTGCGTCGCGCCGTTCGCGTCGTCGCGCTCGAAGTGCACGGCGGCTTCGACCCCGCCGGCCCGGATGCGGCCGCCGCCGCTCGCGCGGGCACGTCGGAACCATGGCCGCCCGGGCCCGCCGGCGGATCGGACGTACAGCTCGTCGCCCACCCGCGCGACCCACATCGTCGTGAACGCGCTCACGCCGTTCGGGCCGTCGGTCGCGAGCTCGAGTTCGGTGGCGCCGCCGATGCGGGCGAGTTCATCAGCCGTCCAGGCCATCAGAGGGATCCGACGCGTACGAGGGACTTGATGGCGCGCCGTTCGTCCATGGCCGTGTACGCGTCGGCGATGTGGTCGAGGTCGGTCTCGTAGTCGAGGACTCGTCCGGGGTTGATCGTGCCCGCGACTACATCCTCGAGTAGCTCGGGGATGTAGCGGCGTGCGGGTGCCGGGCCGCCGCGCCACGCAACGTTGCGGAAGAACGTGGCCGGGAAGGGGAGCGCGCCGTGGGGCACGCCCACGATGCCGATGACCGACCCCGGCCGGGCGATCGCCGCGGCGGTGTCGATCGACTGCTGCGTGCCGACGCACTCGAGCGCAGAGTCGACGCCGTTCCCGCGGGTGAGCTCGAGGACCGCGTCGTTGGCCTCCTCGCCACGACGGTCGACGACGTCGGTCGCACCGAACGCCACCGCGAGCTGTTGGCGGTCCGCGTGGGTGCTCAACGCGATGATCTGCTCGGCGCCGAGACGCTTCGCCGCGAGGATCGCGCAGAGCCCGACCGCGCCATCACCGACGACCGCGACGCTGCCCCCACGCTGCACGTTCCCGCTCACCGCCGCGTGATGCCCGGTCGCCATGACGTCGGAGAGCGTCAGGACCGAACGCAAGACGTCGTCGTCGTGACCGGACCCCGGCACCTTCACCAATGTGCTCGGAGCGAGTGGGACGCGCACCGCTTCGCCCTGGCCGCCGTCAGTGGTGCCGTTGCCGAATGTGCCGCCGGCGGCGCAGCTGATCGTCGAACCGTTCAGGCAGTGCGGGCACGACATGTCGCTGTAGATGAACGGCGCGACGACGAGGTCGCCGGGTGCGACCTGAGTGACGTCGTCGCCGGTGGCTTCGACGACACCTATGAACTCGTGACCGATCGAGCCCACGTCGTGCGGCGTCTCGCCCCGGTAGTACCAGAGATCTGAGCCGCACACGCACGCCATCACGACGCGCACGATCGCGTCGGTGGACACCTGGATCACGGGATCGGGCCGTTCGCCGACGACGATCTGCTTCGGGCCTTCGAAGATGGCTGCACGCATGACTCGACGTCCTTCTCGTAGCTCGCTCCGGCTGGCTCCGTCGCTGTACCCACCCAACCACGGCGCTGACCGCGGAGGGAGACCAGGTCGGAGGGGGTACTGGCAGGGCCTCCCTCGCGACCTCGGTTCGCCGTAGCCTTCCTCCGTGGACACGAAGCAGGAGATCCGCGATTTCCTCGTGTCACGCCGAGGCCGGATCAGCCCCGACCAGGCGGGACTCGTGGCGTTCAGCCGCCAACGTCGGGTCCCGGGCCTGAGGCGCGAAGAAGTGGCGACCCTCGCCGGGATCAGCGTCGAGTACTACACGCGCATCGAACGCGGGGGCACGAGTGGCGTGTCCGAAGACGTGCTCGCCGCGATCGGTCGCGCGCTGCAACTGGACGAGGCAGAGCGGGCCCACCTTCACAATCTCTTCCGCTCCGCAGCGTCGGTCCGCGCCACCCGCCGAGCCCCCGCCCAGCAACGCGTGCGGCCGACAGTGCAACGCCTCCTCGACTCGATGGTCGGCGTCCCGGCATACGTACGCAACGGGCGACTCGACGTACTGGCGACCAACCCACTGGGTGCCGTGCTCTACTCCCAGGTGCTCGACGACCCGACCGGACCACCGAACGTCTCACGGTTCGTGTTCCTCGACCCGCGCAGCACCGAGTTCTTCCTCGACTGGGAGCAGGTCGCCAACGACGCCGTAGCGATCCTGCGCGCCGAGGCCGGACGTGATCCCTACGACCGTCGCCTGACCGATCTCGTCGGCGAGCTCTCCACTCGTAGCGACGAGTTCGGGCGACGCTGGGCGGCCCACGACGTGAAGTTCCACCGCACCGGCACGAAGCGGCTGCACCACCCGCTCGTCGGCGATCTCGTGCTCGCGTTCGAGGCGCTCGAACTGCCCGGCGACAGCGGTCAGCGGATCCTCGCCTACTCGGCCGAACCGGGCTCACCCTCGCACGACGCCCTCGACCTGCTCGCCAGTTGGTCGGCGACGACCGAACACTCATCCAGTTGACCGGTTCATCTGATGGCCGTCTACCGACCCGCCGAGTGGCACGACTTCTTCATCACCGTCGGCGGCGCCGCCGCTGTGCTCACCGGTCTCGTGTTCGTCGCCATGTCGTTCAGCGTCGAAGGCACCGCGCAGGACGCCACCCACCGCAACCGCGCCATCGGCACGCTGACCGGCATGACCGCGGCGTTCGTCGTGTGCGCCCTCGCGCTGATGGGCGGCCAGGACCACCGCGCCGTCGGCGCGGAGTGGTTCGTCGTCACTGCAGCAGCGGCCGTCGTACAGGTGCGAGGTGATCTGGTCCTTACTCGCCGGCGAACAGGGAGGTGACAGTGCCGGTCGTCGGCCGCGATGCGCTCACCGGGCCAGGGGCTCGGTTTCGCCGGGAGTCCCGGCGATGACCTCGTCGAGAATCCGCAGGAGGTCGCGCGCAACCTCGTCGCGGGGCCTACCCGCCAGCTCCGCACGCACGATGTCGACGTCGGATTCCCCGAGTGCGTCGTAATACCGCCGGACGATCGCCGCGTATTCCTGTTCGGAATTGCCGTGGAACCAGGGGCTACCGATCGCGCCGAGGGTCTCGTCCAACCGCATCGCCAGCTCCCACCGCTCCGCGACGACGAGCGCCGACACGCCGATCCCCAGCGTGCCGGTGAGCCCGGGCCAGTCGCCGCAGTCGATGCAATGCGCGAGCGACGCGCGGATCAGCTCGAGCGCCGCGCGCTGCTGTCCCTCGACAGCTCGCACGTAGGCGAGAAACGCCAGAGCAGGACCGAGCATCACGTCGCTCGCGCCCGCGCGGGTGAGGCTGATGCCCTCCTCGAGGATCGTGCCGGCACGGCCGGGATCGAGGACGCGCCACGTGCCGCCCACCATCCCGCACGCAATGGAGAGCTGGCTGGGGTTCCCCAGCTTCCGGGCCCGGACCAGCGCGTCGTCGGCCACTTGCCGGGCCCGGGCCTCGTCACCCGCGATCACCAGATAGATCGCGAGCACGCAGTCGAGGTTGACCGCCTCGTACTGGAATTCGCCGCCGGGGCCGACGATGTCGGCGGTACCTCGTTCCATCCAGGCGACTGCCTCCTCCGGATGTCCCATGGCTTGTGACTGGGACCCGAACGCCACGTACACGAGGTTCGGTGCCAGCGCCCCTTCCGGGAGACCCTCGGCGATGGCCTGTACGAGGAGCGCGCCGGACGTGGCGAAGTCACCGCGGTGGATCGCGGCGAATGCCGCGGCACCCAAGATGCCGAAACGCTCGGCCGCCGAGGCGACCGCCAAATGGGGAAGTGCGCGCTCGGCCCACTCGCCATAGCCCGACGAACGATCCATCGTCACTTCGTACGCGAGCGCCGCGATCACCCGCATCGCCAGCCGTTGGTCTTCGAGCGCGGCGCAGTCCAGCGACCAGGTGACCGCGGCGCGCAGGTTGTCGAGCTCGGAACGCAGCCGGCGTCGCCACACGATCTCGTCGGGGCCGCGAACGAGATCGCCGAGCGACTCGGCGGTCTCTGCGTAGTGGGCAGCGTGCCGGCGGCGCCAGTGCTCGGTTTCGCCGCGTTCGTCGAGACGCTCACGTCCATAAGCGCGCATCGTCTCGAGGAGCTGGTAGCGCGCATCGTCGTCAGCGCGATCGTCGAGCGTCACCATCGACTTCAAGACGAGACTCCCCAGCGCGTCCACGACGCCCCATTCGTCGACGCCTTCTCCTGCAACCACCGCCTCCGCCGCGGCCGCGTCGAACGAGCCGACGAAGACCGAGAGCCGGTCGAACACCAACTGCTCCTGCTCGGTCAGCAGCGAATACGACCAGTCGACCGTTGCGCGCAGCGTCTGGTGACGCTCGATGCCGACGCGCCGACCACCGGTGAGGAGGCGGAAGCGCTCGTCGATGCGTCGGGCGACATCGCTCGGGTTCATCGTTGCGACCCGAGCAGCCGCGAGCTCGATGGCGAGCGGGATGCCATCGAGCCGTGCGCAGATCTCCACGATCGCATCGGAGTTCGCGGCGTCGAGCTCGAAGCCGCTCCGCACCGCCGCCGCGCGGTCGACGAAGAGGCGCACGGCGTCGCTCTGACCGACCGCTCCCGCGTCGGCGGAGCTCTTCGGTAGCGGGAGTGAACGCACGGCCACGAGCTGTTCGCCGAGTACGCCGAGTCCTTCGCGGCTGGTCGCGAGGATGCGCACGCGCGCAGCTGAGCGCATCACCTCGTCAACCAGGTCAGCTGCTTCGACCAGCAGGTGCTCGCAGTTGTCGAGCACGAGGAGCAGCTCGCGCGAGCGCAGGAACTCGACGACGCTCGCCTCGATCGAGAGGCCCGGTAGCGGGACGGCGCCGATCACGGCCGCGATCACCTCGCCCATCGATTCTCGGTCTATCGCCGTCGCCAGTTCGCAGAACCAGGTGCCGTCGGCGAAGCGCGGCAGGAGCTCGGCCGCGACCTGGAGCGAGAGGCGCGTCTTGCCGACGCCGCCCACACCCGTCAGTGTCACCAGGCGGGCCTCGAGCAGCTGGGTCGCCAGCGCCTCGACCTCCCGCTCGCGTCCGACGAACGACGTCGACTGCAAGGGGAGGTTGCCCGGGAACGCCCCGATCGATCGCAATGGCGGGAAGGCCTGCGGAACGCCGGCCTCCGAGATCTGGTACACACGCTCCGGTCGGGCGAGGTCGCGCAAGGCGTGCTCGCCGAGATCGGCGAGCTCGACTCCCACTGGGAGCGGTTCGCGCAACAGATCGGCGGTCGCCTGCGAGCAGACCACCTGCCCGCCATGGGCGATCGACATCAGGCGGGCGGCGCGGTTGAGGACCGTGCCGTAGTAGTCGCCGTCACGCAGCTCGGCGGCGCCCGTATGTATCCCGACCCGAACCCGCAAGGGGCGGGTCTCGGTCCAGCGCACGGCTTCCAGTGCACGCTGTACGGCGAGCGCGGCAACCGCAGCATCGGTCGCCACGCCGAACGCTGCGTGGAAGCCGTCGCCGGTCGTCTTCACCACCTGGCCGCCATGGTGCTCGATCGAGTCGCGCAGGATCGCGTCGTGGGTGGCGAGTGCGCCCTGCATCCCCTCCGGGAACTCTTCCCAGAGCCGGGTCGATCCCTCGATATCGGTGAACAGGAAGGTGACTGTCCCCGAGGGTAACTCCGCCACGCCGCCCCCTTTGGTCGCCGGCGCCCGATCCACCAGTAGATCAGACAAACCGGACTACCGTCGCGAGACTCCGCGCAACCTCGACCAATGGTCAGGAGTTCGCGACCGACGGGGAACTCCGCTAGAAGGAGGTCCATGGACGCACTCGGGAACGCGGTCGAGGAAGCGATGTTCGTGCCGGACGGCGACGGGTTCGTCGTGGCGACGTTGCTCACGCAGGGCCCGTGGGATCCGAACAGCCAGTACGGCGGCTGCCCGGCCGCCCTGCTCACGTGGGCGGCCGAGCGGGTGCCGACGTTGGTGCCGATGCGGATGGCGCGCATCACCGTCGACATGCACCGGAGGGTGCCGCTCGGACGGCTCGCGGTCGGCACCGAGGTGATCCGCGAAGGCAAGCGCCTCCAGTTGGTGCTCGCGACGATCCACGACACTGCCGGCATCGAAGTGGCGCGGGCCACGGTGTTGCGCATGCGCCTCGGCCCCGCGCCCGATGCGACGAACGATCCCCGGCATCCGGCGATCGCCACGCCGCCGCAGGGCTCGGTGCGGCCGCCCCGGGAACGTCCGAGCGGGCTGAACGGCTTCATCGACGCGGCCGAGGTCCGCGAGTCGGAGCACCCGGATTCCACGATGAACTGGTTCCGCGCCGCGCGGCCGGTGATGGCCGGCGAGGAGGCGTCGCCCGCGGTGCGGCTCGCGTGGGCCGCCGATTTCACTGCAAACGGCGGCAACTACCTCGACCTCTCGCAGTGGTCGGCGATCAACAGCGACCTCACCATCACCATGGGCCGTGCGCCGGTCGGCGAGTGGACCGGGATCGCCACCCGTGCCTGGTACGCGGACGACGGCATCGGCCACGCACGCGCGGAGCTCTTCGACGCCGAGGGCTT